>JAABUY010002733.1_pt1 | contig 20458 bp, 29 predicted proteins | sample 5560271 | NCBI WGS metagenome assembly JAABUY01 (sample SAMN10711886, study PRJNA513374) | rock metagenome | isolation source: Antarctica rocks | place: Antarctica: Victoria Land, University Valley
TCATAGAGTACCGGCAGTCATCAAACTCATGCGCCTGCGCAGTGTGGTTTGTACGGGGGTGCTCGTTGTCAATGCCGCTCTGCAAGAAACTGCGCAGTATAACATTCTCTGGCGGCAGGACAGCCATTGGAGTCGTCCTCAGCACGGCTAGAAGTTTATGATGCAAGATGACAGCGAACAGTGTCAAAGAACGCTTACAATACGAATTGTCCTCCTGCGCACGACCACTGCTCAAGCGCGCACGGGCACAAGCGAGTTCAGACAACACTGATGGGTTGACAGCCAGGCTCCTAGGGCCGCTTGCCCCCTCCGGGAGGAAGCCAATAGAGGCGCTCTATCAGGGTTAGCTCATCTGTGAGTCTACAGATGAGAGGCTGAGGATGAGAGGTTGCCGTGACACATTGCTTCACTGATCGCACACAGCAGCTGGAGCCATGCGGCGAGCTCTGTCCCAAGTGCTCCCCAGGCTGTCAGGCACTGGCTGCATTGGCGCGCATGGCGCGCGGGTGGCTCCTGTGGCCTGCCAGCTGCTCGGCGTGCGCGCATTTGCAGACGAAGCCAACCTGTTGAAGACCCCCCTCTATGACTTCCACGTCGAGCATGGCGGTGCGCCGCGCTGCCGGCCTAGCCTGCGTTGAGGCGCATTGGCACCTTACGGAGCGGGTGTGCACTGCTCTGCATTGGAGCTGCGCTGCTCACCAGCTTGACCAGCACATGCGAGGCACCGGCGCAGGCAAGATGGTGCCGTTCGCGGGCTGGTCGATGCCCATCCAGTACAAGGACTCGCTGGTGGAGGCGACGCTGCACTGCCGGTCCAACGGCTCGCTGTTCGACGTCTCCCACATGTGTGGCCTCACGCTGAAGGTGAGCCGCGCTGCGATCATGCTCACCCGCGCCTGCCTGGGCAAACACGCGAAGCAATCATGCTTCGCCCGTCACCAAGGACCCGGTGTGGCGCAGGGCAAGGACACCATCAAGTTCCTGGAGGGCCTGGTGGTCGGCGACATCCAGGGCGTCAAGGACGGCATGGGCACGCTGAGCGTGTTCACCAACGAGCAGGGCGGCATCATCGACGACACCGTCATCACCAAGGTCCCTGCGTGGCCCTCATATCAGATGGATGCCCTGGTGGACCTCCATCTGCATGCAGACACCAGCAATTAAGCGAGGGTGGCAAACAGCGCGCGCGCCGGCCCGCCAAAGCAGCCATAGCTGGCGGAGACCCGCTTGCAAAATTCATGCAAAGCAGGGGCCACTTGAGGCCTTCATGCACAAGCGTGTCACCCCTGTCACTGTGTGAATGCAAACAGCGAGCGAGTGTGACCAAGCATGCATGCCCCGTGGCTTGCACGCTTGGTCATGACCTTGCTGCAAGCAGCGCCAGGCTCACGTCCTGCCGGCTTGGAAGCTCTTGCGCACCCCGAACGCTCAGGCTGTGATGCAGGTGTCGCCCTCGGAGGTGTACCTGGTCGTGAACGCGGGCTGCCGCGAGAAGGACCTCGCGCACATCGGCAAGCACCTGGACAAGTTTGAGGTGGCGCCCTGTTCCTCATAGCTTGCCCTTTACTCTACACGCCTGCTGTTTGGCTCTGCATGCCACACGCATTTTCGGGTGCATGTTTGTACTCTGTCTATGGGTCTACATGTCTGCGGTCCCTCCTCTTGAATACTTGCGCACGCTCTACCTCCGCTCACGCATGCTCATCCTGTGACCAGTCACTCGAGTTCCTAACCGACTGTCAGGACGGCACTGACGCCACACGCTGCTGCCGCGCAGGGCGACGTGGAGATGACCGTGCACGACGACCGCTCGCTGATCGCGCTGCAGGGCCCGGCCGCGGTGGAGACGTTGGCGAAGCTGACGGACCTGGACCTGGACAACTTCTTCTTCAGCCAGTTCGCCAAGCCCAACATCGCCGGCATCCCGTGCTACCTCACGCGCACCGGGCGCGCCGCGCTCCGCCTGTGCCACTTGTGCCACATGTGTTTTTAGGCACCAGGTTGACGATGTGTCCGGAGCCACTGAACCAGGCATTGCGATGAGCAGATGCATGCTGTGCACAGATATGTCGCCATGCATCCCGTGACTCTGCCTGAGTCAGGCAGCCTGACCATTGCCATGCACATACCCTGATCCGTCTCTCAGCCAAACAGAGCAATTTTGAAAGTCTATTCGGATATCCAGCCTATGATGTGTGCAGTGATCCGCCAAGGTGCTGACTCCTTGTGGCAAGAGCCCTCTTTGTCTCGATGCACTTCTGAGAGCATGCCGCCGCGCGCACGCCCGCAGGTACACCGGCGAGGACGGGTTTGAGATCTCGGTGCCGGGCGACAAGGCAGTGGAGCTGGCGAAGAAGCTGCTGGAGAACCCGCGCGTGCGGCTGTGCGGCCTGGGCGCGCGCGACTCGCTGCGCCTGGAGGCCGGCCTGTGCCTGTACGGTGCGCCGCCCGCGCGCGGCCGGGCGCACGCGGCGCCGCGCGCCTGCCTGGAGGCCGCCCCGTCCCCGGGCTGTCAAGGCGGCGCCGGGTCCGGCCCCTGGTCCTGCGCCATGGGGCCCGCGCGTCCATGCCCGATGCGGGCCATGGCCGGCGCGAGACACGCGTGTGCCGCGTGCCGCGCACAGCAGTCCGCAGACAGCTGCTGCGGCCATGGGCAACTACTTCCTCTGTTTACGGCTGCTCTGTGAGGAGCCCTGCGCCGATGAGGTGCGCGCGCGGCGCAGGCAACGACCTGAACGAGGAGATTACGCCGGTGGAGGCGGGCCTGACCTGGACGATCGGCAAGCGGCGGCGCGAGGCGTGCGACTTCCTGGGCGGCGACGTGATCAAGAAGCAGCTGGCAGACGGCGTGAGCGTGCGGCGCGTGGGCCTGGTGTCCGGCGGCGCGCCCGCGCGCGCGCACAGCGAGATCCAAACGCCCGAGGGCGAGAAGGCGCGCGCACGCAGCTCGGGCTTATTCACAATTTTTTATTGTGGTCCTGGGAGGCGCCGTGCTGTGTCATGCGCAGGAAGGGGTGGACGGGCTGGCAGCCTCCCTCTGCAGTCGTCTCGTTCCCGTGCATGGTTAAGTCATGGAAAGTGCATGATGCTGGGAGCGCGTGGGCTGGCACGGCTGTGCAGATGCAGCCTGTGTGGCCTTCTGTGACGAGGTGAGCCGCTGCGGCTAGCACACAGGCGGCAACCTTGTTGAGGCTCGCGCCGCAATAAGTATCGCTGCCATCCAGCGCAAGCTGGCTGCCTATTTACCATCCCATATGTGTCTCATACGGAAAGCGCTGCAGCTTGCGCTGGAGCGCAGCCCAGCGCACCGGCGCCAAGCTTGGCGCCCGGGCGCAGGTGGGCGAGATCAGCAGCGGCGCGTTCAGCCCCTGCCTGAAGAAGAACGTGGCGATGGGCTACGTGAAGAAGTCGTTCGGCAAGGCCGGCACGCCGCTCAAGGTGGTCGTGCGCGGGCGCGCCAACGAGGCCACCGTGACCAAGATGCCCTTTGTGCCCAACACCTACTTCAAGGCGCCCACCGCCGCGTCCTGAGCAGGCTGGGTGGGGCTTCCGTGCCTGGCTGCGCGCCGCCGCGCTGCGGTTGTAGCACACGGGAGGTGTCGCCCGTGACAGCATCGCATCATGCGCAGTAGCTCCTCGAGCGGCGCGGCGCTGGGCACAGGTCGCCCCGATGGAGGTTCCGTGGGGAGTGTGAGAGGGGTGTATGTGAGTTCTGCTTGCTTACATGGCATAAGCTTCATGCGACCGCCGCGGCGCTGGGCGCCGCGCTTCCGCGGGACACGCTGCTGCCCTCCAGTGGACACAGGATTTGTTCAGCACCGCATGGGTCTGTTGCGCTTGCTCAGCGGCTCCAGCACATGCAACTGTCGCCAGGCCTTCCTAGCCAGTTTTCCGCTGCTGTGTGCGCTTCACGCAGGACATTTTAACGCCAGTGGGTAAGGGCTTGGCTCCCCTGCGGCGGGCTCCCCAGCAGGAAGCACTGTTGCGATCAGTTCCACGCATGAGCAGCCCCAGCTGGCTGACACAGGCTCCAAACATATATAGTTTGAGCTGTGACATCCGTGTCATACGATAAGGGGTTCAGACACAGTCAGTGCATGATGAACCTCAGCTGTTCTTTTTCACTTCACTGCACCTAGCCACTTTCCATGCATGGGCTGAAGCCCTGCTAGGTCTTCACGGACGTCTTCTCTTTTCGAAGCCAAAGGAAAGCCAAAGTTTTGTTGAAGGCCCGTGAGCGCACCCAGCAGCCAAGCACACGACCTGCAAGCTCTGCTACTGCCACAAGCGGGAGTCCTGCGAGCAGGTCCACGAGGCAGCATGGTGTTCTCCAAGCGCGTGACCAACGCAAAGAGCGAGAAGTTCAGCGGCCTGATGCACAAGCGCGTGACGAAGGAGGTGCGCGACGCGGCGGGCCCGGCCGGGCGGGTTCGAGCAGCCCAGGCGCTGCCGAGCTGCCAGCGCGCCTTGCGCCTGCGCACGCTGGCGGAGGAGAGCTTTGTGTGGTAGCCTGCATTGCCTCCTGTGCCTCGTGCTTGCGCGCACATCCTGACCGACCCGTGTCGCGCGTTGCAGAAGTCAAAGGCGTCTTCGGCTGTGAAGCCCGTGCTGCTCGGCTTCTTCGTCTTTGTGGTGGTCGGCAGCGGTAACTCCCGCCGCGCCTGCTGGAAGCTGCCAGATTTGTCGCCGCGCAGGCGTGCATGTCAGGGTGCTGCCCTGATCAGCGGGCCTTGCAGCAGGTGCTGACCTGAGGATGCGTGCGCGCGCAGCCCTGCTGCAGATTGTAAGGACAGCGACGTCTGGCACGCCCGGGCTGTAAGTGCGTGGCGCGGTGGTGAGCAACCAAGGTTGCGCCGGCTGGCGGCCTTCTACCAAAGTAGCCGAGCGCGCTCTGCGAGCAGAAGCTGGTTCTGGTGTTGGGATCCGCGGGAAGGTAGCTGCTGGAAGGAGGCGCAGATCCAAGTCAAGACCTGAGAGTCTGGTTGCTGTTGTTTATTCACCTGACTGGTGCTAGAGCACCAATTTGTGTTCTTGACCAGTGGGGGCGTGTTTTCTGGGAATGACAGCAGCTCTCATTAGAGTTATGGAGCGGCACCAGCGAGACTCCAACAAGTGCGTGCAGGGTACCCTGCAAGTCTAGGAGCGTGCTGCCGAGTGTGGGATACTTTACACCAGCACGTATGAAAGCAGCTTGTTCCTAGTCAGGACAACCAGCCGTTGCGTGCTTTCAACAGCCACCAGCGCCGCGCCTGTAACAGCGTCCCCCTCTTCCAGCCCCAGGTCCAGCACCTGCCGGCAGTGCGCTCTGGTTTATATCACTCAGAGAGCTCCTGGCAGCCTGCTGCAGGCAGCACTGCATAGCTGCACAGCAACAGGCTGTATAAAAAAATAGTGGTAAAAGCGGAAGAGTGCTGCATGCTTGCCCCGGATTTATTGCAAGTGTGTTCACTAAGCAGTGCTTGCCGAACACCGAGGCTGTGTGACATGCGGCAGAGGCGGCCTGCAAGTCGCACCGCGGCAAGGCTCTGGCGCAGCCTCCTGCGCAGTGCGCCGTGCGAGCACAGGGCGCGCCTGCTGCGCCCCGTGCGGCTGCCCAGGGGCGGCCGCATGGTACAGGAAGGCCAGGCGCGCGCCCTCCACGATGGCGGCCGCCACCGCCCCGCCCCTCTCCCCCAGCAGCACGGCCTTGCGCTGCACCTTGCCTGGCGGCCGCCCGCACGCAAAGGCCCGCTGTCACACGCGCTCAGCTGCGGGTTCGCTGGCATGTGAGGGCGCCGCCTACGCTCTGCGTGTGCAGTCTGTGGCCGCCAGGCTGAACACAGCATTTCCCCGACAGCAACAGCGTCGCTGCACTTGGCCAGTCGATCGAACAGCGTCCTTGCCTTGCCTGCTGCCGCCCACGTGGCGTAGCCACGTGGAGCAAGGTAATGGGGCGTCACTCCTCTTGGCTCATGTCTCAGCCCCCGCCGCACGCCTTCTGTGGCGCGCCGCTGCGGCGGTCCTCAGCAGGACGCCGCCACTCGCAGCGCTGCTGAACGCACAAACCCTGCACAGGGTCGGGCGGCGCACCCGCCGCAACGTACGCCAGCGCGGGCACGGACGCGATGTGCTCAGCGACGGCCTGCCCGGCTTCGGCCGCCGCCGGCGCGCCGGCCGCCGGCGGCGAGCCCAGGCGCGCCTCCACGACCGCGCAGTCCACGTCATCGATGAGGCCCAGCAGCATGCGCGCGCCGGCGGCCTGCGCCGCCAGCAGCCGGTGCGGGGCGCACGCGACCCTGCCCACCTCCGCAAACCCCGCGGCCGCCACTCGCGCGCCTGCCGCGCCCGCCGCGTCGGGCTGCGGGCCGCCGCCGGCCGCCCCGCCGGCCGCGCCGCGCTCGTCGGCTTCCCCGCCGGCCGCGCCGCCGTCTTCGGCCTGGCTGGGCGTAGCCGGCTCGGCCATGCGGCGCGCGTAGGAGACGACGGCGACGTCGGACTCGCCCGCGAGGCCCGCCTCGTCGTCGCCCGGGTCGCTGTCAGCGAAGAGGTCGGCCGCGCGCCCGGCGCCCGGCGCCGCCCCGGCGCCCGGCGCGTCCTCGGACGTGAACTGCGCGAGCCGCGCGACTGCCTGCGCCGCGCGAGGGTATTAACCCTAGACCTCATGCGCGGCCATCTGAGCCGCCCGGCGCCCTGCCTGCCAGCGGGCGGAGTCAAGCCTGGGTGCAGCTGTGCATCCCCGGCTCTGCGGCGCAGTGAGCGCTTGTATGTCAGGCTGCTCAGAGGCAGACGCCTGCATGTCACTTGCACGCGTGTAGGACTGGCTCAGCATGCCCCGAGTGAGCACGGCAGCCCGTTTGCGTGCACCTCGACCACGGGGCGACGGGCCGTGGGCCCCGCCGCGCGCTCACCTGCTGCAGCGTGCGCGGGCTGACGGCATCCTCTTCCATGTCTGCCGCCGCGCCGGCGCGGGCGCCCGCGCCGGCGTCGCCCGGCGCGAGCGCGGCGCGGCCGGCGCTCAGCGCGGCGACCAGCGCAAAGGCGTCCGCGCTCGCGCTCACGGCGGTCGCCTGCGGCGGCACGCTCGTGCAGGCCACCAGCTCCGCGGACACGACCTGCAGGTGACCTTGCTCAGGGCCCTGTCCCAGCCTCCTGGGCCTATAAGGCACCTGCGTCCAATGCCTTCCACAGCGCGCTCTGTGGAGCAGCACTCTCCTCAAAGTTGACATTCCGTCCTTGAGAAGCCTGCTTGGCATGCATGGGAGTGATAAAGAGAGGCGGCAAACAGTTGCCACGAGCTCACCCTGCATCTGAGACAGGGCAAGAGAGGATAAAAAGCGCACTGGGGTGTGCGGGTCACCTCCAGCGTCGCGCCGGGCGCGGCAGGGCCGCGCAGCGTCACCACGTGCACCTCGCAGTGCGCCGGCTGCGGCCCCGCGCGCGGCCGCACGCTCCACAGTATGCAGCGTATGTCGCCACCTGGGCAGCCGGAGCGTCAGGAGACAATAGCTTGCGCAGGTGTGGGGCCAGATAGGCGCGTTTGACATGCAGAACGCACCTGCAGACGCCCTGTAGGCGGCTCAAGGACAAACGGCTGCGCCTGGGGCAGGGGCTGCGCTGCGGCTGATACGGCCGGCGCAGCGCCCGAGTCCGCTCCGCTCAGCAGCACCAGGGCGCCGTGGCCGGTCGATACGAGCAACTCCAGCGGCCCGGCCTGCTGCACGGCCGCGACGGAGCAGCCCAGCGCCGCCGCGCATGGCGGTGCCACCGCCACAGCCTCAGCGAGCGTCTGCAGCCCTGCAGACCCCCAAAGGCGCGCACACACGTCATACAGAGTCAGCCACGTTGAGGAGGTGAGAGAAAACAGCGAGTTATTCGCAGGATAGCGCTTGGGGAGTGCGCACCGACTGTGTGGGCCACTGCATATGCGTCGCCGCGGGCAGCGAAGCCACAGAGCTGCAGGCCCTGCGTGCCGTGAACAAAGGCCCACAGCTGCCCGCCATGCACGTACAGGTGGCTGCGAAGGGCCGCAATGCGCGCGCTCAGGAAGTCGTATGTCTGCGGCTCGTGGCGGCACACACTGCCTGGCAGGTCTATCGCGTGTCTGGCAGGCAGGGGACCGCCCGCCAGCCGCCAGCTCACAAAGCTGGGGCTGGCCAGGTCCCTGCGCAGCTGCACATGCGCGCCTGCCATGCTTGCTGCCGCCGCGTCCCGCCCGAGCCACCAACAGGGAGCACAGCCAAACGAGAAGAGCTGTTAATGGAGGGCCTCCTCCTGGAAACAGGAAATAAATTTCAACTGGGCAGGTGTTACACCTGGGCACCTAGTAGGGGTACCTGGCCCAGCCACCTGCCAACTCAGCACTGCAGGCTGCGCGGTGTAGTATCTCCGCCCATCAGCTTGCCAGTGCCAGTGCAAGCTGTCAAATGCTGTGGAGTTGCGCTTCAAGCGTAGCGCGCGCTCGGTGAGACATGCTGCGGGCGGCAGCCAGGCGGGCCGCGCAGCTGCGCGGCTGCACGCGCGCCTGCAGCGGCACCGCGCCCGGCCACCCGGCGGCCTGGAACCCCTTCTTGAGGCCGGCAGCCGAGGACCCGCCACCGGCACAGGCAGCGGAGACGGGCGGCCACGCCTCCTCCGCCCTGCTCGACTTGGCGCGTCCGGACACGCTGCTGTCTCCTTTCTCGCTGTCCCTGGCGCTTTCTTGATTCTGCTACAGTGCTGGGCCGCAGACGGGCGACGGAGTCATGAGGGACTTCCTGCTAGGCAAGGAGCGCGCGCCACTGCAGCCTCCGGCACGACCGACGCGACTATACTGCGCTTTCGTGGCGTTCCAGGGGCTCGCTTGTAAGCTAAAGGCCCGGTGCGCTGGCCCTCTCTCTGGCCGAGCTTGCTTCCGCGCTGCCACCCCTGCGCGGCCGCTGCAGGCCGCGCCACGAGCGCGCTCGCGCCGTTCGCGCGCTGACTGACGCGCGGCAGGTGCAAGCCAGGACGCCAGGCGGACCGCTGGGCGCAGTCGCAGGGGCTGCACGCGCGCGCGGAGGGCCTGCGCCCGCTGCTGCGCACCTGCTCCCACGCGGAGCTCAGCGACTTCCTGCAGGCGCTGCAGGCGCATGGGGCCTGCCAGGCCAGCAGGGGCCTCTGCAGCGACCTCGAGGCGGCCCTCCTGCGCCTGGCGCGCTCCACGCCTTGGCCGCGCATGACATCGGCTGTGACGCGGCTGCTGTGCGTCATGAGCAGGGTCGACCACCCGCTGAGCGCGTCACTGCACGATGAGCTTGCGGGCTGGCTGCTGCCCAGCGCGGATACGTCGGCGGAGTCCGCGCGCGGCGGCGGCGGCGGCGGCGGCGACGGCAGCGGCGGCGGCGGCGGCGGCGGCGGCGCGGCGGCGCTGCCAGCGAAGCACGCAAAGCCGCTCCTACGCGCCTGGGTGGGGTTGGCCGTGCCGCCCGGCTCGCCGGGGCGCGCGACGCTGCCGGCCCTGGTACAAGCCCTGGACCCGAAGCTGGGCGCCGTGGACGTGGTGCAGCGCGCCCTGAACATCCGGCTCGACGTGGCGGGCACCGCCGAGGACATCCACAGCATGTTTGACGCCGCGGGGGGGTTCTTCGGCCGGCCAAATACGATCCACGCGCTCCGGAAGCTGGCCGCACTGTGCGCCCCGAGCTCCGGCGCCCGCATGCATGCATGCTCGCGCTCCCGCACTGCGCACTGCGCGCGCGGGGCGCGGGGACGCGCGCGCGCCCGCCCGCGCGCCATGCCCGCAGGGGCCTGCGCGCGCCGCCCCCGCGCTGACGCCTCTCTGGTGGGGCCAGGCCGGGCGCGGGCGCGGGCGCCGGGCCGGAGAGCGCGCGCGTCTGCGCCCTGGTGTCCGCGCTCCAGGGCGCGGTGCGCCGCTACCTGCCGGAGCTGACGGGGCGGGACGTGTGCCTGGCGGCGATGGCCCTCGGGACCCTCAGGCGGCGGGCCGGGGTCCAGCTGCCGGACCCGGACCTGCTGCCGGAGATGGCGGGCGTGTTTGAGCGGGCGATGCTGCGCGGGGATGAGACGGTGACGCTGACGGAGGTGGCGTCGTTCCTGAGCACGTGCGGGCAGTGGCGCTTCCGCATGCCGCGCTCGCTGCTGGCCGGCGTCCGGGACTGGGTGACCACGGCGGCGGGCGGCGGCGGCGCGGGCGCGGCGCCGCAGGCGCTGGGCCCGCCGGCGAGCGCCGCCACGCTCATACGCGTGTGGGCCAACCACGCCGAGGTGCGCGCGAGCAGCGCGCTCGCGCTGCCCATGGGCGTCGTGGAGGCGCTGACGCGCAGCGCCGCGGCCGGGGCCGGCGCCGACGAGCGGGGTGGCGGCTTTGGCGGGCGCAAGCTGTCGCTCACGCTGTACGCCGCGGCGAGCCTGGTGCGGTCGGCGCAGCAGGCCGCGCGCACACCGGGCCGCGGGCAGCGCATGGCGGGCCTGGACGGCGACCTCGCCAGGTGGGCCGGCCTGGCGATCGGGCGCGCCAACCCGCAGGAGGCGCAGCAGGCGCAGGACCTGGGCATGTCCGTGTGGGCGCTGAACTACCTGGGCGTGGCGCCCGACGCGGCGACGGCGGCCGCAGCGGGCGCCCAGGCGGCCGCGCTGGCCGTGCGCCTGGCGCCGCGGCAGCTGCTGCTGCTCGTCGCCACGGTGGCGGGGCCGCTGGCGCAGTGGCACGAGGCGGGGCTCGCGCCGTGCGAGGCGGCCGCGCGCGCCCTGTGCGCGCGCGCGCCGGCGGTGCTGCAGGAGGCCCGGCCGTCGGACACCGCCCGCATGATGGACCTGCTGCGGGCGCTGGCCGCCGCGACGGGCGTGCCCGCGCCTGCGCTGGCCGAGCCTGCCGCGGCGGCGTGAGCGGCGGCGGCGCCCTGGCGAGGCTGGGTTCTCTCGCTGAGGGCTGGTCCGGCAGTGGGGTAGGATGTGCGGGCGCACGCGCTTTGCATGTGGACCGCTCGGCGCCCGGAGGGCTGCTCTGTGTGTGTGTTTGTTGTGTGTGAGTGTGGACTTGGCTGGCCACTTGGCATTTTAGCGACTCGGGCAGCATGTGGCCTTGGTCCTGGGGGCTCAGCAGCGCTCAGGAGAGTGTTGACTGCCTATTGTTACACATCATGGCCCAGCAGACAGTGCGCCCACCCAGACACGCCTGTGCGGCTCGTAGCCCTGCTGTGGCATCCAGACACAGCAGAAGCATGACGGATGCCAATGCACGCACGATACGTTTTGTTCAAACCAAGATGCGCTGTGCCTGCCGCTTGCGGCGTGTCACTCCTGGCTTCCTGCTGTGAGCTGTGACGTATGTGAGCACCTGTGAGCACGCAATGACAACTCGCTTGTGACCCACGCTCCTGTCCTGCTGCGGCATCCCCTTGGCATTTTGCACGAGCAGGTGGCACACAGCAACAGCAAGCAAGCTGCTATAGCTCCGCGTAAGCACTACACTGCTGCTGCATTCTACGACCAGGCGGCTGTGTGGCAGCCCGGGTGGCCGCCGGGGCGGCAGCTGCGCATGCATGCACATGGGCTCACCGATGTAAGTCCGCAGAAAGCGCGGGCCGGTCACTGCAAAAGGCAGCATATGGGGTCAGGTGGGGTCGGACCAGCTGGCCCACCGTTCACATGGTCATTGGCATAGCCTCCGGGCGGCAGCGGCGCATGCATGCCCACCAGATCGCTCACATGCATGCTGAGCAGCATGGGCATGCCGGCGTGCACGCCGGCGGGCATGGGCGCACTGACGGGCATGCCCGGATGCGGCAACGCGTGCATGGGCCAGGCCGGCCACCGCATGGGGCCGCCATAGGGCCCTCCACCAAGGGGCGCAGGGCCTCCCCCGGCACAGCCGTTGGCGGGCGCAGCCGTGTGCCCGCCGTTGTGGCAGGCGTGGCAGTTGGCCGCAGGCGCGCCGCCGGCGGGGCCATGGCCGTTGGTGTGACGCCCGTAGGGTCTCTGGGGTTCTGTCGTACTGTGTATGGGTCGCTGCTGCTGGACATGCTGCGCGCGCCGCCTGGCGGCGCGCTGCTGGCGGCCCCCGGGCCCAGCTCCGCCAAGGGCTCGCGCGCCCCGTTGCGGCCGCTGCCGAGCTGCGCCGCCCAGGGCTGCGCGGCCACGCAGGCGCACTGGTGGGGGCGCGCCGCATGGTGCGTGGCGGGCGCGCGCGCGCTCGTGAGCCGGCGCGCGCTCGCCCGGCGCTCCAGCTTGGTAGCGTGAGCGCGCAGTCTAACTCCTCCACTTTGCTTTTTAGGCAGCAACCTCTACATTCAGGGTTGCTAGGTGAATACAGAAGCAGAAGTGGCGCAGCAGACTGTAAAAACCTTCTGCAGCGTTGTTGATCACAGGCAGCTTGTGCAGTCTCTGCATCGTGCACAAGGCTGTGCACCTCTTGTCAGCATCGTACGCCACAGCGCAGCATGGGCGCGCGAAACCCCGATGCCGACCAAGCAGCTGGGCCTCCAGCTCTACGCCTGGACCAGCTCCCCGCAGAGGTGGTTCGTGCGGGAGAGCTCACGCCCTGCCTGTTGCCGCAGGGCAGCAGCGCTCTGCGCACAGGTGTAGCGCCGCGCCGACAACGTGTGCTGCCTGGCCTGTGCAGGTCCTGCAGGCGTGCGCGCTTCGACTTGCCAGGCGCTCCTGGCGTTGGGATTCCGAAGGCTTGATGCAGGCGGTCTTGCTGCCGAGAGTCTGCAGGTGCGCACCGCACGTTTTATAGGATGGGAAGCAGCCGCAAAACCCCGTAGCAGCTGTGCTCGCGACCCGATCCACACGGCAGGCGGTTCAAGGAGGCGCTCAAGCAGCCATTCTGGAGCGTGCTGGAGGACGACATTGTTGACGGGCTGTGGCGGGCGCTTGGACGGCCCCGTGCGCCCCTTGCCTTGCCAACGCAACTTCAAAAGCTTTGCCGTGCTACTGGTTCACGTCGTGAACCTCAACGACAGCACCGCTTATATATGATGGGCTTTCCCACTCAACTAAGCGCTGCCTATGCGCGGCACCCGTGCAGTGCGTGCACGCAGCACCCTGTGGCTGCCGCAGGTACGCCTGTGGAAGCCAGCGCCCGGAAGTGGCTCCAGGTGCAAGGCGGTGCTGTCAAGTGCTTGCACGAGTTGACCGTCGGAGAGGACGCGGAGCTTCATGAACCTGGCCTCGACCCGGCCGGGCAACTGTCGACCCTGCTCGACGAGTTGGTCCTGCAGACGAACCCGCGCACTGCAACTACCGCAGCAGCCCACCAGACCTTTCTGGCCGGGGCCGCGAGCGCCATAGCGCGCTGCTCGAGCCTGCAGCAGCTCGATCTGCTCATCCAGTTTGAGACCGGGGACCAGCTCCCGGCGCTGGTGCGCGAGCTGGCCAGTGTGAATACACTGGAAGATGTCAGCCTCAGGTTTGAGGCCGACCAGGCCGACAGGCCCAACTGGCCGGTCACTTTCAGCCTCGCAGACCTGGTGGCAGACCTGGCCGGCCTGCCACGGCTGCGTGCGCTGTCCCTGGTGTTGGAGAACGTTGGCATGGAGGCCACGCTGCCCGCCTGCGTTTCGCGCCTGGCGCAGCTGACCAAGCTGAGCCTGTACGGGTTCCATGGGCTCCGCTGCGAGCGCGGCTGGGCGCGCCTGCCGGCGCTCGCGCTCCTGTGGTTTGATGAGTGCGTGTTTGCGTGCGACGGCGACAACTCGCTGCCGGGCATGGACGGGCTGGTGGCCCTGACCAAATTTAATGTGTGGGACTGCCCCGGCCTGCGGGTGCTCCCCACGTCCCTGTGGGGCCTCACGCAGCTCCGGCACCTCGCCCACTGTAACTATGATCGCGGGCTGTTCCTCGAGCCGCGCGACGCGCTGTCAGTCGTGTGCGTGCCCGCGGGCGGCGCGCCTTGCTTTGCGTCTCTGACGCGTTTGGACCTGGCAGGGCACAACCTGCATGCCTTCCCGCCCGGCGTCCTGGCCGCGACCTGGCGCACCTCGACCTGGGACAGTGCTGCTTTGAGCAGCTGCCCGAGGGCGTGAGCGTGCTGACCGGCCTTGAGGAGCTGCGCCTCGGGCGGCTCCCCGTCAGGGAAGTGAAGATTGGGGGGTGCCTGGACGCCCGCGCCCTGGGCAGCCTGGCCCGCTTCCCGAGCCTGCGCGGCCTGGAGTTTACGAACTGCAGCGTACTGATGTGCCCGAGCTTCCAGGCCGCGGCCGCGCACCCCCGCCTGGAGCGGCTGCAGCTGAGCGCATCGTACCCTGCCCCTGGCCCATCGTTTTTGGCAGTCATGGGTTTTGTGACGAGCCTTTTGCAGCGGGGACGCCCGAAAGTGCTTGAGTTGTCTCGCGACGTCATCGAAGGCGCGGGGCGGCGCAACAGCTGCAACTTCTGTGCCGCCCTGCAGGCTGCGGAGTACCCGCTGAGCGACGCGGATTCCTATGATCTGGTGTAGGCCATATCCTGGCCTGCGCCAAATTCGCGCTGTGCGGGCTGTGATGAGGCGGCGGCGGCGGGGTCCGAGGCTCGGACTCCGAGCGCATGCTGCTGTCCAGGTCTTTTGTACGTCAAGCCTGCTGCCAATGTTTGACTAAGGCGCAGGCTGGCTGAAACGGGCTTAAACCTCCTACGCTTGGGTGCGCCGAAAGGCGCGCGCACTCAGAGCCTTCCTTACTGTGATGATAGTGTGTGTATGTGTCGGGACTCAAGCGAAATGTAGTGCTGAGAGTACGTGTTGGCTTTTGTGCCGGGCAGGTAGTCAAGAGTAACCTGGAAAGCAGTGACTGCAACCTCAACTTCCCCCTTTCCGCAGCGCGACGCCGTACATTAACGGGCTCTTGGCGGCCGCAGCAGACAGTGCAGGCTGCTGCGGGCGCAGCGCACTGCTGCGCATGAGCAGGGAGAGCGCCGGGCTGTACAGATCAAGATGACCTTGATCACCCATCACGCCGCCGCCTGCCCGAAGAGAGGCTTGGGGCGCGGCTGCCTTGAGCGCGCATGGGCCCGCACGCAGGCCTCTTCAGAGTCGTCAGAGGCTCGTCTGTCTGCATGCTCAGGCGCGGCCTGTGGTGCCAAGCGGGCCTCTCACTTGCTGTGCGCCTGGCCGCCCAGGTCGCCGCTCGCCGGACGTCTGGCGCGGCTCGCAGGTGCAGGGAGCGCGAGGTCGAGGCGAGGCCGGGGCGAGGCGCATGGACGTCCAAGCACAGGCTCTCCGGACCTGCGATATGGCTCACACATCGCACCGCAGGCCGACACGCTGCCCGGCAGGTAGCTGCCTGATGCAGGCCTGGCTGCTGCGGCCGCTTCAGCGGTGCGCCCCGCCGTGCGCCTGGCGCCTCCGGGGCTACCTGTCTGGCGCATGGGGGTTTTCGTTGTTGAGGCTTGATAATTATACTTTTGTAACTACCGTTTCCAAGCCTGCTGTCGTTTCAATACCCTGCAGGGTCCCCAGCCTGCACACAGGCGCATCAGCAAGAGTCTCCTATGGACGCGCGTCATAAGCGTCACAGGTGCTGTTGATTAGGCGAATTGGTTGTTCAAGACAGCGTGCGCTGGCGTGCCTGGCTGATTGCTCACACTGCCTGTCAAGGCACTGCTGTGGTTTACGGCCCCTGTCAACACACTAACAGTCAACAGTGCACCAAGGCATGGAGCGGGAAGCCTGTGCTGCGCCCCCAGCCTACTGGGAGATATACAAGCTTGTGAGCAGAGCCCTTGCGAGGAGTGTCGCCGCCTGCCTGCCACTGAACTCGCTGCAGAGCGCCAAAGAGGTTGCTGTGAAGGTCAGGGTGCAGCGTGAGCCGCACGTGCAGACCGCCGTGGCAGGTGAAGTCAGTGTTCACCTCAAGTACATGCAAGCGCGCGCTCCTGAACTCACAAGAAAGGCTATGCGTGCACACAGTGGGAGACACCGGACGCTCTATCAGTGACTCTGCTGAGGCACGGTAGCCTACAAAGCACCTTAGTTGTTTGGCACTGCCTTCCGCCATCTTGGTGTATTGATCACATCACGTGCAGGTGGCGCGGCTCATGGCTGGCATCTTCCTCCATGGCGGCACCTGTATGGTCGACGGGAGGGTCTGTGTACGCTCCACAGGCAGGTGGCAGGCATGTGCTTGGTGTTTCAGACACGGTCTACCTGAGCAGGACAGCCAACAGACCTTGGTGCATAGCAGGCCCCGACGAGTCAATCGTGCGCGCGTATGCTGTCACACCGGCCGGCGCTGCTGCACCACGTGCCGCAGGTTCGGTGGATGTGACGCAGCTTGCGCCGGCAGCCAAGCCTGCGCAGGGGGGGCAGCTCGGCGGCACCCACCTCTCGTTTGCTGTCAGCGGCTTGGTGCTGGCGCCGGAGGCTGTTGCAGACGCTGTGCAGGTGCGCTGGCTGTTGAACACTTCTACAAAAATTTTGGCCTGTCAAAGCACTTACCAGTGAGTGCTACCACAGGTAGCACTGGAAAATGGCGTCCATGCCTGCCCCGCGAGTCAGCCTGACGCTGTCCCTGCGCGGCCTGGGCGGCGGCCCTCCAAGCGCCTCAACAGCCAAGGCATGCTGGCATGTACAGAATCTGTGGAGAGGCATGGTGTGCATATCATGATATTCAGCTCTGTGAAAGAGCAGGATGGCCAGACAGACATGTCAGCCCCGCTGCCGGCTCGAGTCGACTACAGCATCCGTCTGCCAGAGGACTTGCCGGCTGCAGAGCGCCTCGCGGAGGGGCTTGCAGCCTACTTCCTGGTTCCCCGACCAGCAGTGCCAGAGCTTCAGACCCCTCAGGCGGGGTTGGCCGACCGTGCAGCCATGCACCGCGCGGCAGGCACCACTGCTCTGCATGGCATGCCTGGCGACATGCATGCGGGCGAACCTAGCACCCCGCCGCGTCTCAATGCAATGATGAGCAGGCAATGCAGAACCAGCAGGCAAGGGCAGGACGGCATGCTGGTCGGGGAGGCTGCAATAGGCGAGCAGCAGGGCACGCAGCCCGGCCTCGAACTTACAGACGAAGCTGGCAGCGAGCAACGCACGGAGCAGCTCATGCGGCAAGGGCCACATGACATGGTAGACATGGACGTCATGATAAGCGAGCATGCCGCGCAATCATGGCAGCCTGGGCTTGAAGACACGCACTGCATGGGCAGCGAGCACTTTGAGGAGCAGGGGCAGCCTGGCATAGTGGTGGGAGACAGCACAGCCGGCGCCTGCACGAGCGAGCGGTGGCTTGCGCACGCGGCAATCGTCCTCAATGCGCCCCCGCCGCTCGCCGACGCGCATCCAGTCCCAGGTGCCAAAGACTGAGTGCGGCGGTGCTCGACAGTGTGATGCTGCCTGAGTCCAGCTTGCCATGGGTCCTCAGACGCTCACCAGCTTGTGTTCCTGGCAAGCACAGAGGACCGAGACGAGGATGCGACGGCCGGCACGAGCGTGTACGTTTTTGAAAATTGGACGCCACTGCAGCGACCAGCCAAGGCGCTGGCCGCCGCGCTGCGCGACGCCGCGCTGTGGGGGGCCTTTGGCATCAGGGTCAGGGTGCGCCCCGCCTGGTGCCCAAGCAGCTGTGCAGGCTGCACGCGCGACGGCCGGCCTGAGCATCGTGCGGCTGGGCCGTGCAGGCGTGCGACGCGCAGCCGGACGGCACGCTGCGGCTGCGCTTCGCACAGGACGCCGACCCGGTGTGCGCGGAGGTGAGCGCGCTCGCGGTGCTGCTGCTGCCGCGCGCCGGCGAGGACGCGCGGCCGCGGCGCGCTGGCGGGCGCCCGCCGGGCCTGTCGCAGAGCTGCGAGGTGCTGCGTGGACCTCCTTGCTGTGAGAGCGGCCGGGCTGGAAGCGCAGGCCGCTTGTTACATGCAGCGGCCGCCGTCTCTGCTTGCTCAGCACTGGTGCAGCCAGGTCACCAGCACATGACATGCGGCATGCCCTCACTCTCCAGCTGCTTCAGCATGCGTGCTTGTTTTTTTTTGCATCTGCCGTTAGGCTCCGCGCTGCGGACCCTGACAACGCAAGCCTGCTGCTGCAGGCGAGGCTCATCAAGGCGGCTCTGAGAGACGCGCTGGCCGCGCTCAAGCGCCTCCGGCCGCAGGCAATGTGCTGCGCGTTCGAGCAGCGCATGCGCTGCCTGGGAGCTGCCGCCTCTGCGCTGGCGGCCATGGCTGTGCGTGGCAGCCCTGAGCTGCGCGCCTGCGCCTGCAGCGCCATGTCCTGCGACGTTTCCGATCTGGCGGAAAACGTGCAGGCGCGCAGCCCAGTGGTAAAGGTCTCTGTCATCCATGACAGATAGGACAGACCATGCCCAGCACCAAAGTGCAGCGATTGGTTGAGGCTGGCCAGCAGTGCTCATGCACATGTCATTGACAGCAATCTCTTGTCAGTCCACATATGCTACTGGCATTCCGGTGTCTTGATATCCTAAGATATCACACCGTAAAATGTGTCGCCCATCGCCTGCACGCCAGTCTGGCATGCATACTGGCAATGCGTTCTGGTACAAGAGAAAGGCTCCTGCACATCTGTTGGTGCGCATAGCGATGATATAGTGTAACCCATGATGCAGGCACGCCTGGAGCAGGCGGCACAGCGCGTCATGGCAGAGCGGGCCAGCCGTGCCGCCAGCCAGGCCCAGCCGCGCATGCCTTCCTTGGGCACAGGCATGGACATCGATGACGGCAGCCAGTCACAGAGCCAGGTCCTGCCGTAGTCTGCACAAGCATGATGCACAGTGTAGGCCCTGGCTATGCATTCAGTCTTTACCTGCCAGGTGGCATGCAGCGTCGCTTCCGCCTGTCCGGCAGCAGCCATATAAGCCGCTTATCACACTGGCACATGCCCCACAGGTATTTGGTCTGTGTTTGGGTGCACATCAGTGCAAGTGCAAGCATAGTGGAGGTTTAGCAGAGTGGGCGCGCATGCACTGCAGGCGGCTGATGCAGCCCGTGGCTTGAGCCCTTACAGACTGCACTGCTCATGGTGCTCCATTCTGGCACATTATGCGCCTGCGGCGATTTGGTCAACAGCAGAAGCTATATGGAGAGCGGGACGATGCACCACCCGACAGCAAGGCTGCCCCGCACGGAGCACAAAGGCTTGGCCTGCACTGGCACACTGACAGATTTTCCCCAGTGACACCCCGCGCCACGCGCAGAGCGCCACAAGTGCAGGCTGTGCAAGCAGGAACAGGAGTCCGAGTAACGCCAGCGCAGCCACACACGAAGCCTGTCATGAAGCAGCGCCAGACACGCTGGGGAGGCTAGGGAACGAAGAACAAGGGCCGCCAGGCCAAACCATGCACATCAAGCAGAGCAATGTGCTCGAGCGCATTGCTGCTTGTCTCTGCATGTGAGGCCATGCAGCCCACAGGTAATGCCAGGAGGAGTTCAACAGATTGCATGCGCCGCTCGCGTGCAGTACCCCACGTGCCCCACAGGCGCCGGTCACTCATACGCTGGTTGCAAGCTCTTGCCAGATTGGAAAACCACTGCAATCGTCCTGACCACTCTTGGCACGCATCTTGCTCCCTCAGGCCCACAGCTACGACCCCAGGACTATGTCAGATGGGGCTGGATGCTCGACTCATGCCAGACAAGAGCTTTAACACATCCGAGCGCATTTGCCGCACGCGCCGGTCCTTGCAGGCGCGCCTAGCCGCGACCCAGGACATGCCGCAAGAGCCTGTGCAGCGGTCCCGTATGCGGCGCGGGCGCCCTCTCCAGCGCAGCGCCCGACTCCGGCGCGCAGGGCGCGCCCTCAGCTGTGTGCACATCCGCAGCGACACCGTCACCATGCCCAGGACCCGACCCAGGCGCCTGCTGGGGCGCCTCCCCGGCCGCGCGCGCGTCCGCAGCCACCTGGCCATCCGGCGCGGCCCTCGACCTAGACGCCCGCTGCAACATTCTGCCAGCCGGGCGTGCAGCAGCGGTCTCGCCGCCGCCAGGCGCAGCGCCCGACGCAGGCGCCTGCAGGAGCGTGTCTCCGCCCGGGTGCGCGTGCGCGGGCGTGGCGCCCGCGGACGGCTGCGCAGCCTCCGGGCCCGCGCGCCTTCATAGCTGGTGCGCGCCTCCCGCCAGGGTTGGCCGGAGCTGCGCGCCCGCGGCATGGGGCTGTCAATAGAGCAGGTAGGGAGAGTTGTGGGCGGGCGGGAGGTGCTGAGCAGGCAGGGAACTGAAAAGTTTGTGACTGCATCCACAACACGCCTGTTCATTGAGGCGTTCTGACCCGCAAGCAGCAAAGGCGAGGCCATGTGCTGGGCACCCCCGCGTCTGCCGCTCCACAGAGCGCGCGCGAGCAGCGCGGTGCAGCCACCGCGGAGGCACTGTTGCGCGGCGCAAGGGGCGACCCTCCCGCCAGTCCAGGGAGTGCCGCGGCCCCGCGCCCTGCTCCGAGCACGGCGGCAGGGCCCATGCGCGCCTGGCCGTCGGCGGGCTTGACGGAGCTGACGTGCGTGAGCTCGCGCGGCTGCAGGCCCGGCTGGCCGATGGTGTGGCCCACGCGCTCGCCGTCGCCGTTGCCGTGCGTCAGCTCCTCCGG
>JAABUY010002736.1_pt1 | contig 20439 bp, 22 predicted proteins | sample 5560271 | NCBI WGS metagenome assembly JAABUY01 (sample SAMN10711886, study PRJNA513374) | rock metagenome | isolation source: Antarctica rocks | place: Antarctica: Victoria Land, University Valley
CGCCTCGGAGCTGTCATGCCCGTTACATGCACCATGTCACAGGCGGAGGTGCGGTTGAAAAGGTGTGAGGCATCCTGTGCGGCCTGGCCCTCCCGCGCCTGCGCCCGCGCCGCCCGCTCCCCCTGACTCGCGGCGGCGGGCGCGCGCAGCTGGTGAGCAATTACCTGGTGGATCCCGGGTTCTGGCGGCTGCCGCTGGCGATGCGCGCGGCGCTGGCCGCTATGCCGACCTGGGTCAACCACATGACCGGCAACGCCGTCCTGGACGGCGACGGCGTCCTGCTGTTCGGCCAGGCGCGCGCGTGGGGGACCTCACGGCTGCGCGCCCGCCCGCCCTGCCCTCTGCGACTCGCCGCTCGATGCGCGCAGCATCGCCGATAGGTCCTGCTTGTGGGCGTGCCAGGTCCAGCAGCTGCGCGCAAGGGCTTACTTGGTCAATTGATCAAGCAGCTGTGGGTGCGGCCGGCTGTGTGCGCGCCGGCGCGCCGCACACTGAGGGCGATGCGCGCGCGCGGCAGGAGCGCGCGGAGAAGGCAATCGAGGGGGCGCGCGGCGAGCGCTGGAACAAGACCTTCTACATGCCCTCCCAGGCGGACAGGTGCGGGCTTGCTGGCCCTGACCCTATGCGACCCTATGATACCCTTTACATGCCCTTGTAGGCCGACAGGTGCGGGCTTACTGGCCCTACCCCTTTGCGCTGTTTGCGTGCTTCGACCAGACACGTTGCAGACACCTTATGGGCAGCTGCGCAGCTGCAATGCCGCACTGAAGAGCCTGTCAAGCGCATATCTGGCCCGGCCACTCCAGACAGAGACGCCCAGGAGCATGTCAGGACCATGTGCGAGGCAGGAGCATGTCAGGACCATGTGCGAGGCGCGGTTGCTGCGGCGCAGGCCGGTGGTGGATTACCGGCAGTGGCTGGACACGCGCGGCGGCGGCGGGCCGTTCGGGCTGCTCAAGGACCTGCCGGCTCAGCCGCCCAAGGAGCAGCTGCTCGACCGCAAGACCTTCCACACTGACCTGTGCCCCTCGTGCTCCGGGGTGCGCCCCAGTTCCTGGCCCGGCAGGAGCACAAACCTAGCTTGCGGTGGTGTCTGCAAGGGCCGTAAGCCGGGTCCTCCGGAATCGTCTCTATGTCCGTGTGTCTGTGTGGTCATGCTGCCCTAGGCAGCTTTTTTTTGGGGACTTGCTCATCACGGTGTATGTGCTGCTGTGTGAACGAGGAGGCCGCATGGCCATCGAGGCGCTCTGGCTGGCAGCGATGGCAATGACGGCCTCACTTTGCCCGTCATGACTGACACACGTCCCCCACAAGTAGGGTTACACGTGGGTCGTTTGATGACCATTGTCAGCAACGACACGCAGACGGAGCACCCATAGGTGCTGTTGACCTCATGTTGAGAAAAGTCTGAGAGCGTGCTGCTCCGTGGCAGGCGCTGCGCAACCTGCACGCGCTGCGCGTTGCCGCCCTGTTTGCGGCCGCCGTCGCCGCCGCCGCGGCGCTCGCATGCGCGGTGTTCCCGCGCGCCGCCGGCGTGCCGGCCGGCGCCGCGCCGCTGTGGCTGGCCGCGGCCGCGGCCGTCTGCGGGGCGGCCGCGGCGGCCGCGCACCGGGTCATCCCGCGCCTGGTCTACCACCCCTGGGACCACACGCTGCGGGCGTAGGGAGCCTACGCCCTACGGTAGGATGTAGGGCCGCGCGTGTAGGATTTGGAACGCATGCAAGTCTGTGCCAACGCTGTGGGTCTGGGCTGGGTGGTTTCAAGGGGTTGCCTGCCAAGCCAACGTGCCTGGCTAGCTGTATGCGACATGCGCAGTGGGCGCGCCCCTGCTGTCGCCTATGTCAGGCGTGAGGGGACTGTGTTAGCACGCGCCTTATATATAAGGCGCGTGCGTATGATCACAGAGCATGGCCCTGCCCGTCAGGGGCACTTCTGTGTGCCGCTCTGGCTGCTAAACTTTGCCAGCGCCTCTGCCTTCTGCGAGCGCTGCAACCTGAGCTGCAATGAAGTATGTGTGTTATTGAGCGGACCAAAAGGGGCCATGAAAGGTGTTCTGCAGACCATTTCGCAGACCTGGTCTTCCTGGATTGCATCCTGGATTGCTTTCGGGGTTGGTCAAAGTAGCAGCGCATCAGCGATGTGCAACTGTGGCGACCAGCTGTTTATACAGGCGTGTGCTGTGTTGCACGTGCAAGAAATGCAGTGTACTAAAGTACTCACTGCGGGGGAGTGGCTTATGGTACTTTAGTGGTTTAAAGTACTCACTGCAAGCAAGTCCCCATGGTGGGTATGCATGGCAGTCGTTGGTGCAGTAGAACTGCTGATTTAGGATATCTGAGAATTGCTCTGCAGCCAGCAAGTGGCTCTGTATGCCTGCTTCCCTAGGACTAGACGTTCTGTAATGCAGTGCAGAAGATGACTGTCTGCTTCGCATATCACACATCCACACATTCACTCAACGAGTACATTAGCAGCCAAGACGCATGGTGCACCCGACGGGATTGCTCCTACGAAGCGTAGCACGCAAGCATGTCAGCCACATCCCCAGAGGGCTAGAGCATAAGCCGCGCGCGCGCGCTGGCGTCAGGCGCGAGGGGCGGACAGCTCGGTCTGCTGCGCCCGCGAGAACGGGAAAACGGGCTTCACGGGCGTGGCGCCGTCGTTCACCTGACGCGCGCGGCCGCGTCATTCCAACCTGCTACTCAGGACAGCACCAGACTATGTATAATATACCACGGCGCCGTGTACGTACTGCATGCAGGGGTGAAGCAGTGTCATTCAGTCAGTCCGCACCGGCGGCTTAGGCGGTGAAGCAGCCGCCGACGGTGGTGCACATGGCAGGGCCCGGGCAGCGATCACCCCTGCCACCTCCCAGCTGCTCACCGTGCAGGCACCTCCCCGCCATGCGGACGAATTGGTGGAGGCCGAGGGGAGCGCACCAGCGGCTTGCCGGTGAGGTGGCCGCCGGTGATGTCGCAGACGACGGACGCAGCCGCGAGCGCAACGCCCGAGCCGACGCCGAAGGTGACGCGCCGCGCGCGCAGGCCGAGCACCGCGCCGGCCGCCAGCCCGCCATACACGCCGTTCCAAGCATCGTTCTTGCCTGCGCCAAACAAGGCGGGGCATTGTGCTGTGCTCAATCCACGCACCGCGCCGGCTGTAACCCCCCGCCAAGCACGCCGTCCAGGCGACCTTGCCTGCTGCACGGAGCGCTGCCTGGTGCCTCCATGGCTGCGGTTACGGCCATGCTAATGCGTTCACTGTGTCGCAAAAGCCATACAAGGCATCCCAGGCGTCTTGTGCCTCTGCAGACTCCCCTGTCCAGGTGCAGAGCTGCACAGCTCATCGAACGCGCTCGCTTCAAGACGTTCTGCTTGCGCCGTGCACTGCTGCTAGGTGTGCTTGCAAATGGCAAGGCTGCGCCCTGCTGGCTGCAGGGGCGGCCACCCAACCACCAAGCCCCAGCCACAGATCGTCCGCATACCTGGACACGCTGTCAGGTTGGCCACAGACAGCAGCGGGCACGGCAGCCCGAAGAATGGGGGGGTGGGGGCGCACGGCGAATGCCTTCCGCCAAGCAGTCTGTGGCCGTGAAGGCCGCTGCTATCGCGGCCAGCACCATGCCGTACTGGCCCATCAGAACGCCTGCCGGTCAGCCACAACACTTTCAAAGCTGGCCACGGCCGACGAGGGGTCCAGGTGACAGCGACGCGGTAGCGCGGCGCGGCCTGGCGCGCAGCGCACCCACGCGCTGGAAGGCCGGCCACGACTTGTTGTCAACGATGGCCAGACTGTCTGTCCAGTTCGCGGTGACAGCGCCGCCGAACAGGCCGGCGACCAGGCCAGCCCCGGTGCCATAGACCAGCCTCTTACCGCAGTCGTCCGGGCCGTGCGGCGCCACCATCGCGTGTGCGCGGCGCCGCTCAGGCCTGCGCGCAGGGCGCACCGCTAAACGCAAGCAGGAAAAGTGTGCGAGTGCCGCTGATTGGCACGCAGCGCTTCCCGCACGTGCTGCACCCAGGGCAGAGCAGCGCGGCGACGCACAAACACTCTGGCGTGCGCAACAGTTCAAGCAGTTCTGCCTCTAGATGTAGAACCCCTTTTTGACATGAGCAGGGCACGGCGGACGTACCGCACAAGTGCAGACCGCCCGCAGCAGCAGCCCCCAGAGACGGCCTAGGTCAGGATACGCGGGTCCCCCTCTTGCTAGCAAAGGCCCCGACGCCTCAGCTGTAGCTAGGGACGCTTAAAGAGGACTGCTGAGGTACTTTCTGCTCTGAAGCTAGCCTAGGATGATGGCCCCCCTGTGCAGGGTTACAAGCAGGCCTCGCCAGGCACTTGAGGGTGCCTGATGCGCACTTTCGCCAAGTCCTCCCATAGCCACTGGCACGTGGGAGGGCAGCAGCTTGCCAGGGGGCAGCTGCGGGAGGTGCCGGCCGCCGTGTAGCATGCAGGCTGCAGCGGCATGCGTTTGCCACTAGTGGTTTACGCCTGCGTAGGCCGCTCTGGTCTTTCCCTGAGCTGCGCTGGGCATAATGCCACCCACCAGTGTCAGCCGGCCGCCCACTCACGGCGCAATCGGGCGTGCATTGGTGTGCCGTCGCTGCTGCTGCAGCACTCAGCGCAGGCAGCAGCCAGTGCACTGCCTGGCAGGTGGTCCATCTGCCTCGCGGCTCTCCTAGCTGCTCCAGACACTCTGCCAAGTCTGATGAGCGAGCGGCACTTGGGTGCCGGAGTCCTTGCCTGCATGGTCGACTGTGCTCCACCTCCCTGCTAGTGCAGAGGCGGTGAGAGATATGCGCGTCCACAGGCCTTACGCGGAGGTTTAGTAGTTGCCAAAAAAATTAAAGTTGCCGTGCAGGCCCAACCGACGCGGCTATGGCCGTGCTGGCGCTGGCGCCGGCGCTACCGGCGACCGCGCTCGCGCTCGCCGCGGCGGCCGCGGGCTTCACCGCCGGCCGCCGTGGCCCGCCGAGGCAAGAGTCACCCGCGGCGACCGCGTGGCCGCCGGACACTGATCGGGACGGCGGCGCCGCGGGCGCGCTCCGCCGCGCTGCGCCGGCAGCCGAGTCCGGCGCCGGCGCGGCGTCGCCGATCGGCGGCGAGGACCAGGCGCCGGCCTCTGGCGGCCCCGGCGACGCTGCCGCCGCGCTCGGCATCCTTGGGCCGGACCAGGTGCGCAGCGTCGGCCGCTTGCCCTCGACCGCGAGCTGTGCACAGCCCGTGCTTGCTGCGCGGCCCGAGCAGGCCGCCTGGCGCCCAGGTGTGGGCGGCTGCTTGGCGGAGCCTGGACGCGCCAGGGCGACCCGCGGTGCCGCCCGCGGCCGGCCGCGCGGCGCGTCAGCCGTCCGCAGACCCCGGGCCTGGGCTGGGGTTGGTGTTTGGGCGCGCGCGGCGCGCGCGCGGCGCGTTGCCCGACGCTGGACGGGCGCCGGCGGCCGGCGCGGCCGCGGCGCGGGCCGACGCGGGGCGGCCCCGGCTGGCGCTGCAGGGCGTGGCGCCGGGGCCGCGCGCGCAGCTGCTGGCGCTCGCGCTGGCCGCGCTGGAGCAGGGCGTGGCGGCGCTGCCAGCGGAGACGTTCAGGTGGGCGTGGCCGGCGTGTGCTGACCGCGCGGACGGGACACAGTCTGGTCTGTGTGACAGATCAGGCCGAGGGGCTAGTTGAGCAGAGCATTGTTGACTAAAAAATGCCGGTAAATCCTAGGCAGAAGCTCGAAACTGCGGAGCCTGTGCGCCTGGACTGGGCGCGCTTGGTGAGCCCATGCACGGAGGGGCTCCACAGCGTTGGCCTACCCCCGCAGCCTCACTATGGTTTTCAGGCAGCTGCGCAACCGCCCTGCCCTGCTGGTAGGCGCACGCCAATCGACAGCGCTGCGCTACAGGCGGGGCCGCCCCAAGCACAGCTCCGATGTTTCAACGCAACATGCGCAAAGCTCTGACCTGGCTGCCCGGCCTGCGGCCGGCAGCGCGCCCGCGGCAGAGTGGCGGCGGCTGGCGCCGGCGTTGCTGACGGCGGCCAGCGCGGCGGCCGCGCGCGCGTGGCTGGGCTACACGCCGCCCGAGCTCCAAGCAGCTGCCGACGCCGCGCTCGCCCGCCTGCGCGCCGGTACGGTCGAGCCCGCCACGGCTGCGCGCATGCGCCTTGGAAGGTCCCAGCTTGAGAGCTCCCCGGTGGAGGGAACGAGCAAGCGCATGGCCGGCGGTGAGGCGTGTTGCGACAGCAGTGCTGCCCAAGTCTGGCTGCACAGCATGTGCCCCACCACCGAGGAAAACGTGTGGTTAGGTTTAGGGTATGGACCCCTCTGGCACATCAAGGTGTGCCCGTGTGCAGCGGTACCACCTGGCCTGTCCGCAGGCGCGGAGCGGACAGCGGCGGAGGCCGCGCAGGGCTGCGCGCCGCCGCCGCCCGAGCGCGGCGCTGCAGCTGCGCGCGCGCGGGTGCCACCTGGGGGGCAGGCGCCAGGCGGGGGAGCCCGCACAGCCGCGCTTGACGCGCTGCAGAGCGCGCGGCCAGCTGATGGCGGCGGCGAGGTCCGGGAGGGGGGTCCGAGAGGGCCAGCCGCCGCTGCCAGGGCGCACGGATGGGGCGGCGGGTGGGCGCCATCCTTCAGGGCGCCCTGGCGGCGGCGCAGCAGCCGGGACAGCGCGGCGCGAATGCGGGGCGGGGCCGACGCGGCGCCCGGCAGCGCGGGGGGTGACGAGAGGCAGTGGGATGCCCTGGATGAGAAGGTGCGAGGGAGGCGCAGCACCAGAGTCGCGTGACACACCGTCACTTACACCTGGCACTGGACACGCAGCTGACCTGAAGTTCTGTGCTCGCTTATTGTCTGTGGAGTTGCACGAGCAACGCATGCGGTCGGTCGCCTGGAGTCGCCACGTCCCTTATGCGGTCCGCTGCGCAGGTAGGGCTCTATGCGGCGGTGGCGCGGTACCTCCGTTTCGGGTCAGCCGTGGTCAGCACCGCAGCGCCGGCGCCCAGCCAGGGGCGCGACGCCGGGCCGGGCTCCCAGCCCTGTGATGGCTCTGAAGCCGGCTTTGTGCGTAGCGCCCGCGCGCTCTCGGCGGAGCCGGGCGCAAACGCGGCGGATGCGGCAGCGCACGATGGCACGCGTCTAGGTGGCAGCGCGGCCGGCGCCGCCATGCACCAGCTTGGGCGTGCAGTGGGCGGCGAGGGGCCGGGGAGCGGGGGCGCGGACGCCGCCGGCAGCGGGGCTGCCAGGCGGGGTGCGCTGGCGCGGCTGCACGCCGCGGCGCCTGGCATCAGGTCTGCATGCTACCCTAACCCTATCTTGCAGCCACAATGAGGCATGTGAGGGGTATGCTTCGTGCTGCACTGCCTGGTGACCCCGCGGCGGACGCTGCTCTCTTGCGCCGTTTCTTCCAGGGGCACAGGCAGTGTACAAGATGGGCCTTGGTTGCTTCCTTCTGAGAATATACTGTATGCGCGGGTGCAATGCTTCGAGTGTCGGACTGGGATGCAAAACGCGGTCCATGCCAAGCGCCGCACACGGGCAGCGGCTCGCTGCGGGGCTCGGGCGCGACACGGCGGGCATGCCCGCGCCGCTGCCGCGCGCGGGCTCGGGCGCGCGCACACGGCATCTCTGAAAGCCTGGATGGCTGTTCGAGCATGGCGGCCGCGGCTGCGTTGCAGCCGCCAGAGCTATGCAACCCATGCAATGCGGACACCTGCAGGGGCTGGGCACTGGACCGCGGCGGGCTGGAGGGCCTGACCGCGGGCACGCCCGCGCCGCTGCTGCGCGCCGCGCCCGCGGTGCTCGAGGACATGGCGGTCGCGGCGGCTGACGCGGTGGCCGCGGGGTACCTGGCCGAGGCGGGGCTGGGGCTCGACGGCGGGCCCGCGCGCGCGGCCGGCGGCGGCCTGGCGCCGGGCGCTTGGCCCACGTACTTGCACCCGCGCCTGGCCAACACGCGTGCGCTGGAGCGCTTCCGCAACCAGGTTTGGCAGCGAGGCCCTAAATAGGGTCAGCAATGCCCTGGCTAGGGTGCCAGCTGCACTGGCCCTGCTGCGGGAGGCGCACAGGCCATGCTTACGCGCCCGCGCCCGGCGCCCACGCGCCCGCCGGCTCGCCTGCGCAGCCGGGCCCTGCAGCCGCGACACGATGAACGTGCGGGGGCGCGGGGCACCAGTCAAGCACCCACGGCGACGAGCGCGCGGCAGCCCACACCGCTGTCGGCGCCCAGCACGCGCAGGGCCCGCGCAGGTGGCCATGCAGCGCTGGCGCGAGCACGCGCTCGACTCGGTGGCCGCCATGTACGAGGACCGCTTCGACCTCTGGGGCCTGGCGCCCGGCGGCCGCCTGCTACGGCGCTCGGTGCCGGCGCGCCGCGCGCGCGTGCGGGCCCCCCGACCCTACCAGGGCACGCTCGTGTGCGCGGTCGCGCCGCTGCATGCCGGCCACCGGCGCGCCCTCGCGCAGGAGCCGCGCCAGTGCTGCGTCGTCCCGTGCGGCGGCCGGGCGTCGGTCTTGGCCGAGGGAAGCGCTCCGGCCCCGCAGCATGGCACAGCCGCGTCTGCCTGCCGCGACTGGCTGCGTAAAGTTCAGCCTGGCTCTGCTTGGAGTGGGCTGAGGCACGGCGGCGGCGCCGCGCGCGCAGGAGCTGTGTAAACTCCAGCCCGGCTCCGCTCAAAGTGGGCTGAGGCCCGGCGGCGGCGCGGATTACGGTAATCTAACCTACACCTGCCTAACCTGTGCCTAACCTACACCGCGCAGGAGCTGGAGGCGCTGCGCGGCGGGCGGTACGCGGCCAGCCTGGCGCTGGAGGCGCTGGACGTGGCGGCGCCGCTGCTGGCGGGGCTGCTGGCGCGCGCGGGCGCGGCCGCCTCCTGGCTGCTCGTGCGCCTGATGGGGCGCGCGCTCGGCCTGGTGTACCGCGGCGTGCGCCAGAGCCTGGCGCCGCGGCCGCCGCGGCCGCCGCGGCCCGAGGCCGCCTGGGCCGACTAGGGCTTGTGCCTCCTGGGCGCTGGAGGCCGCTGGGGCCGCGCGCTCTGTGGTCGCCCGCCGCGGCCGCCCGGCCTGCCCATGGTCTGGTCTCAGACCATATTCTGCCTTTGGCTGGGCGGGCCGTGGCTTAAGCAAGGCACTAGGTCGCCTGTGCAGCTTGGGAGGTAGCCCAACAGAAAGAGTGCCCCCACGCTGCTCTGCAGTGGTCCTGAGCGTGAACATGGGCCTGGAGCGCATGGCGTGCCTGCATGCGGACGGCAGCCTTGTGAGTCAGGGGTGAAACCAACTGCGCTGCTTTATTTGCATGCGCTGCTAGACTTGCCGGCGTCTTGACACATGTTCAGGCTGCATGCCATCCAGACTTGTGGCATGCATGAGCAGATGCATTCTATACATGAGGGCCTGCCCATGCCGTGTCACGGCAGGGTAGCAGGGTAGATGATGATGGCCCGGGCGGGAAGCACCGCGTCGCCCCAGTGCGTTGCCTGGACGTGCTATAAACGTGCTCTGAGAACACCCTTGTGCCCGTGAACATGATGCACTGTGCAACGCACACGCAGTGTGTGCAGTGCACCAAACATGCGCACCTGCACAGAGCATGCCAAATCCTGCAACGACAGCGAGAGAGCCAGTGCAACTCTGTCCAGCTTGGGCCTGTTTTCTGGAGGGCAGCGAGGCCTGCGGGCAGGAAGGGCGCAACCAGCTCTGCAGCGCGGGCGTCCGTGTCAAGCAGCACGGCGACATCACGCAGCGACTGGTTTTACCACGAGTCAGGCCAGCGCTCGTGGGTAAGGCCTCCTTCGCAGCGGTCGCCTCGCCTGATAAGGCGGCGTCGCGCCGGGCCTGTCGCGCACGATTCGCACGTCGCACCGCGCATGCTTATCCTCCCGCTGTGGCGGGGCGCAGCTGGAGGCGATGGACCTGAAGCAGCTGCGGAACGGCGGTACGCTGCAGAGCCTGCTCGCGCAGCTGGGCGAGAACTATGAGCCAGAGCGCCTGGCCGCGGCGCTCAAGGAGCGCGAGTTCGAAATGGCCGCCCGCGCGGCCGGCGTGGTGACAGGCTTTGGGACATGGCTCGCGCGTATCACGGCGGTGCGCCCTGGCGGTCTGGGGCAGCAGGCTCAAGCGTGCGCTCTGACAGCGTGGCCAAGCGCACGGGCCGCACGGTGCCACGCCACGTTGCACGTCTGCCATCCTGGTGCCACAAGCAGTTTCTGCGTCAGAAGCGCGAGGGCTGCAAAGCGCAGCGCTCGCGCTCAACACATGCTGACTGCGCCAGGACTATGCGACCGGCCGGGTGGAGGCAAACCAGCAGCTGCGAGCGGGGCAGCTTAAATCGTGCTGAGCGCGCCAGGACTATGCGACCGGCCGGCTGGAGGCGAACCAGCGGCTGCGCGCGGGGCAGCTGCGGGACCTGCTCGCCGGCCTGGGCCCGGCGTTCGTCAAGGTCGGCCAGGCGCTCAGCTCGCGGCCCGACCTGCTCCCGCAGACGTACCTGGAGGTGCCCGCCCCGCTGCCGGCCCGAACACTTTCCTGGCTACCACTGTCAGGGCTGTTGCCAGGCAGCGTCCCAGCTAGCGCCCCCAACCTGCTCCCGCAGACGTACCTGGAGGTGCCCGCCCCGCTTGTGTGTTAGGCCACTGTGGGTGGTTAGCCTGTGTGAGCGTTAACACTGTCCTGGCCACCGCTGTCCGGGCTGTGGCCAGGCAGCGTCCCGGCGAGCGCCTCTAAGTTACTGCCGCGCCTGGGAGTGCCGGTGCGGCCACTGCAGGCTGTCCCAGCGCGTTTGTGCTCCGCAGCTGTTCCTTGGGGTCACTATGGGAGTGTGTAGGCGGCAGGCTGCTGATGTCCTTTGCCAGCATATGCATGGGCTGGGATGAAGGTCGGCCGCAACGGATGTTCGGCGCCCAGTTGCTGGGTGTGGGGTAGACCTGGCTGTTGCTGACACGAGGCGGGTTTTGCGACAGTGCTCGCTCTGCAGACGCGCCGTGACGGCGCACATCCTGCTGGCTCAGTTCCCGGGCTGTTGGAGGTCATGCATGCGCCATCGAGCAAGAGTGCGCGTGGAAACTAAGGTGGTTTTTTAAAAAATTGGGATTTTTCGCAGGTGCTGGGCGAGCTGCAGGACCGGCTGGCGCCGTTCTCGAGCGCGGTCGCGTACGCGCTCATCGAGCAGGAGCTGGGGCAGCCGGTGGGCGCGGTGTTCTCGGTGCTGTCGCCCGAGCCCGTGGCCGCCGCCAGCCTCGGGCAGGCGCGCGCGGGTTGCGCTGCACCCCCCGCGCCCAACCGGCAGCATGACTCGGCACCCTCCTGTGCGCTTCTGCTGCTGTGCCTGGCGCGCCGCCGCATACCCAGGCTGCTGTGCTGCGCGCATGCCAGGGGCATGGCGGTCGAGGCACAGCGCTCCCATACCCCGGTGCACATCGGCTGCTGTGCCTGGCGCGCCGCCGCAGACCAGGCCGCTGTGCTGCGCACATGTGGGGGTCGTGGCGGTCGAGACAAGGAGCTCTCACATATGCGGTGCGGGGCAGGTGTACCGCGGGCGGCTGCGCAGCACGGGCGAGGAGGTGGCGGTGAAGGTGCAGCGGCCGGGCATCGGCGACACGATCGCGCTGGACATGGTGCTGCTGCGCCGCCTGATGTCGGCCGTCGACGCGAACATGCCGCAGCTGGGCCGCTACCAGGTGTTGCGCGCCGCCCTGCCGCCGGGCCTTATGCGCACAGCCGGGGGTGCCCTGTCAGGTCCCGAGCGTCCCACGATGCAGCCCGAAGAGCAGATTTGGGTTGGTACGAGCTGGCTTGGGTCACGTGCTGACCACAGGTGCCGTTGCGCTGGTACGTGCATCTCGTGTTATGCCTTCCTGCGCTGTCTTGCGACCAGCGTAGTCTGGCAGGATACCACGGCACCTGGCTGCACGGGTCAACGCAGGCGCGCTGCGAGCTAAATTGCTGTGTCGGCGCTGCCGCTGCGCAGATTTCGCAGCCGCTGACCCCGCTCGTGGACGAGTTTGCGGGGCGCCTGTTCGGCGAGCTGGATTACCTCGCCGAGGGCCGCAGCGCCGAGCGCTTCCAGGCGCGCTGCGGCCGCCGACCCTACCCTACCCTGCTGTGCATGCAGGTCCACGTCTTCAAAACGCCCAAACTGCACACGTTCACTTGGCGTCTTCATGTGCGCCCTGCCAGTCCCGTCCGCAGGGCGTGCGGCCCGCCGACGCATCGTGCCCATGAGCCGCCTGGCTGCGCCCGCATGGCCCCGCCTGCATGCGATGGCAGGCTGACATGCGGGCGCGGCGCCGCAGGAGCTGTACGGGCACCTGCCGCGCGTGCGCACGCCGGCCATTGTCTGGGCGCACACCACGCGGCGTGTGCTCACCATGGTGCGCTGCAGCCGCCCATGGGGGTGGAGGGGAGGGTGGGACTGAGCGCTCTAGATCGCATGCAGGGCGCGCGCGCTAGTGTCATGATTGTCGCGCATCTCAGAATGGTGGTCCATCTAACGCGATTCAAGTAATCAGTGCTGGGGCGGTGGCTGCGTCAGGGGCTGCTGAGAGCAGCTGGGGTCCTAGCCGCTGACGTCGGTTGCTGCAGAGAACGAGCCCTGCACGCCAGCCTGCGCCTGCAGCGCCGTGCCGCGCACGGCGCGCAGGAGTGGGTGGACGGCATCAAGCTGACGGACAAGGCCGCGATGGCGGCCGCCGGGCTGGATGTCGTCGACTTCGTGGACGTCGGCATCGAGTGCACGCTGGAGCAGCTGCTGGGCTCCGCCGGCTACTTCCACGCGGACCCGCACCCGGGTGCGCGCGGCTATAGGGTCAGGGCGCCCTATCGCGCTCGCTCTGCGAACACACCGCAGGCACCCCGCAGCACGAGGGCGGCTGCTGCTGGTGGCCGGCGTGTTAACGCACAGTCGCTGGCTGGGGCGGCTCCTGCTGGCAGGCGTGCATGCCCAGCAGCGCCCCCATGCCTGGGCCGGGCTGGGCTTACGCTACATGCTACCTGCTGCCGTGAGCGGGGTTTGCTATGCGCAATGCATGGAGATGCCATGCCACTGCGCGCTGTGCCGCATGCTGGCAGCCGGCGCTGTAGAGAAGGCAGGGAGCGGCGCAGCGGCAGCCCGCAGGCCCAGCCCGCAGGCCGCCGGACAGCGTTGCGGGTGCGCCAGAGGCGCGCCCGCCGCGAGCTCGCCCGGCCTCACGCTCCGCCGCGCCGGCGGGCAGCGGCGCGCGCCCGCGCACCTCACTGGCGCCGCGCCGCGCCGCAGGCAACCTGCTGGCCACGCGCGGCGGGGACCTGTGCTACCTGGACTTTGGCATGATGAGCGAGGCGCCGCAGTATGCGCGCTATGTGCGCGCTCCCGCGCCCCCGCACCGCGCGGCCGCCACGCGAGTGGGAATAATATATATAATTAATATATATAATATAATATAATATATAATATATATGATATATAGCTGTCTGCTTGGCGAGCTCAGCGGTGTGTGGGTGCCTCGCGGGGCTCATTGGTGCCTGGTTCTAGATGGTGCGCGGTGCGGGCGCGGCATCTCCAGACCCGCTCGCCAGTGACCGCCCTCGGGTGACGGCCGCCGCACTGCTGCGCAGCCCTGTCGCGGTGGCGGCAGCGACTCTGTGGCGCTCAAGACTGTGTTAGGTTAGGGTTAGCGCAAGCACGAGCGCGCGACAAGCTCGGCGCCGCAGGCGATCACTGCGCACGTGGTGCACCTGGTCAACCGCAACTACGCCGCCATGTGCCAGGGGCAAGATAGGGTCAAGATATGGTTATGGTAGGGTTAGCAGAAGCGCAATGCGTAGCGGGGGCCGCGCCGCAGGCGATCATCGCGCATGTGGTGCACCTGGTCAACCGCGACTACGCTGCCATGTGCCAGGACTACTACGCGCTGCAGTTCATGGACCGCAGCGTGGACACGTCGCCCATTGCGCCCGCGCTCGCCACCTTCTTCAACGACGTGCTGGACCGCTCCGTGCAGGAGCTCAACTTCAAGGCGCGTCCGTGCGGCCGCGCGCCCGCGCGGCCCGCGCCCCTGCTCGCTTGTGCTTGGATGTCAGGGGCCCAGGGCCGCAGCTATGCTTCCAAGGGCAGTTTGAATGTAGCCCTTTGCCCCAAAGGTGCTGCTGCCCGGGCAGCATGTGCGGGGGCGGCTGCGCAAGGAGGCATGGGCGGCCCGGGCGGCAGTACAGCGGTTCTGTTGCCCATGCGGCAAGCCTGTAGGCAAACGGTCTTAGGAGTGCTGTTACGTGGGAGCTCAGCAGGACCCCTGTCTAAACGCTGACAGCCAATGGGCCGGCGCGCGCAGGCGATCGTGGACGGCCTGGGCGGCGTGCTGTTCCAGTACCCGTTCCGCGTGCCGGCCTACTACGCGCTCATCCTGCGCTCGCTCACCGTGCTGGAGGGCCTGGCGCTGCAGGCCGACCCGGCCTACAAGCTGCTCGGCAAGGCGTACCCCTACATGGCGCGCCGGCTGCTCACCGACCCCGCGCCTGAGCTGCGGTGCGCGCTGCTGACCGCGGCCCCCGGGCTGCGCTCATCGTGCAGCGCGGCGGGGCAAGGAAGCTGACCCAGCCGATGCAACCGGCCACAGCAGCAGACTGTGTATTGTCACTGCATCATATTCAGGATTGAACAGCTGGACAGGCCACAGCAGCGGACTGCGTGTTTGCCACTGCGTGGTTTACCGGACCGAGCGGCTGTGGACGCGCCCCGCGCAGGTCGAGCTTCGAGGAGCTGGTGCTGGACGCGGGCGGGCGGCTGCGCTGGGCGCGCCTGGACAACCTGCTCGCAGAGAGCCGCAAGAGCCAGGGCTTTGACCCGGCGCAGCTCTGGCTGCTTGCCGACTGGCTGCTGACCGAGGCGGCGCCGCCGCTGCGCCGGACGCTGGCCGACGAGGCCGCGCGCCTGCTGGACGCGGCGGTCGCGGGCGCGTCCGCGCCGCAGGGGAGAGTGCTGCAGGAGTTGCGTGGATATGTGGGAGATTTTAGAAGAGACCTGTGTTATCCAAAGCAGACATGCACGCTGTCAGGCGGCTCTGTCTCTCGGTCTGGGCGTGCTGCCTGGCGCGCAGTCCCGCATGTGCGCCCTCGACGTGCGCCCTGTGCCAGCCGCCCGCCAGCGCCATCCGCCAGGTGTCTGACTCGTGCGCCCAGCCCCTGCATGCCCAGCAACAAGGAGCCGCTGGCACCCTCCCCTGCAGCAGATGCGGACGCCCTGAGCGAGCCGGGCTGAGTTGCGCGACGTGCGCAGAGGACGTGCGCGAGCGGCTGCTGGCGCAGACGGGCGACGCGGCGCTGGTGGCGCGCGTCGCGCCGCTGCAGCCGGGCGAGGCCGAGGCGGCCGCGCGCGCGCGCACGCTGTTCGCCGCCGCCGCGCGCGCCGCCGACCTGGAGCGGCCGCCCTCGTTCCGGGTGGGGCGCCCGGCCCCGCCGCTCGTTCTTGGCGCCCGGACCCCTGAGGTGATTGCTCGCGCTGGAGTGGCCGCCTACGCTCGGGGTGGGCTCGGTCGTGCCGCTCGTTCTTCGCACCCTCAACCCTGAGGATATTGCCAGCCCTGGAGCGGCCGCCCTCGTTCCGGGTGGGGCGCCCGGGTCCGCCGCTCGCTCTTGGCGCCCACACCCCCGAGTTCGTTGCCCCGCTCTGGAGCGGCCGCCCTCGCTTCGGGTGGGCGCGCTCGGATGTGCTGTGCGTCCTAGAGCTCAGGCCCTGTCGGCCGTGGCCTGAGGCGGTGCAGAGGGTGCTTGCGCTGGGTGCGCGCGTGCGGGTCATGACGCGCGGCGTGCCCTGCACGGGAGCTGCGGCGCGAGCCTGGGGCTGCCGCGGTCCTGTTGACGGCTTCAGCGCAGCACGCGCGCTGCAGCCGCAGTGCTGGGGCGGTGGTCGGCCCGCGGGATGCTCAAGTTGATAGAGGCTGCTGCAGGTGCCAGCGGACTTGACCGGCACAAACGGCGCCCAGCGGCGGCGCGCGCGCAGGGCAGCGGGCCGTTCGGGCTGCTGGGCCCCGCGGAGCTGCGGCGCGTGTGGGCCGAGCTGCAGGCGGCGCTGGCGGGCTCGTGGCCGCGCCTGCGCGAGCTGGCCGCGCGGCCCGGCGCGGCCGAGCTGCGCGCGGGCGTGCTGGGCGCGCTCTCGCGGCGCGCGCTGGCGCGCACCATCAAGGCCGTGCTGGGGCCGCAGGCGCGCCCCCGCCCTTGCAGCTGCGCAGCCGCGCACCGCCCGCTGGCACGCTGCAGCTGGTGCAGTGTTGCCACGCGCGCTCGCGCTCGACGTTGCCCGACATGTGTGCTGGGGTCGCAGCGGGCGTGCGCGGTGGGCTGACGTGCACGCCCCAGCCCGTCCATTTGCGACACAGAGTGTGTGTTGGTGCAGCCAAGAGCCTGCGCTGACCTGCCGCGGTTTGGGTAGTATAAACTAACCCTATGCTCTCGCGCGACGGGCAGGCCGGGGGGCGCCTGCCGGCGGAGCGGCCCAGCAGCTTCTCGCGCATCGGGGCGGCCGCGGCCGCGGCGCCGCCGCCACCTGTGCTCGCGGCGGCCGCGCCTGCAAGCGCGCCCGCGGCCGTGCCCCGTGCGCCTGCGGCCCCGGGCGCCATGGGCGGCAGCCGCGGCGTGGCGCCGTCGGTGCGCGGCGGCGCTGGCGCAGCAGTGCGGCAGCGGGAGCTGGTGCAGGCGCGCGCTGCGGCGCCTGCGCCGGCCGTGCCGCAGCAGGCGGGGTCTGCGCGCCCTGGCGCCGCCGGCGCCGCGCCGGCTGTCACAGGGGACCAGTTCGCGCTGTTCGAGTCGGTGGTGGCGCTGGCGGTGCTCATGCGGCGCTTCGAGTTCAGCATGGCCGCCGACGCGCCGCCGGTGGGCATGACGACGGTGCGGCGCCCCGCACACCCCGCCCGGCCGCCGCCGCGCTGCAGCCCGGCAGGGGTTGCGCATGCCGCGCGCCGCGGCCCGCGGCGGCTCAGCGGCGCGCCGCGCGCAGGGCGCCACCATTCACACGTCCAGCGGGCTGTACATGAACGTGCGGCCGCGCGCCGACATCGCCGGCGCGCCGGACGTGGCGCAGCCGGAGCCGCTGGTCTCCGAGCCCGTGCTGAACGCGTAGGCGAGCCAACGCACGTGCGCCAACCCTGCGGCTCATGTGATCGGCGCGCGGGGCCTTTCTCAGCGCTCGCGGGTCCCGCCCGGATCTTCTTTCCCTCTGTGGGCATGCAACGCAGCGGCTGGATGCCAGCTTCGGGGGCTCTAGGACAGCGTCCCGACAATGCATGCAGCGCTTCAGGTGTCCGCTCCCAGTTTTGCTGGCGCAGAGCCAGGTGCATTTTCCGTGCCACGGGCACGCGGCCGCACCCCGCCTCCCGACTCACGGGTGTCTCTTTCATGTACGCATGCTGCAGGGCTGAATGCGATGGCGAGCAGTTGGCAGCGCCCTGGCATTGCTCTGCGGAGAGGCTGCGGCACGCTTGTGTGTGGTGTAAGCCATGCCGACATAACCCATGTTTTACACAGGGTATGCCTCCCGAGGCAGCCTTCCTAGGACGCCTCGCGTGTGCAGTCTGCATAGCGTGCACGCGCCATGGCGCCTCTTGTTAACACAGAATTCCAAGCACAGCTGCCTCGTCATTGCAAACATTCTTGCGCGAGGCGCTGCTGCAGCCAATTAAACACTAATCAAATCACGAGATGCGCGGACGGCACAGTACTCCGCCAGCGCCATGCTCAGCGGGGGCTGTGCTGCTGTGGACACACTGAGGCGGATCTCATACAGTGCCTGCGTAGTCACACTAGGCCCCCATGCCGTCCCAGTCGTCCCCGTCGCCGTCGCCCGCCCCGTCGTCAGCCCACGGCTCAATGGGCGTCTCCAGCATGCGCCTGCCGCTCGCGGGCGGCGGCGGCGGCGAGGCGGACGGCGGCGGCGGCGGCGGCGCGACGTTGGCGCTGCAGACGCCGCTGTTGCAGAAGGGCAGCGCGGTGGAGCATACCTGGCGCCGCGGCAGCCCGCGCGTCAGCATTTGCATGGGCGGGGGGGCACACGCGCGGGCAGCCGGTGCACCAATGGCGGGGCCGGGGGCGCACGTTGCCGCAGTGGCCGCAGTTGTAGACGTCAGTGACCAGGTTGGTCTCGCAGCCGGCGCTGGACGCGTAGGTGCCGTACAGCGTGCCGGGCAGCGGCTGCAGCCCGGTCGACGGCGCGCACGACGCGTAGCCGTTGCCGCAGAAGCAGGTGTTGTTGGTCTGGCAGATGCCGTGCAGGTTGCACGGCTCTGCGCGCGCGCGGCCCCGGCTCGCTCGGACGGCTCTAGCAGGGCTCTGCCGCTAGCAGGGCTCTGCGGCCTTATGATGTGCGCACCCTGGTAGTTGAAGTTGCACACGAAGTCGTACAGCAGGCACTGCGGCCCATACACGAGCGCGCCCTTCTTGGGCGCGATGAACGAGCCGCGCCCGGCGACCGCCACCAGCGCCTCGGCCGTGACTTGCAGCACGTCCTGGACGACCTTCAGCTGCGCCCAGGCCCCACGGGGTTCAGGCACCCGGCGCGCATGCGGGGCCGCAGGGCGGCCCGCCGGGGCCGGCGCGCCGGGCCCGCACGTTCCACTCGTTGACGCTGCCGCGCGGGAAGAGGCAGACGGTGGCCTTCTCGTCGGTGCCGTAGATCGCGCCGGTGCCCTTCTCGTCCTCCACGCCCGCCAGCGTGTTGTACTTGTAGTTGCCCGCATACTGCCGCAGCGCGCGGCGCGCGCGCGCGTCGTCCTGCGCGGGCCGCCGCGTCAGCCCGCGCGGCCGAGGCGCTCCGGGTTCCAGCATGGTGGGAGCGCGGGCGCGGGCGCACCGCGCGCGCCGGCGCCAGGCAGGCCAGGAGGCACAGCGCTGCGGCTGTCAGGAGCGGAGTGCGCGCCATGGGGCACGACCTGCCGCAGGGCACAGGCGTCTCAGCGTATGCAACCTCTGTTTGTTTGGTCTGTATGCCTGACCCGAGCAAGACGAGTTTTGCAAAGCCTCTCAGCTGGTCCTGCGGTGCTTGGCTGCGGGCTCTGATGAATGTAGACATCAACATGGAGCCTGAGGCGAGTGAGGGGCAGCCGTGCGACAGCCTTGTGCGCACCCGGCAGCCACCAGAAAGCGCCCGCCTGGCACAGGGGCCAACACTGCCGCCAGAGGCGCCGCCTCCTTTGATGACTGTGCCAAGATGCAGATCTGCCGGGAGCTCAGGCCCGCCGTGCTCGGCCCCCGTCCGCTGCCCTTGGCTGCCGCGGGCTCGTGGCCGCTGCCGCCGCTGCAGCAGAGCGCGGTCGTTGCCTGGCGACTGCCCGTGTGGCAAGGCTTGTTGGTCCTCACTCGCAGCTCCAGGCAGCTCGGTCTGGGAGCCGCTCCGTCCTGCTGATCAAGAAAGACACGGTGCCCGGCGCGGCGGTGCTGAGCTCTCTGCCGGCCCGAGCTGTAGTACACAAGCGTCATCGGTGGGCACGGCAACCCTGTAGGGCTGGACTCTATTGCAGGTCCGGGCGCACCAGGACGAAGGCAAGCAGAGGCACAGCCCGGAGTTAGTTACAGTGTCGTTTAGAAGGCCGTGTCAACACAGTGCAGGCGCCCAGCATGCGCACGCGGTCGGCGGGGGCGGCCACCCGCCCGGACTCGCCTGACGATGACGACGCCCCGGAGGAGATGTCGCTCGCCACCGGGCACGTGGCAGCCAAGGAACAGCTGGAGGGGGAGAGGGGGGCCGTCACAGAGCAGCGCCGCGCAGCGAAGGAGAGGCGGCGGCGGCGCGCCGCGCAGGGCGAGGGCGAGGCAGCCGGGCCCGCAGGCGGTCAGCGCCTGCCTGGCCCGGCGCTCGCAGCCCTGCGCTTCTCAGGCTCCATACGCCCTGTCCACACCGTGCGCCTCGCGCAGGCGTCCAAGCGCCCGGCGAGCGGCCGGCCGAAGCGCAGCTGAGGGCCGCGGGCGGCGCTGCCGGCCCGGGCGCGGCCGACGAGCTGGACCTGCTGCCCGCGCACGTCGTCGCGGCCCTGGCCAAGGCGCGGAGGTGGGTAGCCTGCGCTGCAGCGAACGCGGGGGCGCCCGTCCGGCCGGGGCGGCCCGGCTCCTGCTGAGGCAGCTGCTGCGTCGCAGGGAAAGTGCTGCGGCCCCGTTGCGAGCGGACGCGCATGAGGCGGGGGCGCCCGAGCCTGGTCGCAAGAAGAAGAGGCCGCGCGGCGAGCAGCGCCGGGTCGGCCCTGTGACCGTGGAGGTGCTGGGCGCCTCGGCCGCGCCGTCCGCGTCTGGTGCGCGAGCCTGCTGCACAGCTGGCGGCTCTGCAGGTCGCGCGGAGCCGAGCGGCGCGCTGAGTGCGCCCGTGCGCCTGCAGAGGCCGCCGCGGAGTTTGCGAGGCAGCGGCTGGTCGGGCCCGCGCGCTCCAAGGAGATGCTGGCGCCGCGGCAGGCCGGTGGCGCGCGCGTCTTTGCGCCCGCCCGCGCATTCGCAGGCGCCTGAGTTGTCGCCTGTGAGC
>JAABUY010002737.1_pt1 | contig 20439 bp, 16 predicted proteins | sample 5560271 | NCBI WGS metagenome assembly JAABUY01 (sample SAMN10711886, study PRJNA513374) | rock metagenome | isolation source: Antarctica rocks | place: Antarctica: Victoria Land, University Valley
GAGAGAAGGCAGGCTAAAGCCCGCCACCACCACTATCTTGACCGCTCAATGTCACGGTAGATACTGCCGCTCGTAGCGTGCCGCGCGCGGGGCACGCGCAGCGATACTCGGCAAGGGCGGGAAGGGGGCATGCGGTTCAGTCTGATACCAGTAGGCGGTGCTGGCGATGTCATCTCCCCGATCGTTCGCATGGCCGTGCTCGATCGTCACGCGGATGCGCGTGTCGAAGAGCACCGGGTCCTCGACGTGGTAGCGGTAGACGGTGATTTTGCCGCCCCAGTTCGCCGCGCCGGGCAGCAAAATGCCGTGGTATGGCGCGACGTAGAATTGTGATGGACACCACGCGCAGCCGTAGTAGTCCTCCGTGCCGGTGCCGGTAAGCGTCGGCAATGCATCGCCGTCAATGAAAATCATGTCATCCCCTTCGCCGTACCACGACCAATCCGCCGCCAGACCCGCGCCGCTCTGGCTCGGGTCGTGGACATGCACATTGTCGTAGTCGAGGTGGCAGCCGACGTAATGTCCCTTACCCGTCGCTTCCATGATGAGGTAGTTGCCCGCGCCGGTGAGGTTCTTGCCGTCGCCCTCGTTGTGCGGCTCGGCGTACGCCGGGTTTTCGCGATGCCACCAGACGTGAAAGCGACCCAAGCCATCCTCCAGCGCGGCATATTCCTCGTAATCCACGTAGAAATAGAAGGAGCGGCAGGCGACCGAGCCATCGTTCGTGATCGTGATGCGCGCGCCATCGGCGAAGGGCATCGGGAAGTAGCAGTTCAGCCCCTTGCCGTCCTGTGGGCTCATCGCGAGCATCGGCGTGGCGAAGTTGCGCGTCATCGCGTGGCCCATGCCAAAAAAGTCGCCGACTGGTGTCTCCACCGACGGTGCCGTCTCGCCGTCCCAGTACATCCGCAGGACGAGATTCCGTAGATGGAGCGGATCGTCCGAGGCGATGGTGAACCAGAGATGCGTGATGCTGCCCGCGCCCGCGATGTCCGCCAGCGTCGCCGTCTCGCCCGGCGCGATGGCAATGAAGTCCCGGTTGCCACCCGTCCGGTCCCACGATGACGCCCGCCGCCGCTTCGCGTCCCGCAGCCGCGCCAATCCCCGCAATGATGCTCCGCCGAATGTTGGTAGCCCAGTCACCGCATGCTCCCTTCGCTCGTCCGCTCCGCGCTGTCGGTTCGACACGAAGTGAGTGTATCGCACCCAGCCGATCACTTGTTCATCGCGGCGACGCATGCTTCTGGCATTTATGTTGCCATAATAAAGCGATAACAGAAGAGGAAAGGAGGCCATTCCGGATGGGCGTGCATGCGTTCCCGCAACGGACAAAAGGAGCGCGGCAACCGGAGCCGCAATCCCCGCATGACCATGAACCTCGCCCGGAGCAGAAGCCGGAGGAGGAGCCGTCGAACGCTCGGTCTCTCTTTGCCGAATTCTTCGGTACGGCGGCGCTGACGACCGTTGCGGCGGGTGGTGAGGTAATTGCTGCCATTAGCAGGCTCTCCCGCACTCTCGATGATGCCGAGCGACCCGTTTCGTGGCTGCCAGAGTGAGCGAAGAGCGCGTGCGAAGTGATGCACATGCACGTATTGGTTCCGAGCGCCGGAGTCGTTGCTGCAACTGCCAATGCAGTGATTTGACTGCATCGAGAGTGCGGGAGAGCCCATTAGCAATGGCGAGGTCAGCCACGACGCACGGGCGATCGCGCCCGGTCTGCTCGTCATGGCGCTGATTTATGCGATTGGGGACGTGTCGGGCGCGCATCTTAATCCCGCTGTCACACTCGCCTTCGCGCTGCGCCGCGATTTCCCCTGGCGGAAGGCGCCGGCCTATTGGATCGTCCAGATCGCGGGTGCATTGGGCGCGGCGTGGCTTCTCCACACGCTTTTTGGTCCGGTCGTACAGCTCGGCGCGAACCGGCCGCGTCACGGCGTGGGTGTGTCACTCGTGATGGAAATCCTGCTTTCCTGGCTCTTGATTACCGTCATCCTTGGCACCGCGACGCGCAACCGGCTGATCGGGCCGAACGCGGCGATCGCCGTCGGCGGGACGATTGCGCTCTGCGGATTATTCGCCGCCCCGATCAGCGGGGCATCCATGAACCCGGCACGGTCGCTTGGCCCCGCGCTCGTCGGTGGCGCGACCGGACATCTGTGGATCTATCTCATTGGGCCAGTCGCGGGGAGTGTTCTCGCGGTGATCGGGACGTGGATTATGCACGGGGGCCGGAAGCCGAAGGAGCGCGACGCTGCGACGGGTGACGAAGAAAAGGAGTAATCCTTCCCGATCCCCCCGCGTTACGGTAGACTGACGTGGGGAATCGTCGTGTTCAACAAGGGTAGGGAAGCGATGCAGATCAGTTACGCGCCCCGACGGGCGGCGTTCTATCCATACGATGGTGGCACCGGCTGGGAAATACCGCCCAGGGAAGTCCGGCAGGCATATCTGCGTACGGTGCATGATCTCGGCTTCGCGGGGATCGAAATCGGCCTCGGTCAGGGTGTCGGGACGAGCGAGGCGGAGATACGGGGGCTGCGCGAGGATCTGGAGGTGGCGGGCGTGCCCTGTGCTGCGGTCCGTGGCGGGGGCGGGTTCGCGTATCCCGGCGTCGTGGCCCAAAACCGGCAGCGGGTGGCAGACGCGATCCGCATGGCGGCGTGGATCGGATCGCCGCTCGTCAACATGACCGTCCTTACGCCGCCGACCGATCCACAGGGCATCGGCGCGCAGGGCACGGGGGAGCGCATCTGTCAGGGTGGCAGCCGCACCGCGACGGAGGCCGATTTCGCGATCACTGCCCGCTATCTTCAGGAGGCCGCCGCGCTCGCCGCCGATCTCGGTGTGGCGATCGCCATTGAGATGCATCAGCGCTCAATCGCGGATAACTCATGGAGTTGCCTGCACCTGCTCGACCTGATGGATCGGCCGAATGTCGGCATCAACCCCGATCTCGGCAACCTCTACTGGACCTACGATGAGCCAGAAGAAGGTATGGAGGCATGCATCGTCGCCCTCGCGCCGCATGCAAAATATTGGCACTGCAAGTCGCTCGCACGAACATATATCCCGGATCATAACCGGGCCTATTTCCGGCGTGTGCCGCTGCCGGAGGGCGAAATAGATTATCGCTTCGCGATCACGGCGATGGCCCGCGCGGGCTACGACGGCTGCCTCGCCATCGAGGGAGTCCCGCTCGGTGACCCGTTATACAATGATGGCCGCAGCCTCGCGTATTGTCGGCAAATCCTCCGAGAAGTACCGAGCAACAAGCAGTAGGTAGCGAGTAGCAAGTAGCAAGTAGCAAGAATACACCGCTCATGCAGTTGTCCGACCGGAACCGTCGTGTCCGCGTGTCCGTCTTATTAGTAATGGGACTCGAAGAGAGCGGGAGGGGTGACGATGCGACACTGGCGTGTATGGATGGCTTTTCTTACTTTCCTCAGTGTCCTTCTGCTTGCCGCTCCTGGTGAGGCGGCGTCCGCCTTTGCTGATCCCGCCTTTCAGGCGCAATGGCAGCAGGGGGAGACGCTCGCCCCGAACTTTTGGGGGCCGCTCTCCAATGCCACAGAGGGTCGGCAGGAGTTGTACAAGGAGGCGCAAGGCGGCACGCGCCTCGTGCAGTATTTCGACAAGGGCCGGATGGAACTGACCAACAGCGTCCTCACGAATGGACTGCTCGCGACAGAGATGTTTCGCGGGCAGGTGCAGGTCGGCGATGCCACCTTCCAGCCGCAAGCGCCGCCCGCCATCCCTGTCGCCGGCGATCCGGACAATCTCGGCCCCACCTACGCGGGCCTCGGCACAGCGGGCGCCGCGCTCTTTGCCGCTGCCGCCCCGAAGTCGGTGGGTTTCACGGTGACGACGACCGTTGACGCGAGCGGCACTACCATCCCCGGCGGCAACAGCGTCAACAGCGCAACGACCATCGCCGCCTTCGATGCCACGACGCAGCACAATGTTCCCGGCAGTTTCGCGCAGTATCGCGACCAGGTCGGCCTCGCCGCCATTGGGTACGCGCTCTGCGAGCCGTTCCTCGCGAAGGTGAAGGTCGCGGGTGCGGGACGTCTCGTGATGGTGCAGGTGTTCGAGCGGCGAGTGCTCACCTACACGGCGGAGAATCCTGACCCGTATAAGGTAGAGATGGGCAACATCGGCCAGCACTACTACCAGTGGCGCCACGCGAGCGGCACATCATCCGCGCCGTCGCCCATACCGGCAACAGTACCATCCGCGAATCCGGGCATGTGGACTCCCGCCACCAGCCTCGTGACCGCCACCCGCGCGACGGTATCGGTCCTCCTTAAAGACGGCGCTGTGCTCGTGATTGGCGGCAACACTGGCGGGCAGGTTGCGGAGCGATACGATCCCGCGCGGAACGTGTGGTCCGCCGTGACCGCCCCACCGACGAATCACGGCGACGGCTTTGTTGCGACCCTGCTCGCCGATGGTCGGGTGCTCCTCCTCGGTGGCACGGGGAGCGCCTGTACGAACAGCGGGAGGTGCTTGATCGCCCTCAAGACGGCGGAAATCTATGATCCGGTCGCGAACGTATGGATCGCCGCCGCGCCGATGAATGTGCAACGTCACGACTGCACGGTCACGCTCCTGCCCGATGGCCAGGTCCTCGTCGTGGGTGGGAGCACCGCGAGCGGGACAGACGGGACGTATGCCGCGACCGCCAGTGTCGAGCGATATAACCCCGCCGCCAATATATGGACGACCGTCGCAGGTCTCACCACGCCGCGCTACGGCCACGCGGCGACGGTCCTGAACGACGGAACGGTGCTCGTCGCGGGAGGCATTACCGCTCGCGGCCTCGACAGTACCCCTGCGCTCCTTGCCTCTGCCGAACGGTATGATCCTATGACCACTACCTGGTCCGCCGCCGGAACGATGACCGTGCCGCTCGGTGCGTTCGTCTGGGATCTCGCCGCAGTCCGGCTCACGGACGGTAGCGTGCTCATCGCTGGCAACACGACGCTGGAGCGTTACAATCCTGCCTCGAATGGCTGGTACGCGACGGCGACAATGCCTAACCCGCGCACGCGCTACACTGCGACGCTCCTCGCGAGTGGCAAGGTACTCGTCGCGGGGGGTGCGGTGTTTATGAAGGGCGACCAGGCGGTGGCGGACGCTGCGCTGTACGATCCCGCAGCCGATACATGGGCCACGACAGGAAGCATGGGCACATCCCGCTTCTCCCACACGGCTACCGTACTCGCGGATGGGCAGGTGCTTGTGGTGGGCGGTGAGACGAGCGACAGCACTATGCATCTCTCGCTTGCCAACGCCGAGCGATACCACCCCTAGCACCAACGGGTGATAATTACCGTGACGAAAGGGTTCGCTTTGTGCGAGACAGCCTTTCTTTGCGGAAATCGGGCGCACGGCTGTACGGCCCGACAGATTTCACGCGGACGATTCGTGCGTCGCGTCATATGCGGGTATGACGATGCGCGTGTTAGACTGCGCATGCCGCGTCCACATGGGTGGTCACGGAGTACGCAGTATGCAGTGGCACCGTAGGCGGTCCCCCTGCCAGGAGAACCCCGGTATGACAGAAGAAGCCATGCGACCCCTCGATGGGATGGCGTTCGCGACGCGCGCGGTGCATGCGGGCGAGCGGCCACCGCACCCCGATTACACGCCCGTCGTCACCCCGATCTACCCCGGCTCGTCGTTTGCCTACGATGACATGCAGATCGTGGACGAGATCTTCGGCGCGACGCGCGACGGATATGCCTACACCCGCTACGGCAATCCGACGAACACGGCGATGGAAGCGGCGGTCGCCGCACTCGAAGGGACGGAAGCGGCAATCGGTTTCGGTTCCGGCATGGCCGCACTGCACGGCGCGTTCATGGGTGCCGGTGTGTGTGCGGGCGACACGGTGATCGCCTCACGCGAGTGCTATGGTGCGACGACGACGCTGCTACAAGGATATTTCGCCCGCCTCGGGGTCCGCACGACGTTCGTGGACATCCTCGACCTCGCCGCTGTCGAGGAAGCAGTGCAGCGAGAGCGGCCTCGTTTCGTTACCTTCGAGACGGTCTCCAACCCCCTCCTGCACGTCGCGGACGGCCCGGCGATTACGGAGATCTCCCACCGCGCGGGCGCGCTCGTCGTCGTGGACAATACCTTCACGACGCCGGTGCTGATGCGGCCTGCTCAATGGGGCGTGGATATGGTCGTCCATTCCTCCACGAAGTATCTCGGCGGGCATGGCGACGTAACGGCGGGCGTTGTCGCGACGACGGCGGCCTTGCGGCATCAGATGTACGAAGTGAACAAGGCGATCGGCGGCATTCTTGGTCCGTTCGAGGCGTGGCTCGTGCTGCGTGGGATCAAGACTCTCTCGTTGCGCGTCGAGCGGCAATGCGCGAGCGCCGCGAAAGTAGCGGACTGGCTTGGCACGCACCCCGCCATCGTCCACGTCAACTACCCCGGCCTCGCCGATCATCCGCAGCATGCATTAATGGAACGACTCTCGCTCACTGGAGAGTACGGCGGCATGATCTCCTTCGACATCGCGGGCGCGGATAAAGCGGCCGCTTTCCGCTTTATGGAATCGCTGCGCCTCTGCATCCCCGCGACGACATTGGGCGATGTCTACTCGATCGTCCTTTACCCGCCGATGTCTTCACACCGCAGCCTGACGCCGGAGCAACGCGCCGCCATCGGCATCGGTGATGGGCTGATCCGCCTCTCCATCGGCATCGAAGCCGTGGACGACATCGTCGCGGACCTCGATCAAGCGTTGGTTGCCGTCAAGCGGGCTATTCCTGCCGGTCGCGCGTCGTGAGATACTTCGGCGCAGTAGTCAGATCTGCGTAGGGGCGATGGTTGAATCGCCCTCCCCGGATCACCGAGGTCTTACCCGCAGCACCCGACTGCCGCAAGAGGGCGACTCAAGCATCACCCCTATGCGCCCACCACGCTATCGCTATCGCGGAAGAGTATGATTACTGACTATCGTCTATTACGACCCAAAGGAGATCCCGTTATGGCCGTTGCGGTTGAGGCAAAGGTTGAGCGAATCCGGCAGGAGATGCCGGCGGTAACGAACACGGTCTATCTGAACACCGGCACCTGTGGCCCATTGCCGCGCCGGACGGTAACGGCGATGCAGGACGTGATGATGGAGGAGTTCGAGCAGGGGCGGATCGCGCCGAATCACTACCCCGGCATCATGGCGGCGCGGAATGGAGCGAAGGACGCAGTTGCGGGCGTCCTCGGTTGCACGGCGGATGATGTCGCGATCGCGGGGCGGACGACGGACGGTATGAATATCGCCATCGCCGGATACCCTTGGCAGCGTGGTGATGAAATCATTACCTCGAACATCGAGCACCCCGGCGGCCTGATGCCGACTTTCCTTACTAAACGGCGCTACGGCACGCGCATCCGCGTCGCGGACATCGGCGTCGGCGAGATGAAGAAGAGTGACACTGTCCGCCAATTCGAGCAACTGATCAACCCGCGCACGCGGATGATCGTGATCTCGCACATCTCCTATACGACCGGCGCGGTGCTGCCCGTCAAGGAGATCACCGCGATGGCGCACAGCCACGACGTCCTCATCGCGGTGGACGCGGCGCAGTCGTTCGGTTCCCTGCCGCTCGACATGGACGACCTCGGCGCGGACTTCTACGCCTGTCCCGGCCAGAAGTGGATTTGCGGGCCGGAAGGTACAGGCTCGCTCTATGTCCGCCCGAGCAGTATCGGCGAGATCGAGCAGACATTCGGCGGGGGTATGGTCTGGGGTTCGCTCGATTACTATGGCGCGTCGTTCACCCCGGCGGCGGGCGCGGGCCGCTTTGATGTAGGCGGCTATAACCTGCCGCTGCTCGTTGGTCAGAAAGTCTCCACTGAGTGGATTCGCGATGAGGTCGGGCTGGACTGGGCATACACGCGGATCAAGCGCCTCGGCGAGTATGCGCACAAAATGCTCTCCGCCATCAAAGACATCACCGCCGTCACGCCGGAGGAGCACATGGCGGGTCTCGTCGCTTTCACGATGGACGGGATCGAGCCTGTCGAATTGAAGAATCGCCTGCTCGCGGAGCATGGTGTGACGATCCGTGACGTAAACAAGTACATCAACAATCCGAACGCGCTCCGAGTCGCCACGGGCTTCTACAACACCGAAGAAGACCTCGACCGACTTGGCGCGGGCATCAAGGCAATTCAGAAGAGCCTGTGAAACCTGCCATGCGCGTCATCCGGGGATGCGGACATGACCGATGCCGTTCGAGATGGCGATGTCGGAGCCGAAGGGCGCGGAGAGGTCGGCGAAGCGTCGCAGCGTCGCATCCGCCTGTTCGCCCGAGGCGAGACGTGGGATGCCGCGCTCCCACACCGGCCGTTGAAAGCCCAGCGTGAGTGGGTAGAGTGTGATCGCGCGAACCTGATCGCTCTCGAACTCGCAGATCGGCAGCACGCTTTCCCAGTAGCGGTCGTCGGCGGGGAAGGATTGCTCCAAGTTTCGGTGGAGATCGTGCAACACTTGCCCTGGTGTCCAGGTCGGATCGCGCTTCAGGGTATCGTAGTCGTCGTCGGCCATCCGTTCCAGCGTCTCGTGCTCAAAAATGAAGTTGCCGAGCGAGTAGAAGATTGGCTTGCCCTTGTAGAACTCCAACCCGCGCAGCAGATGCGGCCCGTGACCGACCACGATGTCCGCGCCCGCATCAATCATGGCGTGGGCGAAGGTGGGGAGGAAATCCGCTGGCAACCATCGCTCGCCTCCCTGTTCGTGCGCGTGGATGCTGACCATCGCGAATCCGGCTTGCCGTTTCGCCTCCGCTGTCCATCTCGCGATCTCGGCGAGATCCTGCTCGTGCGGCTCCGTCGCCACGCCCATCGCACCATCGGTGACGGCATACGTCTGGTTGAGGAAGGCGTATTCGCCCTCCTTCGTCACCGGAGGGTAGAAGTTCATCCATTCGCCGAACTGCCGCTGCGTCTCCAGCCCGGTGGCCTCGGCAATCCGCTTGATTGCCGCCATCGCACCCTCGTCTACCATGATCGTCGCTTTGAATCGGAGCGGATTGAGGCCCGCGCGGCCTGGCAACAATGCGGTCTGATTGCCCGCTCGCTGCCCCTTCGCGAACGACGATGCGCAGCCGACCAGACCGAGCCTACCATTGATCGTTTCGAGATAGGCGGGCAGCCGCGCCTCGCCGAGATTCGCGCCCGCGCCCGCGCAGACAATGTCGGCATCGCGCAACGCTTCGAGGGTATGCAGCACGCCTTCCTCGCCGTAGTTGAGTGTGTGGTTGTTGGCGAAGGCGGTGCAGTTGAATCCGAGTTGGCGCAGATCGTGGGCGCAGCGCGGGTCAACCGAGAGCGCCATCCCGCCGCTCTCGACGACTGGCCAACCGCGGAAGCGCGACAGCGTTACCTCGGTGTTCGTGAATGCCACGTCGCAGGCACGGATCAACGCGACCATCTCCATGAACGCAGGATCGTCGTAGAGCGGCATCCGGCGGGTAATCAGTGCATCGCCGGTGGCTGTCAATCGCATTCGCTTCGCCATATATCCTCCTGAGTATCAAGTAGTAGGTAGAAAGTAATTAGGAGGGAGCGGGATCAGCCATCTGCTTGTTACTTGCTACTGTCCCCGTCCCACTCGACCTGCTCGAAGGGGAAGATCGGGCGTTGGAGCCGCCGGTATGGGATCTGATCGAGGTGGTTCGTCGTCAGTCCCGGCGTGTCCACATCAATGATCTCAGCGGCAATTGGCGTGAAGGCAGCGCGGAAATGCACGTTGGACTTGACCATTAGGATCTGCTTTGCGGTCGGCTCGATTCCCTGCGAGCGGAAGATTTCCAGGTCCGTCGGCTGCACCCGTTTCGTGGTGAGCAGGATTTCCACGCCATGAACGTTGAAGGCTGCCGTCGGCCCCATATCCATCTGCACGCCGGTGCCCATCGGCCCCTTGTTGTAGTAGATGCCATCGGTGATGTTGCGCACGATGCCCGTCACGGTAATCGGTGCGCCGTGCAGGGTATCCCGCTTGCCGCCGATCGTGAGAGTTATTTCCGCGCCCGCTCCTGCCGCGATCGCCTGCGCGGCAGCGTCTGGGTCAGCGATCACCGCGACAGCAGCATTCGTCGCTCTAGCATCAAGCAGAACTTTGAGGAGGATGGTGCCATCTTCGGGTGCGCCACCGCCGGGATTGTCCCCCTGATCGGAGAGCACGACCGGCCCCTGCGGTGCGGCCATCGCCCGGCGCACCGCTTCCTCAGGCGTAGGGAGATCGGGGATGAACTCGTGGCGCATCTCCCACATAAACAGCGCCAGTTCATCGGCATACTGGCGCGCCAATGCGGGGTCGTTGTCCGTGACGACGTAGAAGTATTGCCCAGCACCGGGAATGTCGCTGTACGGGAAGCCGGGCGCAACTGTCACGGTGACGACGCGGGGATCGCGTTCGATTTCATGAGCCTTCCGCACGACGGTCTGCATCGGCGGCTGTTCGCTGTAGGTCTTCGGGCCGAAGATGAGCATCGGTGGGTGGGAGCGCGCGGCAGTCGGTTTCAGGCCCTCGCGGAGCATGCGCATGAGGATTTCGCCTGCTTCGATGGCCCGCTCCCAGTTATCCACATGCGGATAGGTGTCGTACGTGACGAGCACATCGGCATCACGCACCATCGTCTCGCTGATGTAACAGTGCCAGTCGAGCGTCGCAACGACCGGCAGATTCGGCCCGACGAGCGCGCGGACACGGTGGAGGATATGCCCTTCGCCATCGTCATCCACCTCCGTGACCATCGCGCCGTGCAGGGCGAGCAGCACGCCATCGAGGCCGCCGTCCGCACACGCGGCGGCGATACCGTCGAGGATGCGTTGCTCGATCGCCTCAATCGCGTCCGCCGCGACGATCCCGGAGGGCGTCGCGCGGGCGAAGAAGGTCGGCACGACGGTAAACCCCTCGCGCGCGGCAATCTCGATGAAGCCGCCGAGGCTGCTCTGCGTGCCGCTGAAGGCATCAAGGATCGCCTGCCCCTCGCACTGCTGAAAGAGGTCCATTGTCGTTCTGATATTCGAGAAGGTGTTTGTCTCGTGCGAGATGCCGCCGATTGCGATGCGCATGGTTCCTCCTGAAGTTCGGAGTTCGATGTTCGATGTTCGGAGAAAGGTCCTAATCCCACATCGAACATCGAACTCCGAACTTTTTACCCTCTGCTCCCCCGTGGGTCGAGCGCGTCGCGCAGACCGTCGCCAAGGAGGTTGAAGCCGAGCACGGTGACGACGATGGCCAGGCCGGGGAAGAAGGCGATGTGTGGGTAGGTAAGAATATACGTACGCCCCGCCGAGAGCATCGAACCCCACGAGGGCGTCGGCGGCTGCACCCCCAGCCCGAGGAAACTGAGCGCCGCTTCCAACAGAATGATGCCCGCCACCGAGAGACTCGCCAGCACAATGATCGGGCCGAGCACGTTCGGGATAATATGCCGAATGATGATGCGGCCATCCGTTGCACCGACCGTCCGCGCGGCGGTAACAAACTCTCGCTCACGCAGGCTGAGCACCTCTGCCCGCACGACGCGCGCGTACTGCCCCCAGACTGTCACGCCGATAATGATGATGACATTGCGCAGGCTCGGCCCAAGCGCGGCAGCCATCGCGATCAGCAGCACGAGGAGTGGGAAGGCGATCAGCGCATCCACGATCCGTGACAGGATTGCGTCCACGAAGCCACCGAAATACCCGGCAGACGCCCCGACGAGCACGCCGATGACGAGCGAGATCCCCGTCGCCGAGAGGCCGACGAGCATCGCGATGCGCGAGCCGTAGATCGTCCGGCTCAGCATGTCGCGCCCGACTTCGTCAATGCCGAAGGGATGGGCGAGCGACGGGGCGTCGCCGCGCGTCGCCGTATTGATGTCATAGGGATCGTACGGTGAAACGAGCGGTGCAAAGATCGCCAGCAGGGCGATAAATGCGATCATTACGAGGCCCGCGACTGCCGGTTTGAACCGGCGGAACCGCCGCCACGCGCGCCGCCACTCACTCTGCCGCCGAAAGGCTGCCTGCATGGGCGCGATGGTCCGCGTCGGTTCAACCGCTCTGCTTGGCAGCATCATTCCTCCGGCTAGCGATAGCGAATCCGCGGATCTACGTAGGCATAGATGATGTCGGTCAGGAGTGTCGCCAGGATGACAATCGCGGCGCCAATCGTGACGATAGACTGGACGACGAGATAATCGCGCCGACTGATTGCCTGAAAGAGGAGTCGCCCGATCCCTGGCCATGCGAAGACCGTCTCGATGACGATCGTGCCGCTCAGAAGGACGCCAATCCGGAAACCGACGACGGTGATGATCGGCAGCAAGGCGTTGCGGACGATATGCCGAAAGAGCACGATGCGCTCCGCAAGCCCTTTCGCGCGGGCCGTCGCAACATATTCCTGATTCATCACTTCAAGCGTCGTCGCGCGGGTGAGCCGCGCGAAGAGCGCCATCTGTTCGGATGACAGGACGAAGACGGGCAGGATATATGCCTTCCACCCGTTGCTGCCGAAGGGCGGCAGCCAGCCGAGTTTGAGCGAGAAGAGGATAATGAGCATCAGCCCGAGCCAGAAATTGGGAATCGAGATGCCGAGGGTTGAGAGGAAGATCGAAGCGCCATCGAAGAATGAGTACTGCTTCACCGCCGCGAAGACCCCAACCGGGATCGCGATGAGGATGGAGATGATAAGCGCGAGGGCATTCAGTTTGAGCGTATTCGGCGCGGCAGCCCGCAGCAAATCACTGACGGGTCGCCCGCCGAAGGTGACGGACTCGCCGAAGTCGCCATGCACGATATTCTTCAACCAGGTGAAGTACTGGACGTAGATCGGTTTGTCCAGCCCCCAGAAGTGGCGAATCTGATCGCGCTGCTGGGTCGTCATGTTCGCCTCGCCAACGATCAGGTCCACCGGATCGCCCCGCGTGAGATGAAGGATCGTGAAGACCATCAGCGTGACGATCCAGATGACGATAATTCCTTGCAAGAGGCGCAGAACAGCGTAGCGGGCCAATGAACCTTACCCCCCGACCCCCTCTCCTTTGCTTAGCAGCAAAGGAGAGGGGGAGAAGATTGCCCAGCGCTCAGCACTTAGCACTTAGCACTTATCCTACTGCTCTTCGATCCAGTACTTGGCGAAGTTCTGGTAGAGCCAGTAGGGGTTAGTCGCCTTGTCCGGCATGCCCTTGATGCGCTTGTTGAAGTGCAGGGCCGTTTCCCAGTACATCACGTAGAGGAAAGGAACCTCTTGCGTCACCAGTTTCTGGAGATCGCTGTAGGTCTGCTTGCGCTTTTGCGCATCAGTCTCCGAGGCGCCTTGTTGGAGCAATTTCTGGGCATCCGAATTATTCCAACGCGACCAGGCGTTCGCGTTACCGACGTAGAGCGCCTGCGCGTCCGGATCGCCGTTGCTGCCGCCATAGGTCCAGTTGAACAAGCCGACATCGTAGTTCCCCTGACGCTCCGCTGCGAGTGCGGCGGAGGTCTCCAGTTCCTTTAATTGCATGTCAATGCCGACGTCCTTGAAGTTGCGCTGTGCGACCTCAGCCTCGCTTTTGCGGAGCGCGTCGCCGCTGAAGACGGTGCAGACGATGGAGAACTTCTGCCCCTGCGCGTTGACGAGGATGCCGTCCGGCCCCGGCGTCCAGCCCGCATCCTTGAGGAGCGCCTTCGCTTTGTCGAGATCGCGTGGGTAGAGCGTGACATTCGGTTCGTAATAGAATTCGAGCGCCGGGGAGAGGTTGCCGGTCGCTTTGACCGCTAGCCCCTTCAGCAGGTCCTTGACCATCGCGTCGCGGTCCATCGCATACATCATCGCCTGCCGGACGCGCTTGTCGGTGAGGAGAGGCTTCTCTGTATTGAGCGGGAAGTGGTTGACGGCCACTCCCGGCGCGCGATAGTTCTGGAATTTCGGGTCCTGCAGATACTTCAAGTCATCCTCGGGCGCGAGCGGCCAAGTCGAGGAGTCGGCATCGCCCGTTTGCAGGGCAATGGCACGTACGGAGGTTTCCGGCACGATGTTCTCACGCCAGAAATCTATGTAGGGCCGACCATCCCAGTAATCATCGAAGGCAGCGAGCGTGACATGATCGCCGAGTTTCTGCTCCATGAACTTGTACGGCCCGGTGCCAACGGGCGCTTTCTTGTACGCGGTCTCGCCGATCTTGCTGTGGACATGCTGCGGCACAATCCCGATCGTCGCGCTCAACGCCCCGAAAGGGACATAGACCCGCGACAGGGTGACGATAACGGTGGAGTCGTCCGGCGCGTCAACATTCGCGACATCTTTGAAGTTCGGCTGGTTGATCGCGGCATTTTTCGGATCGCGGATCCAGTCGTAGTAATACTTGACATCCGCCGATGTGAAAGGTTGACCGTCGTGCCACTTGACGCCCTTGCGCAGTTTGAACGTCCATGTCTTGCCATCCGGTGAAATCTGATAACTCTCCGCGAGAACTGGCACGAGTTTGTAGTTCTCATCCACCTTGAGCAATGCTTGGTGGATGTTGTAAATGAGGACGTACCAGACGGTCGGGCCGGCATCGTCCGGGCTGAGGCTGGAGACATCCTGATGGCCCATCGTGATGAACGTGCCGCCCCGCTTCGGCTTCTTGCCAGACGTGGACGCCGCGCTCGTTGTCGGGCTGCCACCCGGTGCGGCGCTCGCTGCCGGGGCGGCGCCCGTGGATGCGGCACTGCTGGCAGCGGGCGCGGTTGACTGATTGACGGCGACGGTCGGGATCGTCCCTTTGGTCGGCGCTGCCTGCGTTCCGGCGGCGGGTGTGTTCGTCGGGGCGCTCGATGTGCCGCCACAGGCGGCGAGCAACGCGGCAACGGCGGAACCGGACATGCCAAGGAGCGCGGCGCGGCGCGAGAACTCGCGCCGTTCTGCCAGAGTAGCGTTGCGAAGCGCCTCAACCAGATTGAGCGGATTGTTGGCGTCGTACCTCACGGTGATCCTCCTAGCGCTCCCGGAATTTCCTGCTTCAAGAGTAACGTCCGCCCGGACACAGCCAATGAGGCGCGCTTCCCACTCTCGGGGGATGCCCCATCCTTTGCAAACCGTTCCAGACTAGCGCGGAGTATAGGGGGTGATCGTGCGAGATGTCAAACGAAACGCCTGACATCCCAGGGCAATCGCATCTCAAATTGTCGCTTCCATACTTTCTTCGGTTTCACGATCATGCTACCGACGATTCGTGCCTTCCTCCTCCGCCTGCGGCAACTGGCGACCAAAATCCACGTTTCGGAGCCATGCGTGAGCCGGAAGCGGTGACGAAACAGCGGCCCCAAGGGACGTGCGACCTGAGAAAGGACGGAAAATCGGCCCCGAAACGAGATGCGATTGCCCTGCGGCGGTGGATTGTATCTGTCACGAATCGCCATTTTGCGCGTATACTGATACGCGATTTGATGAGATGCGTGGTCGTCTGCGGCGCGCACTTTCGCACGAGCAAGGTAAGGGAAAATGACAGATGGCGCAAACCCGACGCGATTACTATGAGGTGCTGGCTGTCGAACGCGGCGTCAGTGTCGAGGAAATAAAGAAGTCCTATCGCCGTTTGGCACGGCAGTATCACCCGGACGTTAACAGTGAGTCGGGCGCCGAAGAGCGGTTCAAGGAGATCAACGAGGCATACGAAGTGCTCTCAGACGACGAGAAGCGCGCCGCGTACGACCGCTTCGGACACGCGGGCGTCAATGGTGGAGCAGGCGGCAACCCATTCGGCGGCTTCGACTTCAGCGATATTTTCGACTCGTTCTTCGGAGGCGGACGGAGCGGCGCGTCGCCGAGTGCATCGATGCGCGGCAACGACGTTCGCGCTGCGGTGAACTTGACGTTCGCGGAGGCGATCTTCGGGGCGGAGAAAGAAGTTGCGGTCACGCATCATGACACCTGCCCAGCCTGCCATGGCACGCGTATGGAGGGAGGGAAGCAGCCTGACGTCTGCCCTAAGTGCGCGGGAGCGGGACAGGTTCGCCGGATGCAGAACACGATCCTCGGCCAGTTCATGACGGCGACGACGTGTGATCGTTGCGGCGGCGAAGGCGTGTTACTTACGGACCCATGCACGACGTGCCGGGGTGAGGGTAGAGTGCGCGTGACCAAGAGCCTTTCCGTCTCCATTCCCGCTGGCATTGACGACGGGATGCAGATCCGGATTGCCGGTCAGGGTGACGCGGGGGCGCGTGGTGGGCCGCCCGGCAACTTGTATGTCGTCGCGCGCGTGCTTGCCGATCCAAGTTTCCGGCGCGACGGTCTGACGATCCACCTGGCGCTCCCCGTCAATATCGCCCATCTCGCGCTTGGCGCGGAGATGGATGTGCCGACCGTGGATGGTGTGCCGGAAAAAATTACGGTCCCGGCGGGGACACAGACGGGCGAGGCTTTTCGTATCCGTGGCAAGGGGGCGCCGGATGTCCGTTCCGGTCGCCGGGGGGATCAGATTGTCACCGTCCAAGTCGAGACACCGTCTGAACTGACCGATGAGCAGCGCGAATTGATGCGACAACTGGCGACCGCGTTTGGTGTCCGCGTGCATGAACCAGGGCGCGGCTTTTTGGGCCGTATAAAAGACGCGCTCGCCTAATAGACCGGATTGGTGCGTATGATAATTGCGCAATCCGGCATGCATTGTGCGTTGCCCCAGAGGCGACGGAACTGGGTGAGAGCGATTGTCTGTTGCGGGACGCATCGCGTATAATTACACGCACGGGTTAAGGGAGGCGCTTTGAGCGGCATTGACCGGTTTGAGCGGCTGATGGAGCGGGCGGTAGAAGGATCGGTAGGGAGAATGTTCCGAAGTCAGGTGCAACCGGCGGAAATCGGACGGCGGCTCGAACGGGCGATGGAAGCCCGGCCGCTCGTGTCGGTGGATGGCACGATTGTTCCGAACGACTACCGGGTGCATCTCAATCCCGAGGATGCCGCCACGTTCAAAGAAATAGAGACGCCGCTCTGCCAGTCGTTTGAGCAGTGGCTGAGTGAGATCGCAGCCGAGCGAGGGTATCGCTTCATGGGGCCGGTGCATGTCCGGCTCGTGGATGATTCCCAGGTCGGGCGGCGGGACGTACAGGTACGAACCGCGCTCGAAGCGCCCGCCGCACCATCACGTCCCGCGCCGCGTGAGGAGATGCCGCAGCGCAGCGGGTATCCCAACGCGCCAGACACACGCACGCGGCTTGGCGATTCACCACCGCGCGCTCGGATAGTCACGCCGGTCGCGAGTGTGCCAGCGCCGCACGCATCATCCGGGCCATCACCGCAGGGCATTGTCGCCCATCTCGCTGTCCAAACAGGTGCACTTGCTGGGCGCATCTTCCCGCTCCGCTTTGCGGACATCACGATCGGGCGCGCGCTGGATAACGATGTCGTGCTCGACAGCAATGATGTCTCACGCCATCATGTCCGCATCGAATCGGCTGGGACGCTTCTGCGATTGATTGACCTTGGCAGCACGAACGGGACGCGCGTCAACGGTCGCCGCGTGTCGGAGCATCTCCTGCGCAATGGTGACATAATGGAACTCGGCAGCACACAATTGCTCTTTCGGGTCGGCGATCCCGCCGCGTCGCCGTGACATCGGTCCAGGGGAGCGCATCCGTTGTCTATTGAGTACGTCCTCTTCGTCCTGCGCGTTGTCTTCATCTTTGTGCTCTACTTCTTCATTGTGATGATCGCCCGCGTATTAAGCCGCGAGGTCACGACGCCCGCCGAAGCGAACGCTGCGGCAAGTGCGGTTGTGCCGCCCGGACGCAGAGGGAGCGTCATCCCGGGGCACGCGTATCTTGTGATGGTGGATGGCGCGGAATCCGGCATCCTGCGCGGCGCGGCGCTGCAAGTCTCATCAGGGACGCTCGTTGGTCGTGCGGCAGGCGCTGACCTGCAAATTGCCGATGCCTATACGTCGAGCGAGCACGCCCGTTTCCGTAGCGTCGGTGATCGGTGGTCGCTCGACGACCTGGAAAGCATGAACGGCTCGTATGTCAACGGTCAGCAAATTCGCGGCTCGCATCCGCTTGCTGATGGGGATACCGTGCAACTTGGGCGGGTCGTCCTTCAATTCGTGCTCCGGCCGCCTGTGTGAACAATTCCGTCGGCGCATCATCGGGAAATTGAGCTACGATTTGGCGCACCAATTTCGCGCTCCATTCGTTATACTATTCGACGTACGAATACGGGGCGCGACTTTTGCATGAGTACGACAACCAGAGGACGGGGCATGAGTCAGCAGCGCGGGGTTTCCCGCCAATCATTGATAGCAACGACACAGTTCGCCGCGCCCGCCTTTCTGGATACCGGTTCTCCGGCATCGCCGTACGCCGATGACTTCGATGGCAGCGGGGATGACGACGGCAGATTTCCCATCTTGCCGGGCGTGGGCAGGCCACGCCGCCGGATGCCTGCACGCCCGTTCGTCATTGGCGGGACCGTGGTAATCGTCGCACTGCTCGCCGGTCTAGGTGGCTGCCTAGCCTTCGGCGCCTCGCTCAACGGTAAACTCTACGACAACGTCTACGTCAACGAGCAGAACATGGGTGGTCTGACCCCCGACGCCGCACGCGTGGCGTTGAATGCACGCCTCGCTCCGTATCTCGATGCTCCCATCACGCTGACGAACAACGGGACACAGTGGATGCCAAAACTGGCTGACCTCGGCATGCGCGTTGACATTAATCGCACGGTAGACGAGGCGTATCGTGCCGGTCGGAGCGGTGGCCCACTCGGCAGACTCTGGCGTGCGGTCGAGATGAAACAGGGTGCGAAGCAATACGTCCCGCTCTATCTCCAAGTGGATGAGCAGACCCTCGCAACCTATCTCGATGGCGTACAGGCACAGCTTGGAACACTACAGCGTGATGCATCGGTCGCCGTCAAAGGCAATCAAATCGTCGTGACGCCTGGCACGGACGGGACGAAACTGGACCGTGACGCGCTCGAACAGCAACTATTGGACAATACGGCTCATCTCAAACCGGTCTCACTCGCGCTCCCTGTTACCTTCGCCAAGCCGACGATCACAACTGAAACGGCGGAGCAGGCAAAGGCGCGTGCGGAGGCGCTCGTTGGATTGCCGCTCTCGCTGACGTTCAACGACAAGAAATGGGACGTATCGCGCGACGAACTCGTTGGCGCGCTCCGGTTCAATGCGAATCTCGACACACATATAGACGCCGCCGCGCTCATGCCCCGGATCAATGCGATTGCCGGTGCGGTGAAGCAAGACCCGCAAAATGCCGTGATTGGCTGGGATAATCATCTCGTCATTAGCCAATCCGCGAAGAATGGGCAACAACTGAATGTCGCGGAGACCGTGAGCCGCATTCAGGCGTGGAACGGTGATGTCCGCACCATCGCTTTGCCGGTCGAGATTGCCAAGCCGCGCATCACCGACGATGTCGGCGCGCTCGGGATCACCACCCGGCTCGGCGTCGGTGTCTCTAACTTCTCGGGATCGGATGCGGCCCGCGCGACAAATATCAAGGTCTCAGCCAGTTTTTTGAATGATACCGTGGTCGCGCCTGGCGAGGTCTTCTCGTTCCTCGATTCGATTGGCGAGATTTCGGCGGCGCGGGGGTATAAGGATGGATACGTGATCCTTGCGGAACAGACGGTACCGGGCATCGGCGGCGGTGTCTGCCAGGTGGCAACGACGATGTTCCGCGCGGCGATGTACAGTGGCCTGCCGATCGAGGAGCGCAATCCGCATGCCTATATCGTCGGCTATTATCAGCAGGGCGGCTACCCAATTGGTCTCGACGCGGCGGTCTTTTCCCCCGGCGTGGACTTCAAGTTCCGTAACGAAACCGACAAGTACATGCTCATCAAGACCGCGATCGATAGCGGGAACCTGTCCATCAGCATCTACGGATCAGACCTCAGCTACAAGGTAGATATCAGCGACCCGATCATCAGGAACAAGACGAAACCACCGGATGATGAGTATGAGGTGGATCCAACACTGCCGTCCGGGGCAAAAAAACAGGTTGAATTCGCCAAGTCCGGCGAAGATGTCGCGCTGACACGAACAGTACTGTCGAGTGATGGGAAAGTCGTCCGGCAGGCAACCTTTAACACGCACTATCAGGCGTGGCCGAATAAGTTCCTCGTCAGCAAGGACACTCCACCATCCAAAACGGTGAAGGCGACGACTGCCCCGAATACTCCGGTCGCAGCGACCAAAGAGCCGAGTCAGCCGACGAAGGCCGTACAATCACCCACAACTCAGGCGACGCTGCCGACGAAGCCGCCTGCCACACCAGTTCCGACGAAAAAGCCGTAGAAGTGGTCTCACAGGCCGATTGCATTCCGTGACAGGTACAGCAGGGCAATCGCATCTGAATGAGCGGGGTCTCCGGTAGGATGAGGGTCGATAGATCGCTTATCCTACCGGAGGCTTATCATGGCAGGATTGCCCGGCTCCA
>JAABUY010002738.1_pt1 | contig 20435 bp, 17 predicted proteins | sample 5560271 | NCBI WGS metagenome assembly JAABUY01 (sample SAMN10711886, study PRJNA513374) | rock metagenome | isolation source: Antarctica rocks | place: Antarctica: Victoria Land, University Valley
CTCAATGGGCCAAATGATGGTTAGATCGTCAGCCAGATCTCTTCAAAGCTAAACGAAAGCCTTTAGCAGCTGAAAGAAAGAACGCGCATGATCCGAAAGTACTACAGACTCATTTTGATGAGTTTAAAGAGGTGGTCGTCAAATATGGTATAACGAAGAATGATACATGGAATTTCGACGAAACCGGCTATCGTATGGGCATTTCACGCTTCGATTGAATTGTTACTGTAGATCCAAATAGAATAATCTACTTCAAGGATCCGGATATGCATGATGATTTTCAGAAGACTTCTGCTGAGATTTCTAAGCGCGTCTCTGGGCGTCTCGCGCTGCATAATTTGACGCTAGTTTAGTAAATTTGCTTCATCTTTCTTCCAACTTCATGTCATAGAGTCATTGACGGGCATCGAATGCATCAGTGGAGGGGGCAAGGATATACCACCAATGTCAACTTTTGACGCCCCATTTTAACAACGATCTTGGCGACGACGTGCTAGTCACTACCTCTGATACAGGCTATTCAAATGACTGGATTTCCCTTCGATGGCTGGAGCACTTCGATCGCTTTAGTCAAAAGCATCAAAAGGGAGCTTGGAGAATGCTTGTGATGAATGGCTATGGATCTCACCATACAAGGGAATTTCTATCCTATTGTGAGGATCACAAGATCATACCCTTCGGCTTACCTTCGCATACTACTCATCTGCTTCAACCGCTAGATGTGTGTGTATTTCAGCCATTAAAGCATTGGCATTCGGAGGCGATTAACCGAGCTGTTCAAATGAGTGATGAGACCTCTTCAAAAGTCGAATTCTGCCATTCGATCTGCGAATTTAGGCGAATCTTTCGCTTCATAGAATGAACACACTTACACCTATCGCTGCTTCAACAGGTTATGAGCCCGGAAGGGTTGGCTGTACATGATGCCTAGCAGTGGGTTTGTGTCCGTCTGGCGGCTACGATAAGTCGAGTCCATGAAACCCCTACGCGGTAGGGCCACAGAGACCAGCTGTACATGGGACAGTCCTTTTCTCTAAGGCATGTCCTATAGAAATAGACCACGAGACGGCGCTATTTAGTCTAGAACTCGAAAGCCCTCAGCGAGACATGGCCTGAGGTTCTATAGGGATAAATCGTGTTATCCGGTTTGGAACTGGCTTGCTCAGAAGGCAAACGGAAGCCCTCGGAACGAAGAGGCAAATGATCAAGGCGTGCAGAGGGAGATAATCGTGGCACACCTTGCCCTCATTGAACCGGCTGGTCACAAGGAAAGGGAGCTGGCTGGTTGTTGAACCGGCCGGTCCCATGAGAGGGAGCTGGCTGGTTGCTGATTGGCCGATCCCACAAGAGAGGGAGCTGACTGGTTTTAATATCGGCGGCGCCCCTGCAGAGCAGCAGGCTTTGTGGCGCAAACCTGGAGGCCCAGACCTCGGAAACCTCGCCTCAACGATGACGACGTGCAGTGTCCTCGAATCCGGGCTGCCTTGGTTCCCTTGTGAGCTGATCCTCTGAAACGGATTGCCCACTTTCACACATGAGGCGATCAAGAAACAGCGCTCTTCTACCGTGGATATGTGCCTTCTGTTGGAAACGCGGTACGTATGCACATATGTATACCTCGATGGTTAGTTATTTCCGCTTCGGCCGAAGCCGGCTTGGCGCTAGGGGTATTTATCCTTCCTCTCACTTCTTCCTTCCTCAGTAGTTCCTACCTACTAGATAGTTCAACCAATATACCTACATGCCTCTCTACCCTCGTGTCCTCGTATACCAAGGCCTTCGACGGAGGGAAACGGTGAATCATACGCTACGAAGCTCCGAATAGCTTCAATCACTGCTAAGCCATTAGGCTGGGGGAGTCAGTAACTCCGATATACGTTACGAAGCTTCGAATAGCTTCAATCACTGCTAAGCCATCATCGGCAAATCTCGTCGAGTGCCTAATCATGTAATTGGGCGGTAAATTGTAAGACCACTTTGGCGTGATTAGATGGCACGAATTACTCTGATTCTATATGTTCAATTCTATATGTTTGAGCGACAAAGTATTAAATCAATGAATTTATTAATTGACTGATTATCTAATTATTTATTTGAACGAATTGTTGACTATGTAGGTAGAAAGCGCTCGTCGGCTCAGTAGAAATTTCAGGTGTGATTTGCAGGATTAATGGCAGCTAAGCCTATTTAGGCACCCCACCAAAATATTTGTTTACCGCACTGTTTACATTCACCTCAGCTTTCCACATCCACCCCCCACCTACTCAGCTCACCCCCCACCATCTACATACTCACCTACCTACTCACCTACCTACTCACCTCAATATGCGCGCTAATGAGGAAGAAATTCCTTCCGTACCAGACACTGCACCGAAGGCTGTTCAAAAGCTTCAAAAGGCTAAAAACAAGCCGTCGGTTCAAGAAATACTAAATTCTATTGAACCTCCTTCTTCTACATATCGACCTATCCAGGTGGAGGATCGGCCTTCAACCCTACGAATATGTGGTTTATCTGGACAATTTCTTCAGCTCAGCTGACCTGTTTATGGCCTTAAAAGCTCTGGGGGTGGGAGCTGTGGGAACGGCAAAACAGGGCTCTGGATTTGATGAAAATCTACTAAAATTGAAGGCTGTAGCCACTAAAGAAAAGAATTGGGGTACTACAGCAGTCACTACAGTCAATAATCACGTACTATGTATGGCCTGGCAGGACAACAACACTGTTTTATTAATGACAACGGCTCATTGGCCTGAGGAAGCTCAAAAAATCGTTCCCAGAGATCCTCGATCCAGACATCATATTCCTGAAGACTTCGTCCAGCTCGATTCAGAAAACAACCAAATTTTACCCTTTCCACGAGCAGTGGTGGACTATAATTTACACATGGGGGGAGTTGACGGAAATGCTCAGCAAAGAGCACATGATTCCCCCGCCAAACATCGATGTCGACGTTACTGGTGGTCCCTGTTTCTGTTTCATTTAGAAGCAGCTGTTCTGAATGCCTACATTCTCTACAAGCTCAATTATTCTGCAAGCAAAATGACACGTGCTCAATTTCAGAAGGAGGTTGCTACTTCGCTGATGCGAAATCCAGCTGGATCGATTCGTAAACGACCCTACGACTTCAGCAATTCGAATCCATCGATTTCACCTTCAGCTCAGGAACATCGTTGGAAACATCTTTCAAAAGAGGCCTATTGCACCCCGTGCAAAGCAGTCAAAAGATTCACTTCAGGAGCTGGTAAAGGGGTCAAACGCAAGGCATTGAGCGAGGTGAATGGGAATGGTCAGCCAAAGAAACAACGAAAACGTACTGTTCAAACCTGGTATGGGTGCACTTCTGAACAATGTAAGAGGCTAGCAGCCTACAAAAATGAGGCCTGCTGGGAGGCTCTACATGCATAGGAAGGGGGGGGGGGCGAAGGGGGCATACACAGGAAGATGGAAGGGGAGTTTCATTGAATTTTGAAGCAATTGGGGATTATTGCGGAGAAACCCCTATTTTCCTCTACCCCGCACTAGGAAATCTAAATATCAATCTCCAAGTCCCCATTGGCCTGGTTAGTCATCTCCCGTGGCTCTCTAGTACCCTAACAGGTAAGGTGGCCGTAATCCTGGGGTGGCAGTCATAACAGCAGCTTAAGGGATACCCCGGTGGTTAGTTACGGCCGGCTTGGCGCTAGGGGTATATATCCTTCCTCCCACTTCTTCCTTCCGGAGCTCCTACCTACTAGATAGCTTCAACCCCATATACTATATTCTATGCCCTATATGACCTCGTATTCCAACAGGAATGTCAGTAGAAAGGTCGGTAGGAAGGTCAGTAGGAAGGTCAGTAGAAAGATCAGTAGAAAGGTCAGTAGAAAGGTCAGTAGATAGCTCAGTAGAAAGGTCGATAGGAAGGTCAGTAGAAGGCGCTCGGTCGGAAGCTCAGTAGATAGCTCAGTAGGTAGACTATTCTGGCTTCAGAGCTACATTTCCGATGTCTGAACACTTGATGGCAGCTCGCTTGAGCGAGTCAACATAGTCCTGTATGGGATTTGCAATCCGATTGCTTTGACTGAGTGAGTTCTTTGGTCGCCAGATATAGGGTGGTCAAATCCGACTGCTCATATTGAGTCTTCAGAGTAGACCACATTTTGGTGACGTCTTCTATTTTGACTATATGTACTCTGGGTCCTTGTTCGATGCTGAGGGTAATCATACCGTTGACTCTGTCGTTCCTATCTTCCCAATGATGAGTAGCAGTGGCGTATTCCTCTTTAGCTGCTGTCGAGGCGTTGGATTCCGGGATTTTCGGTTTCTCCAGCTTCCCCGAGGTGACCCACCAGAGACCTTTTGCTTTCAGGGCACTGCTTTCCATGACTCGTAATTCCTTTAGCTTAGGGAACCGATCATTATCCGAACCTTCCATTGTCGATAGGGAAAATCTCCGCCTTCTGGTGACAGCGACTTCGATGCTTCTTATTCTTCCGGTAGCGGTATAGAGCTAACCCGGGCTCATAACCTCTACGAGGACATGAGGGTAGATAGGCATGTAAAAATAGTGGTTGAACTATCTAATAGGAACTACGGAGGAATGAATCCCCTAGCGCCAGCCCCATAGGGCTCGGAGCGGATGAGAGCGGTGTTTCCAACAACTTCTGTGTACATTTTCTATCTATTAAACCATTTTCGAATTAATCCAACAGCATGCTTACAACCGCGAATTATATCATGTCCTGTTTCCTTAAAGACGTTCACTCGCCGAGGAGAACTTAATACACCATTCCACGCCTGAATTTCGGAGTTTGCATCGCTGATTGTTCGCTCGATGGGAACTTGAGGACATACTGAACAAGTATCCGTCTGTATGTCTAAGGAATGCCTGCAAAGCAAGGGTGTTCGTTCATTATAATTTCCAGCGCTCTGAGTGTTAGTTTTCATTTCAGTAAAGTCTGTTCTATATGAAAAGTATGTATGATCGGTCAAGAAGCTATGATATAAATAGGGAACCGCTACCCGTACACCCCCCTGGCTTACATGTACACCCCCTTTTGCTTACATGTACATCCCCCCCGAGGAACCTGAAATTTCCATTGTGCATCATTCAGTTACACACCAAATTTGGTAGGCAATTCAAGAGTTTACATCATTTTCTTCCGAAGGACTCAAGCAACCGTATGTCGTTGGCTGTTCCCTTAGGTAGGAGCTCTGGAGGTGTACGGTACTAATCTTAGACTCTGTTGGAAATAGGGAACAGTACTGTTACCCCTGTGGTTAGTAATCTCGGCATTGATCCGGCGCTAGTGGATGGGTATTTACCCTATATCTACATGCCTCTCTGCCCCCATATGACCTCGTATTCCAATAGACTCAATGCTCATAGCTCTGGTGGAATTTCCAGTTTCGACAGTCTTTTCTTCTTCGTCCTCCACTACGAGAGGGTCATCCGAAGTATGTCAGAAGGGTTGCTGGTCAAAAATGCACTGGGGGGGGGGCACACCTTGACTGTTCAATTGCTCTGCCAGATTCTTTTAGTGATCTCGCTCTCTTCTCAACCTCTCGGCTTCTTCCTTCTTCTATCAATCGTAGAGTTCTGCTGAAGAATATTTAACAGTTCGAGCTTTGTTTAATCAAATGCTGTCTTATTCTTCCTGGCCTTTCCCCAGACAGCCTGTCCCTCTGATATGGCACGCGGTGCTTGGATTCCATCGAGGGGCATCTCGACACGTTGTCCGTGTGACATACGGTTTCATGTTTGCGGGATCGAGGCCATAATTTCCGTCACTGCTATCGATATTGTAGATTTTAGGGGTGGTTCAAGTTATGCATGATGTGAAGATGGGTTTTAAAGGATTCCCAACACTATAAATCTGCGTCCGCCTCTTTTATAGTCTGAAGGAGGTGATTGTGATGAAGAGTCAAAGAAAGCAGTCCTTCTGCCTTCACTCAGCAAGATCTGAAAAACGTGTCACTTAACTGTTTATTAGACTGATGTGCTTATTTACACTACATAAAAGGTGAATTGATCTTTCATGAATTGAAAGGGGAAGTGTGTTAGTAGTGATGGGTCAATCCAGAAGAAATTTGACAAAGAAAAGAAATTGAGAACATAAAATCTCAGCGGCGAATGAAAAGAGCATATTGAACGAAAGATGCATTCATGAAATCAAAAGATATCTAAGCCGTAAGCATTTAACATCAAAATCTCATGTATATAAAGAGCGAAATTTGCTTGTCACTCTTTTCATAGAAAATGACTCGCACAGCTTATCACAGCTGGAACTCTAGTAAGGGTAATTTTCTTCTACTACGTTTTCAAAAAAATGGAACTAAACATCAGTCTTATGTTATCTTCGACGAGGGAACCGAAGAGACAGAAACTTCTAATTATCAAGAGATTCTTGCTGACGAGAAGAAGCGACATGAGCGGAAAACCAGAAAGGACTTAGATGACTTGTTATTTGAACCTGACTTCTGGGCATTCCTTTGTTTAGATGAAAACTTAGTGCCCTCAAATCATGAGGTCACTAAGCATCTAGACACGCTACTAAGGGTTTCAGAACTTCTTTGGAGACTTGAAACTGAATACAATTCTTGGTGTGACTGCAAGAAGTCAGGTGAAGGAGTCATGATTGAATGTAACAATGCCAAATGCGACATTGGATGGTATCATAAGGGCTGTGTAAAGCTTCAAGATAATTATACTGCGAATTTCTGGCTGTGCACAAGATGTCAAACATATGAAAAAGAAGATGCTGAATACGACCGTATTCCAGATCTTAAAGTGAATTACGATAAAGTAGCCCTGGCGAGTTCTGAGCGAGTTCACCTTACCAGATCTGTTTGCCGCATAATCATTCAGTGGGAAGATGACATTTTGCCATCAAAACAAGATATATTTAAGTTGTTCGAGGCTGTTCCCATGGAGTGCGAGGGGAGATATTTTTGGCTTAACAGAAACAAACCGGAAAAAATTACAAAATTAATCCTGCCCTCGACGGAAGAAGCGGAAGAAGAGGGGGAAAAAGGAAGAGAAGGGGAAGAAGAAGGAGAGGAAGAATATATCACATTTCCCCCTCCGCCAACGCCCTGAGGTCAAATTCGCTGATTGATATACTGTATACTGCATGCTTGAACCTGGACTTGCTGTGAAAGGATGTTAATAAAATTTATTCTATGTAGGATTGAAACAGTTTGTACTTGCGCTACAATCTTATTAGTGCTTTCACAAAGCTCAGCCCGGGGGGCCAAAGGAGTCAGGGGCCGTGTGAGATCGATGTGCGCATGTCGTGACCACGACTCTATCTTTCGCGAGCTCCTTTGAATTCTTTAGCCACGCGAGCTCAAATAACTTAATCATTGAATTGATTATCTAACTGATTATTTAATCATCTATTTAAACGAATTGTGAACTATGCAAGGAAACAGTCACAGACACGCATCAAGAGTTCAAGCGTCACGCGCTGAATAGGAGCTATAGGTTCATTACTGGTACAATTGTTTCAGTTTTATTGTCTCGGCGGCGTGCAGTCGCTGTGTAGTCGGCGAGCGGTTTTCTCCCCCAGAGGGTTTTGTCCGTTCGATACACATAGCATAGTGTCCCCCATGGGTCGGGCTTAAACCGATGTCACAATGCATCGTTCTTGCCCTGCTCTTCATTGACGATATCCTATACAACGATGTTCCGGTCTCCGATCGCGAAGACCATGATTCCTTTGCACCCGTGATGCTCGTGATTGTAATGCCGAAAACTGTGTTTTCTTTTCTCGATGGTTGAAGCCATCGGACAAAGAAATATGTGGTGAAAGAGAGGCGTGTACGATGGGGAGGTAGAGTGTGGTTGTGTCAAATAACCCTATCCTGCTCTTGTCTTGTGTCACGTAGAGGTTGAATAAGTTGCTGATATAGGTGTGCGATCGCAGTCGTAGTTGAATGAGTTTCAGTAGAAGACTGGGCACGCTCGTAACAGATATATTTGACTGAACTATCTAGTAGGTAGGAACTATGGAGGAAGGAAGAAGTGGGCGAAGGGTAAATACCCATCCACTAGCGCCGGATCCATGCGGAGGTTACTAACCACAGGGGTAACAGTACTGTTCCCTATTTCCAACAATTTCAAGATAGATTCTTCAGAAAGACCGTCTACAATCTATTGAACTCAGATTTTATGATCATGATGTATGATCTGAAAATTCGAATTGAGGCGCTGAGGAAGAGCAGAGACTTTGAATCCCTGAGCGGGAGTTCCTGTGCAATTGATCCCTCGTCACATGTTCGATCTTGAGCGAGTTTGAAAGAATTCATCACAACAAAGAGCATCAGATTATTTAAAGGTTGCGGTGGCTATGCATATCGAAGCTGAAACCACTCTCCAAAAAAATATTGAGACAAATACAATCACTGAATGGCTTTGAGCAGAAATTGATGCTTCGTTCGATCACGTAAGTTTACTCGAATTGTAGTGTGTCTTGAGACTGATAAATCACAGCGAGTCTCTTTCAGCAAATAGGGCAATGATCATATTCAAGGGCCTGCACCGCGGATCAGTTAGGGCTGTTGGTAAACGTTGATATAACTTATCAACACAACACAGCAAGCGATGGTTGGGCTTGTTGTTGCATCAAATATCCACATAATTGCTACTTGCTTGTCGATAAGCCGCAGCTTGATTGGATAGACATGTCGTACTGTTATGGATGTTTTTAATGGGCGTACTGTGTAACCCCAAGTCTCATGAATTCTCGCCCAAATTGATATAATGCCATGTTGGAATACGAGGTCATATGGGGGCATAATACCACATGTGTGCAGAGGGTCTGGAGAACTAGCATGGCCAGATAGCTCCTATCCGGCGCATGCAAGGCGAATTGGCGATGCACACAGTAGTAGGCTTAGCTTCCTTAATCCTGGGATGGCAGCCATAACGACGGTTTAAGGGATATACCCATATGACCTCGTATTGGCCCCACAATTTAGCAAGATAGATGTAAGAGTCCTGCTTCATCGCTTCAAAAGTATAGCTGTAGTATTTTTTGATGGTAGCGAAATCGCGGATCACAAGCTGCTTGTAATATGAAGTTGAGGTTCCGTCTGCCACGGACTTATCAATCGGGTCGAGACCGCATGAGGACGCATACCAATGCTCTGCTGTCAACCGTGACGGATATGCATGCGAATGTACAATACATCCTTGCCTCAGTACCTCAGACGTGCTCTTTCAAGCCCCTTCGGGTTGACGTTGAGCGCTTAGTAATGAGATGTGCCAGAATAACAACAACAAGACTTAAATTTTTAGATTTCTACACTCGGCGCGAGATTTATCAAATTCAAAGCTATAGGTATGTGATATTTTAATCAGAACTAAATATTACAAGTGATCGAGGTTCAAATTACATCTCGACGTAGTGCAGATATACAACAGTGACAAAAACGGGGTTCTGCGCTCAGACACCTTACGTAGTAAGCAAGCGCTAACCCGAAGGGCCCTCGAAGGGGCTTAACACGAAGGTACTGAGGCAAATACATCTCGGTTGTGGTGTGGTAGCGACTAATCCAGCGGTGGGAGATTGAATCAGACTTAACGCTCTGGCCGAAAATATATGAATGCCTCTCAACATTGATGACATCATCTTTGCACGGGCGATGCCTCTAGTCACGCACAAGCTAACTAAGGTAGAGGTAGCTCAATAGAAAGCATCCGTTGGTTGTATGCAAATCAATTGTCTACAACAGTGATAGAACGCAGAGTACGGAGCATGACGAGATATGTTCTCGGAATGCCAAGACTCAGCCACACTGTAATTTACATGTAATCTAGTCTTAGCGTCTGAGGATGATTTCCTGATTTTCAGCTCAGAATACAATGTCTCTGCTCACGCTTCTCATTTTCAGAACATTATCTTCATCGATGCAGCAATTCTTCGTCTTCTATGATCCGCTAATTCTTCGAATCTGAACGCGATAGAGCTTTGTTGATGATGGATGAAGCGTAGAACAACGCTCAAAGAGGCTCCTAGAAACAGAATTACTATGACCAAAGCATGGGTTGGATGCTGAGAGAAAGAGCTCACTCAGGAACGAATTCAGGCCTGGATCAGTCTGATTCATCGTCCCATTCAGCAGATCATTGAGCTAAAGGGAGGTAATGAATATAGAGAAGGTAGAGCTGATAGTGCTATCCGTCCAAATAACTCGGAGGAGCGAAAGAAACATTACGTAGTATGCACGTCGAAAAGCAGGATTTAGGCCGGCGACGACGACGTGGATGAGTCTATAAATCAGGCAGATGAGCCTGATGTAGAGGTAGAAGAGGTAGAGGTGATAGAGGAGGTGGATGATGATATTGGTAGGCAAATGGAAGGTTTGGGTTCCAAATCGGTAGTCTCGGACTTATCTATCTCCAAGCACTAAGACTAGATTACATGTAAATTACAGTGTGGCTAGGTCTTGGCATTCCGAGAACATATCTCGTCATGCTTCGTAGGACGATCAGTTTCTAAATCAGTCGAATCAGGTACTACCTTACATCGCAGAAAGGCATTCATAGGGGGCGAGAGTCGGAAAAAATTCGTTACACATCAAATTAAGCGATTTTCATTAGTTAGACTAAAGAACTCTTCATACTAGGTATGACCGTATGAACTACCTAAGGTAAGGTACTTGTTAAGAGGTATTTCTAGCTAGTTTTGGTGAGAATTTATTTTGACTTTTTTCACCGACCCTCAGGGTCTTTTTAGGTATGTACAAACCGCCCACGCCGCCCACCCGCCCAAGTATTAAACTAAGGTAATAATCAAAATTATCAAATCATTTATGCTTTTTTGTGTTCGCTCTTTTCACTTTTGCACTCGGGCTTTCAGATCTCATTCTTTTTCTCTCAAGCGTTTTACGAATATCTTGAGAAGACGGAAGTCTTAGACTCAGAGATTCGTCAGCTTCCGATAAGCTTCTCAACGGCGGCTTACTTTTTTCCAACCTTGGCTTTTTGTTCAAATCATCAGTATTCGGCTCTTCCGATTTGCATTTCCTCGACGCCTTTGATGAACCGCGTTTGAATTTCGGACCCGTTGCTTCTAGAGTTTTCTTCGTCGCCTTTGATGAACCGCGTTTGAATTTCGGACCCGTTGCTTCTGGAGTTTTCTTCGTTTTCTTCGAGTCATCCGAGCCTGCGTCGATCCCTACTACATCCGAGCCGGAAAAGCTCGACGCTGTAGAAGATAATAGGTCGTTCGTCTTTGAAGCTGGTCGCGAGGCTGATTTCATGCTTTCAGATTCAGATTCCGATCCCGAAGTACCCGAACTTTCTGGAACAATATAAGTCGGCATTGACGACTCATTATCATTCTTGATGGGTTTCGTAGGTTGTGGTACTGACGACTTCTTGCCTTTGCGAGTCTCAATCATTGTTAATGGAAGAATGAGTGTTACTTTCCTTGTTTATATACTCAACTTCTGATTATCTGTGTAATCTTAGATTACCGCTTACAATAAGCACATTGTAAAATCTTTAATATAAAAAGCGAAGGTTTCAAACCTTGAAAACCCAAACTCAAACATGGAATCTTATCTGAAAGATATTGCACACTTTATTGAGAAGTCGTTCGACAATACCAACCACAGCTTATATTTTAAGAAGGTTCAGGAACTTCTTGTTAATGACCAATGGCTTCAGACTACCCTTGCTTGCAGAGACGGCCTAGCAAAGTTGTACAACATCACATCTAGAAAACAGTTCGCTAATTTCCTCCACAATTTTAATCGTTATGGTCGCACTTCCAACACTGAGGTGAAAGAATTAGAGCAGCTTGATAAATTCAGCCTCTTTCTAGTTGATGTAGCTGAATACTTTGAGCCTTTTGCGATGGACAGCAAGAAAGCTGTTCATTTACCACAATCGAAAAAGAAGTCTACATTTGACGAAAACCTGCTTAAACGCAAGCTTGTATATTCTGATAATATTGACACTTTGCCTTCACGCCTGAATGCCATGTTTGCGGGCACAATTTGCAAAACTGTCAAACGATTCCCAAAGCTTTTTAGTGAAAGTGACAGTGGTGTGGAGAAAGAGTCTACTAATGAGAACCTTGCTCGGCTGTACAACAACCGTGTGGAGGTTTTCAATAATTTTGTGAAAGTTCCTGATTCTGATTTCGGAGTTTTTGTTGATTGGTTTGTTACGACGATAGCTAACCTAGAGGCAGATGATGTTATCATGCACGAATACGATGAGCCTTTGAAATCGAAATCGAAAAAACCGCAATCGCAATCGCAATCGCAATCGAGAACGCAATCGGAAACGCAACCACTCACGGTTCAAGCCATCGCGAAATGGCCCTCAGGTCAGGGAGTAATATTCTACGATATGGAAATGAATCTCTTGTATATACAGAGAGGCGTACTCGAGAAGGAAAAAGGCGGTGAGGGTTTAGTTAAGCAATTGAAATCAACCCCGGTGTACACCAGGTGCAAGAAACCTTATGACCTCTCGCGGGCTACAGGAAAATACACTTTGATGGGTATTCCGGGTTCCAAGAAACCTGGCCGATGGATTTTTGCTTCCATAAAAGGTCATGGGCTGGGCCGATTCCGGCTGACGGGCGATCGAAAAGAGTATTTCTCAAAACTAACCTCAGAGTGTAAACGTATAGATTCTTTAGAAGAAGCTATAATGGATGAAGAATCAGAAGCTGAATTGGACATATAGATAGATTCTGTAATCATAAAGCATAGGTCAATTTCGGTGATCAGTTCACTACTCTGAATATTTAACATTTCTTGATTACTGCGCGCTGAATACTCTACATACTTTGGGGAAATAATTGTAGCTCTGCATCAGCTGAATTCAGATCTTCAAGAATAATCGAAAAATATGAAGGTTTGACCTAGTAATGAAGGTTAGGGATACAGTATAAGCTGCTTATAGCGGAAATCCCAATATTCTATACATTCCGTTACGAAGAGAGTTCCGATATATACATAGGTATTACTAAGCACCCTTGCCTCAGGACGTTAGACGTTTGTCGAGGGATAGGGTACAGGTGCGGTATAAGGAGCTGTAGAAGCAACAGGATCAGCAAACAACGGACACGTGCAATTAGTAGTCAAAGCTCAGAAGGCATAGTAGTAGTAGTAGGTAGATCTAGGAGGTAGGCTAGATACAGATAAGATGGGTCAAAACATCAGGTAGAAGGTGACGGGAATGATGGTTCAATGCTTGACTGTTTGAAAAGAAGGAAAAGGAAACTCTGCTCGGGAAACATGTAGAAAGCATTGTTTGAAGCGCTGTTTGAAGATCGAAGAGTATTTTGAAGCATGTAGAGAGTTCAGTCGGAAAACCTTCTCTTGTCCTCAACCCGATCCCCTGGAACACTTTCCTTTTCACCGAAGCCAGATCTCTCCATATCTTTCACGCTGAACTCTTTAACAGGTGATCTCGAGAGATGCCTTTCACCCGAAAATTCTCATTGCTGCTTTCCGTTCCTGAGACGAATCACAATGATGCAGATCCGAAACTGGCTTTCAGGAAGAATTTGGGCACTACTGCCCTGGCGCTGAAATGTATATACGAATTCATGGTGCGTGCAGAACAAGAAGAAAAGTTCTTCGAAGTTGTACATGTGTACTCGTTCGTTTTGAATCCAGGAAATTTGAAACTGCGACAGCACAGAGTCAAAAAGCGACAGGATGAACAGCTCACCTTTCACTCCCAACAACTTCAAGACTTTGGTCCATCCACTCAGAGTCAGGCAAATCTTCTGAGCGAGAAGATCATGACCGAATATGCGGCGAATATACTTCATCCCCTTCTGGTTACTACATTCAAGATAGTTGGAAAGCAGACAGCGCAACAGGATGCATACTTGCGATCAGTGTCGAGACGAGGAATGAATGGGCGCATGGGAGAAAGGGAGCATGAATGACTACTGCGAGTTCCAAAACCAGGACAGGAGAACTTAAAGCCTGACCATTCGTGCCAGCGCCGCCAACTCCTCCGGCTACTTCGTTATCAGCTTTCAGATGCTTGGTTGCCTGGATACCGGATGCGGAGTAACCTAGCTTCCGGAAGCGAAGATTCTGAAAATGACATCGGTATATGGAAAAGGGCTCATACCAAGGACGCCACGCTAGTACCATTTTCCTTTTCGATTCATCCTTGGCCGAGACGAGGCTGCGCTCACCCTATCTCGTCCCTCCCCCCTCTTGACCGCATCCCGTCGCCGACTCACCCGCCAGTATACCAGGAACTTCGGTCATGAACCCCCGAATGCCACAATCCATCCCTGTGTTCTTCAAGAATTTTCTTCAAAATTGCGGGCGTGTTCTCAGATTAATTCGTCCTGACAGCACACCTTACAGAAGTATGGCGCCGTTACGCTTCGCAATAGTACTCTCAGAGCTTCAATGAGCCGTACAACAAATAGTGCACTGCGCAGGCAGGCTTCGGCCGTACAAACATGCTCCGATTCATGATTTGCTACTCAGCTTAATGTTCAATCCGACAGCATAGTGGTGGCGGAGGGCTGAAGATGATTCTCGTCCACGATGCAATACTAGGTGACCGAGTTCCGAACACCGCCGCTGTACGCCGAATTCTATATAACTTGTTGTGCTTTATTTTGCTTGTTTTGCTTGCATTGCTTGCATTGCGGTATTCGTATTTGGCCATGCATCAGAAGGATGTAGACTGTGTTGGAATACGAGGTCATATGGGGGCATATTGACATTTTGGTTGTTGTTCTTTTCTAAGAAGGTTTCGGCTTTTCAAACCGTATCACATTGGTGTCTCCTTCGATCGAAAACTTATTGGCCGCATAACTGTTTTTTCCTGCCTCTGTTCATCTTGCGTCAACGCACGCAAAGAAGCACGATTCCTCAGCATCCCCTTTTACATCAGTCAATCGTCAAATGTAAATGCGTTCAACAGGTGGCGCGCTTCTGAAACGGTGGCATGGAATGCTGGGTCTATCGCGGCAATCACCGCCATCCTGGTACCGAGATCGACCTTTGGGAGGAACTACGGGAACGCCGGATCGCAAAGACACCCTGGCAGAAGCTCAGCGAGACACCAGATGTCTTCTTTTCCAGCAGTCGAGTTCGGTACGATGGGTTTCCAGTTCGGAAAGTGCCCCCGTTTATTACCTCTCGCCATGTCCTCGTATCCGCGTATATGCTGACAAAGTGCTGGAAATTCTATCGAACAGCCGCTATCATTTGCAACGCTCCTCATTACGACTCAGTGCGCGAAGTAGTGAATCCCAGCAAAGATCAGAAGCTTAAAGAAGTCGCTATGCGTCATCAGATTGACCCGGTGGAATTTAAAAGAGTTTGTCGCCAACTACGACAAGTATGGCCTCTTCTCCCGTAGAGACGTGCTTCCGGCGATCGTTAGACTCAGGCGCAGAAACGCAATCAGGAGGATACCAAAATCACAGCCAATGGCTTGACGCAAATCTCTCGGTCTTGTGTAACATTCGTTCAGTTATTGCTCTATGCTCTGCCATTTGAATTGAGTTTCCTACCCACCCTTCCGAGAAGACTGAGGGAGTTAGTATGATGCCTACCAACTGCGAGAACGCATCAAGCAACATACCGGGCTCAACGGCGGATATTCAGCTAAACCAATTTACAACCTCTGAAATTCGGTCTACTTCCGATCACAAAGCAGTAGTTGTCGGCTTATACGGAGTTCCAGGCTCTGGCAAAACATTTCTGCTAAACCAGTTGAAGCAGGAACTTGGACAGACGCATTTTGCGTTCTACGAAGGCTCCAAGATGATTGTTGTTCCTGGCGGTCTCGACGCATTCCAGAGCATGGAAGAGCAATAGAAAGCACACTGGCGCCGGCGTGCTATCAACGCGATTGGAAAGAACTGCGCTGACAGCGGACAGGTTGCAGTTGTCGCTGGGACATTTCATGTTCTGGTCAGAGGAGCGAGTGAGCCATCAGAGAATCCGCCGAGTGTTCAAAGCAACGATTCATCGTTGGGTTCATCTTTTAGGCCTAAATCATCTTTGAGCAGTGGCAGCAGTGGTAGGGCTAGCCTTAAGGTAGGTAAAACTTCAATTTCTAAGGCTACAGCAACGGGGGAGGGCAGTGAGGTTGATTTTACAATTCTGGTTCTTATTTTGCACTTTTGAAACTAAATGTGGTGGGGCTCTTGGCAAATCCTAAAACTTGCTTTCAGCTCCTCGGTTGAATCCCATTTCAGACGCATAACACCGGACTTCAGAATCAGTAATCGACCTGAATGCAGCTATGGGCTTCCTCTTTGAGCGAGCGAAAAGATATTTAATGCATACAGTCAAAGCTGGATAAAACGTGGCTAGTGAGTGGCTGAGTGTGGCTGAGTGTGGCTGAGTGTGGCTGAGTGTGGCTTAGCTCTGGGGCTCCGCCAAGGCACCGTTTAGGTCACGTCATACCTTCGGCTTAATAGGTACGCCATGAGTTATGCCGTCCTCGTAATTAGCTCTACTACAAATATATACTCATTCTGTGCCTGCTTCGAATTTCACATTGCCATACCACCCTTTAGGCCCCGTCTATCCCCCCAGGAGACCTGGCCATCACATATAGCCAGCTTTGACTGTACTTTTTGAAGCACACGATATCGGCTTCCCGCCGCCGTTTTGGTGGCGATGGCGAGATCACTAAAGCTGGCGCCGATGAGAATGTTCGAGGAGTGAATCATAGGGGCTCGCTTGTGGTGGGTGGGGTATTCGAACCCCTTTCGAACCCTGACAAACGGTCAAACCTACTATAAATACATCACTGCACTGAGGCTAGATTCTAGAAACGGTACAAAGAAACAAAGTATACTCAGAGATTTCGGCCATTTGTGACAATCGATAATGAAGCATGTGTAAGGAAAGGTCTTTTTAAAAGTATCGGCTAATATTTCTTCACAATCATTGAGATTGATCCTGCAGCGGGTTGAACACTGCATTAGCTCACCTGGCTAGTAAGGTACTACCCCTACTGATTTTAACCAATGTATCAACGAAATTTGATGCCTTAATCAGCGTTCAAATCGGGTAATTACTGACATTTGATTAGTCGAGCTGCGGAGGTAGCTCGGCTGACCCACGCTAGAGGTCGGCGCGACCATGCACAATCACTACCGTAATCAATGTATTTTCAATCAAGAATGTAGAATATTAATCAAATTAATTTGAATTCTCATCTATATAAGATTGATCTAAATTGTTGATTGATCATTTATTAATAATTTATTGATCAATAATTAATGATTGATTGATTGATTAAGTCCTATGCTATGTGTATCGAACGGACAAAACCCTCTGGGGGAGAAAACCGCTCGCCGGCTACACAGCGGCTGCACGCCGCCGAGACAATAACGCTGGGACTATTTTACCCAGTAATGAACCTATAGCTTCTATCCAGCGCGTGACGCTCGAGTAAACTCTTACTGCGTGCCTGTGCTGTTTCTTTGCGATGCATCGTCCTTGCCCTGCTCTTCATTGACGATATTCTATACAACGATGTCCCGGTCTCCGGTTGCGAAGACCATGATCCTTTGCACCCGTGGTGCTCGTGGTTGTATGCCGAAACTGTGTCCCTTGCTCGATGATTGCCATTCATCGAGCAAGGAAATATGTGGTGGAAGAGAGGCGCGTACGATGGGGAGGTAGAGTGTGGTTGTAGATAACCCTATCCTGCTCTTGTCTTGTGTCACGTAGACGTTGAATGTGTTGCTGATATAGGTGTGCGGTCGCAGTCGTAGTTGAATGCTTAGCTCTGATCGATAGAAGAGGATGCGTTCTGATCGTCCTCTTGCGCTCTCGATTTTCCATGTAGATGTATGACTTGACGTCAAGTAAAGAAGGTGGGCTCAAGCCCCCCCAGTATATCAGCGTGACCGACGGGTCACTACTCCTTCGGGCACATGTAGTCACGATCCAGGCTCATCACCTGAAACGACTATCCTACCTGATATCTTTCCATCAATTACTCGGCGACGCTGTCGATGTGGTGAAGATGTTCCGATGTACCAACGCAGTCGACGGGGAACCACTCCTTCGGCCACTTGTAGTCACGACTCCAGGATCACACCTGGGCCGACTCTTCTACTAGTAGTATATCTTTCCATCTCTTACTGACATCGACATGTCATTAGTCTTCTTCGTAGATCGATTGTGGCTGTTAGAAGGGGTGGTGTCGCGTGGGTGAAAACTCTGCACGGCAGCTTTCCTGGCCACGCAACGTCCTAACTTCGTTCGAACTGCGTCGGATTGAGATCTCTAGGCTCTCCTGACTTCTATGCCTAACCTAGAATCAGGAGGTTCGTAGCCGGCACCACGTACAGGTGGATCTCGTCGCCGGCCGATCAATAATTAATGATTATCACTAAACATACATCCTTTTTTACTACAGCTACGCCCCTTTTTACTATATATACCTCCCCTCAGAAAGGTTTAGCGGTCACCCAACTAGGTCTAGCGATTACCCAACTAGGTCTAGCAGCTCAATAATCATAACAACGCACACACGTTCTTTCATCAACCAACTACCTACCACCCACCCTACCTCATCGCCGCCATAGATTTACCCCCCCTGGTGGGTGAGCTCTATGTGAGTCACGAGGAGCTCATCGTCGCCGCCAATACATGGGCTGAAGCTCACGGTTACGCGCTCAATATCAAACGCTCGAGCAAAAACAAGCGGGGAATCAAGAATAAAATTTGGTTAGCACGAGTCCTGTCGGGCAAAAGAGACTACACGCCGGTTCAAGGCTTATCGAATGTTCCTTCAAAGCAATAGCTAAATGGTCGCTTGACGAGGCCGGTTGGCTGCTCAGAATCGAAGGTTCAACTGCAGCTGTAGCTCGTACACGTTGTAAGCGCCAGGGTTAGGGACCCTACAGGTCCTTCCTGCAGCGGGTTGGACATTGCATTAGCAAAAAGCCTCTTAACAAGGATTATTTGTATGAGGGCGTAAGCCAGCTATACCTGAACAAGCCCGGCAACGCTTAAGCAATGTTCAGCCCGCTGCAGGAAGGACCTGTAGTGGTCAACGGCTTCCGGGCGCATACGCGATACGCACATCGGAGTTTCCAGTTGGACCGCTCGGCCACTACTCTAAGCGATGCTCAGCCGTGTCAGCGTACCCCTAATACCCTTTATAACCAACGAGTCAACTGGAACGCACTAAGTGATCAGCATCTAGAAGCCGCACCTCAGTGCGGGTCCTGACACACGTCGTGAACAACAGCTAGAGGACTCTACTCAACGCGAGCCAAGACAATTTGAAAGCGCTGAATCGCATCTGCAGCAACGGGCTGAGCAAGAGCTAGGGCAAACACCAGCGAAGGGTAGGGGTAGGGGTGAAAGGTAGAGGTAGAGGTAAGTAGAGGTAGAGGTAGAGGGCTAGGTCGAGGAGGTGAAGGGGGTGAAGGGGGTGAAGCTTCGGCTGGACCTCTATCCGAACATCAGCAGGAAGCTTCAAACGGTGAAGGCTTCTATGAGGTGTTTCAGATATGTAGTTTAAATCAGCTTCGAAAAACATATCGACCCCAAAGATACTTCATTTTTGGTAAGCCGTTTATATAAAATCAAGTACCTGTATAATGTCTGTTTCAAAGCTGCTAGACCTAGTTAAGTAACCGCTAGACCTAGTTGAGTGACCGCTAAACCTATCTGGAGGGGGCGTATATGTAGTAAAAAGGAGCGTATATGTAAGGTAGTAAAAAGGAATGTATGTTTAGTGATAAACCTAATTAATTTGAGACAAATTGAACTTTCAACTTTCTCAAGTCTCAACAGACAGCTCATTCTTCACTAAGTGCTCACCAGCCATGCGCCCCTTCAAGCCATGCACCCCTAAACCTTCATATTTTTGATCAACTACCTTCAAAAATCCACCAAATTTCAACCACATGGCTGCTATTTACGCTATCATTGAGGGTCGCATTCAGAAGGTTATTGACGTCATAAACACGCGTGAAAATCCTAATCGAGCCGAAATTGCGCGCGAATTCAATGTTCCGGTGCAAAGACTACGATCTAGACTACGAGGTTATCAGTTCAAAACAGCAGTACGAGGACTGCATAACAGAGCTTTAAAACCTGATCAGGAGTCAGCTTTACGGCAATACTTAAAGACAGTGAATCAGTTAGGCCTGTCAGCTAGACTACACATGGTGCAATCAACGGCAAATGCTCTTCGTGCTCAAGACTTTGCTCGTTGGAATCCTTCACCTCTACTGAACGCTAGATGAATCAAACGATGATTAGATCGTCAGCCAGATCTATTCAAAGCTAAACGAAAGTCTTTAGCAGCTGAAAGAAAGAACGCGCATGATCCGGAAGTACTACAGACTCATTTTGATGAGTTTAACGAGGTGGTCGTCAAATATGATATAACGGAGGATGATACATGGAATTTCGACGAAACCGGCTATCGTATGGGCATTGCACGCTTCGATTGGGTTGT
>JAABUY010002739.1_pt1 | contig 20434 bp, 23 predicted proteins | sample 5560271 | NCBI WGS metagenome assembly JAABUY01 (sample SAMN10711886, study PRJNA513374) | rock metagenome | isolation source: Antarctica rocks | place: Antarctica: Victoria Land, University Valley
TAAGTTGACTGTATTTTCTTCTGCAGACATATTTCAAAAAGAAAGTGTATTTGTTTTAATGCATCATCAACAAGTTTACGCATTATTTTATTTATATATTTTGTGTGTTTTAAAATTTTGTCAAACAGCATCTTGTAGATGACTCTCGTAATCTTGCAATGCATCAACGAAGCATCATTCTCAATCAAGAATGAGTACTTGAAGTCTTCTGTATTCAGCATGAGAATCTTTGAAGATGATGAAAAGTGAATTTAAAACATCATCTTCATTTTATTTTGCATTATCATAATGAGATTAAAACATTCTGACTTAATCAAAGAAGAAATTGTCGTTTGAATTAATGTGTCTGCAACTGCATTTCTTGTTCATTTCGCAGTTTTGAACAGTCTTCTTGAAATTTTTTTGATGTTCTGCATGATCTTTCAATATTTATTGCATTTCTGTTTTCTGATGATTTTACTCTTCTTGTCACATGCTTGAATGTACTTTGTTCAATCATTAATGACTCAACAACTTCTTTTCATTCATTGCATACTCTTTATGATCTTTATACACTTCTTTTTTCATTCTGCTTTAATCATTTCATGTGATCTCGCTCAAAGAATGAAAATCTCAATGATTTTCTTTAATGCATTCAGCAGTTGCTTAGTATACTTATTTATGCATTGATGCTTTGTCTTATGATTCAACAATAATTTTAACATTTGTTCTTTCAGAATATTGATGAACTTCTTTTCATTTATTGTCTTTCAGTTGCAACGTGATTTTCATGCTGATTCTTTGCAGATTTTGAAATCTATAATTGTTTGTATCAATAAATGATCTGAGAAGTTTTTCATTTCTTCATCAATTTCACATCATATTAATTGATTCATAATGTCATCTGTCGTGAAAATTAAACTTATTGTCATTTGAGATTTCTGATAATTTCTCGTAATTGTGTCTTAAGATAGCATCAGTAATGCATCAACATTTGTGATCATTTCAATTAAATCATTTGACAATAGATGCTGTTTTGAGTAGAATGATTCTTTTCATGTGAGATGATGCAGATTAAAGTCTTCTACAAGAATGCATTTTCTCAACATGTATAATGTCTTTTTGATGTCTGAAAAACTTTCTTTTTCATGAATAACTTCATGATCTTTAAGTGATGAATTGTATGCTTTGTGAATGTGTATAACTTTCTGAATCATCTGTATGTCATTTATTAATGTTTATAACATAATTGTATTTACATCTTTGAAGTATCATGTTGAGTGTCAAATGTTGCTGTTAATTCTCTTGTTTATGTAGAAACAAATTCTATTCTCATTATTTTTCAGCATGAAATCAACAGTTGAATGCAAAAAGCAAATCAATTTACTTTCAAAATCTTGAACATCAATTAATCAATTTCTTTTGACAATAAAAATCATTAACATGATGCTTGCGCTTCATTCTGATCATCAAAGACAGATGATGAGTATCATTGACATAACATCAGTGAGTGAGTGAGAAACGAGTATCATTATTTTGCAGAAAAATTCAATCAAGACAAAGAATATACATGAGAAATTGAACAAGTTGCAAGTACTCTATGAGTTCAACGAACGTAGAAACAATGAGCTGATGCTTTGAAGAAAAATGAGAAGATTGATAGAGATGATAGAAAAGCTGACGCGTCAACGCGTCACTGCATCAACTGTCAATCAATGCATGAAGAATCAGTTAAAGAGATTGAAAAAGAGATTGAGTAAACTTGAAAAAAAGTTCATGAAGAAGAAGAAATGCATTGACAACTGAGTGAAGAAAGTGAATGAGAAGTCAATAATGTCATTTGAAAGTTATCTTGTTCTCAGCGTCAATGTTACATCATTAGTGCAAAATCATTGTAAGAAATTTAAGATTAAGATTTTTGTTAAAAAGAAAGAGAAGATCAAGAAAATCATGATGATAACAACAAAGAACATAATGAGATGAGTAAGAGAAATTAATGTTGATGAGATGTTATTGACGCGCAAGAACATAAAAATTATGAAAAAATGATCAAATTTATTGATATTTTGAATCAAGATAAAAGATAGTAAGAGAATACTGAAGAAAAATGATTTTTGAATCAAAGAGATTTCATTGAACATAAGTTTGCACAAAATTAGTTTTAAAATAGTGATACATGAAATTAAAGTTGAAGAAATGTCTAAAAACATAGAGAAGAAGAGAGTGAAAACACTTATCAAGATCAATAAAAACATACATTTGAAGATGATGATTGAAAAAGTTAAGTGATTCACAAAGAATAATGAACAAAAGAGATACATCTTGCTGATGATATGCATAGTCAGCGCTGAGATGATGAACAAGTTAATTGATGAGAAAATATGTCATGAGATCAATATAAAAATCACGCAGTTTTATGATTTAAGTTGTAGAACACATTAGTGTTTAAAGTATCAAGACTACAATCATAAAACATATGAATGCAGAAATAAGCAAAGATGCATTTACTGCATGCTAAATCATCACTTGAAGCATTGTTCTCATAAACAGACTTGAGACATGTAAAAATGTGAAACATATCAAGATATATACAGAGTTTTTGATTCTTAATGTCATAAACAATAGATCGAAAAAGAGAGAATAAAGAGAGTCACGAAACACAGATCTTTATATTACGTCGTACGAAAGCAGAGAAAACTTAAAGCGATGATGTTGAAGATGTTCACAGAAACATTTATCAGTCTGAAATCACTGATAAACAATGACTTGAAGAGAAAACAAAGACGCTCAACAAATGAAAGTCATCTGCTCAATGTAATCATCACATTCAAAAACACTATATTGAATTATTTAATTAAGAAGTCAAAAACAAATGAGTTGAAATCAATATTAATCACATCAATTTCAGTATTATCTTTTTTTGAAGATTTTACAAAAGAAGTAAGCACATTGCAAACATTCAAGAGAACATCAAACAGCTTTGAATGTGAACTTTAATGTTTCAGCAAAAGAAGCTTTGAATACTACAGTACAACGTTCACAAGTTCAGAGAAAAGATGATGATAATATTACTACATGAGAAAAAGATAAAGAATTATGACATTTTGATTCTTCAAGAACTCTGATGATTTAATGAGAATTTCAGAGCATACTGCTCAGCAACTGTTGATTTCATGCTGAAGAATAATGAGAATAAAATCTGTTTCTACATAAACAAGAGAATTGACAGCAACATTTAACACTCAACATGACACTTTAAAGATGTAAACATGATTATGTTACAAACATTAACAGATGATACACAGACAACTCAGAAAGCTATACACATTCATGAAGCATACAATTCATCACTCAGAGATCACAAAGTCATTCATGAAAAAGAAAGTCTTTCAAACATTGAAAAGATGTTACAAATGTCGAAAGAATGCATTCTTGTAGAAGATTTCAATTTGCATCACTTCACATAAGAAGAATCATTCTACTCAAAACAGCATTTATTGTCAAATGATTTAATTGAAATGATCACAAATGTCAATGCATTGTTGATGCTATTTCAAGACACAATCACGAGAAATTATCAAAGATTTCAAATGACAATAAATTTGATTTTCACAACAAATGATATTATGAATCAATTAATACAATGTGAAATCAACGAAGAAATGAAAAACTTCTCAAATTATCTGTTGATATAAACAATTATAAATCTCAGAGTCTGCAAAGAGTCAGCGCGAAAATTGCATTGCAACTGAAAGATAATGAATGAAGAGAAATTCATCAATATTCTGAGAGAACAAATGTTGAAATCATTGTCAAATCATGAGATGAAGCGTCGATGCATAAATGAGTACACTAAGCAACTGCTGAATGCATTGAAGAAGATCATCAAGATTTTCATTCTTTGAGCGAAATCACACGAAATGATCAAAGCAGAATGAATGAAGAAGTGTACAAAGATCATCAAGAGCATATGACAAATAAGAAGAAGCTGTTGAATCATCAATGATTGAACAGAGAACATTCAAGCATGTGATAAGAAGAGCAAGATCATCAGAAAACAGAAATGCAGTGAATATTAAGAGATAATGCAAAACGTTGAACAATTCTTAAGAAAACTGTTCAAAACTGCAAAATAAGCAAGAAATGCAATTGCAGACACATTGACTCAAGCAACAATTTTCTCTCTGATCAAGTCAGAGTGCTTTAATATCACTACAACAATGCAAAATAAGATGAAAATGATGTTTCAGACTCACTTTTCATCATTTTCAAAGATTTTTATGCTGAACACAAAAGACTTCAAGTACTCACTCTTGATTGAGAATGATGTTTCATTGATGCATTGCAAGATTAAGAAAGTCATCTACAAGATGATGTTCAACAAAACTTTAAAACACACAGAATACACAAATAAAATAATGCGCAGATTCATCAATGATGTGTTAAAATAAATACACTTTCTTTTTGAAAGATGTTTGCAAAAGAGAATACAATCAACTCAATTCAAGAGCATGATCGCAATAATAATGTAAAAAGTCAGACAAGAAAACCTACTTTAATGCAAAGATATATAAATCAATTGTGCTACTCAACATGCTGAGTAAAATACTGAAATTCATAATTTTTGAACATCTGTGAAATGTTGTAGAAGTGTGCAACTTGATATTAAACATTCAGATGAGAATTTGCAAACACAGATCAATAAATATGACTTTGCAACTGATTACAGAAAAGATACACATTGTATGAAGTGACACAAGAAGAAAAGTAGTTTTATTGCTGAGTTTGAATAAAAAGAGTGCATTCAACAATATAGCACATAACAGACTTTTGCATGACATGAAAAAAAGAAGAGTTCTCAGACTGCTTCTTGAATTTGTGAAAGACTTTCTGAGAAATCGATGCATCATGATCACAATCGATGATTACACGATGATGAAACGCAGCATGAACATTGATATATCACAAGACTCTTTGCTATCATCAATATTATATCTGTTTTACAACGTGAATCTGCTAAAAGCATGTGATGACATCAGATTGAGAACAAGCTTTACAGATTTTGTAAACAATGTCAATATTTTAACATATGAAGAGTTCATGAAGTGCAACTGCAAAGTTCTTAGCAAGATCTATGATAGATGTGAACAGTGATTAAAACATATGACATCAAGTTTTCAAAGACAAAGCATAAGTTGATTCACTTTATAAAAATCTCTAAGTGATTCAATATGAACGTTGATGTAAAGTTGATAAAACATCAGATTGACTTGAAATTAAATATCAGAGTTTTGAGAATTCAACTGAACTTTAAGCTGAAATGAGTGATTCACATGCATCATGTCAAAGCAAAACTAGTGATTAAACAAAAGATCATGCAGATAATCATTGAGTTTACTTGAGACTCATCAATAATGACGAGAAAGTAAATATACTTCGCGATGATACATTCTTTGCTTAGTCACGAAGTCATCATATGATACATGTTGCAGAAAGTGAAGAATCATCAAAAAGATTTGAACATCAAGCTGAAATCAGTACAAGAAAAAGCATTGCAACAAATCATTTATGTTTATCATGTGATATCAACAAAGGCTCTACAAATAGAAATAAACATAACATTGATAAATATTCATTTACAAAAGCTGATATAAAAGTTGATAATGAACATAAACTTTTGAAAATCAGATGAAGTTATTGAAACAATGATGCATTGAATTTGCAACAACTTAATACTCAAAAGAGATTGAAAATCAAAGCTGTGCAAGATATCTCTGCAGCTGAAGCAAAAGTGAATGAAAGAAACATTTGAACAGATGAAGATGAAGTGAAGTCATTTTTACATAATGATCTTCTGATCAAAGTTATCAAGAGTAGTTATAGTTGCAAACAAGAAAATATCAATAAGTCAACATCATCTTGATACATTCACATTGAAGCAAAAAGTTTATTTGAACAATAGTGACAGTAGAAAGAATGTTACAACGACTGCAATGAAAACTAACTGAGAGCTAAATAAGAGATTGAGAGAATTGACTTTAGTCATTACTCATCATGAAGAACTGAAAGAATTGATCACAAGAATGAAACATTTTGCAGATGTAGTGACAAAGAATCGAAAGTATCATGAAAAGATATACAAAGTATACAGTGATAGTCAGACTTTTTTGAAAACAGTGAAAGTTATGATATCAAAAAAAAATCAGACATGTTTGCAATGAGTTCAGATTGCACATGAAAGCATTTGATTTCAAGAAGTCATGCTGAAACTACATTAAATGACAAAATATGCAGAAGTACTTGAAAATGAAGAGATGAATAAAATGACTGATGATGCACATGATTTGTCTTTATTGTTTACTGAGCATTAATGCATTAAAGTAATAATGAAACTGATGCTCATACAGAAATAAATCAAACAAACATGAAAAGTAGTCTGAAAAGAGAAATTCAACGCAGCTCATTTTCAATATTTAACATCAAAGATGACACATTGACATCTGCAACTGCACAAGAATCATGCAAAGTCTCACAGCGTATTATTGACGCAGTTACACATGAGAAAAATTGACTTCAATCAATTTCTACATGAGAAACGAGTACTTGATGTTGTTATGATGATGTGCAAGTGCAACAAAGATTAAATGTTGATCAAGCATATTTTATTAACATGTTTCAGATGAAAAGTAAAATGAAAAGTAATGCAATGAGAAGAAAACATCACGAACTTGAGAAAACTCTTAGAAATCATGAGCGCAATGATGACAATCATTTGAATGATACTTTCAATGAGCATACTGAATCAATTTCAAGCTGTGACATCATTAAAGAATCAAATGAAAGAGAAAGAAAATAAAGAAGAAACAAACTTATAAAGTTCTTGCATTGAAAACAGTTATAGTATAAAGCGCAGAAAGAAGTGATTTTTGATGCAAAAAGAGCGTTGTGCTAATGCAGTGTTCGCTACAGTATATAAAATCTTGCATAGATTCATAATGAGTGTTGAATCAAGTAAGAATTAAAAAAAATTTCATCATTACTATAAAGATTCAGCTGTTGATTTGAAAGTAGAAGTATAAAAAGCAAGAAGTGATGCTGATGAAATATGTCATGATGTCAGATCATCAATTCAATTTAAAACATAAATCATTGATATTTTAAATAATCTTAATTCATTAAATTCATTTTGCAGTTCAATAAATCAAGTTATCAATCTAATCATCATCATCTTAATTTAGTTTCAGCAATTCTGTTTCAATCATCTCAGTCATATGCGCGAACTTCTGCAATTTTAAGTCAATAAAACTATTGTTTAGTTCTAATTCTGCTCGATTCATGTATATAAAAGTCAAGCTTTCATTCTTTTCTTTCACTCTTTGTCTTTCATTTTATACATTATCTTATCTGATGTATTGTCTTGTATTTAGATTCTATCAAAGTAATAATAATATCAGTCTTTTATATTGATAGTATCTCTAGTTTAGCTCAGTCTTTGACATTACAAAAGATCTACACTTTTTGCAACATTTTCATACATTGAAATCTCATTTAATTATTCTTTCGCTCAAATGAAGTCATTTTACAATCTCTTGATCAACAATGAGCATACTGTTGAACAGTTCACTCAAAGTGTGATCGAAAATTCAGTTGAGATCTTTCGCGTAATGCAAAAGCTTCAAAATCAAGTTCAATAACATGATATTATTATTTTATTCTCATTCATCATTCTCAGTTCTTTAATCTATATAGAATTGAATTCTCAATCTCTCATGATGATAGCTCAGATCATTGCACAAATCTTGAATAAACAATTTTCTCTCATCATTCATCTCTTTGCAAATTCTGTTGTTATTATCATTGCTTTTAGATTCAAGAAGCTTTTTAACATATCTGAATATGAAAGAAACAAAGATTGATTGAATGCATGAGAGCAGAGTCTGATACAATGCATGAACATGAATGATGATCATTATTTCTCTCATCGAGTCAAGATCATTTATGTCGAGTCACGACTCATCATAGATAAAAAGACTCACAATTTAATGAGTTAATATCAAGTCAATGATCTTTGTATCATTTTCATCTTTGCAGATTGATGACACAAGTTATGTCATTACTGCGACAACTTTTTTAAGACAGAAGATGCTCATCTATATTTTCGTGAAATTCTGAAGCAAGACATGAATAGCTTTGTTGATTACTACAATCTCTTTTATCAAAAGAAAGAACATTCTTTGATGAAAGATTTTTCATTGATTGACTGTTTGAAGCGTAATGTCAATTATTTCACTCAAGTCATCATTTTCTTCTGACGAAATCTTGATAAAACTTAATCATTCATCTTTCATTAATGAGTTCAAGCATTCTTTGACATTGATGAAGAGTTTCAGCAGCTTAAGCATTGTCAATCTCACTTCATCTTCATTATTGTTTCATTCATCAAAGTCAAGAGCATCTTTGCATTGACTAGTAATTCTTTGAGTTCAAAGATCATCATCTTTGTGACTGTTGTTTCAACAGTATCTTCGTCTCTTTCTCTTTCATTTCTCAATGAGTCAATGAATTTAAGCTTCATCATTGTCATTGTTTAAAATAAGACTTTGATCATTTCTGAAATTAAGAAAATCTGCAACAAGTGAAAGCTGTGCTACTACTGCAAGTTGCAACATTCAAGCAAAATCACTAAAGAATGCTCAAATAAAAAGTTCTTCACTCTGCATATCATGAACATTTATGACAGTGATATCATCAGTATAAATGAAGAAGTCTTGCTGTCTGCAAGAAAAGTTTAGTTTCTGAACTAAGTTACGCTCAAAGATCTGTATACATATTATTTTGTCTACTAGTCTCAATCTTTTTACTCTCACTTCAATCATATAGAAAGTTTTCTGCTAAATCTGTCTTGAAACTCTTTGAATTCAATTCAACATTCAAAGATAGTCACATGATAGTATTCTGTATTCTACGTCAAGCTCAATCTAAAGTTTTCACTTTCGCTTTGATTGATAGTGAAGTCTTTGCTTATGTTTTTATGAATAAATTCTTCACGCAACAACATCATTTTCTCTTACATCAATTAACTCATTCTTGCAGACTTCGAGAATTTGATGATCAAGTCACTTTAATCAATGACATTACTTATGTCGTTGAAATCACAATGATTCTCGATGAACACATTGAAAAACTATTCTTTTATGTCACTAAATTAAGTCAATATCTCATCATCATGGATTTGTCATGACTTCATCATCACGTCATTAATGTCAATTTTGAACACAATATTCTTATCTTGTCTTTCTTCTTCTGTCTTAATCATTGTTGTTAATTTCTCGTCAAGATCTATGATTTTAATCAACAAGAAGAAAATTTCTCGCTTGAAGTTAACAAAGTAGCTTTTTCTCAGTCTCGCTCTCAATTCACTCACAAGAAGTAACTCAGTTCATGAATCACTCACAAGAAGCAATTCAGTCTACAGACTACTTACAAGAAGCAATTCAGTCTACAGATTACTCACAAGAAGTAATTCAGCACTCAGTTTGCTTGCAAGAAGTAATTTAGTTTCTCATTCACTTGAAAGAAGTAACTCAGTTTTCAGTTCGCTTGCAAGAAGCAATCTAGTTTCTCATTTGCTTGAAAGAAGCAACTCAGTTTTCAGTTCACTCACAAGAAGTAATTCAGTTTTCAATTCACTCACAAGAAGTAACTCAGTTTCTCGTTTGCTCACAAAAAGCAATATAACTCTTCGTTTACTTATGAGAAGTCAACTAATATTTAGCTTGTTCACAAGAAACAAACTTCATTCAGTCTTGTCTCTTGTCTGAAACAAGAAGCTTTTAATCATATTCTTCAAGTCATTCAAAAAGAATACTCATCAAAAATCAAGTGTTGAAATTCTTTTTTCTTTAGAACTTCTGTTGTCTTTCAAGCAAATCAATTCAATCAATCTTTTATACAACTTGACATAATTGAGTTGAAAGTTCAAAGCTTTAATCATGCTGCTCATGTCAAAGACATTGAAGTGTTTAACATCATTCTAAAGAAAATCGATGTCTTCTTGAATCTTAAGTCAATCTCGTCTTCTAGTCTAGACTCTAATGAGTCAAAATCGCGTCATGCAGCTTTGACTGTTTATTCAAAGAACAGCTCAACTCTTGCTCAGTTCTCATCTCGTTCTCAAGACAGTACATATGATAAGAATCATCGTCTGAATCTTCATCAAATGAAAAAGAAATTTCATTTAACTGCATTTATGACACAAGAAAATCTTGAAGTCTATTGATAAAGTAAGAACGTTGATTCAATCATAATTTTATCGTTCAAATATTTCAAGTTTCTAGATGTCTTCTTCAAGAAAAACGTCGATATCTTGTCTTCGCATTAAGCTCATGATCATGTCATACATCTTAAAGAAGATGCTCAATTCTCAGTCTTCACTTTGTATGACATGAGTCATGATAAAATTCTAGAACTTTGTCGTTATCTGAATGAAAATCTGAGCAAAGATTTTATTCAAGTCAATCACTTTCAGATGATCATCTTTGTTCTCTTCATCAAGAAATTCGAAGAAGAACTTTGTTTCTGCATGAACTATTGAGATCTGAACGCTATTACAGTCAAGAATCGATATTCTCTGTCTCTGATTTCAGAAAGACTGAATCATCTAAGTTGAGCTAAAATCTTTATCAAGCTGAATATCATCTTTGCGTTCAATTAACTTCGAATCAAAGAAGAAAATGAAGCTCTCATCATCTTTCACACTCGATTTGAATTATTCAAGTATTTAGTCATGCTTTTCAATTTATATAATGAGTCTGTCTTGTTTCAGAAGTACATCAACAATACTTTTTGTAAACATTTAAATAAGTTTTATACAGCTTATCTGAATGACATCTTGATCTATTTCAACAATAAACTTGAGCATGAGATTCATGTCAAGCTCATTCTGCGAAAGCTGCAAGAAGCAGATCTTCAGATGAATATAATCAAATGCGAGTTTCACATCACTCAAGTTTCATATCTAGAATTGATAATCATCATTGAAGAAATCAAGATGAACTCTTTTAAGATAAACATCATTGTCAACTGATTCATCTTAATCAACGTTAAAAACGTTCAAAGTTTTTTAGATTTCACGAACTTTTATAGAAGATTCATCTATGACTATAATAGAATAACTACTTCGCTCACTCATCTCATTAAAAAAAATGTATTCTTTGTCTGATTTCAGAAATGTCAGATTGCATTCAACACTCTTAAGAAAGTCTTCACTTTCAAGATTATTCTTTGTCACTATAATTCAGATCACAAGATTATGATAGAAATCAATGCTTTGAACTATGTGTTTAAAGACATTCTTTCTCAGTATGATGAGAATGAGATTCTTCATTTAGTTGCTTACTTTTCAAAGAAGCATAATTCAATCGAGTGTAACTACGAGATCTACGATAAAAAACTCATGATCATTGTTTGCGCTTTTGAGAAATGATGATCAGAGCTTGAAGACTCTATCTATTCTGTTGAGATAATCACGAATCACAAAAATCTTAAGTATTTCATGTCAACTAAGCAGTTGAGTCGTCATCAAGCTCGTTGAAGCGAATTTTTATCTAGATTCAACTATTGCGTCGCTTATCATTTTGACAAGATTGATGATAAGTTGAATGCTCTGACACGTTGCTCAGAAGATCTTTTTAAAGAGAGAGATACATTCGATTCTTGACATCAATATCAACATCAAACAATTCTGAAAACTCATGTTTTAAATCTTGATATTGTTGAAAATCTCATCTTCAATGTCTTCAACATCAAAGTCATGAAGCTTCAGTCACAAATCATTACTCTAGATTCAGTTCAATTACATCTGTCTTCAATTATCTCAGCACTCTTGCAAATTCTAACTTTTATGAATCTAGAAATCGAAGAATTCAACGTTGAAAACATCAAGTTTCAGCTAGATCAAGACACTCTAAATCTTGATGAAGATTCTGCTGACATTCTCACTCAGACATTGTGAAAGCAAGTTGAAATCAATGACAAATTCGCAGCTCAGATAATTGAAGCACTTTGTAATGAAGCACGACATCACAATAAAATTTCTCTAGTTGAGTGTGAAGAACACGAGAATCATCTGTATTTTCAAGAAAGAAAGTACATGCTCAACTCAGATAAACTACGTCTTCGTATCATTCAGCTCGCTTATGATAATGTCGTCAATAATCATTCAGAAAGAGCAAAAAGTTATGAACTGATCAATCAAGTTTATTGATGATCAAACATTTATAAGTATATTCAACACTTCATATGAAACTATCACATGTATACACATTTCAAGCTTTTTAAACAATGAACTCAAGAATGATTGCATCTTCTTTCAATTTTTGAACGTCGTTGATGTGATATCTTCATGAACTATGTAAATTCTTTATCGCTCAGTATCTTCATGAGTATCACATATAAATATGTTTTAATCTTCGTCGATCATTTTATCAAAATGAGACATTTAGTTCTCATCACTTCTATGAAAGTTGAAGAAGTTATCAATTGCTTCTATGCTTATGTTTGAAAACATCATGATTTACTCAAGTTCTTTATGTCTGATCGAGACACACAATTCATTTTCAATGTCTGAAAGCATATGTGTAAAATGCTGAAGATAAACGTTAAGTTATCAACGACGTATCACTCTGAGATCGATGATCAAATCAAGAGAATCAATGCTATTATGAAGCATTATCTTTGAGTCTTCGTCAACTACATGCAGAATGACTGAGCTAAATGACTTTCTGAAGTTAAATTCGTCGTCAATAATGCATCATCATTAATCACTTTAGCATCATTCTTCTTGATCAATTTGAATCAAAATTCACGTTTAGACTTCGAGTTTTCTGAGTCTCTGCTTGAGAATCTTACATCTTAAGCTCAAAACAAGTTAATTAATGTTGAAGAGTTTATCAAGAAGATGAAGAAACTAACTGAGCATCTACATGATGAGATGCTTATAGCTCAGATCATTTACAAATTCAATGTTAATCTCTTTCATCATTCTTATTCTAGATACTTCATTGAAGATGAAGTCTGACTGAATGTTTGTAATCTCAGCATCACTCGTCTTACTATCAAGTTAAATAATCATAATGTTGATTTCTTTAAGATCAAGTGTATCTTTAAGAACAATTCTCTGATCATTGAGTTAAATCTTTCAGCATTCATGAAGATTCATTCAATCTTTCATGTCACTCTTCTGAATCATATCACAAGTGATTTTCTTTTAAATCAACGTCAGAAATCTTAAGAACTTGTTATCATCAAGAATGATGAAAGATTCTGATATGTAAACAGCATACTAAACTTCAAGCGTGATAAATGTTATAACTCATCTCTGCTCAAGTATTACGTCAATTGAGAAAATTATTTTTCTACTTGAAAGTCTTTTCATCTTCTGAATAATTATGAGCAAACGCTTAATGAATATCATCTTGTCAATTCTGTCGTTGAAGAATCACATGTACTGTCGTGTGTGATATCTTAATGTCAATGTCAAGAACATTAAGTTCAATCTTCATCATTTTAATTCAGCTCAGATCTGATTCAGATCTTGTTTAGATTTAACTCAAATCTCTTGTTTAAATCTGATTCAAATGTGACTCAGATTTATTCTAGTTTTACTCATGCATCATCATGTTAAAATGCATCTTATCTCGTCTTACTCTTCAGACATCTTGCTCAGATCTGACTCAGATGTGACTCAGATTTATTCTAGTTTCATCTGTGCTTCATCACATTAAAATGCGTTCACATCAATTCTTATTTCATTTCAATCTTCATCTTCAATTCTTTCTCATTTCATCTTGTTTCTTCTCATCATCTTGCAGAAGCTCAGTCTTGAAGAGAAAAGCTATTGTCATGATGTCAGATCATTAACTTAATTTAAAACATAAATTGTCGATATTTTAAATAATCTTGATTCATTGAATCTGTTTTGCAGTTCAATGAATCAAGTCATCAATCTAGTCATCATCATCTTAATTTAGTCTCAACAATTCTGTTTCAATCATTTCAATCATGTGCATGAACTTCTGAAATCTTAAGTCAATAAAACTACTGTCTAGTCTTGATTCTGCTCAATTCATGTATATAGAAGTTGAGTTTTCATTCTTTTCTTTCACTCTTTGTCTTTCATCTTATACATTATCTGATGTATTGTCTTGTATTTAGATTCTATCAAAGTAATAATAATATCAGTCTTTTATATTAATAGTATCTTTAGTTTAACTCAGTCTTTGACAGTAATTCAGTTTACAGATTGCTCACAAGAAGCAATTCAACATTCAGTTTACTTATAAGAAGTAATTTAGTTTCTTATTCACTTGAAAGAAGTAACTCGGTTTTCAGTTTGCTCACAAGAAGCAGTTCAGCACTCAGTTCACTTGCAAGAAGTAATTTAGTTTCTCATTCACTTAAAAAAAGTAACTCGATCAACAATAAGATTTATCTGTATGAGATGCTGACTACAAATCTTCTGCAAGCTATGCTTGTCAGAAGAGCTGAACAATCTCATCAACAAAGCAGTAACAACGCGTTATGCTCACATACACAGATTGAGCATCGCATCGCGATGCTCACAAACAACAAGATCATGTGACTAAATGATCATGTGATCAAACAGTGATCAAACAGCGAATGAAAGCTCATGTTGAAGTGATCAGCTTTCACATATACAGATTGAGCATTGCATCGCGATGCTCACAAACAATAAAATCATGTAACTAGATGATCATGTGATCAAACAGCGAATGAAAGCTCACGTCAAAGTGATCAGCTTTCAGTTATATAGATCAAAGTTCATTTAGCTCGCTCAGCAAGATGATTAAACAGCAAATTTGAAAGCTCACGTTGAAGTAATCAGCTTTTAATTACATAAATCAAAAGCTCATTTAGCTTGTTCAGTTAAATGATCAAACAGCGAACGAAAGTTCACGTCAAAGTGATCGACTTTCATATACATAAATCAAAGCTCATTTAGCTCGCTCAGCTAAATGATCAAACAGCAAATTCGAAAGCTTACGTTGAAGTGATCAGCTTTCGTACATAAATCAAAGCTCGTCTAGCTCGCTCAGCTAAATGATCAAACAGCAAACTCAAAAGCTCACGTCAAAGTGATCAGCTTTCACACATAGATCAAAACTCATCTAGCTCGCTCAGCTAAACGATCAAACAGCAAATTCAAAAGCTCACGTTAAAGTGATCAGCTTTCATACATAGATCAAAGTTCATTTAGCTTGCTCAGCTAAATAATCAAACAGCGAATTTGAAAGCTCACGTCAAAGTGATCAGCTTTCACATACATAAATCAAAGATTATCTACTCTTCAGATGATCAAATGCAAATTTGAGAGCTTACGTTGAAGTGATCAGCTTTCGCACATAGATCAAAACTCGTCTAGCTCGCTCAGCTAGATGATCAAACAGCAAATTTGAAAGCTTACGTTGAAGTGATTAGCTTTCATACATAAATCAAAGCTCGCTTAACTCACTCAGCTAAATGATCAAACAGCGAATTCAAAAGCTCACATCAAAGTGATCAGCTTTCACATACATAGATCAAAGATCATTTATTCTTCAGATGATCAAATGCAAATTCAAAAGCTTACATTGAAGTGATCAGCTTTTACAATTTCGAGTTGTTTATATGATCACTTGATTATATAAACAGTTCACACGCTCGTATGCACATTCTAACAATTTGACTGCTCAATGAAAAGATATACTGCATCAACTTTGACTAGATTACATGTAATTTAGCATACACACAGCGCTTCAGTGCTACTATCTAGATAAATAGCATTGTGTTTCATAGTCTTAGACTGCATAAGCACGTAAAACTTGGAAAAAAAAGGGAAAAAAAAGAAAGAAGTAACTCAGTTTTCAGTTTGTTCACAAGAAGCAATTCAATTCTCAATTTACTTGCAAGAAGTAATTCAATTTCTCATCTGCTCACAAAAAGTAATATAACTCTTAATTTGCTCATAAAAAGTTAACTAATACTCAGCTCATTCATAAGAAATAAATTTCCTTCAATCTTGTTTCTCATCTGAAACAAGAAGTTTTTAATTGTATTTTTTAAGTTATTCAAAAAGAATATTCATTAAAAATCAAGTAAAAACAATCACAACGCACGCATCACAAATTTTGAAAAAGAGCATTATAAACAAGACAGAGTGAATTTAAAAGATGATTGAATGATAATGAATTGCATGAATTGCAGCAATGCTGACACATGAAGTACACATTACAATAAACACGAGCAATCAGAAAAAGATCATTGAAAGATTGATAAAAAATAATGCAAGACTTCATGAAGATCTGAAAGTTCTAAGAATAGTCTGACTCAAGAAGATAGCAAAGAGTGAAAAGACTTATTCATTGCTCATTGTAAAGATCATGATCGAAACAATGATGAATTGACTAATGAACATGAGCATACTGAACTCATATCAAGAATGTGCATGCAAACTATTTGAAAAGAACTGTCACATCACACAGTGCTTCAGATGTCACGAATTTGATCACATGATTAAATTCTGCAGAAAGAATCAGCGCTGCAAAAAGTGTGCAGACAAGCATCACATTGAGAAGTGTGTGATGTCTTTGAACAGAAGACGTTGCATCAACTGCAATGAAAATCATAAACTCTGAAGATGCACATGTCTCAAGTGACAACAGCAGATAAAACAAGCGTTCGAAATTTATAGAAACAGATCGTTCAGCTATTCAAAAGCATCTAAATACAATCGCACATTCTTCTTGCTGTCTCTGAACTCTTTAGATTCAATGAACTCTTCAGATTCAATGAATTCTTTCGATTCAATAAACTTCTTGAACTCAACAACAGTTATGTTGAAAACATGCAGTTGAATCGCTGATGAATCAGCTTGACAAATAGTAGAGATCAAGAAGAGATGAATCAATCTTTTCTTTTGCGTGAGTAGTGACTCAGACGAGACAACATCTGAGCAGATTCAGAAATGTTTAATTAAAAAGCAAGAAAGATTCTTGATGATCAAAAGCATACAAAGAGTCTTCTCATTACAGAGTCAACAACAGTTACAAATAACTCTATGACAAAACAATCTTTTCTACAAATTCTACAGTACAACATTAGAAAGTCATTAAGAATTCAAGAATCATTTCTAATTAACAGAGAAGTTCGCGAATTTAACATAGTAGCTATACAGAAGCAAGATTGCAACAACAACAATTCACAGTCATTTAGCTCAGCACACAACTTCTTTCATCTAGTGAAAAACTCATCATCTCAATCAAGAACATGCATATATGTTAACAAATGTTTAAGATTCAATCAATGAATAGTAGAAACAGTTGAGTCAGACATTTGCTCAATCAGAATATTAACTCGCAACGCAGATGATGAAATGCAGACGCTAAGACTTTTAAACATCTACAATTCATGCTCATTGTCTACTACATTCACAAAGAAATCTTCAATCATTTCTCGTTTGAATGAACTACTCAAGAATGACTGTGAACAACTGATCGTAGAAAATTTCAATCTACATCATTCTCACTGAAGAGAATGAAGATGCTTCACTCATCATACGATGATTGATACTCTGCTAAACATCATTACAAATGCAAGGCTGAAATTATTGCTGAAATCAGACATTATTACTTGTGAAACTCACAATCAATTTACGATGATTGATTTAGTCTTTAGCAGCGAGAAAATACAATTCATGACATGCAAGTGTGAGATACAAATCAATCTGCATCAGAAATTGAATCATCTTTCGATCATCACAAAGCTATGTTTACAAACAATCTTCATGCAGCTCTTGACTTGATGACTTTGAAAAAAAAAGAACACAGAAGCATTGAGTGCTTATCTGCAAATACATTTATCTTTGAAACGCTCTTTAAATGACAAGACTATGATGAATAACAGAGTGTGCAAGATTATCAGAGTGTTACAGAAGATCATTGAGAAATCTACTCTCTTGACAAAATCATTAAATTGAGCAAGAGACTTTTAAAAGCAAAGTTGCTTTGAAGTAGTAATGAAATCAAGATGACTGTGAATCATATGAAAAATGTAAGACACATTAGAAGCATGAAATGAATATTTGAAGCACAACGATCATAAAAACAAGATCATTCAACAAACGAAATGCACACACTTCAGATCACAAATGCATGAGCTGAGTAAAGCATTCAAATCAATATGATGCTTTGCAAAATGAGCTAGAATCAAAAGTCAGCTATCTAAAAAGCTTTCTCAGTTTTCATCATTAAAGCGAAGTGACATCAATCATATGACAACGACGTTCGAGAAAAAAAATCGAGATACTGCAAGAAAATTTCTTTCTCTCATCTTCTCAAGCGAATGTCAACAACATCGCAGAATCATTCATATCTCTGACAGTCTCATTCAATTCACGCATCACAGAAGATGAAGTGAAGCAGACAATCAGATGAATAAAAGCAGACAAAGCATCAGATGCTTCAAATATTTCAAACAGAGTGCTTCAAGCAAGTCTTGCAGAACTGATTTCAGTACTGATGAGTTTATTCAATGCATGCATAATACATAAATATTATTCGAAGCAGTTCAAAAAGACTCAGACAATAGTATTATGCAAATTGAAGAAAAGCGACTATATTGATTCAAAGATGTATCGACTCATTGCTTTGCTTGATATCATGAGCAAAGCTCTGAAGTCAATCATGATCAAAAGACTGAGTAATATAATTGAAATTCATTGCATGCTATTTAATGCTCAAATGAAAGCAAGACGTAAGTGATTTATGATCTTGACATTAAATTTACTGATAGATTAAGTTCACACAGTATGAGATTGCAAAATCAAATATGTAACGTTCATGCTAAGTTTAAACATCATCGAAGCATTTGATTAAGTTTCACACATCAGACTTCTGCATACGCTGAAGATGAAAAGAATGTCAAGCTACATAATTGAATGAACACGCAGCTTTCTAAAAGATCGAGAGACATCACTAATATTCAATGAACAAACGAGTGACATACGCGAGATAAACGCAGACATATTGCAAAGATTCTTCATTTTATTGATTCTCTTTCTGTTCTTTAACACAAGTTTAATCAAAAAATGCAAAGTACTGAAAATTAAAATCGAAGTGTTTAACTTCATAAATAATATTAACATTCTAGTTTACAACAGATTCACTGAAGAAATCTGCAAAACACTGAGCAAAGCACACGATGTTTGCGCGAAATGAGCTCACACTCATGACGCAACGTTCGCATCAGAAAAGTATGAGTTTATGCATTTCACTAGAAAATCAAAGAAATTCAACATGATGATTAACATATAAATAAAAAGCTCAGTTATCAAATTGAAATCAGACATACAAGTTCTAAAGATGCAACTGAACATAAAACTGCAAAAAGATGCACATCTTCAATAAATAGAAATAAATCACGTTACAAAAATGTTGACACTTAGTCATCTTGAAGTCTTTACATAAAAAGCTATCTTCACAAAAGCAAAACAAGTATACTCAGCAGTAGTAAGATCAGAAATTGCATTTGAAGCATCAGTCTGACATCAGCGTGACAAGAAAGATGAACTGTTGAGCAAAGAATGCAAACTAGAAACACTTCAGAATCAGACTCTGCATCACGTAGCAGAAGCATTCAAAAGAGTAAGCATCGAAACTTTAGAGACAGAAACATACACAAGCTCGTTACATGTTCATTTGAACATGTTATAGAATAAGATCATGCTATACAGTCATGTTGATGATTAAACGCAAGAGATCAGACAAGTATGCAAACTAATATGCGTTTGTTTAACGAAAGTTATTCACATTATTTCTTGATTACTCATCATCAAGAAAATGATACTTCTGAATGTCTTCATTCAAGAAGATGCAAAAATACAGTCAAGATGCAGATGATGCATCTTCTTCTTCACAATGATTTCAACAAGCGATAGCATTGCAATAGCGCAGTATCACAAAGATCAATGAAATCAATGATGAGAAAAATACAGAGAACATATTGCAAATATCAACGTAATCTCAGCACAAAGATTGCATCTGAGCAATAAGATGATAAAGATGTGTGATGATCTTCAGAAAGCAGAAAGCATTCTTGCAATGCATATCAGAATCGAATGCGTAGATTTGAATGTTTATCTGCACTTTAGAAATGTTTCAGACATGAATAGCTTGCGATGCAATTGCAAATAAAGTCATCAAATGATGAAGCATGTACTCATGCATTGCTTGAACTGATTGCATTTGCAATCAAGAATGTTACAAGATGCTGACTTCTTGAACTATTAAATAATTGTTGTCATCATGAAGAATCTCAAAGCAATAGCAAAGATGATGATGAAAATGAAGCTCTTGAAGCAATTTAAAATGACTAGAACACTCATTCTTTAACGTGTGAT
>JAABUY010002740.1_pt1 | contig 20430 bp, 23 predicted proteins | sample 5560271 | NCBI WGS metagenome assembly JAABUY01 (sample SAMN10711886, study PRJNA513374) | rock metagenome | isolation source: Antarctica rocks | place: Antarctica: Victoria Land, University Valley
CTCCGCCGCAGGGCGCGGCGGCCTGTCCGCCCAGGCGCGCCGCAGGATGCTGCCCAGCAGCTCGTCGGGCAGCGCTATGAAGGGCACCTGTGCGCTCGGCAGCGCGCCTGAGCAAGGAAACCACGCTTGGGGCAGCGGCGTGGGTGGTGAGGCAGTGCGGAAGTGGAATGGAAGTGCCAGTCAGCAGACACGCCAGACCGATGCCTGGCGTCCTGCCTGCAGTGCGCTGCTGCACCTCGTACACCTGGCAACAGCCTTAGCTGCACAAGCTTTTCACAAAACTGCCGCACCATCCTTGGCGCCTTGATCACCAGCTCCACGGCGCGCCATGCGGAGGTGTGCCTACAAAGACAAGGACGTCTGGGGTGCTAATCTCCATGAAGCACTCCTTGCACTGAGCGTGGTTTCACAGTGACCCAGCCCGCAACCAGCGCAAGGCCATGTTGCTACGCAACTGGCACCAGTCACACTGTGCGCAGCTCTGTTCACGATGATCAGCTCTGCCACCTTATACACGCGGCAGCTCACCACAGCCACATCAATACCAAAGCGGTGGACATGCAGCAAGGCGGCACCGCGTGAGACTCTTTAAATTTGTAGGCAAAGAGCGGTGCGCGCTTGGCGTGCTCTCCTTGGGCGCCCGTTTCAAGGCCTCCGGAACTCGCCGCCAAGGCTGAACAACAGCCAGTCACTATGGTGCAACAGTGGTATGAAGAGTCTCTGTGCGTGCCTGACTGCAATATTCTGCACCCACAGTAGCATCACCAGCCTCAGTGTGTCGAGTTTAGAAGGAAACACCCAAAGAAGAGCAAGAGCAGCGCACCTGCGCCCGCCGAGGGGCTACTGAGCTGGGCGCGTCAGAGATACCAGCGTGCAGAGAGCGCGTGCACAGTGTGGCTTACCGGCGCAGTCATCAAGCGCGTCTTGCGACAGCGCGCTGTATGTCCAAGGCAATGACACTCGCTTCCGCAGGAGCTGTGGTGACCCTGCAGGGTATTGAAACGCCAGCAGGCTTGGAAACTGCAGAAACTTGCAGAGAGTGTGAGAATCAAGCACATGCCTCGACAACCAAACCCCCACACGCCAGACAGGTGGCCCCGGAGGCGCCAGGCGCGATGCGGGGCGAATCGCTGAAGCGGCCGCAGCAGCCAGGCCGGCGTCAGCCAGCTACCTGCCAGGCAGCATGTCGGCCTTTGGTGCGTTGTGTGAGCCATATTGCAGGTCTGGAAAGTCTGTGTGTAGACAAACTGCGCCATGTCCCGGCTTCGCCCCGCTCTTGCGCTCCCTGCATCTGTGCGCTGCGCCAGACGTCCAGCGAGCGGCGACCTGGGCTGCCAGGCGCACAGCATGTAAAAGGCCCCGTGGCACCACAGGCCGCGCCTGAGCGTGCAGACAGACGCGCCTCTGGCATCTGTAAAGAGGCGTGCGCGCGGGGCCACGCGCATTCCGGGTCGCCGCGCCCCAAGCCTCTCTTCGGGCAGGCGGCGACGTGCTGGGTGTCAAAGTCATCTTGTCCGTACAGCCCGGCGCTCTCCTCGCTCATGCGCAGCAGTGTGCTCCGCTCGCCGCAGCGCGCACTGGCCGCTGCGGCCACCAAGAGCCCGCCGATGTGCGGCGCCGCGCTGCGGAAAGGGAGATGTCGAGGTTGCTGCTATAAGTTACATGTTACTATTGACTACCTGCCTGGCGCACGAAGATGCAACAACTGCTCTCACACACTACACGCAGCATGCACTCCCAACACACACACACACACTTTTAGCAAACACATTGGCTGCAGGCCGGCTCTATGTACATGAGACCTGGACAGCATGCTGCGCAGCATGCGCTCGGACCGGGCCGCCGCCTCCTCACCACAGCCCGCACAGCCCGGACCTGGCGCATGCCAGGCCACAGCCTACACCAGATCATGGGAGTCTGCATTGCTCAGCGAGTACCCCCAACCCTCCAAGGCGGCACGAAAGTTGCGGCTGTTGCGCCGCGCCGCGCCTGTAACGACGCTGCGGTGCAGCTCAAGCACATCCGGGCGTCCCCGCTGCAAAAGCCCCGTCACAAAGCCCAGGACTGCTCTGAACGATGGGCCAGGGGCAGGGTACGAGACGGTGAGCAGCAGCCGCTCCAGGCGGGGATGCGCGGCCGCGGCCTGAAAGCTCGGGCACAACAGCAATTCGCTGCTACCAACCTGCAGGTGGCGCAGGCTTGGGAAGCCGGCCAGGCTGCCCAGGGCCCGGGCGTCCAGGGTGCCCCCAATCTGCGAACCTACTGCAGCATGGCGCCCAAGGCACAGCTCCTCCAGACCGATCAGCTCGCTCACGACCTCGGGCAGCTGCTCAAAGCAGCAACCCATCAGGTCGAGGTGCGTGAGGCGCGTCGCGGCCAGGGCGCCCGTCGGGAAGGCCTGCAGCCTGCTCCCCGCCAGCATCAAATCCGTCAATGACGCAAAGCAGGGTGCTCCGCCCGCGGGCACGAACGTCAAAGGCAGTGCGTCGTGCGGCGCAAGGCCCAGCCCGCTGTAGTCGCCCCCATGAGCAAGGTCCCGGAGCTGCGTGAGGCCCCACAGGGACGCGGGAAGCATCCGCAGGCTGGGGCACTTCCACACATGAAAACTGGTGAGGGCCACCAGCCCGGCCATGCCCGGCAGCGCACTCTCGCCGTCACTTGCAAACACGCACTCATCAAAGTACAGCTCCGCGAGCGCCGGCAGGCGCGCCCAGCCGCGCTCGCAGCAGAGCCCATGAAACCCACTCAGGGTCAGCCTGGTCAGCTGCGCAAGGCGCGACACGCAGGCGGGCAGCGTGGCGCCCACGTCAAAATCATTAACATCCACCACCATCAGGTATAGTGCGCGCAGCCGCGGTAGGCCGGCCAGGCCTGCCACCAGGTGTGCAAGGCAGAAAGGGGCTGGCCAGTCGGCCCTGCTGGCCTCGCCGGCCTCAAACTTGAGTCTGAGATCTTCCAGTGTGCGCACACTGGCCAGCTCGCGCACCAGCGCCAGGGGTGGCTGGCCCGCCAGCCCGGCATCAAGCTGGATGAGCAGATCTAGCTGCTGCAGGCTCGAGCAGCGCGCTATGGCGCGCGCGGCCCCGGCCAGAAAGGCCTGGTGGGCTGCTGCGGTAGTCCCAGTGAACTCAAGGACCAACCCGCCGATGGACGTCAGCGCGGGCAGGCTGGCCAGCAGGGTCGACAGCCGCCCGGCCAGGTCGCGGCCAGGTACACACTCTTCCTCGTCGTCTCTGACTCTCACATCGCGCACGCACCTGACAGCGCCGCCTTGCGCCTGGAGCCACTTCCGGGCGCTGTCTTCCACAGGCGTACCTGCGGCGGCCGCAGGGTGCTGCTCGCAGGCCCTGCACAGGTGCAGCGCACAGGCAGTGCTGAGTTGAGTGGGAGGCACACTTCAGGTATTCCATGCTTTCTTATGTTCACGGCGTGAACGAGTTGCACGGCAAAGCTCTTGAAGGAACAGTAGAAAAGCAAAGGGCGCACCGGGCCGTCCAAGGGCCCGCCACAGCCTGCGAACAATCTCGTGCTCCAGCGTGCTCCAGAAAGGCGGCTTGAGTGCGTTCTTGAACCGCCTGTCGCATGCATCGGGTCGCAAGCACAGCTACAAGGCTATATTTGCTTCCCATCCTATAAACGTGCGGTGCGCACTTGCAGACTCTCGGCAGCAAGAAAGCCTGTGTCAAGCCGTGGGAAGAACTGGGGGTCCAGGAGTCCCTGGCAAGTTGGAGCGCGCACGCCTGCAGGACCTGCAGAGACCAGGCATCACACGTTGGAGGCGCGGCGCTGTACCTGCGCGCAGAGCGCTGCTGTCCTGCGGTGCCGAGCTGGGCGCAAGCTCCCCTGCACGCACCTCTGCGGGAAGCTGGTCCAGGCGTAGAGCTGGAGGCCCAGCTGCTCGGCCAGCATTGGACTCGCGCGCGTCCATGCTGCGCTATGGCGCTCGGTGCTGTGAAGGTTGCGCACGATAAAGGGACAAACACGCAGCTTACAGCTGTGAACACAGCGCGTGATGGTGCACGAGGTGTGAGCACAACGCTGCCAAGCTCAGTCTGCTCAGGCGGCCAGCTGCCTAGTCCCAAAGCGCAGAAGTCGAGCGGGAGTGCATCTGTTGCATGGCGCAACAGGTACCGAACGAGAAAAAACCCGAATGTTGCCCTGGGCCTGGAGCCAATTTCCATTATTATTTTTCTAAGACATTTTGTTTTCGGTTCATAAGCATGTGCTGGCAATCCCCCACTTGAGAGACACAGGTAGTGCGGTCCGCTCTGGCTTGAGCCGTGTTGCCTGACCAGCTGACCGTTTGAGTTGTGCTGAGCATGCTGCACGCCTTATTGCACATATGGGCACTGCAAAATACGACAGGGAGGAAGGAAGGAAACAATAAGCTCATCGACACCCGAGCGTGTAGCTCAGTTGGGGTCCTACCCTACCCTATCCATGCAGGCCTCGCCGCTGCCGTGCACAGCAAGGCGTACCAGCGGCTCCAGCCCATGCACTGTGCAGTTGAGCCCCCTGCTCTTGATTCCCCAGGCGAGACTGTCGCGCTGGGTGCCAACCAGGGACTCCACGCAGCCTGGCAGCGGTAGCGCACGTGCGGCGCCCAAGGCCGGGCGTGAATCAGCTGTATTGCCCAGTGGTGCCGCGCCGCCGCTCCATCGGGGACCAGGCGCGCCGTGGAGCTGGGCAACGGCGGCGCGCGCCTCTAGTGGGCTGCTCAGGCGGATGCTGTTGGTCTTGGCGCCCTGCAGCAGCACCTGCGGCGGCCGAACAGTGCGCGCGAGGCGCCGCTGGCGGCCACACGCATGGCCGCCTGGGCACCACCTGCCGATAGGAGGCACGGCGGCATGGCGCTCGCAGGCGCGGCGGCGCTGGCGCGCAGGGCCCGGAAGCGTGCGCGCGCAGTGGGCCGCAGCGTGCCTGCGAGCGCGGCCGCGCAAGGTGCTGCCCGCCAGTCAGGAGCCTGTTCTCCATGTCCATGTCTGTGCAGGGCGCTGGCTCCTGTGCAAAGTGCTGTGGATGTGGGGCCCTGCGTGCTGGCCGTGTGCCGAGCGCGCCAGCGGGCAGAGGAGCGCGCCCGCATGCCCAGTGTGCCTGCATGCTCGCAACCTGTCTGCAATGCAAATGAGCGTGCTTCTTGTATGTTATGACAGGCGGGGGAGTGTGGAGCGCCTGCAACAGACTGGTTGGGCGAGTCATGCATGCTGTGGCTGCATGTTCGCCTCGCAACCAGACCTCACGAGTGTTGAACATAATCAGCTCGGCTCACTATTGCTGTGACGGGTGGTCTGCATCAAACCGGTCCAAAGGCATGCACAGGGAGCTCACCAACCATTTCATACACTGAGCAAGCACGAGCAAGCACGTACGCGCAGAGGACCAGACCCAACACACATGCAAATCAGCTCAGGAGGTACAGCAGGACCAGCGCACTGGCGCGAATGCCAGCACGTCAGGCACTTGATCTGACTAACACACATTAGGACATACACGTAGCCAAACCTATAGATAGCACATACACAGGGTGAAACACATAGCAGGACAGGCGCGGCGTCAACCAACCTGCTTGATACCCATGCCTAGAGACGAAAATTGGGTGCGCTCAAAGGTGCACACTCAGAGCAGGCACCAGCAGCGGAGGGGCCGCGGCAAGCATTGCACGCAACCCCATAACCTACCCTAGCCTGCACAGCACGCCCGGCGTGTCAAGCGCTGAGCGGCCGTGGCCCGGCGTGCCGGTGCGGAGCAGGCGCACACCCCAGCGCACGCGGCGGCTGCTTGCGCCGCAGCAGCAAGCACCCCGAGCAGCGGCGCTGCATGCCGGCAGCGGCTTTGCGCGCACGATCCTGCTCGTCGCACACCCGCAAGAGCGCGCGAAGGAGCCCACCGCTGCCCCGCAGCAGCGCGAGGCGGCCTGGCTCTCATGAGCCTGCGCTCTGACACAGACAGAGCACGCGCACGCGCAGCTCAGGGGTGCGTCAGGGGCGGCGCGGACCTGGGCAGAGGGGCGGCGCGTTCACGTGCTCGCGCACGTTGCGGAGGATCTCCTCGAGTATCGCGAGGCTGGGGTCCACAGCCGCGCCGGCAGGCTCCCCGGGCTGCGGCTCGGGCGGGCGCGACGGCATCGGGCTGATGAAGGGCCCGCACTTTTTGCGTTCCTCCGGGAGGCCGTGCCATACGCCGCCGGAAGAGGCGCGCTGTGCAGAGCGCATGGTCGCCGCCATCGAGCGTACCACTGACGCCTCACTGAGCGGCAGATTATGGCCCAGGACCTCCAGGCCGGTGACCTGGATGACCCTGCGCGCCACAACCTGCTTCAGCAACAGCTCGGACCTGCGTCGCAGCGCCGGCCGCGGCGTGCGGGGCCGGACCTGCCCACCTGGCGGTGATAGGGCCGTCCACAATGTAGTCGCGCAGGCGCACGACGCTGCGTGGCTTGAGACCGCCGCGCTCGATGAGCTCGCCCAGCTCGGCGGGTAGCACGCCGGGCATGTACAGCTCCTTGTCAGCCAGCACGCAGTCGTGCTGTCCATCGGCACGTCGCTTGGTGCCTGCAGCCAACACACCCACGTGACCCTGGTGCAGCACTCTGGGCTTTTTTGTTTGCACAGATGAGCGCCCGAGACTCCTTGGCAACACGCTGCGCTGCTTGCACGAGCAGCACCTGGGAACACGCCGATGAGTCTTTTGAAACACTGCGCAGCCGCACAGCAACAAGGCGCCGCCCTTGTTCGCCATTGCCTGGGAAGATTGGTCACGAGAACTCGCGCTACATCAGGGACTTCACAGCGCCGCCCGCTTGGGGCCTCGGGGCAGCAGATATCCAGCCCCGGGGCATACCTGCGCACCACAGCACGGGCTGGTAGGGCAGGGGGTCCTGTCCCAGGTACATCGGCTCAATCAAGCCCAGCTCCATGGCGGGCGAACGTACAGTCTCCTGGCACGGCTCGCTCGGCACCCGGCACAACTTGCGCAGTTGGGCGGCTCAGCCTGTTCACAGTGAGGCTGCGCAGGCAAGTGTGTTTGAGCATCGTGCGCAGCTTTGATAATACAGTTCATTAAAAACCCTCCATGTTGAGGTTGCTGCCGTGAGAGCTCGGTCGCCAACGAAGCCAGGCGAGACACATAGCCAATGACGGCCTGCAGCGTCCAGCCCACAGCACTCAACACTGCAGGTAAGCGCGCTCGCCAGGTGCTGTGCGTTGCAACAGGTGCAAGCGACGCCGTGGCACCCTGAAACACGCTGGCTGTGCAAGGGGCGTACTCAAAAGTAGTGCTGCCGGGACCCTGCGTTGCGCACGGGCGAGGCAGGCCTGGTGTATGAGTTTGCGCGCCAGAGGTGGGTGTTCTGCGCGCAGGGCCTGCGGGCGGCCACCGGAGCGCGCGACGCAGACGGCCAGGGCGAGCGCGCGTCCACACTCGGGGCGGTGCGGGAGGCCCGTTGCGCCGTGCGCCTGTCCGTGTCGGGAGCGCGCTGTCGCACTGGCCTGCGTGGCAGGCCGCCGGCACGGGCTGGGCGGCCTGACGCCATGCATGCGGATCTCATGAACGCCTGTGCGCGCTGCAGCTGCAACGCGCAGAGCTCGACAGGCGCAGAGCTCAACAGGCGTGCAGCGACCGGGAGCTTGTGGCGAGGCTTGCCAGGCTGTGCGGCGAGCAGCCGAAGCTGGCGCGCCTGCCCGCTCTGCCAGCGGACGAGCGGCCGCCGGGGCGTCAGCCAGCCAATCATCGAGGTGCGCCTGGCCTGGGAGCAGCGCATGCGCGGTCAGGCCATGCGGGAGCGGGGCCTGCCGTCTGCGGGGCTCGCCGTCGGTTGCGCCTGTCAGACTTGAGCACACCGACCACGAGGGCCTGGGCGCGGCACACGGGGAAAGCGCGGCGCGGCTGGGGTGCATGGGCCACGCTGCTGAGGGTGGGGCCGCTCGGGGCAGGCCTGCACGGAAGGGGCCTGGAGGAAGCTGGCCTGCGCACGTTCAGCCGGCGGGCGCGCGGGGCAAACATAGGTGGCATTAATGCACCGCACGCCGCACTGCGGCACCTCTGCAGGCACAATCGTGAGTAACACAGTCATCTGCCTTGGCCCGGAGGCATGGCAGGCGTGCCTCCGGCCCTTGCCTGCCCAGGCTGTGACATGCAGGCCTGTGCCATGTATGCAGGCTGCCCTGCCTGCAGGTGCTCCGTCCAAGCCTGCTGCTGCTGCACACGCGTGTGCAGGCGCGTGCGGTGGCGCACAGCGCGCCCCACAGCGGCCCATGCGCAGCGCCCTGCGACACACCAACGAGTGCGTCAGCGCTCATGCACTGTCTTTCTTTTTTGCTCTTGGTTTTCTCTGTTCCTACTGTTGCAGTTCTGGACCGCTTCACTGCTGGGCGCCAACGGCGGCTGCGCCATTGCCGTGAGCGCGCAGCTGCCAGAGGCGCGTCGGCTGCCAGCGGCGCTGCGCTGCAAACCTAAAACCCTCCAGGCGCTGTGCTGTATGTCTTACGCTGCACCACAGTCCCAGCTCTTCTGCAGCGGGGTCGGCCCCTCGGCCCGGTGGCTGGCGGCCATGCCGCGCACCCTGCCTGAGCGCGCGGCGCGGCGCTGGCACGCGCGCGCGAGCGGCCGCACTTGGTATAAAACCTGGATGTCGCCCGACCCCTGCACATGGCAGGGCCTGGGCATGCTGGCAGTCGCGGTGCTCCGCGCTGCGTTCCCCACCTGGGAGGCGGCTTATCGCGGTCGAGAAGATCATGCTGCCGGCCGCAGCGGGCGCCACACTCAAGCGGGCGGCGGACGAGCAGGTGGGTGAGCTGCCGCCGGCGCCGCCCTGCCCGCGCCTGCGTCCACCTACGTCGGCGGCGACTCCAGATGCGCGCGCGGCGCTGCCCGGATGATCGCCGCAGCACGGGCCGCTGCGCTTGCAGGGGCTGAGGCGCTCGACTGTTGTGGGTGTGTGTTGTGTGACCGAGTTGTGAGTTCAACACTCGCATCGTCGTGGAGGCTGCGCATGGCTGGAGCGTTCGGACGCGCGGCTCCACTGTGGCGCAGTCCCTAGCGGCATGCGCCACAGCTGAACAGGTGGCCGGGGGCGCGCTGAGCGGGCGATGCGCGCTCGCGCGCAGGCAGTTGTCGGCGTCGGGCCTGACGCATGTCATGCTGGGCTTTGAGTTTGCGGTCGGCTGTAAGGATGTCGAGGGCAGCGTGGCGGTGACCGCGCTGCAACATCTTACAGTCTGTGGCGGCTCGGCAGGCGGACCCGGCAAGGGCATGCCCAGCCAACTGGATGTACGCATGCTGAACAAGCATGACTGGTTGCAGAACTGCACCGCCTTCAAATTGCTGTACAGCGACACCAGCAAGTTCAGCGTATGTGCCAGTGCGGAGTCCGCGCACGCAGAGGAGGCCATCAACGTGCCCACGCGCGAGATGCTGGTGTCGCGCGCGCTCAGGCCGGCGCCCGCCGCCCCTGCTGCGAGCGCCCACCGCCCAGCATGTGCGCACAGGCGCTGGTGACGGCGGGCCTTGCGTGGCCGCAGTGCACAGCAGCGCCTGTCGTCCGTGGACCGGGTCTTTACGTGCTATGTTTGGGGAAGCAGGCGCCGAGAATCACGCAGCGCAACACCTTCGGCGAGGTCGTCCAGGTGTGGGTCAGCGCGGCGGCCGCTGCCACGGCACGGGCGACTGCAACCTGGCCGCGGCGCTGGTAGAGGCAGCGGAGGGCGACCAGAGCCGCGTGATCAAGGGGTGCACCTGGACCTACCACGACTACAGCACCCCAGAGCACGGCGCGCGGACGCGCGTCAACGCGGAGGCGGCGGCACAGGCGCGCGGCAACCCCTTTGCCGGCGCTGCGGCATGTGCTGCCGCCTCCGCGTTGACGCGCGTCCGCGTGCCATGCTCCGTGGCGCTGTAGTTGTAGCAAGTCCGGGTGCGCCCATTAATCATGCGGCTCTGATCGCCGTCTACAGCCTCTGCCAGCACCGCGGCCAGGTCGCGGTCACCGAGTGCTGCGGCCGCGGCCTCCGTACTCTCTCAGACCTGAATGACGTTGCCGTAGACGCTGCGCTGCATGACCTTGGACACCTGCTTCCCCGAACACAGAGCGCGCGTGGAGAGTTTTACCTGGTCCATGGAGGCAAGGCACTGCTGCGGACTGCAGACAAGCAGGGCGCGCCTGCCGCTCCACTCCATGCACTGCACGACCCGGCCCCTGCCCGCGTCTGTGCGCGCAGGCGAGGCTGTCGCGCCGGTCGTCGCACGGGTCGCCGCTCAGGGGGTCAGGTGCGTAGCCAGGAAGCGCGCCCTCAGGATGGAAGGCCAGCGGCACCAGGGCGATGACGTGCACCACACACGTACTTGCAGCAGTCAGGAGTGACCCTTGTCTTCAAGCAGCCTGTACGGTAATGTCCTTGCTCAGCACTCGCCCGCTAATGTCTCTCATCACGCCGCACCACACCTGCTCAGGCAGCGGGCGAGACAGCCTCATAGAACAGCAGGTTGCGCAGCGCACCCCTGCCATCAGCACAAGGTCGCGCAGTTGCTGCTGCAAGACGCAGAGCCCCCAGTGGCGCCTGCCTCTGCCCTTTGGCCCCATCACCCAGTGTGGCTCGCCCTTCCACAAGACAGGAGCCTGCAGCGCGGCAAGCTGGCCACCGCACACTCTTCGTGTGGGCAGAAGCAGTGGCGCACCCAGCTGTCACCCACCGGTGATGGCTGTTCTGCAGCGCGCCCTCAAGTACGCGCTCGGTGACCGCCTTGGACTTGCATATACAGACAAGAGGCAGCACACTGACGGCTTTGTGACGTTTTGAGCTGTCCCAGGTCTCTGTTGAGTCCTGGGACAGCGCCATGAAGGCCGTCCGCGTCACACCTGTCCCCACACTGCCGGGCTACTAGGTCGGCGGGGCCAGTGGTGGCGTATGCGCACCAAGGCTTGTCGTTGCATCGATATGTGTTTTGGCTGAATGCGATCCCCTCTGTAAAGTCCTTGATTTGGACCCTCCTTGTAGGGCTTCACACTCCTGACGTCCTTGGACATCCGTCAACTGATTGCAAGTCAACTGGAGGCCTTGGTGCGTGCCCACCAGCACAACGTTGCTCCTTGGCTGCTGTTGCTGAGGCGTGCAGCAGCACAGCTTCCTTGTTCGCGGTGCGCTCTGTGCTATGCCACGAATTGCTGTGTTGTTCCTTGCTTCCCAGTAAGCACTCTCCCTTCAGGTCCCCAGCCTTTCAAGCTTTAACGCTTGAGGCTGACGACCTGCGTGGTCTGCTGGTCTGCTGCATGGGCGGCCGTCGCAGCCTGCCAGGGTGTGCCCAATTTTGCGCAGGTGCTGTGCTCCGCATGTCCTAGGGGTCAGCCGCCGCTGAATGACGGGGTCAGGGCGCTTGTATGTGGGCGTTCCCCGCCCGCCGGCGCCCTGCAAGCAGTACCTCGCAAAAGCAACTGAATTTGAGATGCTCAGCATGAGCATCCTCGGCTGTGGCTTGTTTGCTCTGGCTCGCCAGTGCCTTTGCGCTGGCGAACAACGCGCACGTCAAGTCTGCGCGTTGGGACTGCAGATGCTGCGCGTGAGTGGGCGGCCTCCCGCTTCCTGCTGTCTGCACCTTGCAACGGCGTTGTGAGCTCAGTTGGTGCGCAAGACCAGAGCCTGTTCACAACGACCATAAGTGCGCGCCTGCCCTCGAGGCTGTCCACGTCATCACTTGCACTCTGAACCAGACGTTTCTGCATTAAGTGCTGGCCTGAGCTGCTAGTTACTAGCACGCGCTGATTCGTGAACTCTGGCTCGCCAGCGCGATTTTCCTCACCAACGCCGCCAATGTGAAGGTATGTCCCGCTCGTGCGGACGCACGCACGCACGAGCGGGACACACCTTCACATTGGCGGCGTTGGTGAGGAAAATCGCGCTGGCGAGCCAGAGCACACAAGGATCAGCGCACGCCTGCAACTGGCAGCTCAGGCCAGCACCCAGAGCCGAAACATCTGGCTCAGAGTGCATGTCATGCTTTGTGATTAAGAGGCTGGTGGGCGGGCGCGCACTTCTGGTCGTTGTGGTGTGGGTGCTGCGGCTCGCGCACCGTCTGCGCACGCAACTCCGTTGGCGAGGTGCATGACATGACATGACATAATATAGCATAGATATAGCCACGCAGGGAGCAGAAAGCGGGAGGCCGCCCACTCACGCGCGGCGCCTGCGGCCCCAGTGCACAGACGCGCGCAGTCACTCGGCGTGTCAACTCAGGGAGCGGCCCACACTGTGTGCCAGGACCGGTGCTGAGCCGGTTTAACACGGCAGCAGGTGGAAGACCAGTCCTGCGCACCGCGGGGCAAAGCAGTCCTGCTGTGCCTCGTGGTTAATGCTGTGTAGGTAATGCTGTGCTGCCCACGCCAACAGTGCGATGGAAACCCCTGCAAGTCCGCTTAGCCTGCATTGCCTGCCTACCTGTGGCAATTGGCCGTCTAGTAGCCGCCTGCGGCTGTGTTCTGCGCGCAGAGACTGAAGGCATTAAGCTTGTAGGGCGAAGCTATTTAGGCTCGGTGTGCAAGCAGCAGCCACTTAGACCTGATGTGTCGTACATACGACAGCCCACTTCATATCAAGCATGCAAATGTGCGCCCAACATGACACACCTTACAGGTGTGTAAGGTGCTTGCCACTGTGGCACCAGGGAGGCCACCAACCAACCGGTCATTACACACGCTGAACAAGCACGCAGGCGCGGAGGACCACTGACGCACATTCAGACCAGTGGTGACGCATGGAAGATCCGGGTGCTAGCTGGATCTTCTGGAGTGCTTGCCACTGTGGCACCAGGGAGGCCACCAACCAACCGGTCATTACACACGCTGAACAAGCACGCAGGCGCGGAGGACCACTGACGCACATTCAGACCAGTGGTGACGCACGGAAGATCCAGCTAGCACCCGGGTGGATTAGGCGGTGCCGGGAGGGCACTGCTGGGCTGGTCATCCTAGCCCGTGAAGGCGAGGCCCGGCCCAGCCAAGACATGCCGCAGGCAGAAAACAAATGGACGCCTATGGATTCGAATCCTAGACCTCCTGCATGCCAGCGCACGGGGCCCCGCATGCGCTTCACGTTATCACCAGCAGATGCAGAGTCAAAAGCACGCACGGCACTAGCTGGCCTCCTCACACACAAAACGGCATGCGCTCCGCTGTGACGATGATTCCATCTTGCGCTGGCAACCCCAGCGCATGCCACGGGACAAATCCAAAGGGCTGGACGAGCAGGAAATCCTGCACCTCATGCACATTAGTAATAGCGCAAAGTTGGCATGGCGGGCATCCTCACACATGCGCTCATATGTAACGGTAAAATCTTCTCGTACCAGCAGCCTTAGGGCTGTCAAAAGTCAGGACAAAAAGCTGGACGAGCAGGAAGTTGAATGCTGGACCTCCTGCATGCCAGCGCATGGGCCCCGCATGCGCTCTACCACCAGCAGTCAACAGCACGCAAATTTGACACAGGCGGACTCGACACATAGGACAGCATGTTCGCTCCATCTGTGACAGACAATTCCCATCTTGTGCTAGTGACCCTAGCTCGTGCCACAGGCCAAAAGGCTGGACGAGCAGGGACTCGATTTCTAGACGTCCTGCATGCTAGCAGTAGCGCAAAGTTGGCATATGGCGGGCATCCTGACATGCGCTGCATACGTGACGCAGAAAAAAAGCTATACTGGTTCAAACCTGTAGGGTCTACAGGCCAAGCAAAAGGCTGGACGAGCAGGAAATCGAATCCTGGACCTCCTGCACGTTAGCGCTTCGTTTCTGGAATGCTAAGCAGGCGCTCTACCAACTGAGCTACACGCCCATAATCCGCTGGACAATGCGCACTTTGCAGCGCACATATCCAGGTCGCCGCAGCGCCCATCTGCAGCAACAAGCAGCCTAACCTAGCGTTGTGTTCAACGTCGTTGAATCAACGACACTATATCCTGCGTTCTCTTGCTAGACGCCCACCTGTGTGGATACTTGACAGTTGAAAAACAATAGCTGTGGCTCCTCCGTCCAGTGCCTGGCCTGGCTTGCACTGTGGAATAGCTGTCGCGCTTGCTGGCCGCCGTGCAGATACTGGCAGCCAGCCGGGCGCCGCCGGGCGCTCGCTGGCCGCCAGGCGATCAATACCCCTTAGGTTGAACAGCTAGATCATAATCATGGCTGAGAACAACATAATTATTGATGAAATACGTTTTGCTGATGTCAACATCAGACATCAGCAGACAGGCTAGATATGCAATGCAAGGCAATGCCTTGCAAAGCAGCCTCGTTTCAGGCACCGGGCGGTACTACCCGTGCCCTGGAAGCGAGGCCGTGATGGCTCCTGCCGTGGCGCGGGCGGTCAGCAAAAGGAGCGAAAGGCGATGTAGCTTGGCAAGCACACGCACTACCAGCCTATTGTGTGGGGCACAGGTACGCCCCGGGGCCAAGAGCTCGACGCTTGTGAAGCCCAATGCCCGCGGCTCTGTGACAGCCGTGGTGCAGCGCAAGTGGCAGTGGGTCATCATCCTAGGCAAAGGTGAGTAAACGCAACGCCTTGCTGCTGTGCGGCTGCACACCCTCTCAAGAGCAGCATCTGCTTTCCCTCGGCGCTGATCACGCAAAAAGGCGCAGAGTGCAGCACCGGGGTCACGTTATGCACTTTGGCTGCCGGCACCGTGCCCAGTGACGGCGGGCAGCACAACTGCGCGCTGGCCGACGGGGACTGCCACGTGCCCGGCCTGCTGCCCGCCGAGCTTGGCGGGCTCGTCGAGCGCGGCGAACTTGTGCCAGGCAGCGTCGTGCGCCTGATTGGGCACACCGTGGCCGGCCCGATCAACGGCTGGGTGGCTGGCCTGGCCCCGCACGCCGCGGCGCGCTGCACCGCGGTCCCACTTGGCGCTGCAAGCAGGTCGCTGCGCGCAGGCACATCCGGGTCACGGACCTGCAGGTTCTGCGGGTTCTGATGCCCGCCGAGACGCCAAGCGTCTGCTCAGTCGCGGTAGTCATGCAAAGCGCGTAACGCGCTAGCTCTAGCGGTGCGCTAGCTCTAGCGGTGCGCTGCACAGCCTTGCACCTGGCGCCACTGGCAACGGCATGCCCACCGCCGGCTAGCCGCCGTCGCGCCCTGCTGATGCCGGTACGCTGCTCGGAGGCGCGCACACCGCCAGCATCGCCTGCGCAGGCGAGGCGGGCGATGGCGGGTCGGCGCCGGGGCGTGGGGCCGCAGCGCGGCCCGCGGCGCCGGCGGCGCCGGCTGCAGCCGCGGCCGACGGTGCTGACAGCGGCGCGGCCCCGGTGCGCCAGCACCCTGCACTGCTGGCGTCGGTGCTCTGCTCTGGGGTTGCCGAGGGCCATGTCTTCACCTGTTGGGGCAGGCGCGCTGTTCACAGGACGCGCACGGCCTGTCGTCGCGGGTGTGCCCGGGGTTTGGGGTCGGAGAGAGCTGGCGCGGCGGCTGTGCCGACCGTTTCCAAGACCTGCAGCAGCGCGCCTTCTGACGCGCCGCGTGGTACCCCAGCTCTGTCTGCCTGTGGGTGGTGGGCCGATGGGGACTGGTGCAGCGGGCCGCTCGGCACTGATGGGCTGTCTGCTGCAGGGCATAGGCCGCCAGGAGGCGGACGCGGCGCTGGGCGCGGGAATGGGCTTCCTGCAGGCGATGCAAGACGCTGTGGCGCAGCTCGGGATGCAAGTGAACGCGCTCACCAAGCTCGCCGAGCTGTACGCGGCGGTCTACCGCGACTGCGCGGACCGGGCGCGCCTGCCAGCCTTGGGCGCGCTAGCGCATGCACGCACTCCCTGTCCGCTTCCGCGAGACCTGAGCCTGTATGCATTCAGCCTGTGCCGTGCATGTGGTGATGACGCACCATGCTGCTCATTATGCAGGTGTGGAAGGGGGTGGGGCAGCCTGCATTGAGCACTCTCCAGGACCCGCAGCTGTCAACATGCACTCATTCCACGTATTGCAATGCAGCCATGCATGCGAGAGCACCATGGCGCGGACATCCGTGCATGTCACACACTGGTCTCTGTAGTTTGCTCAGGTGGAAACGCTCAGACTGAGGCTGGCCAGACGTCTGGGCCTGACGTGGGCGGCGTGCGCCCAGGCCGTAAGCCCGCACAATGCGGCGCTGGCGGACGGGCTGGCCGCACTGGACGGCGCCGTGGACGCGGGCATTGTGCGCGTGGCGGCGGCCTGGCTGTTCCGCAGCGGCCAGGGTGAGGTGCGCATCACGGGTGCAGCGGCTTCGCGCGCAGCAGTTCCGATCGCCGGCTACAACAGGCGCGAGGAGCGCGTGGGCGCGGCGGCCGGGCATCGATGGGACGTCTGGTGTGCCTCGCTGACTGAGTGCTTGCCGGCGCCGGGCCTCGCCGCGTGGCCAGGCTGATTTTGCCAGCCTCAGTAGTGCCCCTCCAGCACGTCCTAGCCCACCGAAGCGCTGGCGGCCACTGCGCATGTGTCTGTGCCCTACAACTGGGGTCTGGCTCGGCAGCGCTAGGGGCTGCCAGTCGGGAGAGTCGCGATATGCACGCTGGGTGGGTCTACGCGGTGTCTTCTCCTCCACACACTGACACACATACCTGCATTGGAGTGGGGTGGAGCGGCAGCGTGTAGGTGCCGGGCCAACTGGTGCCGCCGGGCGGCATCAGGTGCCCCGCGCCCAAGGGTGCCATGCCCTGCTTTGGGCGTGCCCGGGGCGCTTGATCTGCCATGCCTCCCAGGGTGTCCCAAGGTCTCAACACCCTGGTCTGCGCCAGGCGCCATGCCTGCGCCGGATTTTATACGACCATGCCCACAACTTTGGCAACACTTGCCTGCAAGCAGCAACCCCAACTCGGCCCTGCGCTTCGCAGACCAGAGCTCCCAAACGCATGCGTGACAATTGTGGGCAGTGCACGTATTTCATGCCATCCTACCGCGGCTGTCGCAGCATGGTCTGCTGCATGGGCGTCCGTCGCAGCCTGCCAGTGTAAGGTGTGTCGTATGGGTCGCACATTCGCATGCTTGGTGTGAACTGGGCTGACCGAGCTTTGTTGCACGTCAGATCCAATTTGGCTGCTGCTTGCACACCGAGCTTGAATAGCTACCGCCCTACAAGCTCATGCCTTCAGTCTTACGGGCAGATCACCGCCACAGTTGGCTACTAAAAGGTCAAAAGTCTGTCATTAAGGCAGGCTGAGCGGGCTTGCTGGGGTTTCAATCGCACTGTTGGCGGGGTTACACAGCATCACCCACACAGCATTAATCATGAGGCACAGCAGGACTGCTTTGCCCCGCGGTGCGCAGTGTTAGTGTTTTGCCTGATGCCGTGACAAGCCTGCTCAGATCCAATCCTTGCATGCATTGTGGGCCGTTCCCTGAGATGACACGCCGAAGGACAGAGCGCGTCTGCGCGTTGGGGCCGCAGGCGCTGCTCTGTGTATGGGCGGCCTCCCGCTGCGAGTTTGTCTGTATGTAATGTCATGTAATTCTCACTATAAGGCAAAGTGTGTGATACAGCTTGCCACGGCATTGTGAGCGCAGGTGGTGCGCGACCGCGAGAGCGCTCATTACATCGCCCCAAAGTGCGCGCCCTGTCCTGGAGCCTGTCCATGTCATGCACCTGCACTCAAGAGCAGAGTTGCTTTGGCGCGCCCGCCTGAAGGTGCATGTACGTCGTTTGCGTTTATATTAGCTAGGAAAAGCTCGCCACTCACCTGACCCTGGTTGTGTGATCAGCTCAACCAGCTGTCAAGCCCTACGCAGGGTGTTTAGCTCAGTCGGTAGAGCGCTCGACTGAAGCACTGCGGTGACTGTCATCGAAAGGTCTCGAGTTCGATCCTCGAAACGCCCATGCATCTTGCTGCTTTTTGCTGCCTTCTGTTACCGGACGCGTTGCTTGAGCTGTGCACATTGGGCCTGATTCCATGTTGTCAATAGAGCTCAGTCTATGCAGCGCAATAGCCGCTAGGAGACAGTCGATCTGAGACTCCCGGACTGCCTAGCACACCTGAAACTCATGACAAGGTCGAAACTATGAGCGCGCTTACCTGTGTGCCGCTCACCTCTTACGCCAGTGATACATTTCGTTGCTTATGCATGACCAGGGTGTGGGTAACTTAAACCTTGCATAGCATATGCATGCATGCTAGCCTCCACGGGCACAACGATCTCACGGGAGACCTGGCTGGTCTCCACAGGGCAATGCGCTCTCACGTGGACGGCTGGTGCTCAGATGGCTGGTTTGGCCCGCCTGGTTTGACCGACGTCTACATCTATCCTCCTGCTCTAGTTGAAGCAAACTAGAACCAGCATGGCAGTAGCAGGACTGCCACAGCCTGCCAGGCTCGCAGGTCATAGTTCAAGCTCACAAGCACATTGCAGCTCCCTGTAATATCAGCAAGGCCAGGGGCAGGCTGGACAGCAGCATGCCATCCAGGGCCTGCCGAGGCTGTACGCTGCAGCCTAGCAACATTGCAAGCCTGCTGTGCCCCCACAAGCTCCAGCCCTGTGGCACCCTGCAGCACAACCACGGGCAGCATGGGAGCGACAGGCGGGTCACAACTCGCTGGACCCACAGCCCAGCAGCATTCACATTCACGCCAGGGCCAGCATTGCACCAGAAAGGCCATCCACAGCCTGCTCGGCGCACCTTCCACAGCACGGCAAGATTTGCACAATGCCAGGGAACTAGCATGGCAGCAGCAGGCCATCCACAGGCCTGCCGGGCTTGCAGACCACAGCACGGCAGCACCGGCGCAAGGCCAGAGCCAGCACACAGGCTGGGCGAATGGATAACTTCATTGCATCCAGCATGTCATGATGAGCATACAGGCCGGCATGCAAATGCCCAGCACAGGCGCTATGCCCTAGCCTGCGGGTGCTGCCCGCGGCTGTGGCGGCTCACGCAGCTGCGCACCCCTCGCCCACTGGGTGCGAGCTACTAAAGCCGGCGAGTCGTGCGGCGAGCTGGTGGTCGCGGGCGTGTCGGCGGCCGGCGCGCCCTGCTTTGCATCACTGACGTACTTGACCCCTGGCGGGGCACAGTTTTGCGCTTATCCCCCCGCGCATCCTGGCCGCAACGCGCCTGGTGTACGGCGGCCCGCCCCCCGCGGGACGCGCCGCGACTGCAGGCGTACACGGCCGCGCCTGCGCCGCCCGGCGGCCGCAAGGGGGCATGCCGCACGCTGCAGGCGCGCGCCCGCGCTGGGTGACTTGCCTGCCAGGCAAGTGCCAGGGCTGGGCCGCCGCCCGCCTTGCACACGTAGGCGGCCTTCGGTGGAATTGCAACCTGTGTGACTTTTGGCATCACACGTGCATTGTTTTGCCTGCTGGCGTTAGGTTGCCTGCGGACGACCCTCATCAGCTCGGGAGGCCTTGCCTCGGAGCAGCTCGAGTCTGTCATTGCCTTGGACAACCAGCCCGCTGTTGCAAGACGCGCTGCAAGACTGTGCCGGCAAGCCACGCTGTGCCCACGCACTCTGCGCGCCTGTGCCGCAGACGCACCCAATTCAGTGGCCCCTGGCGGGCGGAGGTGCGCTGCTCTCGCTTTTCTTTGGGTGCTTCCTTCTAAACTCGACACATTGAGGCTGGAGATGCTACTGTGGGTGCAGAAGTTTGCAGGTGGTCAGGCACGCACAGAGGCTCTCCAGACTGTCGCACAATAAGTCTTATGCTGGGTGAAGCTCATCCGCACTTTTTCCCGTAGCACACACTGTGCACCAACGCACGTGCGTGCTGTCAGCACTGGAACAGAAGCTAGGTGCTGTACCGAGGCCTGCTGCATGCGATTGTACGCAGCAGTTTGACGCGCGGCTGTTGTTTAGGCTTGACGGCAAGCTCTAGGGGCCTTGAAAAGGGCGCCCAAGGAGAGCACGCCGTGCGCGCCTTGGAGCAGGCGCGCACTCCTGTGCGCCTCCAGTGTGACAAACTTGCCGTGCCGCCTTGCAGCGAATCAGCTGGTTTGCTATTGACAAGGCATAGCTGTGTGCCGTGAGGCAGCTACGAACAGTGTGGTGGTGCTGTCTCCGTGGCATGCGGCCTTGCGCTTTTCTGATGACGGGTCACTGTGACACCATGCTGAGTGCACAGGCCTTCTGCTCGTGCAACCCAGTGATGTGCAACCCAGTGACGTGCAACCCACACGACCTTTGCTCCACAGGCAGATCTCGGCATGGCGCGCCAAGCAGCTGGTGTGCAAGGCGCCCAGGAGGTGCGGCAGTTTCTGACGAGCATGCGCAGCAACAGTATTTCGTAACACAGGCGTGAGGTGCAGCAGTCTAGTCACAATGCCAGGCACTGGTTTGGTGTGTTTGCCTCACCACCCACGCCGCTGCCCCGAGCGTGGTTTCCTTGCTCAGGCGCGCTGCCGAGCGCACAGGTGCCCTTCATAGCGCTGCCCGACGAGCTGCTGGGCAGCATCCTGCGGCGCGCCTGGGCGGACAGGCCGCCGCGCCCTGCGGCGGAG
>JAABUY010002741.1_pt1 | contig 20424 bp, 18 predicted proteins | sample 5560271 | NCBI WGS metagenome assembly JAABUY01 (sample SAMN10711886, study PRJNA513374) | rock metagenome | isolation source: Antarctica rocks | place: Antarctica: Victoria Land, University Valley
GGATGCCTTCCAGATGTTCGACGCGAGCGCGGCGGGCGTCGGCCTCGGAGTAATAGCCGCCGTTGTCACGGGCGAGGTAGGGGGCGGTGAGCAGTTCCATGCTCATCGAGGCGACTTCCGCCATCTCCGCGCCTGGCTGGCGCTGCCAGTAGAGAGGGATGTGGTGCGCCTCGAAGACATGGAAGGCGTGCCCGGCCTCGTGGAGCAATGTTTCTACATCGCCATTGACGCCGACGGCATTCATAAAGATGAAGGGCCGCCCGCGATACGGATAATCAATGCAGTAGCCGCCCGGCGCTTTGCCTTTGCGGCTGTCGAGGTCAAGCAAGCGTTCGTTTGCCATCGTTGAAAAGTAGTCACCGAGTTTCGGGTCCACGCGGTCAAAAATCGTTTCCGCCTGTGTAATCAGCATGCCGACATCATCGAACGGATTGAGCGGCGGGCGGCCTTCCGGGTCAACGGCAGTATCCCACGGTCGCAGCGCGTCGAGTCCCATCTGTTGCCGCCGCTGCTCGAACCGGCGTGCGACGGCGGGCACGACAGTCTGCTCGACGGCGGCGTGGAACTGCTCGCAATCGGCGGGGGTGTAGTCGAAGCGATCCTTGGCGCGGAAGGTGTAATCGCGGTAGTTGGCGAACCCGGCGTTCTTCGCCATCTGCTGCCGCAGGGCGTACTGCTGGTCGAAGATGTCCGCCAGCACGTTGTGCTGCTCCATGTACGGCTGGGCGCTGAGACGCCAGGCGCGCTCCCGCATCGCACGATCCGGGTTGAGCAAATAGGGTTGCAGGCGCGGCAGGGGAATTTCCTCGCCCTCCCACCGGACGGTCATCCCGCCGGTGATTTTGTTGTACTGTGTGTTGAGCCGCTCTTCCTCACCGACGAGCGGCACATTCTCCTCGCGGAAAATCTCCAGTTGGTTGCGGAAACTGCGGAGCAGCGTCTCCAGTTCAGCCTGCGCGTAGCCGATGTCGAGGAGCCGCTTGGAGAGGCCGACGTGTTGCTCGTGCATCTGCGGCTCGATCTCGCTGGAGAAGCGCACTTGCGCCGCTTCCTTTGCCGCACTCGCGGTATCCGTTGAGTACGCGACGTACGCGATCGCGCTCGTCTCCGCGACCATCTCTTCCAACCTCGCCCAATCGCGCAGCCATCCCTCGACATTCACAGTATCGAGTGGGCGGGCAGCCAGTTCCGCGTAGTACGGCAGAATATCGTCCCACGTCGCCTCCGCGAAGGCTTCAGGGGAATTGGGCAGCGTCAGATTTGCCATGAGTAACACTCCTTCTGGAATGGCGTATCCACAATCATGCGAGCGCAAGGGTAGCATCATTTTCGGCACTCAGCACCCGGCACGGTATACTGTACAGCGATGAGAGGAGTGATAACCGTGGCAGAGCGGACTGGGACCATTCTCGACGAAATATTGGTGAAGAAGCGGCAGGAAGTGGACGCCCGCAAGGCGCGCGTCGCGATGGACCTGATCGAACTCAAACTGCGCCGTACGTCGCCGCCGCGCGACTTCCTCGGCGCACTCCGGCGCGACGTGGGCGAGCCGGTGCGCGTGATCGCCGAACTGAAGCGCGCCTCGCCCGTCAAGGGTATCTTCGTGCAGGAGTATAACCCGGAGCAGATCGCTGGCGAGTTCGCGCGCGGCGGCGCGGCGGCCCTCTCGGTGCTGACGGACGAATCGTTCTTTCTCGGTAGCCTGACGCATCTGCCGATCGCGCGACGCGGCCTCGATGCCGTCGGCAGCGCGATTCCGCTCCTCCGTAAGGACTTTATCATTGACCCATATCAGATTGCCGAGGCACGGGCGTGGGGCGCCGATGCCTGCCTGCTGATCGTCGCCGCATTGGATGACGGGATGCTCGCCACGCTCCATGCCGCTATTCTCGATTACGGCATGACTGCACTCGTGGAAGTGAACAACGCGGCGGAGGTGGCGCGGGCAATCGCTGTTGGCGTGGCCTTGATCGGCGTCAATCAGCGGGACTTGCACAATTTCAGCGTCAATACCGATCTCGCCGCCGACCTCGCCGCCCAAATGCCTCGGACGACCGTTCGCGCGGCGCTCAGCGGCATTAAGAACGCCGATGATATGCGCCGACTTGCGGCGGCCGGTTTCGATGCCGCGCTTGTCGGTGAATCCATCATCACGGCGGCGGATCGCACGGCGGCGGTGCGGGCGTTGGCGGCGCCGGGAGGGGGGCAGGGGGTGGGTATATGACCATCGTGAAGATTTGCGGTGTGCGGCGGCTTGTGGACGCGCGCGCCGCAGCGGCGGCCGGCGCGGAGATCGTCGGATTCACCTTCTGGCCCGGCACAAAGCGGTACGTCGCGCCGGAGGAAGCAGCGGGAGTGATCGCCGCGCTCCGGGCGGAAGACGGGTCGCACCCGCTCGTTAGTGGGCTCTTTGTCAATGCCGATCCGGCGATGATCGCCGCGACGGTAGCGCTATGCGACCTTGATCTCGTCCAACTCTCCGGCGATGAGACAGTGACGGACGTTGCACAACTCGGCGTACCGCTCCTGATGGCCGTTCGCGCGCTGCCTGGCGAAGATGTGAACGCGTTGCGCGAGCGGATTCATGTTTTCCATCATGCGGCGCGGGTGCTGCCGCCCGGCCCGTTTGGTCAGCCCCTCATGCCGCTCCTCGATGCCCATGTGCCGGGGCAGTACGGCGGCACCGGGCAGACGGGCGACTGGGCGCTCGCTGCCGCACTCGCCAGTGAAGAGCGGATCATGCTCGCAGGCGGGTTAACGCCGGAGAATGTCACCGAGGCCGTGCGCGGGGTGCAACCGTGGGGTGTGGATGTGGCGAGTGGCGTGGAGATCGCGGCATCGCCCGGTATCAAGGACGCCGCGCGGATTGAGGCATTCATCCGCGCGGCACGGACGCCAGTCGAGGTGGGCCATGCCGGACGTTGAAGCCACGCGGGAGCGGCCAGACCCGCAGCGCCGCGCGACGAACCGCTTGATCCGCATCGCCCGCCGTCTCTTCACGACCGAAGCGGAGACAACTGCCGCCATCCAGTACGTCTCGGCAATCGTTGCCCTCGAAGAAGGGCAGGCCTACCTCGAAGCCTTCTACGATCGCGCTGCGATTCGGACGATCAGCATCAGCGACTGGGCAGGTAACCGCTACGATGTCTCCCGCCCCGCCACGCTCGTGCCGGAGGTCGAGGCATTACTCGTCGCGGAGTGCCGCCATCTGACGAGCGGCGCGGCCCTCCAACCGATGAACGTGCGCCTCTTTGCCCGCGCCTACCACGCTGGTTTCTGCTCTCGCTGCCGCTCCCACTTCGATCTCGGCCCCACCTGCCGCGAATGCCTCTTCGCTGGCTATCCCATCAATTACGATGAACTGCCTGTCGAGTAGCAGTAAGGCACCGACCACGGCGCCAGAATATCTGCCCATTACCCGTTGCACGTTCCCCTTATCCCTCCGCGAGGTCGCCGACCAGGGCTTCGTTCTGGCGTGCGTCCATGACCTTTTTGCCTTTGACGCGGACGATCAAGGTCGCGAGGAATTGCTGGATGCCGGGAAGCAGGCCGCGCGACAGAAAGAGCATGATAAGGATGAGGATAGCGGCATAGACGAGCGATTGCAGCACCACGGGTGCCCGTGCGGGCACATCGGGCCGCGTCGAGAGCCGTTTGAGGAACTCGGTGAGCAGGACGATGACCGCCGAGCCAACGAGCGCGCCATAGACATTTCCCAGCCCGCCAACCGCGACAATGATTAAGAAGAGGATGGAGAGCGTTGGCGTGAACGAGTCCGGTGAGAGGAACTTGAAATAACTGGCGAAGAGGCCGCCCGCCGCGCCCGCGAAGGTCGCCGCGATCGCGAAGATCGTCAGCCGATAGAGCCGTACATTGATACCGACCGATTCCGCCGCCCCCTCATGCTGCGCAATCGCCCGCAGCGCACGCCCCGGCCGCGAGCGGACGATGTTCCCGGCGATAACGAGTGAGAGTGCCGCGACGATCCAGATGAAATAATAGAAACGGTCACCGCTGAGCACGGTGCCGCCGATGCTCGGCTGCGTGATGCCTCGCAAACCAATCGGGCCGCCGGTCAGGCCGCGCAGGTTGTTCAGCAGCGTGTAGACGATGATGCCAAACGCCAGCGTCGCTACCGCGAGATGGTGCCCGCGCAAACGCAGCAAGGGCAGTCCGACGACAGAGCCCACCGCCATTGCTACCACCGGCGCGACGATCAGCGCCAGCCACGGGTTCCAGTGCGCCTTCGCGGTCAGCAGCCCAACGGTGTACGCGCCGATCGCGAAAAAGCCCCCCTGCCCGAGCGATACCTGTCCCGCGAAGCCCATGAGCAGCGTCAATCCCGCGCCGACAATCGTGTACAGCCCGATGAAAATGACAATTTGCTGCTTGTCCGCCGATAGCCCGCGCGGCAGCACCGCCACGATCACCGCCGCCACCAGCACGAGCATTCCAATTACCACTCGCCGCACCATCATCGTCCCTCCGGGGAAAGAATTGAACCACGAAGACATGAAGAGCACGAAGAAGAGAAGAGGGGAAGAAGGGGTTACCTGGTCATGACATGCCGAATTTCGATCACCTTTCTCCCCCTCTTCTTCGTATCTTCGTGGTTCAAAATATCCCTTACGCGCGGCGCCAGAGGCCGTTAGGGCGGGCGATCAGGACGGCGATCATCACGAGGAGGGCGACGACGAGTTGGTATGCGGGGTCGAAGTAACCCGCCATCATCGTCTGTGCGATGCCGAGGACGAGACTGCCGATCACCGCGCCCGCCGGGCTGATTAGGCCGCCGACAATCGCCCCCGCAAAGCCGTTGATGGCGATGTTGATATCAGCGTCGGAGGTGAGGGGGGAGAGTGGGGTCGTCAGGATGCCGGACAACGCGCCGCACGCCGCCGCGACGCCAAACGCGAGAAAGGCCATCACGCGCGGGTTGATGCCGACCAGTTGCGCGGCCCGCGCGTTGAGCGCGCATGCCGTCACCGCTTTGCCGATGTAGGTGCGCGCGAAAAAGAGTTGGAAAAGGGGGAAGACAATCGCCACCGCCGCAATGACGACGACTTGCTGCGGCAGGACGAAGATGTTGAGGAACGAGATCGCTGTCGTGCCGACGCCGTTGTACGTCGTTGGGATGTCGCCCCAGATCAAGAGACAAATTCCCTCGATCAGCACCGAAAGGCCGAGCGTAATCATCAAGGAGGCAATGATCGGCAGGCGCGGCTTGCCGACCGCGATCATGCCGATCAGTGTGCCGACGGCGGCGACGATACTCACCGCGCAGAGGGCGGCGAGCGGCCCCGGCAGTGCGTGGTCGAGCATGCTGGACATCACATAGCCGCCGAGCATTGCAAAGGCGCCCTGCGCGAAATTGACGACATGTGTGACTCGGTAAATCGCGACAAAGCCGAGCGCGACAAGCGCGAACGACGCACCCGTGGCGATCCCCGTGACAAGGTACTGGCCGAACTCACTCAACGACGTGGGCCTCCATTGCCGTCATCTCGACCGGGCTGCCGAGGTAGACGCGCTCGATTTCCGGTTGCTGTCGCAGTTCGTCAGGCGTCCCCTCCGCCCGCACGCGGCCATTTTCCAGCACATAAACGCGCTCTGCCAGCGCAAAGGCGAGGTTGACATTCTGCTCGACGAGCAGCACCGTCAGGCCCTCCGCGTTCAGTGCGCGCAGATGCGCGGCGATGTCCCGTACGATGATCGGCGCAAGGCCGAGCGAGAGTTCGTCAATCATCAGGAGCCGTGCCGCGCTCATCAAGGCGCGGCCGAGCGCGAGCATCTGCTGCTCGCCGCCCGACAGCGTGCCCGCCAGGCGATCCCGCAGGTCGTGCAGTGTCGGGAAGAGCGTGTAGACACGGTCGAGGTCCGTCCGCATTGCCCGCCGTCCACCGAGCAGGCGCGCGTAGCCGTCCATGAGAAAAGGCGACCGGAAGTAGCGGCCGTAGGCGCCGAGTTGCAGATTGTCCGCCACGCTCAGGTCGCTGAAGACCTGCCGTCCCTCCGGCACCTGTGCGATGCCGCACTGCACGACCCGCGCGGCGGAGAGGCCGCCGATGCGCTGCCCGTCGAAGGCAATCGTGCCGCGCGCCGGGCGGAAAAGGCCCGCGATCGTGTTGACGAGCGTACTCTTGCCTGCCCCATTCGGCCCGACAATCGCGACGAACTCTCCCGCCATCACCGAAATCGAGACGCCCCTGAGCGCCTCGATGCTCCCATACCGCACCGCCAGATCACGCACCGCAAGGAGCGCCTCCTCCGTCTCCCCCTTCCCCCGTGGGGAAGGGGGTCGGGGGGATAGGTCTCTCATGCCACCTCCGCTCCGATATATGCCTCGATGACCTTTGGATCGCGTTGCACGATGGCGGGTGAACCGGCGGCGATCACGCGCCCGAATTCGAGGACGACGACGTGATCTGCCAGCGCCATCACGAGGTTGACATCATGCTCGATCAGCACGACCGTTACGCCGGAAGCAACGACGGCGCGGATCAAACGGGAGAGATCGCCGCGCTCGCTCGTCGTTAGCCCCGCTGCCGGTTCATCAAGGAGGAGGAGCATCGGCTCTGTCGCCAGGGCGCGGGCAATCGCCACACGGCGCTGCTGGCCGAAGGGCAGGCTCTCTGCCGCAACTGCCGCGAGGTTTGCCATGCCGATGCGGGCGAGCAGCGCCTTCGCTTTCGCTCGCGTCGTCGCCTCCTCCCGCCAGTAGCGCGGCAGGCGTAGGGCAGCTTCCCAGAAGCCGTGATGCCCACTGGTATGACCGCCGACCATCACGTTCTCCAGCACCGTCATTTCCGGGAAGAGCCGCACATCCTGAAACGAAATGGCGATGCCGAGTTTGGCGCGCTGATACGGAAGAAGATCGGTAATCTCCTGGCCGAGAAAGGTGATTCGCCCCGCGTCGGGCCGGTGTTGCCCGGCAATCGTCTGAAAGAGCGTGGATTTCCCCGCCCCGTTCGGCCCGATAATCGCGAGCAGTTGCCCGCGCTCCACTGTCACGTTGACATCCGTCAGCGCTGCCACCCCGCCGAATCGCTTCGATACCCCTTCGATCGTCAGCACGGCGTCACTGCGCTCCTCGATAGGAAGTTCGAAGTGAATCCTCGAACATCGAACTCCGAACTATCTTCCTACTTCCCATTCCCATATTTCGTCGGTACGAGCGCGCCGTTGGTAACCTGGGAAATCCACATATCCTCTATACCGAGACCAGTGTGGTCGGTCGGCGAGTAGTTGAAGGTGCCATCCACACTGACGAATCCCTTGGTTTGCTCGACGGCGTCGCGGATCTTCGCCGGGTCCGGCCCTGCTTTCTTGATCGCAGCGACGAAGAGTTGAATGGCGTCGTCGGTGTTATAGGCGAACTGCGCGGGCGCGGTGTTGTAGGCCGCCATGAAGTCGGCATCGAACTTGGTAATCAGTGGCTTGGCGGGGTTTGAATCCGGCAGATACTTGCCAATTGGCGCGAGTTGGCTCTGAATAATGACGCCATTTGCGGCATCGCCGACGGGTTTGAGGTACAAGGGGCTTGCCTGCGCGCCGCTGAAAGCGAGCGGGATCGTGATGCCGAGTTGTTTATACTCCTTGGTGATCGTCACGGCGGGCGCGCCCGATCCCCAACTGATGACCGCCTGCGCGTCGCTGCTCTTGATCTTCGTCAGTTGCGGGATAAAGGTTGCCGCAGTCAACTCGTAGAGTTGCTCGTCCACGCTCGTGATGCCGTACTTGGCGGCATCCGCCTTGATGATGCTGCCACCGAGTGAGCCGTACTCCGTCGAGTCGTGCATCAAGGAAATCTTTGTCTTACCCTCACTCTTCAGGTAGCCGAGTAACTGGTCGGCGGCGATCCGGGTGGATTGCGGGCCAAGAAAGACAAAGGGCCGGATCGGCGTGACGACTGAATCCGCCGCGCACTGGGTAATCATTGGAATCTTCGCCGCCTCGACCTCATCAAGGATGGCGACGCAACTCGAACTGAAGACGGGGCCGATCAGCGCGACGACCTTATTGGCGATCAGTTTCTTGACGGCGGTGAGCGCCTGGCTCGGATTGCTCTGATCGTCCTCGATCGAGAGTTCCAACTTCGCGCCGTTGATGCCGCCCGCGTCGTTGATCTGCTTGACGAGCAAATCCGCCGCTTGCTTGTTGAAGCCACCGAGCGGATTGTACGGGCCGGTGAGTGAGGTAATCATGCCAATCTTGATCGTGCCGCCGCTTGCGGTCGTGACGCTACTCGCTGCCGTCGTGCCAGCCGGCACGCTCGTCGCGGCCGTGCCCGCCGCGCTGCTACCGGCCGGGCGGGTAGACGACGCGACTGATCCCGCAGCGGTCGTCGGGGCAGTCGTCGTTGCCGCCGGGGCTGTGGTCGCTGCTCCCGTCGTCGGCTTTGCGTTCGTCGCTGTCGGCGCGCTCCCGCCGCCGCATCCTGCGAGGACGAAGCCGACGAGCAAGAGGATCAGCAAGGGCAAAAACGAGCGTCGCATCAGAAATTCCTCCCCTTTGTACCTACCCAATGGCGTGCGATCATGGTGTGGAACCTTCCAAGATGCGTCCGGCACTGCGATAGTTTGAGCAACGACAGACGGCGCGCGACATATGGAAAGCCCCGAAACAGGATTGCGCGCTAGTATACGTGGTTGGGAATGCCCTGTCTACCTGGACATCCGGCACTTCGGAATAGTGCTGAACTGTTGACGGCGTCGGCTCTCGTGTACTACGATGTAATACACAGAAATATAGTAAGACTCTACATACCCGTACGATAGAAGATGAGGGACGATGAAGACATTGGAGAGCAGGATGACGTAGAAAGGCCAAGTAACGATTCCCGCCAAGATTCGGGCGCAACTCGGTCTCAAACCGCGCGACAAAGTGCGCTTTGTGCCGGAAGACGGCGGTGTTCGCGTACAGCCTGCGGAATCCAGGGCGCGGAAGGGATTCGGGGCGGTGCCACCGATCAATTCGCCCGAAGATTGGCAGGCCGTGCGGCGAGAGTTTGAGGAATTGGTCGCCGAGGACGTTGCCAACGCAGACTGACGCGAACCGTGACGCGCTTCCTGGACACCAATGTCCTCGTGCGGCACTTCACCAACGATGATCCGGTTCGTGCGCCGCAGGCGTTGGCGCTGATCGAGCGGGGCGAGGAGACAGTTGTCACATCAATGATGATTGTCTTCGAGACCGTTTTCCTTCCGGAGCGGCGCTACAAGGTGCCGAAGGCGACCGTACGGGAACTGGTGTGGGATGTGCTTTCCATGCGTGGCGTACACCTCACAGGGAAGTCGCTCTGCTCGCAGGCGTTTGACCTCTACGTGGAAAAGAATGTCTCGTTCGCTGATGCGTATAGCGCCGTTTATATGCAGTCGCGCGATCTGACCGAAATCTACAGTTGGGATGCCGATTTCGACAAGATTCCGGGTCTGTCCCAGATCGAACCGGATCAATAATCGTGCAAATCCTGCCCGCTACGGGAGGATGTAGCGCCATTCGTGCGTGTCGAACTGCTCGTGGACGCGGCGTGCGGCTTCGGCTTCTTCGTCAGGATGAACGGTGTCGGGGGTGAGGCCGTAGCGGTCGGCGAAGGAGGCGACGAGGCGCTCGATGATCGTGTCACGCGGGAGGTCGGTTTGCTGCCGAAGCGGAGAGACGCGCTTCGCCGCGCTGGCGATTCCCTTGTCGCTCAACTTTTCCCGCCCGATCCGCAGGACGCGCGCCATCTGCTCGATGTCGAGTTCGCAGGCAATCGTCGCGTGGTGGAGGACCGCGCCGCCGCGCCGCGCCTGTGCCGCGCCGCCGATCTTGCCGGTCGAGGAGGAGATGTCGTTCAGCGGCACATACGTCGCGTCCACCCCGAGAGCGCGCAGACCGGCCACCGCCCAGGAATCGAGAAAGGCATACGATTCGGCGAAACTCATCCCCGCGACGAGCGATTCCGGCGCGATGACGGAGTAGGTGATCGCGCCGCCCGGCTGGATGAACATCGCCCCGCCGCCCGTGATGCGCCGCACGAAACTGATGCCAAGCGCCCGCGCGTCTTCTTCATCAATCTCATTGCGTACTGACTGAAATCGCCCGAGCACGACGCACGGCGCATTCCACCCCCAGATCCACAAGGTTGCAGGCCGCTTGCCCGCACCGACGCGCTCCGTCAGCACCGCGTCCAGCGCCATATTCATCGCCGGATCGCGTGCCACGGCGGGGATCAGATGCCAATCGTACGACCGCCAGCGGGAGTCGAGTGCTGAGGACTGAGCGCCGGGCACCCGATACGCTCCTACATTTTCGGCTGCCTGCTGCTTGCTGCCTGCTGCCTGCTCGCTCATTGCTCGCGTCACGGCGATACCAATGGCTTCGGGGGAGAAGCCGAGGAAGGTGACGCCATCGCCGACATGCGCGTGGATCAGGGCGGCGATTTCGTCGGCGGGCAGGCTCGTCGGCAGGCCGGTGAGGGCGCGCGTGATCGTGTCGAGCGCTTCTTCCGGGTAGAGGAAGAAATCTCCCGTCACTTCCACGTCCGCGAGCCTGCCCTCCCGAATCGTGCAATCCACGACGACCAATTTGCCGCCGGGCGTCTTGTATTCTCCGTGCATCTGCGCCTCCGAGCAAGGGATGAAAGACTGAGGACTATGACTCCTCAGCGGCGCGCGCTGCGAAGCCGGAAGGCACATCCGCCCGCGACAATCAGTGCGGCGGCAACGACGATGACGATTACCCATGGCGCACCACTCCCGCTGCCATTGTTGCCGGTTGTTGGTAGCGTTGCGGGCGTGCTCGCCGTTGCCGTACCGCTGCCCGTGCTGGTCGCCACCAAGGTCGCGGAGCGTGTAGTCGTTGGCCCTATCGTTGGCGCGATTGTCGCCGCTACAGTAGCCGTTGTCGCAGGTGCGGTCGTCGGGGTAGCAGCAACCGTTCCAGCGACGACAGAAGCGCCTGCCGGTGTCGCACCGACGGCTGTTGCGCCGCTCGTTACCGCTGCGGCTTGCACGGTAAAGGCGAATCTGCCGTTGGCCATGCCATTGTCGTCTTCGGTGAGCGTGTTCCACTGAACGGTGTAGGTGCCGTTCGGCAGGTTGGGCTTGAGCGTAATCGTCATGTTCGTCCGGGCATTCAGATCCACCTTGAAGCCGGTGGAGACGGTCGCGCCACTTGCATCGCTGACGGAGCCGCCGCTCTTTGTTGGGCTTACCTCTTCGGAGAAGGTAAGCATAACCTGCGCGGGCGCTTTGTTGAGCAATGCTTTGTCCGCCGGGTCCGATGCTGTCAGCCGCGCGTGCGCCGCAACCCCAGGCGCGCCGATCATGGTGATGATGGCTATCATTGCCGCCAGGATGAGGAGCCAATCCCATTGTCGCGTTCTCATCCGCACGATCCTCCTCCGACGCCCTCACGAGACAGCTATGCTCATCCGTCCGCGCACAGTATACACAGCAACGTGCGTACCATTCGGCTCCTTTATCGTGATGACAGCGAATACGTCACGCTATTGCGCCGAGACTGTCTGCATTACGGGTTTGCAGGGGCTGAAGGGCTTGCCGGTATAACGGCGACCGGCGTTTCCGGCGCCGGAAGTGTGGTAATCGGCTGCCATGTAAAGCGATCCCGGAAGCGCAATAAGAGGAGCAGCACAGGACGCCCGAAGAGCGCGAACATCGCGACATTCCCTGCCGCCCGGAAGGCGTCGTAGACGGCGGAAGTCGCGCCGTAAAAGACGAGGTACCGCCGCACTGTCTCCCCCAGTCCCAATCCTGGCGCCCAGTATAACCCACTCTCGGCAGGCGACGCGGGCGCCGCGAACGGCCAGAACCAGAGATTCATGATCGCCCCGAATCCGAATCCCCATGCCGCGCCGAAGATAGCCAAAAGGACTAAGGACTGAGGACTGAGGGCGGAATCGGGAGGGCGCATGCTATGCGCCCCTACCGATGTGCGCCCCCTCTCCTTTGCCTCAACGCAAAGGAGAGGGGGCCGGGGGGTGAGGCGCCCCACTATTCCCGCCGTCAAGCCCACCCAGCCGAGCGTCATCATCTGGAAGGGGAGCCAGGGGCCGATGGCACCCGTCAATAACGCGGAGACGGCGATACTCGCCGCGCCGAGCAGGAAACCAAACGATGGACCCCAGACGAAACCAACGCAGATCGGCAGAAAGAAGATCGGACTTGCCCCCAGGATGCCGGGGATGAGACGGAGCGCCGCGTTCGCCGCAACGAGCACGCCGAGCAGCGCGACCTGCTTCGCGTCCGGATCCGCGCCGCCGCCCGTCTCGACGAGCAGGACGGCGAGGCAGAGGATGCCAATCACCGCGAACAAGAGCGGCGCGTCGCTGCCGTGCGCGGTGCGATCCGCGCTGGCGGCCTGCGTCCGCGCCAGCCAGAAGGGACTGAGGAAGGCGGCGACGCCGATCAGCGATGTGGCCGCCAGCACAATTGTGGTCCGCCATCGGTTGCTGCCGCTCATGCTTCCACCGCTGCCCGTTCGTGTGCTGTGCGCGCCGCCAGGACATCCGCGACAGTCAGGAAGGTGCCGCCGAGTAATTGGTTGATCTGTGGCGCGAAGGGCGAGCCGGGCAGCACCACACGCGGGTGACCGTCCGCAACGATCCGGCCCCGGTCGAGCAGGATGACGCGGTCGGCGGCGCGGGCAACGAGTTCAGCATCGTGCGTGACGAGCAATACCGCGTGTCCCTCGTCGCGCAATTGTCGAAGGATGGCGATCAGTGATTCCTTTGCGTCCGGGTCGAGGCCGCGGGTTGGTTCATCGAGAAACAGGATCGGCGGATCGGCGGCGAGCGTCGCGGCGATTGCCACACGCGCCCGCTCGCCGACGGAAAGATCGCGCGGATAGCGATGCGCCATGCCATCGAGGCGGAGCGCGGCGAGCAGCCCTTCCGCATCGCCGTAGCGGGCGGGAAAAGCCTGTCGTCCCTGCGCTCGGAGAGTAAAAGCGAGTTCTTCCGCGACCGTCTCCGCGAAGAGCAGCGCGCCTGGTTGCTGGGGTACGTAGCCGATCTGCCCAGTACGCGCCGCCACGCCGGACGCCGTCACGGTGCGCCCCATGACGCTGATCTGGCCCGCATCCGGCGCGCGCAATCCGAGCAGCGACCGCAGGAGCGTCGTTTTGCCCGCGCCATTGACCCCGACAACCCCAATGACCTCGCCCGCGTACAGCGTGAGATCAATTGCGTTGAGGATCGGCTGCCCACCGAGCGTGACCGAGAGGCCGGATGCCGCGACACATGGCGCACCGGCGGGGTGCGCAGTCGCGACCGGCGGCATACCGAGTGTCATCAGGCCGTCGCGAATGGCGAAGGGTGCCGCACCGGCGACTGAAAGGGGGAGGGGATGCCAGCCGAGCGCCTGGCCGAGTGCGACGACCGGTGGCGCCCATGCCACTGACTGACTGCCCGCTCGTGCCAGAATGTCTCGGAGCGTGCCGTTTGCCAGTGACCCATCGCCGGGGAGGAACAGCCCGCTCGTTGCCCGCGCGATCACGCGCTCCAGCCGGTGCTCCGCGAGAATCACTGCCATGCCGGAAGTAGTCTGTACCGCCGCAACGGCATCGAGTACTGCCCGCGCGCCGTCCGGATCGAGCTGTGAGGTCGGTTCATCGAGGATGAGCAGTCGGGGCGCACGGACGATGGCTGCCGCCAACGCGACGCGCTGCCGCTCGCCGCCGGAAAGCGTCGCGATTTCCCGTTCCGCCAGGTGCGCCATGCCGACTGCGTCTAGTGCCTCCCGCACTCGCCATCGCATCTCCGCGTGTGGGACGCCATGCTGTTCGAGCGCGAAGGCGATATCGTCCGCGACACGGGGCGCGACAGCCGCCGCTTCCGGGTCCTGAAAGAGCATGCCGACGACCGCGCTCATCCCTCGCGGCCCTTCGCGGTGCGCCGCATGCCCGGCAACGATTACCGCGCCGCCGAACCGCCCACCGGTGAAGTGCGGCACGAGGCCATTGAATAGCCGCAGCAGCGTAGATTTCCCCGCACCCGACGGACCAATCAGGAGTGTCGTCTCGCTATCGCACATATCCCATGAGATACAATCGAGAGTAGGCACGGTGGTACGGGGATAGGCATAGGTAACGTGATCGAGGTGAGCGAGGGGATTCCTACTCTCCACTGTCCAGAGGGCGCTCGCTCCCGACGCGGGAGGGGAGGGAGAGGAAAAGGAAATGGCGTTGGGAGCGCGTTCCCCCTGCCGCGTCGGGAGGGAGGTAGTGGGCGGGTTCGTCCCCGCATACGGGAGCGTCAGCGCGGGGAGCAGCAATGGCAGCAACGCAAGACCGACGAACGGCGTGAAGGGTGGCCAGAGCAGGAAGGGATACGGGTAGTAGATCAGTGCGCTGCCATGTAGAGTGGCCGTGATAACGACGATAGCGGTACCGACCGCACCGGCAGTGACGATGCTGTCGAGCATCCGCCACGGGTGGGCACGATACGCGGTGCGCCGGATGCGGACGCCGCCAGTCTGGGGGACGCCGAAACCGCGCGCCGCCATTGCCTCCGCGAGTGCGATGGCCCGTTCGAGACCGAGCGCGAGCACCGGCACGACAAGTGGCAGCATGCTGCCCACAGGGCCCCCGCGCAGCCCACGCCGCGGCGAATGGCCGCGGACCGCCTGCGCCTCCCGCACCTCGCTGAGTGCGGCGATGGTCTGCGGTAGGAAGCCGAGAGCAACCGTCATTGTCACGCCGAGGCCAGTGAGCGGGCGGGGCAGGAGGCGCAGCAACTCTTCGTAGCCGACTGCCGCATTGAGCGCCGCGAAGGTGAGAATCAATGTGCCGAGCGCGAGCGCGGAAATGACGCCGTACAGGAGCGCGTTGAGCGTTATCGGCCCGCCGATCACCGACCCAACGAGTGGCAGACTGCGCGGCGCCATAAAAAGCGCCCGATCACCGGCATGGACAGTCAGCGTATTGAAGAGAATCGCAATCGTTGTCAGCGTCCACGCCGCGCGCAGGACGAGCGACCACCGCGCGCCTTCCTCCGGCCGGGCGCCACGCGCGGCCCGATACGCGGCCCCCACGCAGATCGTCACGAGCAGCACATAGAGCGGATTTCGTGTCGTCGCCACGACCAGTGTGCAGGCGACTGCCCAGACGAGCCACGCGACGGGATGGAATACTGAGTGCTGAGTGCTGAGTGCTGAGTGCGTGCCTACTGAATCGCTCGCAACCAGCGTCTGATCTCCCGCGATGTCTCTTTGCTCGGATGACAGAGCGGGTTTCATTCCTCACTACTCAGCGCTCGATACTCAGCACTTTCCCTGACAAAGCGGGCGGCGAGCGCGGGCATGCTCCAGAAATGGAGATGCACATACGAGGCAAGTAGGTTACCGCACGCGAATCCTTCCCGATGCTCGCCGCGCGCATCATGCAGGGTGTAGGCATGCGGCGTGTCCGCTGATCCGCCTTCCCATGTCGAGGAATGAAACTCGTGGCCGCGCGCTTCTTCCCCGCTACGCAGGAGCAGCGTATCCCGGAGGGCGCGGACAGTCGTATACCCAAGTTTTGGCCACCTCTCGGTCATCATCGTGTGCCCCGGTAAGAGACCAACCATCGGATAGCGACTACCCGCACTATCCACGAGCGCTTCGGTTAGGTACATGAGTCCGCCGCATTCCGCGTAGCAGGGCAACCCGCCGATTACGGCGTCGTGAATCTCCTGGCGGAGCGTGCCATGTGCCGCGAGCGCTGCGGCGTACACTTCCGGAAAGCCGCCGCCGATATACAGGCCCGCCGTACCATCCGGGAGATGTGCATTTTCGAGCGGGCTGAATGGCACAATCTCCGCCCCGGCGAGGCGTAGCAAATCAAGGTTGTCTTCATAATAGAACGAGAATGCCTGATCGCGCGCGACGGCAATTACCGGACGGCTGCCACTGCGGGTGACAGTGTACGGTTCTGTCATGAGTGGCGTATCTCCCGCCGCGACGGCGAGCGGCGGCGCGGCCCGCGCGAGGACGAGCAGCGCATCAATATCACAATGCTCCGTGACGAGATCGGCGAGCGCGTCTACGAGCGTTTGCAAGTTGCCACGCTCGCCGGTCGGAGTGAGACCAAGATGGCGTTCAGGGATGACGACGGCATCCGTCTGCGGTATGCCGCCGAATACCGGAAGGCCTGTCGCGTTCTCGATCGCCGCCTTCACGCCGCGATAATGCCCCGGCCCGCCGGTATAGTTGCAGAGGAAACCGGCAACAGGCAAGGTGGGATCGAGTTGCTGAAAGCCGAGCGCCGTTGCGGCGGCGCTCCGTGCCTGCGCGGACACATCGAGGATGACGATGATCGGTGTATCGAGCAGTTTCGCCACTTCCGCTGTGCTCGCCGCTTCACCACAGTAATCCTGGCCGTCGTAGAGACCCATCATCCCCTCGATGACCGCCAGATCCGCGTTCCGGACAGCGTGTACGAAGCAGGTGCGCAACCGATCATGCGGGACAAGCCAGCTGTCGAGATTGCGACTCGGGACACCAGCGGCGAGGGTACGGTAGGTCGGGTCAATGTAATCCGGCCCCACCTTGAACGGCTGAATCGCTAACATTTGACGGCGCAGCGCGGCGATCACACCGACAGCGAGCGTCGTCTTGCCGACGTTCGATGCGCTTCCCGCCAGGACGATCCGTCCGCTCATCTTTGGTCCTTTCGCCGCCCGCTACGGCAATACATTGGGGTCGCGCCGACGCCGTTGCCGCCGTGCGCCGAGCGGGGCGAGGGCAAGCAGCGCGAGCATGGCGGCCGCGACCGCGACAAAGCCGCCGATTGACCGTCCCTTCGGTGCGCCGGATGGTTGTGCCGCTCCATTGATGGGCGTCGCACTGCCGTTCGGCGCAATGGCAGCGACGCGGGGATGATCGGCTGCCGTAGCGGTCGCTACGGCAGCACCCTGCGTTGGCGCGGCGGTCGGCACATCAGCCATTACTGTGGGTGTTGGGGTGAGCAGGGCGAGTGGCGCGGTTGTGGGTTGCACCGCTGCCGCGATTTGCGCGAGTGTCACAGATGCGAGTGCGCTGTCGCCGCTCGTCCACGACCAGCCGTCTACGTCACCATCGTGGAGGACGCGATTGCCCGCACCGATGCTGGCGTTGCGCCATGCGCCGTCAGGGCCGCGCGTGTAATAATGCCAGTAGAATGACGGGCTGCCGTATGACTTGCAGAAGCAATTTTCCTTCGGCGACTCACACCCTTCGCCATCAATCGCACAGACCGCCGCGCCGTACGCACTGCCAACCGCGACATTGAGCGTCAGCCCCGACTTTTGCAGCGCTTCCGCGCCCGTGAGATGGTCGCTTGCCAGGGGAACGTACGCGTAGAGGATGCGCCCGTCGCCGTGTCGCACGACGATCCCGACTGCCCCCGCCGCCCGCGTCGGCTGCGCTGGACCTGTCCCGCCCGTCAGCGCAACGAGAATGACCAGCGCGGCGAGCAGGATTTTCACGCCACTCCAATCCTGGGAAAGGACTGAGGACTGTGGGCGCTCTCTGGGTGATATGAGGACTGAGGTCCTTGTCCGCGTATGCTGCTGTGATGTTTTTATCGGAATCATGGCCCCTCTCTCGCTCAGTCCTCAGTCCTGCCTGATCGTTGGGAAGGCGCGGCCATTGATGGCAGGGACGGCCTGAATGGTAGCGAGGAGATTGTCGTCCGGCGTGGCTTTCTGGAAGGGGAAAGCGCCGCTCGGATTCTGGAGGGCGATGAGCGCGGCGCGGGTCCGCGTGATCTCAGTAGAATTCGCGCGGGCGGCGATCTTCGCCTGGAGAACGAAGGCGGTACTATTCGCGTCGCCATCACCGCTCTTGGCACCGAAGGGATACAGGTCGCTCGGTTGCACCGTGCCCTCCATGTACGCCATGCCGCGCGTCGTCGCGTCGCCGCCCTGCCCGCTGGCGATCAGCGCTTGTACGACAATCGCGGTCGTATTCGTGTCGCTCGTTCCCTTAGCATCGAAGCCCCAGCCGCCGTCCACCTGCTGCGCGCGGAGCAGGACGCTGTTGTCGAGTTGCTTCGCCGCGTCTGGGGATTGCGCGATGGACTGCGCGAGAACGACGAGCGCATGGGTGAAGTACGAACTTCCGTAGACACCGTCCGTGCTCTTGTCGCCCGTGCTAAGGCTGATAAGGTTTGCGCCACCGAACGCTGCCGGATTCTCGCCGATATTCGCGGCGACGAGTAGATACTTCGCCGCCGGGCCGGTCTTCAGGCCAGACGCGCTCGCATGGAGGTAATCGAGCAGGCTCGTGTCGCCTTTCTTGACATCACCGAGTGACACACCCGACGAGACGAAGGCGAGTGCCACGTCCGCGCTGACGCTTGGATCGCTCGCCGGCCCGGAGAACCCAGGGTAGCCACCGTCCGCGTTCTGTTGTCCATGCAGATAGACTAGCGCGTTCGTCGCCTCCGGCGCGGGCGCTGCCGTAACCGGCATGGCCGCCGTCATCATCAGCGCGAGCATGAGCAGTGTTACGAGTGTTCCGATTCGTGTGCGCATGGAAACCTCACCCCCTAGCCCCCTGTCCTTTGCCTTGAGGCAAAGGACAGGGGGAGCGATATATGATGTAGGGGCGCATAGCATGCGCCCGCTCAACTCGGCACTCAGCACTCAGCACTAAAAAAGTCCCCCGCCGGTCCTTGCGGAACCAGGCGAGGGACGTATCATGGCACGGGCACCATCGTCCGTCTCCTTTCACACGAAGGGTGACGAATCCGGGGAGCGGCGGGTGGTCGGGCTGACGACACGAAGTCGAATACCGTTGCGGGACAGCGCCGGACTCGAACCGGACTTCCCCCTTTGCGCCTCCAAAGAGGCGCCCACTCCCAAAAGAAATTGTTTGGTAAGACCGGCCAGGCGCATCCAGTGCGCGCCGGGATGGGATTCACCGACAGGATAGCATGTCCGCGAGTGATGACGTGCAGGGATACGGGTGGTAGTCTTCCAGCCTGTCCCATCAGTAACTTGACTGAGGCTTACACCCGCGCTGCCTTAAGAAGGTCGCGGGTCAGTTCCGCGTGCCCGGCGTGCTCGATGGGGTGCTGCGTCTGGACGATTAGGTAGGAGCGTCCGCTCATTGCGCCGAAGCGGCGATGATGAACGGTTTTTTCCATATCCGCTGCGGTCAATCGGTTCAGCGTCGCGCGCAAGCGCGGTTCGAGCGCGTGCCATCGTGCATCAAGCGGCGCCCGCGAATCGCCGGAGGCGGTAAACTCCGCGTCGCGATTCCGCTCGATGTGCTCACCGCCGAGTTCGCCGATGATTGCCGCTTCCGCGCTGCCCATCGTGTGGAAGGCGAGGACGTACAGGCTGTTCGTCTGCGGTGCGGGTGGTCGCCAGTTCAATCCCTCGGCATCGAGACCGTCGAGACAGACGAAGATGCGCTCGATGGCGGCGATCAGCGGATCAGCAAAGGCGATGATTTCGGGGTTCGGTGCGGTCATGGTCGTCATGGCGTCTCCTTTCGAATACGGTCATTTTCCATACGATGATTCTCCACGAGCTGTAGTAATTGTGCGAGGGGCAGGGCGGCGAGCGAGGTGAGACGGAGATCGGCGGCGCTTAGGTCGAGGTCATGCGTCATCGTGTTTGGGATGGCGATACAGAAGAGGCCCGCCGCCTTCGCTGCCGCGATACCGTTCGGAGAATCCTCCAGCGCGATGGCGTCCGCCGCGTCGAGGCCGAGTGCATCGAGCGCCGCCTGGTACAACGCCGGGTCCGGCTTGACGCGCGCGACGTCCGCCGAGGTCTTCACCGTATCAAAGTGGACATGCAACCCGAGCCGGGCAAGATGCCCGAGCACCCAATCCGGCGATGACGCTGACGCCAGACCCACCTTCAGGCCGCGCTGTTTGGCATCCCTGATGCACGCCTCGACACCGGGCAGGATCGCCTGCGCGATCACCCGCTCGTGGTATCGCTGCCGGCGCCGCTCGCGCACGTCCGCGCGGTCAATCGTCCGGCCCGCCTGCTGCTCCAAATAGTCGTAGAGATCGAACGATGACGCCGTGCCAATCATCGGCGTCCACGCGGCGAGGGGCAGCGACGCGCCATGCTCGACGAACATCTCCTGCCAACTCTCGAAATCCGGTAACTCGGTATCGAGAATCAGCCCGTCAAAATTAAAGATCAACCCGCGAATCATGATACCTCCAGGGATGGACAAACCAGGGAAAACCGCAAAAACGCAGAGAGCGCAGAGAGCGCAAAGAAGGAAGAAGACATGAAAGAATATGGGTCTATCATCGCATGGCTACCTGTCCCCATCGGTTGCCTCTTTCTCTGTTCCCTCTTTGCGTTCTCTGCGCGGGTGCCCTCGTATATTAGTGATGACGGTTCGCGGCGGATGGTGAGGACGCGGGTGCCCATGCAGCAATGACTGCGTCCCAGAGAGTGTCCCCCATCCGCCGGGGCGCGGCAAGTCTGGA
>JAABUY010002742.1_pt1 | contig 20423 bp, 30 predicted proteins | sample 5560271 | NCBI WGS metagenome assembly JAABUY01 (sample SAMN10711886, study PRJNA513374) | rock metagenome | isolation source: Antarctica rocks | place: Antarctica: Victoria Land, University Valley
CCTCTGGCGCGCGCGGGTCCGGCGCGCGCGCGTCGCCGTCACGCCGCTGCACGCCGGCGGTCGCGCTCGGTCGCACGTGCTGCAGAGAACACACTAACTAGACAGCAGGTGCGCCGCGCCCGGGCCCACCAAGGCCTGAATGGGGCAAAACGTTGTCTGCATGTTCACTACAAGCAGAGACCCTTGAAATCTTGGCACAGCTGGGCGTGCGAGGTGCCGGGGCGACGGCGCCGCGGCACTGCTGCGGCGGCGCACCCGCTTGCCGCGCGCGGACAGGACCCCGTCCGGGTTGTCGCGCACGAAGGTCGCCAGCGCGTCGCCGAACGCCTCCGAGATGACGCCCAGCGCCGTGGGCGGCAGCAGCGCGCCCAGCGGGGGCTCCGCCGCGGCCGCGGCCGCCTCCCCGCGCGCTAGCCGCTTCTGGCGGCGCCTGCGGCGCGCCGCGCGCCGGTGGCCGCCGCGGGCCCTGCTTTCCGTGGGTCCCGCGCCAGCGGGCAACGAGCCGGCGCCTTAAAAAAGACCGAGAGACGCACCACGAGGACAGACGGCCCGCGCAGCATCACAATGTTTACATACAGTGTTAAGAAGTCATGGCGCCTGCGCGTGCGCACCGGCTCAGCTTCGCGGCGCGCGCCTCGGTGGCCTCCAGGCCGGCGGTGCGGGAGGCCGCCAGCGCCGCCGGCAGGTCCAGGCGCTGCGCGAAGCGGCCCGCGTTGGCCGCCAGGAAGCCGAAGCGCGTCAGGAAGGGCGTGGCCAGCACGTCCACGCCGTCCTCGCCGTACGCAAACTGCACGACGGACCTGCCGCCGCGCGGCGGGCGCCCGGGGGGTCACGGGGGGCCCGCCGCTTTCGAGCATTAGGGTTTGGAATGCTTAAGCATGCACCAGTGCATCAGGCTCATGCCCTGCCGCGGCCCTTGACACCTGCACCCTGCACGCGCCCGTCGCGGCTGGCTCGACCATCACAGCAGTGTTCTTGCTTTCTTCGGCAAAACTATAACATAAACTCAGCACCATGTCAGGCAGACCGCACCGGCTCAGGCAGGAGCGCAAGGCGCCCCAGGGGCCCAGGGGCCCGCACGCGTCAGTGTCGTCGCGCACGGTGCCGTCATAGTGGCAGCGCAGCGGCTCCAGGTTCTTGACCAGGCAGCGCTGCAGGTAGCCGCTGCGGCTGGTCTTCACCGTGGTGTCCACCAGGCCCTCGCGCCCGGCCATGCAGTGGAAGTAGTACTCCTGCGGCCGCGCAGGAGAAGGGTTAGGTTTGGGTATACAGGTACAGTCCCTAACGACCGGGCCCTCGCGCCCGGCCGTGCAGTACTCCTGCGCGCGCGTGGACATGCCCAGGTCTGCGATCAGGCGCCGGGGCGGTGGCAGCCAGGCGTCGCGCCCGGCCGCGCGCTGGCGGCGGCACGCCGGCGCCATGCCCGCGCTGAGTGCCGCACATAGGGTGAGGGCGAATCGGGTCTTTGCATGCTAATCGCTCGCTGGAGGTGGCACGGCGCTGCGCTCATTCTCGACAGGGCCGGGGCATAGGGCGAGCGCCCTCGTCGTCTCGAGAGCGTGGCTTTGACTTCAAAGGCACACCCGCCATCCCACCTAGACAAATGCGGGGCTCTCACAGCTTCACGAGCGCCTGCTACGATTTTTTTGTTATACCCATCAGATCAAGATATGGGAGAAACGGTCACTTTGCGCGACGGGCGCGCCTGGGGCCGCAGGCCGGTCAGGAAGCGGTCGGCGATGAAGCCGCCCGAGCGCGCGCCCGGGTCGAACGGCGTGAAGCACGGCAGCGTGCGCCCGGACGCCATGCGCGGCACGCGGCGGCCCTCCAGCTCCTGCGCGCGCCGGCATGCAGAGGTAGGGTCAGGGTTCCGACCCTCTGCGACACCGTGCACCGCGTTGCCGCACCGTTGTAGCCTGGCGCCAGATGTCCTTGTCTCACTTTTAAATTAGTAACCTGCAGACAAGCATATTATCTGCATACAGGGGGCTGGCGCAGCCGAGCCACAAGCTGTGATCGAAATGCCCTGCTCTCCATACGCAGCGGTAAGACGTAGGACAGGAGGACCAAACTTTAAAGGTGATTGGTGTGCGCAGGCAGCACAGCGGTGGCTGCTGCAGCACAGCCTGGTCCTGCCCTTGTGAAGCCCTTCAAAATTGTCAAGCTGCGGGGTCGCAGCGCGCGCCTGCTGGCCCAGCAGCGCGGAGATCTGGGGCTCTGTTAGGCTGCGGGGTCGCGGCGCGCGCCTGCTGGCCCAGCAGCGCGGAGATCTGGCTGAAGTTGACGCCGGAGCCCTTGGCGCCGGTGACCGTCATCAGCGACAGGCCATTGAGCGGGAAGGGCTTGGCCTGCCCGCGCGGCAGGCACGCCTTGACCACGTCCGAGCCCAGCGGGTGCAGCGCCGCCGTCACCGCCGCGTCGTGCGCCGGGCCTGCGGGCGCGCGGAACAGCCCATAGGTCCTGGTTCATGAGCTGGGGTGCGCGGCAAGCAGTGCAAGTACGAATGAACGGCCGTGGATTCATGAAGAGGACACGCATGCAGATAGCACAGACGCAGTACTCGAGTGAGGCACTTGTTTTTGTTGCGTTCTGCGCCACAGCGCGCATCCCGCCCGGGGTGCCCAACGCAACCCGGCACCCCGCAACGGCCCCACCCCGTGTCGCCGCGGCTCGCGCGCGCCGCAAGCGGCAGCGCCCAGCCGCCTCAATTTGCGCTGGCGCCCATGCCCCAGGTGTCCCGAGCTCATGGCGCCCGCGCACCTGCATCCGCGCCGGAGCGGTACCGCGCCGCCAGCGCCTCCTGCACCAGCGCCTGCGCCTCCCGGGCCTTGGCCGCCTGCGCCCATGCACAGCGCTCTCATCACATCGTATCATACCGGGCCGCCTGCGCCTCCTGCACCGGCGCCTCACCCTTCCGGCGCTTGCCGCCTGCGCTCATGCACACGCTATCACCACCGCATCACAGAAAGGGCCGCTGCGCAAGGGCTGCCTCTGCAGCCCATGCAGCGCAAGCGCGTGCCCTTGCTTCGCGCTTGCCGCGGTGAACGATCGTGCAGCCAGGCACTACGCCTCTGCGTCTTCAGTTCATGCAAGAGTGTGCCCTACCTGTGGCGCCAGGTAGGCTTCACATGCATGAACAAACGGCTTTCCCACGGCAGCCCCTTGCACTTGAGGTGTTGAGGTGATCAACGCGCCCAGTACCAACAAGGAAGAGCTTTACTACAACGGCTGCCGGCTGCCTGCCTGCCTGTGCACCAGGAGCTGCCCTCTTTGCTCAGTGCACGGCTGGTCCCGCTGCCTGCTCTGTATCAGATTCCTCATTACCCACGACCAGATTTATGCACACTGGACAGAGCCCAATCGCACCTCCAGTCCGCCCTCCGCGTACCCGGCCGGCAGCTCGACGCCCGCGTAGCGCGCGCTGGCGGCGACCGCGGCGCCCTCCGCGCGCGCCAGCAGCGCGCCGCGCGCCGCCTCCGCATCGCGCACCAGCAGCAGGTCGTCGTAGCCGCAGGTGAAGCCCCGCACCTGCTCACCGCTGCTGCCAGTCACGGGTGTGCAGCCCCCCTACCATAACCTAACCCTCACACAGGTATCCGTTGCAGGCAAGCAATGCGCCGAGCCACCTACCTCTTGCATCTATGCACGCCGGAGGATGTTGCAATGTGCCGTGCTGCACAGGCTGCCTGGCAGCACCCAACAAGCCACTTTTGGAATGTGCGCTCGCCGTTCTTCCAGTGCTCACGGCGTGCACAGCAAAGCAACCATGCAATGTACCCACTTAAATGTAGTAGTCCAACCTCCTGGGCAGGCTTGTGGAACAGGCTTCTGGGCAGGCCAGCGCGATGTTGGTGCCGGCGGCACATCAGACAGCTACCTCCTGGGCAGCAGGCCACGCACGCATCTGAGGCGCGGGCCGCGCCTGCAGGTAGTGCGTGAACAGGCGGCTGAACACGCTGATCAGGCGGCCCGCGATCGCGTTGCCATACAGCTCCTGCGGGGCGCACAGGCGCGCAACCGCTGATGCGCATGCATATAATTTGGCACCGAGCGCAGCGCATCTGCAGGCGATGACGCACACTGGCAGATGCCCAAGCACTGATGACATCCGCGCTTTCCAAGAGGCAGCTGACCCTTGCGCGAACAACGCGCGAGACGCCAGAGACACTGCTGCAGAACAGAGCCACCTCAAAAGCGAATCCTATGACCTCTTCATAAGAGCTGTGCACAAGGGGCTCCCTCCTGCTCACAATGGCGGGGAAGGATGCCAGAAGCTCATGCGTGCCGCATAACACACATATGGAGTAGGTCGCTACTGTGTCAAGCCTTCCGCGAACCATGCACTAGCGCCTCAGTGCTCGCAATCACAAGCACGCTCTCAGACTAACACCACTGTTGAGCCTGCCCGGAAACGCGCGCGGCCCGCAACCGCGCCTGCACGGCGTGCACGAGGCCAAACTTGGCGTACACGGCCTTGTCGGCCACGCCGGTCAGCAGCTCGCCCGACAGCACGGTCAGCTCGCCGTCGGCCGACTTGGGGAAGGCGACCGGCTCGGCGCGCCCGCGCCAGCGCAGCTCCGCGGTGCCGCCGGCGCTCCAGTAGTCGGCCGGCGTCTTGGTCGGCGCGTTGAGCGCGAGCGGCGGCATGCCGCGCGTCAGGAAGGCCAGCACCGCCGTGACCACCTGAGCGCGCGCGTCACCCCTCGCTGTGGGACTGTTCAACAGGCGAGTCACCTCTGCGCCGCGCCCGTGCAGCTCAATGGGTCTGCCTTAGAAGCGCGTCCATGATGCCGCTGCGAGAAGGTAACGCAAGTGGCACCGTGGCAGGCGCTGTCAGTGTCGAAGGCTCCGCGCGCACTCTGAGAGAGTGCTCTGGCAGTACACGTCCGCCTTTCCAGAGCGTGGCAGCATGGAGTCAAATAGTGTGGGCGCCTGCCGGCGAGGAGCGCGCGCGCCTGCTTGCCGGTCCAGAGCAGGCGCGGCTTGCGCATGGCCGGCGGCGGCAGCGCCAGATCTCGCTCGTCCACCAGGCCCGGGCGCGTGGGCGAGCAGCACGCGTACAGCAGCTGCGTCGCCTCCGGCCGCGTCAGGAAGGTGCCGCGCGCGGTCAGCAGCGTGCCCGCCACCACGTGGTCCTGCGCGCGCCGTAAGGGTATATGCTTAGGTGTAAGCTTCGGGTACAGGCATAGAGCCGCGCGCTGCGGCAGCCCGCATGTGCGCCCGCGTCCCGCAGGTGCTGTACACCCCGGAAAGTTCGGAAGCAGTGCATGTGTCCACGCACGACTCGCAGGTGCTGTGCGGCCCGCATGTCAAAAGCACTTATCGAGCCGCGGCGAGAGAGCTGGTCCTTGCCAGCACGCACGCTGCGTCCATCTGCCTGTGAGTTGCCGCACTGACACTGGCATGGATGGCAGAACACTGCGGCCCGCGACACTGCGGCGGCCCAGCGCCACCTGAAGCACCCTGCGGAACGGGCTCGCCGAAACCCTGCATGCAGCTGCTCAGCCCAACTGTATCAGCCCGCGCACGGGCTCACCAGAACCCTGCACAGAGCTGCCCAGCCCCACCGAGACTAGCCCGCGCACGGGCTCGCCGAAACCCTGCACGAAGCTGCCCAGCCCGACCTGGATCAGCCCACGCACGGGCTCGCCAAAACCCTGCACAGAGCTGCGCAGCCCCACGGACGAGCTCGCCCAAACCCTGTATGAAGCCGGCGCAGCCCCACCTGAATCAGCCCGCGGATGGGCTTGCCGTCGGTGGGCACGATGTACTGCTCGTCCGCGTGCACGATGCCGTAGCCCTCCGCGCGGCCCAGGTGGTCCTGCCGCACCGGGTCAGGGTTTCACCCGGGCGGCAGGCTTGGCGCGTCATGCGGCAGGTTTGGCGCACCATGCGGCAGGCCGAACGCACGCAGCGCCTGACGCTGACAGATGTATCGGGCAGGTAAAGAGGGTTGAGGGCATGCCTCACTGGCGGCCCGGAACCCCACTCAAACAAGGCCCGCCCCGCGCCTCATCATTTTGCTGACCAAACCACAGGACGGCATGGATGATGACGACCCGCATAGGCAGGTACCAAGCTTGCGCGACGCCTCACGCATGGCCATACCCTGACCCTAGCCGCGCCGGGGCCGGCGGGGGCAGCGCGCCTGCGGCAGGTGGAGGTTGATCTCGTCGCCGTCAAAGTCCGCGTTGAATGTCGCGCAGTTGGCGTAGTGCATGCGGATCGTGCGCTCGCCCTGCGCGCACGCGCAATCAGGTTAGGAGCACGGAGGTGCTATACCTTAACCCTATAATACCCTGCCAAACCCTCTCTACCCCAGCGGGTCCCGCCGCCCCTGCTGGCAAGGCACAGGGAGACCGGTAGCACTGTGCACAGTGCACATGTGGCTTCCCCGGTGCTGCCTAGAGCTTAGATGTGGCCGAAGCTTGCCCTGCGCGCGCGCGGGCGCGGCAGGCCCCGCCGCCTCTGCCGGCAAGGCAGAATATGGGGCAGGTACTACCTAGTGCCACATATGTGTGGCGCGCCCGGTGCCGCCTACCCATCTTCCGCCTTGCCGGCGACGACACCGCTGCTCCTGCACATGTGCAGGGCGAGATTCGGGCCGCCTAGAGCTAGGAGCTGCTTCTTGGGGGGACGCGCCTTGAGCACGCGCGCGCGGTGCGCCATGAGCCCGGGCTTGTGCAGCGTGGGCTGCCGGTTGGTGAGCAGCAGGTCGCCGTCGCGCAGGTGGCGGTACACGATCTTGCCGCGCCCGCCGCCGCCCACGCCGCCGCCGACGCCGCCGCCGGCGCGGCGCCGGCTCGCGCCGGCGTCGCCGGGCGCGCCGCGGCCCGCGCCCGCGCGCGCCGCCAGCTGCTTTGCCACCGCCTCGCGCTTCTGCGGGGCGCGCCGGCCCGGCGCTGACTGACGCGTGCTGCATATCTATGTGTGTGACTGGCGGACACGTGCTGCGCGCGTCCGCCTGAGATACGTGCGCGCGTGGCCACACGCCTTTCGCGGCCTCGCATGCGCGCTGCCAAGGGGCATCCTGTCCTCCAAAGCATCACCACCTCACCGGCAACACGATGCGCAGCGCACACGAGCCCCCGGCTCACGCTCGCACCCTCCAGAAAGCCCCAGCATTGCTCCAGCCTGCGGCACAACGCCTGCCAGCCTTGCTGCTGCTACCCCAGTCAGGGCTAGCACTTGCGCCTTGGAATCATGGGATAGGGTAGGTCCCTGTGCCCAGCGGCGCGCGCGCCTCCAGCGACAGCCGGGACAGGTTGACGACGGCGCCCTTCTCATCCTCCACGGCCACCGCGCCCGGGTGCTCGTGCGCGCCGCGCAGCACCATCGCGCGCAGCTCCTGCGCGCCGGCCGCCCTGGGCGGCTGCTCTCGCAGGTGTGCGCTGCGGCAGGGCGGGCGCTTGACATCGGACAGCAAAGGGGTGCAGCGGATGCGCGCACGGCAGGGACTGTGTTTCGCGAGCAGCGCAGGTGGCGCCAGTTTGGCAGCACGCGTCCAGGCATGCCGGCGCCCATCCAGGAAGACACCCGCATGCAACCCCCAACAGACAGCAGCCACACGGGCGCCGCGTCACGTTGGAGCGCAGCTGCCGAGCACAGGCTCTACGCCCTAACCCTGGACCCTATCCTGTCCGGCGCGCGCGCGGGCCGGCGCCGGCGCGCCTCCACGTTCCAGGGCGTGACGCGCTCCGGGAACGACAGCCGCGACGCAAAGTAGGGCGGCACGCCGATCTCGCCCGCGCCCAGGAAGGGGTCGGGCGAGATGACCGAGCGCGCGGCAAAGTTGACGCGCTTGCCCATCATGTTCTTGCGGAACAGGCCCTCCTTCTTCTCCAGCATCTGCCGGATGCCCTGCGCGGCCGGGGTGGGGGGTGTGTCAGGCTGGGGTACCATAAGCTCGGAGGTTTGGCATGCTTGCAAGTTGCGGCCCTGCATAAACAGCCCCCCCTTCCCATCCAGCGTTCGCCCCGCGCGGCAGAGGCGCCCCGCTCTGTTCAGCACACTCGTTTTTCCTCGAATCGGGCCTGCGGCTCCCTCTGATGCTCAGCCATGAAGCCCTGCGGTATTGGCACTGCCAGCATGATTTGCGCAACGCTCGCAGAGTTTGCGGCACGGGCTGGCACAGGCGCATACGGGCGGAGCGGGCCCTGTCAAGCACTCGCGGGGTACTGGGTGCCTGCATGCTACCCAGAGCTGCTCAAATCTAAGTCATAAGTGCTCGCTCAGTCAAGCCAGGCCGTCCCTCTCTGCAGAGCGATGCGCTCGGGACATATGCGCGTGAGCAACGGTCATGCCCCACAGAATGACACGCACATGATCAGACGCTGCTCACATCAAGGCCGCAGCGGTGCTGAGAGTGTGTGAGGGTTTCATGGTTGCAGAGCTGCCGCTAGGGCATCCAGCAGCGCGCGGGCCGCGCTGTGTATGGGGCGCCGCCCTGCTTGCCGTGTGCGCGCCTGCACGCCGGCCTCCGGCGCGGTCGAGGAGTCCAGCAGCGCATTCACGGCCGCCTGCAGCTCCAGCCATAGCCGGAGGCTGCGTCCCAGGTCCACCTGTGTGGCGGAGTAGCGGGACAGTCAGCACCAGTGGGTGTTTCAGGCGAGTCACTCCCAAAGCTTACACCTGCCATATCACTTGCATGTCTGTCTCTACCAGCCTGCAGTGTGGCAGCCCCCTCATGCTAGGCCCACAGCGGCGCTGCACAGCGCTTGCGCACAGGCGGCACGCAGCGGTACCACAATCAAGCCTACCCTACAATATCTAATCTTACCCTACACTACCCTTTACGCCAGGCCCACAGCGGCGCTGCACAGAGCTTGCGCTCAGGCGTCATCGTGAGACAGGCACCTCGGGCAATTCCCTGAGAAAAGACGGGTCGCTGGCCTCACCTGGCGCAGCAGCTCGCGGTTGGCGGCCAGCGCGCTGTCGGCGGGTGCGGCGTCGGCGGCCGCGCCGGCCTCCGTGTGCGCCGCGTTGAGGCTCACAATGTCCAGGTTCAGGCCGATGATCTGCGCATTGGCGCGCCGGCCGTTAGGCGGGCATGCAGGCGAGCGGCGCGCCCTCGGGTACCGCTCCAGCGCAACCATTGAGCCCGAGCAATGAACGGTGGCAGGCAGGCCGGCGCCAGACCGCCTGCCAGCAGCATAAATGCGCTTCATCCTTGCATGTGGGAACTTTACACGCGCCGCCACAAGGCGCAGTGACTGACGGTAATATCACATGGCCCATGTACAAATACAGGTGGGCCATGTCTTTTCTGGCCCTTGGGAGATCGAGATGTGCGAGACATGCAGACCCTCATAAACCCTCGGGCGCGCCTTCTGCAGCTGCGTGTTGTACGGGTGCTCGTACACGACGTCGCCCAGGCGGCTGGGCGGCCGCACGCGGTTGGGCGGCACCGGCAGCACCGTCAGGAAGAACATGTGAAACGCGTGCGCAAACTGGGCGCCGCCCGGCGCGCCGCGCCCGGGCCGCCCGCCGAGCGGCACGGCCGGGCTGGGCTCGCCGGCGCGGTACACGCGCGCGAGCACGCCCGCGTTGGCGGCCCACATTCGGCGCATGACCTCGCGCACCTCCGACACGGTCATGAAGCGTGGCCTGCGCGCGCGCGGCGGGGCGCGGGCTGCAGGGCGCCCAGGATGCGGGGGGTGCGGACGGGCGCTTGACCCGCCGCCAGAGGTATTGGCAGGCGCGGCGCCCATCTCCATCGCAGCCTGGTCACTGTACGCACGATGAGGACACTGCACGCTTATGTCGCAGAGAAAGGCGGGGGCTGTCTGCCCGCGAGCGAGCAGACCGCACAGGTCGTGCTGCCTATCGTTTGCAAGCATTTCGAGTGCCAGCTGTGGCTCTCTGCCTGTGCCGGGGCCTCTTCGCCGGTGGCTACGGCCTGCGGCGCGTGCCCGGCGTCCATGGCGGGCCCGCACGGGTCCAGCCCACCATGGACGCCGAGGGCGTCGCCGCAGCTCGCAGCCATCAGCGAGGAGGTCCCAGCAAAGACGGACGCAGAACTGGCATTGGAAAGGCATGCAGACAAAAGGCGGCGCGACCAGCGCGGTCTGCTCGCTCGCCGGCAGACAGCGCCCGCCTTTCTCTGTGACATCGTGACAATGTAATACAATCAGGCGCGCAGCATCCTTGTCGTGCGTGCACTCCAGCCTGTCACTCCGCTCTTTGCGCGCTGTCGTGCGAGAGCGCGCGCGCGCACTCACAACTTGTGTCCTGACAGCCTTAAAAGCCGCCACAACCCCACAGCAATGCCCATGGGCAGGCGGCGCGTGCACAGCCGGCCCCCAGGAACGCAGCAGGCTCGAACGCTCCAGTCCACGCCGGGTGGCCACGAGGCCGTGCCTGCCCCTGGCGCCGCACCTGCCGTCCGGCGCGTCGTCGGCCTCCGCGCCGCCGGCCAGGCCGGCCTGGCGCGCCACAACCGACTCAGCCCCACCCTCGTCCTCCTCCGCTTCCTCTCCCTCCTCGTCCTCCTCCTTTCCGCTGGCGGCGCCGGCCTCGCCGGCCCCGCCTCGCTTGCCCTGGGCGCCCCGGGCGCCGTCGGCCGCGGGCGCGCGCCCGCGGCGCCGCTGCCGCGCCGCGGCCGCCTCGCGCGCCAGCTGCTCCGCCAGCTCGCCCTCCAGCGCCTCGATCTGGGCAAGCGCGCAAGGCGTCAGAGCCCCTACCCTACTCGAATGCCTACCCTAATACTACCCTACGGCCGCCCCAGCCCGCCAGCTGCTCCGTCTGCTCGCCCTTCAGCGCCTCAACCCGGGCGACCGCGCGGGGCGTCAGAGACTGCCATCCCTAAACTGCGAGGCGGTGCGTCAGAGGGCCCCGAGCTCAAGTCAGCGGCCTGCTTTCAGGGTCTTGGCTTGCCTGCTCCAGCTGGCCGGACAGCGCTGCCGCGCTGGTGCGGCCCTGCGCGCCAGCTGACCAGCATCTCGCCCTCTTCTGCCACACGGGCCCCAAGCGTGCGCCGCGTGGCCTTCCACATGAGAGGGCGGCACCTCCCTGACTGCAGGGGGTCATGGGCGCCCCCGCGTCTTCCGCAGCAAGCGCGCAGCCAGCCCAGTACGCATGCCAGGAGACCCGGGAGTGCATACCCATGCTCTGTTGCTCCGGTTCGTAACTGGGCAGTCAGCGGGTCGTGACCAGCTATTAGCGCCGGAGCGCTCGCTGTGGCAACCGATAGATCACCCCGCAGGCTGGGTCGCCCTCGCGCAGTGTTTGATGATGCTGCCTCTCGGTGACGCGCGCGCGCGCACGTGTGCGGCACGGCGTAAGCACATGCCAGAAAGACTCCTTCCGGAAATTGCTTAAAAACCTTGCCTTGGCTAATAAATGCGCGGACAAGAGACCTATGCGAGGCTCCTGTTCAGAGCTAAAGCAGAGCGCCCGCAGGCGCAGCGCGCCGAGGAGGGCGCGCGCGCGCCTCCGACGTGGCCGGCACGGTGAGCGCGCTCGTCAGGCGCACGCCCAGCCGGGCGTTCTCCGCCGCGGACTTGCTGCTCAGCGGCTGCTGGAAGATTTTGCTGAAGCCCTCCCTGCGCGGGGGCGGCGGCGCGTGAGCACTCGCAACCCGGAGGCACGGGTGGTGGCCTAAGGCGTGCCCTCAGTGGCAACTCCCAGGCTGCTCCCGGCACCTGTGAGCTGCGCAACCGCTTGGAGGGCTGGCTTTGGGGGCGCTGCGCACGTGCCATCAGCTCCCCTGTCAACAGGGTTCCCAGAACAGCAGCACTCGAGCCGCATGCTCAGCTCGGCAGCACAGATGGTGAGCCCTGAACGCTGACCCGAGACGGGCCTCCCATCATGCAGCATAGCACGTGCGTGCGCGGCATGGGCCCAGACGTAAAGCACACCTGCGCCGTGCCCTAGCCTGTTGTAAGCCCCGCAGGGACTCCATCACGCAAGGCGCGGCGGGCGCGCCTGCGCAGCGTCAGGTTGTACGCGCCGCAGTTCTCGCAGCGCCCCTTGGGCGTGGCGCACTGGCGGAAGAAGGAGCCGACGGCCGCCTTGGTCGCCTCGACCGTCAGCGACGTCTCGGGCCCGCGCGCCGCGCGCAGCCCGGGCGCTCGCCCCGCCGCTGCCGGCCCGCCGCGCGGCGCGCCCGCGCCGCGGCGCGCCCGCCCGCCGCTGGCCTTGCTGCTGCTGGCCGCGGCCTCGTCGAGCGCCGCCAGCTTGGCCGCCAGCTGGGCCGCGGCTGCGCGCGCCACCTGGTGTGAACGTGCTGCGTGCGACGAAAACAGCAAACAGGCCATGGTCACGCGCAGGCTTGCAGGGCACGGCATGCGAGCACGAGCAGAGCGGCTCCAGAGGAGGGCCGCTGCTTGCGCGCGGTCACTCAACCCGGCGCGCACTTCCCGCGCTCCCCTGGTTCCGGCTGCGACACAGCCAGCGGCTGCCTGTCTCTGACCCATGTTTGAGTGAAGTCACGCAAGGTATGCTGCTTAGCGTCCTACCATGCACTCTCTGCCATTGTACAAAGTCCCCGCCCCTGCACATCACCGGGACCAGGCAGTGGCCGGCGCGCACCCTTCTGCTGCTCCAGCGAGGGCTCGGCCGCGTCCTCGGCCGCGCCGCCGCCGCCGTCCCCATCCGCGCCAGCCTTGCCCCTGCCGCGGCCGGGGATGGCCGCCGCCAGCGCCTCCGCCAGGCGCCCCTCCGCCAGCAACGCGAACTTCCGCGCGTACAGGTCCGCCTGCGCGGGGCTTGCCTAGGATTGACTGCAGGATTAGTGTTGACGATACAGATCCCGGCCCTGCAGCAAGCACGCCTGCGCCGCTGGCAATGCGGAGTCGTGCGTGCCGACACAATGCCCTGCTTGGCATGCACGCATGCATGGCCGCAGGCGTCGCGCACAATGCATACTCTCGAGGAAGAATGTTCAATCCGTGAGTATGGACTCCACATGAAGGGCAGGCTCAGCCGTGCCAGGCGCCGCACCACAGACTGCTTCAGCTTCAGCTTGAAGCAGTGCAGGCAGGTGAAGCGCAGCAGCTTGAACAGCGACCTGCGGCGCGCCGGCGCCCGCGCTCGTGTCAGGCCAGCATGTCTGACGCTGACACACAGGTGTGGCGACGCCCGCCTGCGGCTCCTCGCCTGCTTCGACTGAGTTCGGACCTCCACACAGAAATGTCCACCTTGAGCAGCGAGTGCGCGATGCGCACGCCGTGAGAGCAGCCAAGCACACAGCTGAGCTGCTCCACAAGCATCAGCACAGGCAGCAGACTCCAGCACGTATCTGATGGCAGGGCGCACAGCGTGGGTGGGGCGGGGGCGCACATGAAGACGAGCGGGTTGTAGACGGGCACCGCCAGCTCGACGTGCCCGAAGTGGCCGGGGCAGGCCACGTAGCGCAGCCCGCACGTCGCGCAGCTGCGGCCGCAGGCACGCCGTCAGGGTGCTCGCCGGCGGGTGCCAGTGGGTCTCAAGCCGCGCAGCTGTTTCGGTCGGCTGCTCTCGAGTCGGGATAGGCGCGTGAGTGACAGCACAGCCGCTGCACACCCTCGACAGCAGATACGCAGGCAGCAGAGGGGCGGCAGGTGTGCGGGGAGGAGTTCCAGCGCTGCAGTGTGGAGTCACCCACATAAAGTTGCTAGCAGTGCACTCGCCACGGTGGAAGTGCTTGCATGCCAGTCTCCGCTGCGTGTGATAAACAGGCAGTGGAGGTCTGCGGCTAGAAGCGCCTCATCAGATCCGCACCTGTCATGCTGCTCCAGGGGCCCGAGCGCCTTGTCGTACGGCCCGCCCGGCTGCGCATTCTTGAGCGCGTCGTAGGCCTGCGGCACGGTTATCTGCTTGGCGCTCAGCTTGCGCACCTGCGGGCGACGGCCTCCCCGTTAGCAGACTGCACGCAGGCGGTGAGCTGAGAACGGCACGTTCGGCGTCATTGAAAAAGCAGATGACGAGCCAAAGTAAAGTTTGTGCTTTTTCAAAGACAAGCTAAGCACGGATGAGCAGCAGCAGCAGCGCTTTACTCGTGAACCTAGCGGTGCGATGCACCTCGGCGTCGCTGTAAAAGCCGAATGTGACGGCGGCCACCTGCGCAGTGGTCACCTCCCTGCTCGGGATTGCTGCCATCCCAGGCCCAGGCGCCCCTCCCCGCCAGCCAAGCGCACAGCCAAGCGCACAGCCTCCCTTTCGACTGCTGGGCAACCTTGGACGCAGACCCTATATACATCAGGCTCGAGCTTTGCTCTGGTGGAACCACTGAGCGCTTGTTTCCTTCTATTTAGAGGTGCAGGTTGTTCACACGGTCCTTTGCTGGCATGCTGTTGCGGAAGCGTGCCCTGGTGGGGCTGCAGGGGGAGTTGGCCGCAGCCCTGCTCCAGTCAGAGCTGGCGAGCGCCCCCAGACGCCGCAGAGCCCCGCTCGCAGACAGCAGCGCCGGAGCAGAGGGTCGCACTTTCCAGGCAGAAGGGCGCAGGGATTTCACGTCTGCCTTTGACTGCCCAGCACCTGGCGGCGTGCGCAGCGCGGAGGCAGCGGCAGCGCGCTCGGCTCGGGCGGCCGTGCCAGCAGCGAGACAGGGCAGCGCTCCTGAGCAACGTGCCGCAGCGGGGCGGGGCGTACAGCATGCCCTGTGGCCGCAGCGCGCCTGTGTCGCAAGCTGCCGCTGCCCGCGTTGCCGGCTTCTGGGCACGCACCGGTACAGCAGCGCGACTAAGTCGAGCTGCCGTTGCGTGCGCTGCCGCGTCCTAGGCACGCACAGCTACAGCAGCGCAACCGTGGACGACAAAGCGCGGGAGGTGAGGATGGTGTGATTGCATGGGGAAGGCATGGCTGCCGAGGTCGGCGCACTGACGCTGGACAAAAATAGCTGATGTCTTGCGGGCGCGCAGATCGACCGCGTCAACGACCTGTTCGTGGCGGCGCGGGAGGAGATTGATTATGCACAGGTGGGCTCAAAAACCCGCGGATCTATGCACACCAGCTCACCCTTGGCCGCGGGCGCTTTCAGCTCTGTCGTGCATGTGCAGGAGGACGCCGAAACCACATACTTCAACGAGTCTGTGGATACGGCGAAGGGCGCGGTAGCGGAGGCGTTTGCTGCGTATGACACCGTGCTCAAGGTATGGCGCGCCCTTACTGTCTGCCAGCAACGCACACTCAGACGTGAGTCTCTTACAGCACGTGCGCCCGCAGGACCTGTCGGAAGGCGAGCGTGGCAAGCTGCAACGCGCCATGGGTCTGAAAATGGAGCAGCTCAAGGTAATACCCACGCAGCGTGTTGGTGCTGTGTAATGCTTTGGGTGTGCATTGTGCCACCTCACGCCCGCCGTGCGTGGCAGGCGGAGCTGGCGCAGCTGGACCACCTGCACGCCTGAACACCTTTTCGGCGCATGGTGCATGACCACCATGGGCAGAGTTAAGGGGCTGTCATCAGCTGCACTGGTCAGCAGTGCGTTGCCTCCGAGCCTCTATCCTGTAACAAGGCGCTGAGCAGCGAGCAGCAGACTTGCGCCAAGGTCCTAACAGGGCTTTGCGCAAACACAACTGTTCCTCCTCTCGGAGCAAATCGAGCCTCTGCGCACGCCAGGCGACGGCCCCCCACGATGTTTGAGGCGCGGCTGACCCAGGGCGGCCTGCTCAAGAAGCTGCTGGACGCCGTGAAGGATCTGGTCACCGATGGCAACTTCGACTGCAGCAGCACCGGCTTCGGCCTGCAGGCGATGGACACCTCGCACGTGTCGCTGGTGTCCATGATGCTGCGATCCGACGGCTTCGACCACTACCGCTGCGACCGCAACATCAGCATGGGCATGAACCTGGTCAATATGGCCAAGATGCTAAAGTGCGCCAACGACAAAGACATCGTGACGATGAAGGTGGGCCGCCTGTGGAGCGCCCGCGGCGAGTCCCGCTGCTTCCCTGCGCGCTGTTTAAACCTGCGCGCTGCTGATGCGGGGCGGCACGCGGCGGCGGCCTGCAGCAGTGAGGCACTGAAGGGCAAGGCGTGCGTTTGCGGCAGCGGTGCGGGCGCTCACGCGCGTGCGCGCGCGCAGGCGGAGGACCAGGGCGACACCATCACATTCATGTTTGAGAGCGAGAACCAGGAGCGCATCAGCGACTTTGAGCTGAAGCTGATGGACATCGACAGCGAGCAGCTGGGCATCCCGGACACCGAGTACACGGCGACCGTGCGGATGCCCGCGCAGGAGTTCCAGCGCATCTGCAAGTGCGCGCCGGGGGCCCGCCTGGTGCCCACGTCGTGCGCGCCCCACGCCTGTGCGCGGCCCCAAAGGCGGCGCTGTTTGAAGCGGGAGCGAAGCGCAGCGGGGCCGCTTTGCGCGCTGTGCACGACCTGCGCACGACCTGCCTGGCTGTTGGTGGTACAACTGCGCCGCTCCGCAAGGTAGAAAGCTGCGCTTTGGCAGCCACGTGCTGCGCGCGCGGCTGTGCGGCGTGGCGCGCTCGGGTCGCCCGCGAGAGGGCCGGAGCGCCCTCGGCGCGGGGCCGAGCGGCCGAGGAGAGCGCTGCGCTGCCTGGCAGCGCTCGCGGCAGACGCAGCCCCGGCAGCCGGCAGCACCGTCTGCTCCTGCAGCGTCGGCCCTGACCTTTGGCCTGATATGGCTGGCCAGCCTGGCCGCTACAGCCCCGCGCGGCAGCGCGCCTGCTCGCCAGCCGGGCACGGGCATCTACGGCGTGCGGCGTGCTGAGGCCGGCTCGCGCCGTCGCGGCGGCAGGGACCTGTCGAGCATCGGCGACACCGTCCTGATCTCGGTCACCAAGGACGGCGTCAAGTTCTCCACGAGCGGCGACATCGGCTCCGCGAACATCACCATCAGGTCCGCGGGCCGCTCTGGGGCAGCGGCGCCCTCCGCTGAATGGGCCGATGCAGCGCGTGTTCGCTATACCGCTGGCGCTGCGCAGTGTGGCGGGTGCCTTGATGAGCGTGCCGCTTGGCGCCGTGCGGCTCACTCATTCTGAGCCAGCTCGACCAAGCCACCGGAGCGCTCGCGCAGCTGGGAACGCTTGCGCAGCTGTTTGTTTAGGGCCAGGTACCTTGCAGGGTGCCCTGCTCACTCTGTTGACGGTTCGCCAGGACGGAGCACGGGCCCGCGGGGCTCTGCGGGCAGCCCGACGCGCTGCAGCGCGGCGCGCTCACTGTTATGGCCGTCCGCGCGCGGTCCCTCCGCCGCCGCGCTGAGGCGCAGCCGCCGGGCCGCAGGCAGAGCACGTTTGCGGACAAGCTGAAACCGCGCAAGCGGCACTCACCAGTCTGGCCACATCCACGCAGTCGCCGCGTCGCCGCGCTGAGGCGCGGCCGCCCGGCCGCAGGCAGAGCACGTCCGCGGACAAGCCGGAGGACAACACGGTGATCGACATGCAGGAGCCGGTCGCGCTGACGTTCGCGCTGCGGTACCTCAACTCGTTCGCCAAGGCGACGCCGCTCTCGCCGCAGGCGCGGCCGGGCCTGGGCGGGTGGGGGGTCGGGGCCCGGGCGCCCGGCGGGCGCGCGCGGGCGCCGGGCGGCGCCGGGGCTGCCGCTGCGCGCCGAGCGCTTGATGCAGCACGTTGCGATGCGAGGCCCGAGGCCCCTGGTGGACACTGCTTAAGATAGGCCTGGGAGTGGCAGGTTTGCTGCTTTGGCATGGCCGTGGGAGCGAGCGTCCTGCATGCACGCAGCACGTCATCGCTGCCGTGCCTCCCGCAAGCAGCTGGCCGCTGGCGCGGTATACCTGCGGGCTCGCCTCGCCTCGGGCGGGCTGGCGCGGGGCGAGCGGAGGCCGGCTGCGTGCCTGCGTGGGCCCCTGCCGGATGCGCATCGCTGACAAGGTGATGGTAACCCTAAACTTATGCTCCGCAGGTGACGCTGTCCATGTCCAAGGAGCTGCCCGTGGTGGTGGAGTACCGCATCAGCGACATCGGCCACATCTCGTGCGCCCGCGGCGCATGCTTGCTTGGCCGGCCAGCCGTAGGGTGTAGTTTCCCATGCCCTAATCCTCCTCCCCCCGGAGCGAGCGCCTGCGCGACGCCTGCCAGAGTGCAGCCCGCAGGATGCTCGCCGATGTGATGCTAGCAGGGCTTGCCTCCACTGCCTCATGCACATGGTACGAGTCCATGCCACTGCTACCCCTGCTGGTTCCCCATTCTCACGACGGACAACAGAGGCTCAGGCGCTCCTGTCAGTGAGTCAGCGTCACTCGGGAGGGGCACGGGCGCACCGCACTGTCTCACAGGTCTGTAGCGCGCCTGCTTGTCCGTGCGCAGGTTCTACCTGGCACCAAAGATCGAGGATGAGGAGATGGATGACAACAACGAGTAGGCGCTCTGGCGGCGGGCTGGCAGCGGCCGCCCGGTGCCCAGGGATCTCAGTGACAGGGTGTCAGGCGCTGCGCAGCGCCTTGCAGAGAACGTGGCTGGCTGTTGCATTGCTGAGAGCTGTCATCCTACTCGCTGCCGTGCGAAAGAGCTCTGCGTCAGCTAGCTGAGGGCGGATGCGCCTCGTGCTGTTTGTGATGTGCAGAGGCGGAACCTGCAGTGGGTACTCGGGCGTGTGAGTGCGCATGGCCCTTGTTGGTGCTCTCCAGCATGCGTTTGCCTGGTATACTTGAAAAAGCGTGTGCGGGAACCGAGAGAACTTGTTGCTGGCTGCTCTTTGCTCCTGTGTAAAACAAGCGCTGTTTGCAGTGCGTGGGATGCGGCTCGGGCATGTAGATGTGCAAGGGGTGCTGCGTAGTGCCCATGCACAAGGGTCGGCACTAGCGTTTGCTCTGTCTGGGCGTCGCATGCACACGGTCAAGGCATGGACCGACTTTTCTGCAAAATATGGCACAGGATAATGACTCCAGTGTATGAGCAAGTCTTTCTGAGTCAGAAATTATGACCACATCAGGTGGCAGTAGTCTGTGAAGCACCACACTGCTTATTTCCTGACGCCCCAATCAGCAAAATCAGTTACAGAGCAGTGGCACACTCCACGAGTGGCACACTCCATGTGAATGCTGGACCATGCCCGTCGCACTTCCAGGTGCACCGCTGGCTATCACGCATGTCGACCTGTTATAAGGCATAGATCAGAGATGAGGAGCACTTGGCAACAGTCCCACAAAGCAGCGCACTTCTTTTGCATATTGAGCATAGAATGAGTGCAGTGCACATAAGCTCCTGCTAATGTCATCACTAGCCATACTTCCTGCCGGCATGTTGCGGCCATGCGGAGCCACTTTTGCAACCTCGCATGACACCACCATCGCCAGAAGACGAAAGGGCCAAGAATCGCCATCGTATCATGACGATCCGTGCTAGGGCGCAGCAGCGCCATGCAAACAGCAGTGGCGGCCACATGCGCTGGCGGGCCGCCCCTACCTGAGCCTCTGCCAACACTCTGCATGGCCACATGCATGACCCCGGCACAGCCTGACAAAACGCACGACCCAACAGCCACCCACCTCACCCACCCTTCCCCGCTGGCATAGTCATGGGTGCAGCAGGCCGCCCTGCGCGAGGCCGGCAGGCCCGCGGCCAGCGCACTGCTCCCGAGCGCCACGGCGCCCGCCGCAGCGATGCACACGCGCCGCTGCCAAAACCGAAGAGCGCGCCGCTCGAGCGCAAGCCAGGGCGGGTCCGGGAGGTCTCCCCGCGCTCAGGGAGCGCTGCTGGGGCTGACAGCCAGGAAGTCGCAGAGCGGCCCCTGGTAGCGCTGCAGCCACGCCATCTCGGCCTGCGCGGCCCCGCGCCATGTCACGCGTTGGCATGCAAGGCCCGAACCCAGCGCCGCAGCGCGCGTCTGCTCCCCCCCTCGAGGACCCATGCATGCGTCATCAAGCGCGATTTACGCCAAGGTGCCGGCATGGCATGGCGGCCACAGCGCGCTTCTGGCCCATGCCCGGCCCAAGCCCTTGCGTGCCGCGCGCCAGCCTGACCCGCGCCAGGCAGTTCGGGACACCCCGGACGCCGCCCGGGCGCGGGGCGCGCCTGCACGCGGCCGACGACGCGGTCGCGCACGCCCGCGGCCACGCCCGCGCCCACGCCCGGCGCGCCGCCCGCGCCGTCAAAGAAGCGGCGCGCCGTCGCCAGCTGCGCCGCGGTCGCCGGCAGCGCCACCTGCGCGGCGACGGGGCAGCTCGTGTGCATGTGCAGATAGGGTTAGGGTCAGGGTCAGGTACGATGCAAAGCAGGGTGCGCAGTGGTTGAGAGCGGCTTGTGTGAGGCGCTCGGCACGGCCTTCCACTGCGCCGACGCATGCGCTGCCTGCGCCGCGCGGGCGCTGCCGTGCAGAGCGGCAGCGCGGCCGCGCGCCACACCCAGAGACAGCGGCACGCGCTCGAGCGAGGTGGCGGCAGCCAGGCTCGACTGCAGCAGGGTTGCGGCAGGGTCCTGGGCGGCACCTGCTCCAGCAGCGCGCCGGCGCCCGCCGGCCCGAAGCGGCCCAGGATGGCCTCCCACTGGCCGCGGAAGTACTGGAAAACCAGCCCGAA
>JAABUY010002744.1_pt1 | contig 20422 bp, 9 predicted proteins | sample 5560271 | NCBI WGS metagenome assembly JAABUY01 (sample SAMN10711886, study PRJNA513374) | rock metagenome | isolation source: Antarctica rocks | place: Antarctica: Victoria Land, University Valley
ACACCTGCGGGTCAGTTGCGGGCCGATCGCGGGTTAGGGGGAGTGTTAGATATATAACCCACGATAGCTGTGCTATTAGTGTGGTGCCACCTTTTAACAGGTTATGAGCCCGGGTTGGCGTAATGGTATTGAACATGCGTTGGCTGCCTTACCCACATAAGCCCAAGGTTATGAGTTCAAACCATGTTGTGTGTGCATTCTTTCCGCCCATGAGAAGCTGGGTAAGCGACGTATGAGCGTGCGGGCCGATCGCGGGTTAGGGGGAGTGTTAGATATATAACCCACGATAGCTGTGCTATTAGTGTGGTGCCACCTTTTAACAAATATTTAATTAAGCTTAATTTTACTTTAAGCTATTATCAAATTTATATAATTAAAAACAATACAAAAAAGACTGTCTTCAATATTCATTACAATAAATATAAATTCACAACTAAGTTCTTAGAGCTATACAATGTCTTGATGATGTTTCAGTTAATAATGAGTTTATATTACAGAACTTATTTAATAAATTTTATCTAATATATCTTAACAACATATTAATCTTTTTTAACTCAATTTTAAATCATCAAAAACACTTATAAACTGTTCTTAATATCTTAAAGAAATATAAGCTATATGTTAAGTTTAATAAATGCATTATTGAGATAAAGATTCTTAAATTTTATAAATATATTATGAGACAAAACACACTATGACTGATCTCTATTAAGATATTAGTCATTAAGAATTAATCTATTTTAAAGACAGCACATTATATATGACAGTTTCTTAAATTAACATTGTACTATTAATAGTTTGTATAAGAATTTGCATGAATCACAGCATCATTATTGAATTTGCTTAAGAAGAATAACATTAAGTTATATATAAAGAAAAATTAATTCATTGTCTAAAATACATTATGTAACAGTGTCTTTCAACAACTTAAGAATGCATTAATATTTAAATTAATACTTATTTAAGTAGCTGTATACAAAACATTTACTATCAAAATAAACACTTTTAAATAAGCAATTAACTGTGTTCTGATGCAAAATAAAATAGATAAGAAACTTTATTCAGTTATTTATGATGATTAGAAGTTACAAGATACAAAGCTTAATTATTTTGTTTATAAAAAGAAGCTATTGATCATTAAGCATGCACTTTGAACTTAACAGTACTATATTGAAAATGATTATATTATGATTATCATTATGAATTATGAAGATCTATAATATTTAAAGAATACATCACACTCATTTAAATAACTAACTTAATAAATTAATGAATTTCAACAATATAATCTTAACATTCAATATTGATCTGAAGCTCAGACTGTTATATTAATTTTAATTAATTATTAATTTAATTTTATAAAGAAAAACTTAACAAATAAAGTGTTCTTAGATGCTCTGTAAAGACTAGATAATATGAAATGAAAGAAAGCAATAATATTATATTTAAAAGATGATATAGAATCTGAAAAGTCACTGCTTTATAAATATATATATAAAAATGATGTGACAAATTAATTTTGACTGCATTATGATTTGAAATTAAATAACTTATATTTAATTTAAAAATAAAACAATAATAAAATATCATTTTTACAGTTTCAGTATCATGCAAACTTTCTGAAACATATATATACTGAATATGAACATCTAAAAGTATTAAGACTGTTAAAAGTTATTTGACTTTAAGTTTAATGATATAAACTATTATAGAATATTAAATTGTTTATAAAATATTATTTTAATTATTAAGTTACTTAATAACTCTGAAAACATAAAGAGATTGAAGAATATTTATATTTAATTTGTAAGAATTTATTACTATTTATATTGAGAGAATAATGAGTACTTGTGCTATCTATCTATCTAGTAAATCTAATGCATCAACATTGACTGCAGTCAACTTAAGTGTAGTTAAATGAATAGCAGAAGCTCTGCTGTCTAAGACAGAAGAAGACTTTATTAGTCTTTTATGTTAAGATTAAAGAAGTTAAGAATGCAGATAAAGCATCATATTTCTTAACATTCTTACTCAGTGCATTCATATCTATTGACTCTCATTGTTGTCAAGTCTTAGCTGACACATAAAGTGCTTAAATATCTGTCTTAATAAAAGCTTAATTAGTTCATTAATTATCATGTCTTGACTAAACATAAAGTTCATCTAAATCTGATTTTTCTTGTGCAGATCTCAGATGTAATGATAGATAATATTAATGTGCTTTAACTGCTTATATACATAAGCATTCTTAATCAGTATCAAAACAATCTAATTGTTTCTTTTAAGCTAAAGAAATGTATTTTTTCTATGAATCTCATTCTTCTGAATGCTTACACAATGTAAATTAACTTTAAGATACTTGTCTAATCTCATGTTTCTTAATATCTGAGTGAGTTAGACTTCAGTCTTTGCATATATTGACATAATTATATATTTAATCTCTGTAATTAATGTTGTCACTGACTTCTGTTTTTAACTGACTCATAACATAGATTCTTCTTTAAGCAGAAAAACATAATTTAAAATAAATCTTCTGTTTAATTTGTCTGATACATAGTCAGAGTCAGAGTATTTAAGCAGATCTTGACTTTTACTGAGCTCATACATGATCTTAAGATTAATGATTAATCATATATATTGAAGCAACTTCTTAAATGTATACTTATAATGTTCTGCAGAGTTACTGAGATACTGACTCAGTTATTTTAAGATAAAGAAGACATCTAAATGCATATAAATTACAGTATACATAAGACTTTCAATGATCTGCTGATATTTTCTTTGATTTATGCACTGATCATTAAAATCAGCTGAGCAAAGAGAGTTATGTTCATTCAGTGAGATCTCAGTGCATCAATGCTTATCACTTTACATATAAAGATCTCTGAGCATCTTATTGACATAATATATCTGATTTATGTGCAGTGTTCTTTTTTTGCAGTTACAAATTATTTAAATGTCAAGAATTTTCTGTGTCTTTCTTAAGTTCTTGATCTTAAATAAGCTCTTAAGAAACTTTTTGAATCAGAGAATATTTAAGAGACTTAATGAGATTATAATGATATCATTTACATAGAGAAGTAGCATAATGCTCTTAACAATGTGAATTAGAAGACATGAATTTACATTGCTTTGATGAAAATTTAATTAAAGAAACTTAATGACACATCATTCATGTCAATCTCTAACAGCTTGCTTCAGATCTTATAAACTGCATAGAATGTATAGTACACAGTTAGAAGTAGTTGTAACTTTGAGAAATGATGTTATGTAGATTGTTTTCTTTAGAAATGACTCAGTAAAGACATTATTAATATTTATTTAATGACACTCTAGATCTTTGAGTGCAACTAGAATCAGAAAGACATGAAAAGTATTAAATTTCATAGTTAATGTAAAGATATCTTCATAATTGATGCTGTACATCTGTAAGAATTCTCTTGTCACTATTCTTGTCTTTAATTTGTTAAGAAAATCATCAATATGCAGCTTAAATTTAAATACTTACTTGCTGATCACAATATTGATCTCTCTTAATGAAACAATCTCTTCTCAAATATCATTCACTACAAATGCTGTCAGCTCTGCATTAATAATGTTCTTTTACATCTCTTCTCAGATTGAGTCTTTCACTGCTTCAATATGTGTCAGAGAAGTTAAGATGTCAGTTCTTGCTGAGTATTTATTACTCTCATCATTGACTGTAAATGCAGTCAATGTCAGCATAACTTTTAAAATCTTTATCATAAACTCATTAAAATCAGTATCATTGTTCTTCTGTCTTCTCTTTGATATCTTAATGCACAGAAATGTCTTGACTTTCTTAGTTAAGACACTCATATTTAAATGACTGATCTTGTTAACAGAAATTTTAACATGAAAGAAAAGCTTTAATGCATTATGATTAAAGTTAACTGCAGTTAACTTTAACAATGAATTGTCTGTGATCTCTTTCTCTGATGATGTAACAACAAAATGAGAACTTGTCAGTCTAAACTCATAAGTTTGCATGTTAGATTTCAGAAACTGTTTCAGTGAAGTAGCTGCAGTCTCAGTCTTATGCAATTATTCAATAGATTTTTGTTCTGAAAGAATGTTTAGTATTTATCTATAAAGTCTTATATTAATGCTGTCTTCTTTCTCATTTTTAATAAACTTAACAGCATAACTCTTAATAATCTGCTTAAGATCTGATGCTCAAAGCAGATACTGCTTTGTGATTTTCTCATTATAACTCATGAATACTTTCTCTTATTCTCAATTCATAAACTTATTCTGTCTGCTCTCAGACAGAAACTTTAAGTCAATATAGAAGTAGCATTTGCATTTTTACACACATACATAATCAATAAATGATTTCATCTCAGTGAACACTTTCTCTGAAGTGACTTGTTTATCATTGATTAAGAAATTAATTACTATGCAGTTACAAAAATAAACATCAGTCTATGCAGTCTTTACTTAAAACTTTATTGAAAGTTCAGTCTTCTTAATCATTGTATATACTGAGTTCTCAGTGATTCTGATTGCTTTCTTAATTATATTATTTTAAATCAATATGTAGAGCACTATGTACTGTAATACAATGTTAAAAGATATACATCACTCATTAAGAATAGATCTCAGCTCTGTTGCATTGTTGCTTTATACAGCAAGAATCTTTGCATCAGACTGAAGTTCAATCTTTAATTATTACTTTTGCAGTTTCTACAGAGCATTATCTCATCACTTTAATAATATTGTTTATATTTTCTGCAAATAATTATCTACAATTTTCAGAAAGTATTGATATCTGATGAATGACAAAGACAGAGATTCACATATGTTGATGAAGATCAAAGCAAGAATGTTGACTTTTCTTTTACTTATGTTGTGTTCTTACTGATTCACAAACTTAGTCAGAGCACAGATCTTGTACACATCAGCATTGTTTTTAATAATGAGAATTAACTTATTTAAAGTGATGATCTTATAAAGATCATAAAGTTTAGCTGCATCAAGATGAGCAAATTAATGATGTTAAAGTCTATATATCTTAATCTTGTTATTATGTAACATGACTGTATCATCATTCATTTATGCATTCTCACTGAGTGTATCTGCAATAAACTTAAAGATCTAAATCTATAAGTTTTTACATGCTTCTGAAAGAGTGATCTCTGACTTACTTTGTATATGTATAACAGAGAGTAAAACAAATTCATTAAGATCATTTAAAATATGCTTAACTATATAGACTCTTTCTTTCTTAAATGCTTTTAATATGAGCTTTTCACTTTTATTTTACATGTAAAGACTCTTATAATCAAAATATTTAAGCAATTTCTTCTTACACATCTTCTTTTCTGACAGAAGATTGACTTTAAGCTTTAAAACATAAAATGTTGAACTTAAAAGAACTGAATTCTCATTCTTATTCTGTATAGTGACTGTGTTATAGTAGTTAATATACAATCTTTTTTTTTGACTTTGATGATACATCATTACATGCACATCAGAGAGTCACTGAAAAGCTGAAGTTTATTAATTATATAAGATGAGACATTAAAGTCTGCAACTCAGTCTGATTAAGAAATCTTATTAATAATGTTTTTAAAGATAGCAGCAATCTTTTTATCAGACTTATCTGCAGCTTCAGACTTTTATTTGTTGAGTTTCTCTTCAAAAATAATCTTTACATTATATATCTAATTTCTTCTTTTATTTCTGTGTAAGTTAACTGCAATCAACTTAACTCACTTCTTAACTGTCTTGACTAACTTTGCTAACTGTATGATCTTGTAAATTATAGAGACATATTTACAGTTCTGTTTACAGTAAATATTATCATAAAGAAAGCAGATTAAAATTCTGTATAATGATGAGTAATTACTGTTTGAGCTTAAACATCTTCTATGATCATACTGTAAAATTTAACATTCTTAATAACTTTTGTTCTGTCTTTACTGCTCAATCTATAAAGCATTGTTAAACATCTTCAGTTAAGCTTTCTTCTTCTGAAGTTTCTGCAGACTTATCTCAATGTTAAATGCATTTTAAGCATTAATGATGTTATAAATAACAGCATACTTTGCTGACAATATTTAAAGCAGTGTTTAAAACTGCTGCTTAAATGTAATGAAGTTCTTAAATCTTAACTGTGTTGCAGTGATCTTTCTGTCAAGATTGCTGAGTTGAGTTCATATCTCATTAATAATTATGTTTAATGACATCTTATATTCAACAAACTTTGTCAAATATTGTCTCTCAGTTGTCTGCAGTTTCTTTTTGTACTTTAAGAAGAGAGTATTTTAAGCTTTTTTTGCTGTAATTTTATTTATAAAATAATTCTTATTATTGATGCTGATGCAGACTGTAATTCAGAACAGAGCTCTGCTGTTGATTTGTTGATTCTCAAAACTGAGATTGCTTAATGAAAAAAAAAAAGACATTATTGATGAATATATTGTCTATAAAGATTTAAATGAGAGTCTCTATTACATATTAGAGATTCTTATTAGTTAATTATCTCTTTATATAAACAAATCATTTCTCACAGTTCTCTCAAGTAAGAACAGAAATTAAACATTGCTTTATAAAGAATGATGATTTGTGCTCTTGATTCATAGTGATGATCAGCATACAGTATAAGAATTGAAGATAAAAGAGTGTGTTGTAAAAATGAATATAATAACAGAAGAGATATGTATATGTATTGTCTGCTTATAGCAATGTAGAGAATGCTTATTTATCAATACTTAACTTATATTAAGCTGTCAAATCATTATGCTTATTATGCTCATCTTGTTTTGCTTTAATGAGCAGTGTATTAGAAACTGTCTACTTATTTTGCTTTAATAAGCAGCATATTAAGAGCTGTCTGCTTATTTTGCTTTAATAAGCAGCATATTAAGAGCTGTATGTTTGTTTTGCTTCAATGAGCAGCATATTAAGAGTTATGTGCACTAAATCAATCTACACTTTCTTTAAGAAGCCTCTTGCTAACCTGAGCTCATAATTTATTGAGAAAATAATGAGTACTTATGCTATCTGTCTATTTAGTGAATCTAATGTATTAATGTTGACTGCAGTTAACTTAAGTATAGTTAGATGAATAGCAGAAGCTCTGTCATCTAAGATAAAAGAAGACTCTGTTAGTCTTTTACACTAAGACTAAAGAAGTCAAGGATGCAGATAGAGCACTGTACTTCTCAACAGTTTAAAAGATAAAAAATTAATATAATAAATATATTATCTTAAATGTCTTAAGAAAACTGTTAAATTATAACAACAATTAATTATATTACAGACTGATCTGTGACTAAAGCTGTTCTGAATGTAATGAAAATAATAATTGTAGATTTTCTGTATAATAAAATCTTTATAAATTATAATTCACTAAAAGAGTTACTATTCAATAATGATATGAACTTTCTCAGTTATGTTGTAATTTACTATTTGAAAAAGCTTAAGACTCAACATAGAACAATGATTTTTTATTATTTTTATAAGTAAAAGACTTTGCTGATTCATGTGACTGCATAAAAGACTTAAATGATAGTTAACTTATAAAAAAGACTTAAATGAACAATTTTCTAAGCTTCTTGCTGTCATCATCACTGTAGCTTATGTCACTGTCACTTACATTATTACTTACATTATTCTTCACATCATCACTATTTATGACCTTGTTCAGAGCCTGTTAATTGAGAAAGAGAGCACTCTCAGAAGAAGTAAACAGCTTTGATAAAGCTGACATTGTGATGTTGATGACAGTGAGGTGAAATTGTGTAGAAATGAATGGTGTTGAGAATGACAGTGAGGTTGAAATGCATCAATTTGTAAATGTAAACATCACAATCTTGATGACAGCAACATGTTTACTAAAGACAAAGAGTTAATGTTAACATTAAGTCTATTTAAGTCTTTTTTATAGACTGACTATCATTCAAGTCTTTTATGCAGTCACATGAATCAGTAAAGTCTTTTATTTTATTTTTATATAAATGAAAAGATAAAAAATCTAAATGAAATATTGAGCTTTATGCTTACAAAATATTTTATGAGTAAATCAACTTAATTATAAAACAAATACTTATTATAAACACTTTTTGTAACTTAAATTTAAGCTTATAATACAATTAAATAGAGCTCATTCTATTTATTATATAAAATAAATTTATAATTATTAAATAACTTAAACAACTTCTGACTGCTGAAAGAAACTGACTTTAAAGATTAGTTAAAATAGATTAAGCAGATATAGATAGTTTAAGTAACTGTTAATAAAAAAAATTTATAAAAGATTATTAAATTAAAAATAATTTGTAATGAAACAGTGCAGTTAAGCACTATAAAGAAAGAAAATTAAATACTTATATAAAATGAAAAGTCTTAGAAGTTTAAAGCTAAATGATTTAAGTTTTATAAGATATTAAAAACTTATTCATTAAAGATTTATGCATTAGAAATGTTTATAGAGTGTGTTTTACAAAATTTAATTTATAATAATTAATTTATAAAAGTATATATCTTTAATGCTGATAAATTTTAAGCTAATTCAGAGCTGCAAAGCAATCTAAAATAAGTTAAACTATTTGTGTAGCAATTAAGTCTTAAAGTTAATGAGATTCTTAAATAGAAAAAATTATTATTATTTTTTTATAAAGAATTCTTAATCATGTCTTGAGTTAAATGAGATTGCAGACAAAAGAAAGAGCTATATAAGCTTTTAATAAAGAAGAAAGAAGATCTTTCTTAAAAGATAATTTATAAAATATAAAAATGTTATAAATAAATAAATTTATCTATATTCTCATTACAGAATATTTTAAAAGCACATTAAAGCATTGCTTCTTCTGAATTGATCTTGATTAAAGTAAATGATATAATAAATACATTATAGAAGATTATTGAAAATTAAAGAAATGTTAATGATTTAATTTTAATATTTATGATAGAAAAGAAATGTAATTAAGAAAGAGTGAAAATTCTGACATTATATAGTATTAGAAAAAAACTAAATGATTAAAATTGATTTAATAAAGATTTATAATAGTAACATAATAAGTTGAAGTTAAAGTAAACAAGTAGTAAAGCTAAAAAGAAAGATTAAAAAATCTTAACTTTAATAATAATTAACAGTGATTTGATGATGATCTGTAAAAGAAATATAGATTTATATAATTTACATAAAAGACTTAAGAAAAAGATTCTTATAAATTAAAAGACAATAATATTAGAAGCAGAATGCTCAATTAATTCTATGTATTGTTAATCTTTTTATTAAAATTAAGATAACAATGTACTGCAAAGAGACTTTTTTATATTTTTTTTAAGATAAAAGTAATTAATAATTTTATAAATGCAATTAAAAGCAGACTTCTTTTAGTTTAAGTTGTTGTCATTTGTATTTGATGATGAAGTAACAGCAACACAACTTGAAATATAGATTTCAATGAATAATTTATAAAATGTTAATAACACATTATAAACACATCATGAAAGCTTATATGATAGTAGAGCAGAAAAAAAATTGATGAATTGATAAAGAAGTAGTAATTAGAAGTTGAAGTGTGATCAAAAATTATTAAAAGAAAAAAAGAACTTTTTTAAGAAAGTTATAATTAATGATATAAATAAATAAGATAAACAGTAAATAATTTATCTTATTGTTATAACAACAATAACTTATACTTTTAGTTACTTTTGAATGACAATAGTGATGTGAAGTAAGATAAAACTATGTGAATATAAACTATAGATAGAAATTTTACAAAACATTAAGTAAATCTCTGTACTTATATTAGTGAACTGTTGTGACTATATAGTAAAGAAAAATATAATATTATTGCTTATTTATTTCTTATTAAGTGTCTTTATTTATATCTTAGTCATCATTTTCTATATATACTCTACATAGTGTAAATGAATAAAAACAACTTTCTATAAACTGATTTATACTTATCTAATCTTATCTCACTTTATTTACTCTCTAAATCTAGCTCTTAACAGCATAATTATTAATGATTAATGTTAGCTAATGACTTATTAGTTAAGTCATAGCATACTATACTGATATGAAGACTGAAGCAGAAAAATCTTAATGCATAATTAAGTATATAGAATTTGCTTTAAAGCATTAAAGAAATTATCTTCTGAGTACTTATTAATTAAGAGAATAAAATTAATGAATTAGAGAACAGTTAATATTGTAAGATGATGACTGTTAGTTAAGCAAGTAAAGTAAATGTAAAAAGTATGTTGTAAATGATGTTTAAGAAATGTAAGAGAAAAGATGATAAAGAAGAAGAATAAAGTATTGCTCATTGATTAAAGATTAAGAATATATATTTATTTAAAAGATTTCTTTTTATTATTTTTAAAAGTATAGTTTCATAAAAGATATTACATCTATCTTTTTCTTATTTGTAATATTCACATTATTATCAATCTTAAAACACATCTTGAAGTTCTTTATGACTTAATGATATATAACTAAATAAAAGACTTATTTTTTCACTATTTATTATTATGACTTCATTAACTATCAAATTCTACCTAATTAACTTAAAAGTTCTTTAACAATTAATAAAGTGAAAAATGAGCTGCTTATTGTATATGTTGCAGATATATAGCTATTTGTAAAATTTCTTAAAGTAATTATAAATATTAACTCAATAAAAACACAAGACTTGTTACTGAGATCAAGAGATTCATTAATAGAGTTGAAAACAAAATGAAGAAATGATTGATAAGAGAAGTAAAAGTGAAGAAGAAATATATTAATGCATATAGCTTACATTAAATCTGTTATATATATGTAATGTCTTTACATATATCAATGTTTACAACATGTATCTTGAGTCAAAATTAACAAATATTTCTTATTATTATCTTTTCAAAACACAAAGAACTTCAACTTTTGCATAACTTATACTTCTTATATAAACTGTATAAGGCTCAAATGACTATAAAAGAAATTCTTAACATATCTATAAGTTAAATTTATGTGTATATTTCATGTTATGTTACTATTTTCATCAAACTGAAGAAGTTAGATTAAGCAGAGCAAACTATAAATGTTTAATAAGTTTTATAAATAATATAAAAGAAAAAGTTACTGAGTTTACTATGAGCTCTGCAGTGCAGAATGAAGAGATCAGCAATATAAGATATTAGACTGCAAATAGAGATATTATATAACTATTTCAATCTGAGAATAAGATGTTGAGACACAATCTTTAATTAAGTTCTTAATATTAATTTTGAAAAGCAATACAGCTCTTACTGCTGATTTGTTAATGACTTCTGATATAGCTCATCACATTGAGCTTTCTCACTTAAGTGAGAGAACAAAAATGTGAGAAAATGACATTTTAATCTGGTAGCTGGTTTCATATTATCAATTCAAGAGATCATTGGTAGGCATCAACAAAATTCAGAAAGTCTTTAAGGCGCTCAGATCTCTTTCACACTCATCTCAGCACTGGGAAGATGCAAATATTCAATCAATTCAACAAGACTAGCGTGAACAGGGGACAACAAGATCGGCGCAAACAACAGGACTGGAACAAGACTTCTGATGGGTGTGGACGTTGTACAGCGTTTTTAGAAAAAATCACGTCGCTTCTGAGAAATGTGTATTTAGAAAGCGAGCGGCTAACAAGCAGGAAAGATTATTTCTGAAAAATAGGCCCCCGCCCAGCTTCACAGATGTAGAGAAGGCTTACAGACTGCCACCAGGATTATTCGAACAAATATGAGGTTCGCTGTCTATTGTTGGCCCCTCCCACAAGGCCAAGTGCTACCCAAACTCCATGCGGGAGATCTTTTCTACTTGATCGGCATGACTGCTGCGGCTGGAGCTCGTCACAAAGCTGGCGTCATACCTTTTATCAAGTACGCAGAGAAAGATTTATCAGTCTTTCCCTATGCCATCAATGATGGTCTCGATGATGTGTCAGACTCGGGTTCAGAGTACTCGGAAGCTCCCTCAATCCATGAAATTGGAACTTTTGAGGTCGAGAAAATTGTCAGAGTACGGCCCAGTGATCATGGAGATGACACGATATTCAAAGAATGCTGGATGAACTTTGACAACAGGAGAATAGCTGAGGGCCAGCTTCAGAGCCACTCGGTTGCGGATTTGCTTGTGCCTTCAATGACAGAATGAAGTCTGAGAATGCCACTCAGCTCAAAGATCAAGCCACAAACACCTTTAACAACTCTGCCCGAACATCCTCCAGGGGCTTTTGCCTAGAGGAGAGCAATCAAAGTTGACTGCAGGATACATACTCTAAAGCACAGGATAGCTATTACCAAGGGGGAAGATCCACGCACTCTGAAGACTACAGAGGCAATTGTTGCTAGGTCCGGGTCTCAGATGTGCCGTGTTTATATATATGCGGACGAACAAGGCTGCTAGGAAAGAGACAATAAGGTATTCCATTGAAAGTAGTAGCTTCGAAAATTTGACTCTCTGTTTACAGAGTCATATCCAGCTGCCATTGGCCGGCTTGATCACTGATGTCGGCGTAGGAGCACTAAGCATTCTAGCAAGTTTGTTGCTCACAGAGGGGATGTTGGTACTCCGTCGGATGCTTTATCCTCCACTTGGACCAAGCTCGCTCACTGTGAATTCTGCCGAATCTTAGCATATTGATTAATTTGATGCTCGATTGCTATGGGTCAAGAGATTCTTCATTATTATACCAGAGGTAAGCCTACACGGCGATCAGTCAGCTGCATCTGAACGTGTGTATTCGAAACCGGGTAGATTCTTTCTGGCAGCCCTTGAAGCTTGTGAAATGGTGGCAAGATATCTGCCTATAAGCGAAAGGAGGAACTTAAGTTAAGATAAAGAATCTTGTTCGAATAGACCAAGATCTTGAGACTGTTATATAGTCATTTGATTTTAGATCTGATCGAGCTTCAAGAAAGAGCACTGAAACATGTCTGAGTATTCTCTTGCTCAAGCCATCATCACATTGACATGAACTGACACACCAGAGTTTCAAGATCACTATAACTCAGAGAACATGTGTAGAGACTTTCAAAGAATTCTCACTCAGTATTATGTGACTGAGTCTGTCTCAAGGTATGATATCATTGCTTACTCATCTCTTACTAAGTGCCCCTATTTATGTCTTAGTCATCATTTCCTATATATACTCTACATAGCATAAACAAATAAAGACAACTTTCTACAGACTGATTCACATCTAATAGTATTAAAGATTTAAGATACACTTTTAAGCAGCTCTGAGACTTAGGCTTTAATCTGAGCTAATTTGATTTATATTTTGATTGTGAAAGTTTTGATACAGTAATGCATAAATTATGTGTTCATTTTCTTTTCAGTGCTCATCACTACTTTAGTGTTGAGACTACAGAATAAAGAGATAAATTTTTATGCTGTATTGTATGAAGAAAAGTTCTATCTTTCTTATATTATAACATGTTCAACAGCAAGTCAAACTGAATCAGAATTGATTTATTAATTAATGTCTTCAATCATTTACAATCTCTTAGTATGAAGCTTAACTCTATTTTTATAATGATGAACAAACTCACTATCATTAGTTAGTCAGCAGTGTCAGAAATAACTTTTTAAGTCAATTATGAGATAATAATAAATTAAATTGCATTTCTTCAGACTCAATTAAGAAATGTTTATGTTAATTAACTAATCTTTAGCTTTATGTCTGAGGTCACATCTCTATTAAGTGCAGCTTCAGAGACTTAAGAAATATCTAATGTAATAATATTTCTTTCTGTAGCAGTGTTCAAGAATTCTCTGAAGATGAAGACATCATCTATTTATAAGAATAGTCAAAAAGCAGATGCTGCAGAGATGTAAGTTCTCAAAATAAAAGCTTATTTTCAATTCTATGAAATGTTGATGAATTGACTTCTAAGTGATGAAGCAAAGATCACTGTTATGACTGATTATTTAAAAGATACTGTCAAAGTATGATGACTTCAAAAAGAAGAACAACTTTGAGCTGAAAAAGACTCATTAAATATTAAATCTTAAAATATAAACAACTTCTTTCTAGCATTTCTACTGATCTTTGAAAACATTAATGAAATAAAACATCAATGTTGTCATTATAAGGCACTGAAACAAACAAAATTGATTCAACAATATGAAGTAAAGTTTACAAAGATTGTACAACTTCTTCAGTCTATATCAGTTAAATACAAACAGAAATGACAGTTCACTCAGAGTTTAAAGCAGAAGATTTAATTTAAATTTTAAAAGTATTTAAAAACTGAAGTAACTACTCTCAATGAGCTAGTTTGATGAGCTGATTAAATTGAACAAAGTCTTCAAGAAACACATAATGAGAATTATCTTAACATCTTTGACAGCTTAAATTCAAATCATAATAATTCATCAAACAATTCTCAAAATCAATCTCAAAGTCATGAAAGATCAATTACATTTAAATCAAACAAATTGAATATGAAAGCTTATTGAATCTGATGTAAGAAGAATAAAGTGTACTTTCATTATAAAAAGTTCTTATATATAGCTAAAGACTGCTGAGACAACAAGAACACTGATAGAAATAAAGATAAGAACAAAGATAAAAATAAGAATAAGAATAAGAGAAAGAGTAAAGACAAGAAGAAGTTAAAGATTGTTGAAGTTGATTTAAACAATTTGAAAAACTAGAGTTGTTCATGAATATAGAAGTGTTTATAAACAAGTTAATAGAAGCTTCTATTTAACTCAATAATGATTTAAGTGAAGTATTTACACTGAATGATCTGAAATTCTTATTATTAAATATGATCTTCAGTCAAATCAACATTCTCAATTCAAATGCATATATTCTTGCAGGCCACATTTGAGGCAGACTGAACAAGATAAACATGAAAATATTAATTGATTTAGATGCAAACTGAATATATATCTTCTTGACAGTTGTCAATTAAATATTAATTGATAATTAATATAAAATCAAATCACTTAAAATATTCTTGTTAAATAGACAGATCATTTAATCAACTGCAAAGCTGATCTTTTATCTCAAGATAAATAGCTTTTAACAATGATTAAAAGTATAAATTGTGAATCTTTAAGAAAATAATCTCATTCTGAGATTAATCTGACTGAAAGTCACTAATTCTCAAATCAATTGAGCTACAAGCTGTATGATAATTCAGAATTAACAATGAAAACATCATCATTTGTTTCTGAAAAAGTGACAATGAGCTGTAAATGAGTCAACATTAAATGTGATTGAAGAACACATAACTATGAAGACACTTTGAAATCACAGAACTGTTAGACACTTACTAGTGATTTAACAGAACTTAAAGAAGTTAGAAGCTGAACTGTTAATTATTATGAATGAATGATTATAAATCATTATTAAAGAGTTTCAATTTATATTCAGATTAACTTTATCAGATGAATTATCATCTAAATAGATGTTTAAACATAGCATTGACATCAGTGACATTAAGTTTATCAACATAAATGCTTATTTTCTGTCACAGCTGCAGCTGAACAAACAGACTAAACAGATAACAGAATTAATGAATAAAGATCTGATTCATAAGTTTATAAGTTCATGAGGCTTCTCAGTTCTGTTTATTAAAAAGAAAAAGAGTACATGATGAATGTGCATTGATTACAGAGCATTAAACAATATTATTGTTAAGAATGAATATTTACTTTTCTGAATTCAGAAATGTCTAGATCAGATCAGCAAAGTCTGATATTTAATCAAGCTTAATCTCACTTTGAGCTATTATCAAGTTTATGTAATTAAAAATGATATGAAAAAGACTGTCTTCAACACTTATTACAGCAAATATGAGTTCACAATTATGCTCTTTAAGCTATGCAATGCCTTGACAACATTTCAGTTAATGATGAACTCTATATTATGAAACTTACTCAACAAATTCTGTCTAATATATCTTAATGACATACTGATCTTTTCTGACTCAATTTCAGATCATCAGAAACACTTATGAATCATTCTTGATATCTTAAAGAAACATAAGCTATATGCTAAGTCTAGCAAGTGCACTGTTGAGGTAAAAATTCTTAAGTTTTGTGAACATATTATGAGACAAGACACACTACAGTCAGTCTCTATCAAGATATCTGTCATTAAGAATTGACCTGCCTCAAAGACAGCACATTACATATGACAGTTTCTTGAACTGACTTTGTATTACTGACAGTTTGTACAAGGATTTGCACAGATTGCAGCACTGCTATTGAATTTGCTTAAGAAGAATGACATTAAGTTATATATGAAGAAGAATTAACTCATTGTCTGAAACACACTATGTGACAGTGTCTTTCAATGATTTAAGAATGCACTTACATCTAAATTAATACTTATTTAAGTAACTATACACAAATCATTTACTATCAAAACAGACACTTTCAAATAGGCAATTGACTGTGTTTTAATGCAGAATGAAACAGATGAAAAATGTCATTCAGTTATCTATGATAACTAAAAGTTACAAGATGCAGAGCTCAATTATTCTGTTTATGAAAAGAAGCTATTGATCATTAAGCATGCACTTTGAACTTGACAGTACTATATTGAAAATGATTATACTATGATTATTGTTATAAATCATGAAGATCTACAATATTTAAAGAATACATCACACCTATTTAAACAGCTAGCTCAATGAATCAATAAATTTCAGCAGTATGATCTTAACATTCAATATTGATCTGAAGCTCAGACTGTCATATTAGATTTAATTAATCATTAATTTAATTTCATAGAAAAAGACTCAGCAAATAAAGTGTTCTTAGATGCTCTGTGAAGACTAGACAATGTGAAATGAAAGAAAGCAATGATACTGTATCTGAAAGATGATACAGAATCTGAAAAGTCACTGCTTCACAAGCATGTGTGCAAAAACAATATGATGAATCAATTTTGACTGCATTATAATTCAGAATTGAACAATCTGTATTTGATTTGAAAGTAAGACAACAGCAAAGTATCATTTTTACAGTTTTAGTACTGTGTAGACTTTTTGAAACATATATACATCAAATATGAGCATTTAGAAGTGTCAAGACTGCTAAAAGTCATTTGACTTTAAGCTTAATGACATGAATTATTGCAGAATATCAAATTGTTTACAAAGCATTGTCTTAACTGTTAAGTTGCTCAACAACTCTGAAAACATTAAGAGATCAAAGAATATTCATATTTAGCTTGTAAGAATCTACTATCATTTAAAAGATAAGAAATCAACATAATAAATATATTATCTTGAATGTCTTGAGAAAACTGCTGAATTATAACAGCAATTAACTATGCTACAGGCTGATCTGTGACTAAAGCTGTTCTGAATGCAATGAAAGTAATAGTTGCAGATTTTCTGTGTCACAAAATCTTTACAAATTATGATTCATCAAGAAAGTTACTATCTAATAACAGTATAAACTTTCTCAACTGTATTGTGATCTACTATTTGAAAAAGCTTGAGACTCAGCATAGAACAATGACTCTTTATCATCTTTATACAAATGAAAAGATAGAAAATCTAAATGAAATGTTGAGCTTCATGTTTACAAAATATCTTATGAGTAAATTAACTCAATTATGAGACAAATACTTATCACAAACACTTTTTACAGCTTAAATCTGAGCTCATAATACAACTAAACAGAGTTTATTCTATCTATTGTATAAGATAAATTCACAACTATCAGGCAACTCAAACAATCTCTGATTGCTGAGAGAAACTGACTTTAAAGATCAGTTAAAATGAGTCAGACAGATACAGATGATTTGAGTAACTGTTAATGAAATTCTTTTACAAAAGACTATTGAATTGAAAACAATTTGTGATGAAACAGTGCAATTAAGCATTATAAAGAAAGAAGACTGAATACTTATACAAAATGAAGAGTCTCAGAAGTTTAAAGCTAAATGATTTAAGTCTTATAAGATATTGAAAACTCATTCATTAAGAACTTATGCATTAAAAATGCTCACAGAGCATGTTCTATAAAATTTAATTTATAATAATTAGTTTATAAAAGTATATATCTTTAATGTCAATGAATTTTGAGCTAATTCAGAGCTGCAAAGCAGTCTGAAATGAGCTAAACTATTTGTGCAGCAATTGAGTCTTAAAGTTGATGAGATTCTTGAACAGAAAGAGTCATCATTGTCTTTTTACAAAGAACTCTTGATCATATCTTGAGTTAAATGAGATTGCAGACAAAAGAAAGAACTATATAAGCTTTTAGTAAAGAAGAAAGAAGATCTTTCTTAGAAGACAATTTATAAAATATAAAAATGTTATGAATGAATAAACTCATCTATACTCTCATTACAGAACATTTTGAAAGCACATCAAAGCATTACTTCTTCTGAACTGATCTTGACTGAAGTAAGTGATGTGATGAATGCATTACAGAAAACTATTGAAAGTCAAAGAAATGCTGATGACTTAACTTTAACACTTATGACAGAAGAGAGACATAATCAGAAGAGAGTAAAAGTCTTGACATCACATAGTACTGAGAAAAAACTGAATAATTAAAAATAACTCAGTAAAGATTTGTAACAACAACATGATGAGTTGAAGTCAAAGTGAACAAGAAGTAAATCTAAAAAAAAAGATTAAAAAGTCTTAACTTCAGTAATGATTGACAGTGATCTGATGATGATTTGTGAAAGAAATATGAGCTCATATAATCTATATAAAAGACTTAAGAAAAAGGCTCTTGTAGACTAGAAGATAATAGTATCAGGAGCAAAGCAATTTCATTAATTATCTATTTATTGAAAAAAAAAAAAGTCATGAGCTGAGTATAAACTGTATTTAAAACAAAACTACTGTTCACTGTAATGATACAATGATAAGTAAGAATGTAACTGATGTAGATGAAGCAGCAATGCAAGTGAAGCAATAAATACATCAACATTAAGCTTTTCAGCTCAACAACAAAGAATCTTAATAGTCATCTTTAATTCATTTACAGTGCTTGAAACATTCTCTGCTGATAAGTAATTGTAATTAATGAGAAGTATAATGTCACTGATGATGATGATGAGAACAGTGAGCAGAGTGACAACATAACAATAATGAGAAGTTGTTAAGTTGACAGATAAAGAGAATTTGAACTTTACATAATCTAGAACAATAAGTAGTTATTATATTAATATAAATTTATATTTATAAAAGCTGCATCAAATACTCTATGCATCTCAATAACAGTTCATACACAAACTGTAAAGAAGATAATGATCATTAAACTCAATCTAAATGCACACTGTAAACAGTCTGTCTTCATGCATACAGTTGTTGCAGATGATCAGCTCATGTTTTTTACAAATGTAAGTGATAGTGACTTTACAATATGTTTAATGAGTATAAAAACAATCTGAATTCATATTAATGCATAGAATTAACTATTAAATTATTGACAACATCTTAAGCTTAATCTTAAGTTAACTCTTCAACAACAAATTAATCAGAACATTAAGCAACAAGAAGCTGAGCTGATCATTAATTGATTTGTTAAAGAGAAAAAAGAAAGCAACATTAGAAGCAGAATACTTAATCAGCTTTATGTATTGTTAATTTTTAAATTAAAATTGAGACAACAACATATTGAGAAAAAAGTTTTGTAAGCTTTTCTTAAAATAAGAACAGTCAGTAGTCTTGTGAGCATAATTAGAAGTAGACTTCTTTTAGTTTGAGTTGTCATTATCTGTATCTGATGATGAAGTGACAGCAACACAATGTGAAACACAGATCTTAAGAAATGATCTATAAAATATTAATGACACACTGCAAACATATTACAGAAGCTTATATAATGATAAAGTGAATAAAAAATTGATAAGTTGATGAAGTAGTGATTAAAAGTTGAAGTGTGATTAAAAATTAAAGAAAGAAGAAGAGAATTTTTTTTGAGAGATTGTGACTGATGATATAGATAGATAATGTAAACAGTGAATAATTCATCTCATCATTATGATGACAACAATCTGTACTTCTAGCTGCTTTTGAATGACAATAGTGATGTGAAGTGAAGTAAAATAATGTAAATGTGAACTGCAGACAGAAATTTTACAGAATGTCAAGCAAATCTCTGCATTCACATCAGTGAACTGTTGTGACTAGGTAGGTAGGTAGGTAATTTATTCCGCCCGGAGGCACTACGCCTAAAGGGCTCTAGCGCTATCATCCTGTCAAAACTATTGCTACATCCATGTCCCACAAAAAGCCCTTACTGAAACGTCTTTTCCTTGCTATCTTCTATACTCATTTACTCCTGATATGCTCGGGTAGTCATAGGTGAGGTTGTAGGCGCATTTTGGAGGTGATTCTACAAATGTTCGGCGTCCTATGGTCAGCAGCCGAAGCAGGCCCCATGTGGCTACGGGGTGCATGTTAGTGGGAGGGGAGGTGATTAGTGAGG
>JAABUY010002746.1_pt1 | contig 20410 bp, 20 predicted proteins | sample 5560271 | NCBI WGS metagenome assembly JAABUY01 (sample SAMN10711886, study PRJNA513374) | rock metagenome | isolation source: Antarctica rocks | place: Antarctica: Victoria Land, University Valley
CGATTTCGGGCCTGAGTACGGGTCAGGTAGCATCGTACGTCGGATGGTTTTCGTATCCTAGTATCCCCTGGAGGTCTCTTGGCTCTCCTGACAAGCAGAAGGTTCGTAGCCGGCAGCACGTACAGCTAGACCTCATCGCCAGCCGAAGCGGTGGGGTTGAAGCGGAAAGGTGGATCGACTGATGCTGACTAATCTTCCATCTTGAATTAAGGTTTCTTAGCTCCGAATTGCTTATATGGTTCATACGGTACGCCATAGTCCAAGCTACCGTCCGAACCCTCTTTCAACATCGTAGGTAAACTTATCGTGCCGTAACTCATACGCTTCAACCCTTTACCAACCACCTGTCAGTCTCCGACGCAAGGTTCCACAGAAGCCCTTCCAGAATCATCAACTTCGAATTTTGCCTGATTAGTCCTACTGCAGCCATTCCTTGGTCGCCATATCCGTGTACTTGACTGCTTCCCACTTTGCTCACACGCCATCACTGCACTGCAATTTCCTCACAGCCACCATCTGCAACTCCCCCACCATGGCCGTCCAGGTCACTCTCAACACGCCACTCGCCGAGGCTCTCAATAATGTCGTTCAGCCTAAGCTGGTTGAAGTTGGCTGGAGCATGGGCGGAGCTGACGATTCGGCACTATCGGAGTACATCATCCTCATGCTGGTAAATGGCAAGACGCAAGATCAGATCGCCTCCGAGCTTTCCAACGATTTACTCAACTTGGGACCCGATGATTCAGGGGCGATTGATTTTTCTCGCTGGTTGTTTGAGCAGGTGGAGGTTCTCAACAGACATATCAATGAAGATTCTGCGACACAGGCTGGTGCGCCTGCGATGCAGACAGAGGCTCAGGCCTCAACATCTCATACCGAGCAGACGGGAATGAAAGGTTCCCGGAGAGGTAGTAGGCAATCAGGCAGCGCAGGGGATGAGGACGCCGAGATGGGCGATGTCGTGGACGGGCCACAGGAGGGCAGCATGTACGTAGGAATGAGGTGGTGAGCGATCACGAGACCTATTACTGATTGATATTTGCAGCCCTACAGGTCCGAAGGCGATGCGAAACGGTGGACGCGGCAACAACAAGCGACTCATCGGTCAGCTTTCCAAAGCTATGGAACGGTCGCAAGACGCTCCTCTCCACCGCATACGACCTCAACATGGCACGGAGCGGATAAACAGTCACAGCCGACAACCACCAAAAGGTCCGCGCAATGCTATGAACCCTCACACGCGAATGCTGAACGGAAGACCGATCGGAATGCCAAACGGAGGGATGCCAAACGGGGGTCCTGCCGGTGCGCTGATGCAGATGACGGCACAACAGCAGATGCAACTATTCGCAATGTATGAGGAACAGGCACGATTGATGACGCAAATACTTTCGCCTCAGCAACAGCAGATGTTTTTGCCCGGCATGTCTCAACCTGCGATCAACCCTGCGTTTCAAAATGGCTTCCCATCGCCGCAACCCCCGGGAAGGTCTCTCTTCGAGCGGATTGAGGGCAAGCCTCAAAAACAGCACAACAACGCCAATAGGACCTTTCAGCAGCGAAACGGAGCCGGTCTCCATAATCGGGACCGCCCAGATGTGGCGATGGACGCAGCGCCGCGGCAAGCACAAGCCGATGACGAAGTATCCTCATCAATGGAAGTTGAAAGTTCGCAGAAGATATCTGGCGAACCGGATCCAGACGTCATATGCAAGTTCAACCTCACATGTACACGGAAAGATTGTCCATTCGCACATCAGTCCCCTGCCGCACCTCCAGGGACTACGGTGGATGTCACGGACCACTGCCCGTTCGGCGCTGCCTGCAAGAACAAGAAATGTGTTGGTCGTCATCCATCCCCTGCTCAGAAAGCCAACCACCAATCCGAGCAGGACTGCAAATTCTTCCCCAATTGCACCAATCCGGCTTGCCCTTTTCGACATCCCACAACACCAATGTGCCGGAACGGCGCCGACTGTACGAGGTCTGATTGCAAGTTTACGCACGTCAGAATTCCGTGCCGATTCAATCCTTGTTTAAATCCAAATTGTCCGTACAAACATGCAGAAGGCCAAAAGAGAGGCAAATTCGACGATAAGGTCTGGGTTGCCGACGACGGGAAGGAGGATGAGCATGTTAGTGAGAGGAAGTTCATCGCCGACGATGGTGCGGAGGAAGAATTGATCGTACCTGGCGTCGTCGCCAGTTCCAGTCAGCCTTCTAGCCTCGGTGCCGAACTCGTTACTTAGATTGACAAATAAAGAGCCGTCTAGGTCTCAGGCTCTGGGATGGTTCAGGTGCGCGGCGTTCTTTGATCTGGGTATCCTGGTCATTGTACAGTACTTGGTTTACTTCATTTAATAACCTGGCGTTCCGTGATGGCGCAGCGTAGTGATATAAGGGTCACCATAGAACCAATGTCTTCTGCGTGGGTGTACAGTTCACACGCTTCAACAAAAATCATAATTGAATCATTCTTACAACCCTCTACAGCCCTCTCCAAACACTTCAGCTGTCATAAAGGTATCTCTGTTCACGAGACCGCACTACAGTAGGTGCGGGCGCGGAATATCATTCACCCGTCGTGCCAATAACGTTATGTACAGGGGACCTTCGGATGACGATCTAGGGAAGATTGCTCATGGCTGGAAAGCGCGATAAGGGTCATAGAACCTCGCAAGCATGCGTCTTTGGAGTAATGAACATACGGTGGATCTACTGTTGAGGCATTGCTATCTAGCGTCGCGATGCCCAAGCATCCCACGACACCGTCATTACTCCTCCACACCCTCACCCGTACAGCGGAATCATGAGGTCAAGGACGTTGCAGTGCTTGGCGGAGGCATCACTGGCCTCGCGAGCGCATTTTACCTGTCTCAAGAGCTCCCGGACGCAAAGATCACGCTGTACGAAGGTAGCCCTAGGCTCGGTGGCTGGCTACATTCAAAGCACATCGACGTTGGCAATGGGCAGGTAGTCTTCGAGCAGGGCCCGCGGACGCTACGGCCCAAAACTCCCAGTGGCTTTCTCACATTAGATTTAGTACGAGTGTGGTGATTGTTCATGTCTCAGAGTCTCGCTGATCACACGTACTAGATCCATCAGCTTGGTCTGACGGAAGACTTGCTCACGACTTCCAAAACCGCCCACGCGTCCAAGAACCGCTTCATCTACTATCCTGACCACCTCGTTCGCATGCCTGGTCCTGGCGACGGTCTCTTTAGCCAGGCTTATAGCTTTTTAACTGAGCCAGTCTGGAGAGGTACACATCTTAGCATGATTTTGGAGGCCTTTCAAGCACCCAGACCTTCAAGTCTTCCAGACGAGTCCATTGGTTCTTTCCTTTCGCGACGAGTCAGTCCACACATGGCAAATAATATTATCTCAGCAGTGTTGCATGGTATATACGCTGGTGACGTCTGGCAGCTAAGTGTGAAAAGCATTCAGCCGATGCTCTGGTGGATGGAGGGACACCATGGGAGCATCACAACCGCGTTGATCGAGATTTGGAAGACCAGGTCAAGATTTGTACAGAGTTCAGATCTTGAACTGATTGAGGAATTAGCGACGAAGGAAAGTATGCGGTCACTGAGACCCGTTATAAAAGATGCTAGTGTCTATACTTTCAAACGGGGACTCGGGCAATTAGGGAACCAGCTGCAGGCTAGGTTGAGGAAGACTAAGAACGTGCGTGTCAAGACATATGCCGCCATCAGCGGAATTGAGCTTGACGAGAGAAGTGGTGGCTTGAATGTAAGTAATTTTCTCCATACACCCAGATTCAGCCGCTGAAGCACGCTCCTACAGGTTAGAGTAAAGAAGCCATCACCACAGGCCCGATCCCCAGATGGCAAAGATTATACCCATACTCATGTTATCTCAACGCTATCGGCCAGGAAAATGGCGTTCATCTGCGATCCCATCGTCCGACCCCTGGCTTTTACACATTCCGTCACCGTGATGGTCGTCAACCTTTTCTTCAGGAATCCCAACCTTTTGTCCGTCCACGGCTTCGGTTACCTGATACCACGCTCAATCCCCTTTGAACAAAACCCGGAGCGCGCGCTCGGCGTAGTCTTCGACTCGGACGCAACAATCGGCCAAGACTCCGTACCGGGCACGAAGTTGACAGTCATGCTTGGCGGACACTGGTGGGACGGCTGGAAATCCTACCCAGATGAGGACGAAGGAGCGCACATGGCTCTGAACATCCTCCGGAGACATCTCAACATCACCGACACACCCGCTAGCATACATGTCGGCTTACAGAAAGAATGCATCCCGCAGTACACGGTAGGGCACGAGAAAAGGATGGGGGACGCGAGCAGAGATTTGCAAAGACAATTCAAGGGCAGGTTACGAGTCGCGGGTAATTCATACACGGGCGTCGGTCTGAACGATTGCGTCAGGGCGGCGAGGGATGTAGTGAAAAGGTTGGCTGCTGCGGATGGGCGGTTCGATACTGGATTAGAGTCCTTTACGCAAGAGAAGACTTGGACTATGCTGAAAAGGAAGCCAGTTCCATTGGCGTCATAGATGATACTGACCAAAATACTATGAATGACCGACGAAGAGTCTCGTAGCGGTCTTTTACCATGGAACATTGTTTGAATTTCGAACTATTAACACGGCTCGTGATGAGACACAATGCTGACCGGAACACACGAATGATGACCTTGCCTCTAGAGTGCGGTCGACACCAGACTACATATCTCTACCCGTCAGTCCGTGGCATGAACATGTGCTGCATTCGGAGCTACTTCAGACTCGCGCTTCACCAGGTCATGCGAGGTGCGTGGTTGTCCCAGTACACGGACAGATCTATGACATCGGGCTTTCGTATCATAAACCTGGGACGAGAGACCAAGATGTAAAACAATGATTGCATTAACGCAACTCGTCTATCGAGCTTTGCCCATATCACCCAGCACATCGTGCAACTACCTAACACCCACCCCCCCCCTGAATCCACAGAATAGCAAGTCAAAAACAACGCCAAACCCCACCAGCAACCTCAACCCCCCCAAGCCCTACGCCCCGTACACCGCACCCCGCACACCGGGCATCCACCTACCCCTTCCCCCTCCCCTCACCCTCCGGACTTAACCCCAAAGCATCCAGCTGCCTCATCAGCTCATTGATCCTAATGACCTTCTCGAACTGCTCCGGCAGCAAACTCACCCCCTTCTCCCGCTTCTCCCGCAACTCGCTCGCCTGCCGCAACTTCTTCCGCAGCGTCCGCGCCTGCTTCTCCATCTCCGCCTCCGGGTCCATCACCTCTGCCTCCACATCCCCGCCCTCCTTACTCGACGCTCGCCAGCTCCCTCCTTTCCCCGACGAGCTCGCCTCCACGCTTCCCGAGCCCCCGTCCTCGCCCTTCCCTCCCGTAGCCAGCCCGCTCGCCCCCTTCGCATCGCCATCAGCATCGGCATCGTCCGCCCCCTTCGCTCTCCTGCGCGCCTCGCGCCGCCTCGCGTTCTTGTTGCTCGCGCCCCCGCCTTGATCTTCGTCATTGTCCGCAGCCGCGGTCGCTCCGGGCACGCCGCCTGCGCCGCGCGTCTTCCATGCTGCTGCGGTGCGGTTCTTGTAGACTTCGACGTCTTCGGGCGGCTTGTAGCCGGGTCGGACTTTGATTTCTTTGCGTGTGGTGCCGTCGGCGCGGGTGGAGGAGGGGATGTGTCGTTCGCCGGATGAGGAGGTGGTTATGCCGGATTTGGTAGTGGTGTCTGCGGCGGTGGGGGGGGACATGGTGGGGATGGTGGGGGGGGGTGGGTGCTATGGAGGTGGGAGGAGATGACTTGGGGTGGGTTGGTTGTTGAGGTTTTGGAGTGGTTGGGGGTTCAGGGGACGAGGAAAATTGTTCTGGCTCCTGCTTCTGACGTACAATTCATCTTCTGTGATAGAGGATAGGTAGGGTGACGGTTGGAGAAGGGGAGGTTTGATGTCGGTGGTGAGAGTGTTAATGTCGGGGAGGTGCGTTGGCTTAGTCATGTCTGAAGAAGCACGGCCCAGCCTGCGGCAAATCCCGTGGCCGGATTCCCGCTTCCGGACATCGCTGTCTCTGACTACCTGGCCTTGAAAACCACACCGTTAAAACATCGGGCTCCGTCGGCAACTGTCAAGATGGCGAGTGTAAGTTGTCCACCGCTGCCTATCATTCTTCGCTAACCATTTATGCTGGCAGTTAATGTCTGGTCTCTACAAGCACGTTTGCCCGACACCAACTGTGCCGATCCCCGCTAACCCTGACAACAGCTCCGTCTTCCGGAGGAACTATGTCTTTCTCGGCGCGGTCTTTCTCTCGGCCTTCGCGTTCGAGATGTGAGTATTGCATTGCCGTCATTGCGATTCTGGGTATTGGGTCTTGTCTTACGAAGGTGATCATCTAGAGCCTTCGACACCGCCACCGACAGGATCTGGGATAGCGTTAACAGGGGCGTACGTTGCATTTCCGGTGTGAAGTTGTTGAAGGAGGTGGCTAATCTGTTGGCTTAGCGTCAATGGAAGGATATCCGGCACAAGTACATCGAGCAGGAATAAGGGCTGGTGCGACGAGTTAAGGGGGTGGGCTGCTTTCGGCTTTAGGAGAGACGGGTGGATGTGTGAGGGCTTGTGTGTAAAGAGTTCTTGTATCATACAAAGAATTGAATCGACAGTCTACGTCATTGACAGCAGGCGGTGACTGTAACAGGCATATACGCATTCAGCCAGACTCGAAGTCCCGACGTTCTTTAAGCGGATATGACCAACACTACCCCCCGGCTTGTTTGCATCCTCCTTCCAGGGTGGATAATGAGGAATGAGCCTAGATGTAGGACCTTGACGGTAGCAACAACAACGACCTTCTGTTTTCCTTCAACCGAGTCGAAGCAGTGCGCATAAAATCCGCCGATGCTGTGGAGGACCTTGACCAAGCCTTCTTTTACCGGCTGTTATCTTTGAAGTCAGGTTTAGCAAAGTTATTATCATCCCCTTGGAAGAAATGATGTGGATGTAAGTCACAGAAGAGTAGTACATTCCGTATGCGGGGAGCACTCCTAGGGATGAATGAACAGTAGATTCAACAAAGACTTAGGTGCTACCCCAGTTGCCTTAAAGAGGCTATCGTTTATCAGGTTATCGGCTCGTTTGCATTCATCGGTCTTTCTATTTTCCCGACCACGACCGTCATTGCAGTGGCACATCAGCACCTCTCACCTCTTTAAGGCAAGGTGCAGTGTTACGAGTACCGCACCCAAGCTTGATCGTACTTTACTTACCGTGCGGTACAATAGTGCCTTCACAGACTTACGCCGCACGAACTGCAGGTTTACAAGAAAGCTAACCTGGATACGTACATCAAGTCTGCAGTAGCTCAACCACCGAAACCGAGTCTCGCTGTGGACCCAAAGACCCTGACAAACAAAAGGCGCCTCGCCGTTCCCTCGGTGAAAGCCTGGCGCAGCGTCGAATCTTATCGCCGTAATGATATTGACGGCTCACGACCAACAGCTCTGCCATGTTCTGAGGGACCATCCTAGAGAGCATGGCAACCGATATGATAATCACGCCAGTCAGCACCTTTTAGAATCCCTGTTCAGCTCCCTTACCTGCCACAATGTCGACTATTTGCGACTACTTTTCCCACATGGCCCACCAGACAGTTGGCAGCTTAGAGAAGCGCAGGGTGCAGTCGAGGGAGCCGAATACTCCGAAGCGGCGAGGGGCAAGCCGTGTGGGCATATTTTCAAGAGTGGTGAAGCAACATACCGTTGCAAAACCTGCACGCTTGACGATACATGCGTTCTCTGCAGCAAATGTTTCGATGCTTCGGATCACTTACATCATATGGTCTACGTTAGCGTATCTCCAGGAAACAGCGGTTGTTGCGACTGTGGCGATGCTGAAGCATGGAGATTACCGGTCAACTGTGCCATCCATACGGCAGATCAGTCTCGCCCCTACACGGAATCAAGTGAAGCGGCGCAACTTCCGCAGGATCTGGCTGAGAGCATCAGAATCACTATCGGCCGGACAATAGACTATATGTGCGATGTAATATCGTGCTCACCGGAACGGCTACGTTCAGAGAAGTCGGTGGACAGCATCAGGCACGATGAGCGGCTCTCTCGCCTGACGTCCAAATGGTACGACAATGCGGAGACTGTCGAGGATAGTCCAGAATACGCGCTGCTTTTGTGGAATGACGAAAAGCACACCGTGGACGAAGTCAAGAATCAACTGGCGCGCGCTTGCAGGAACACCATGAGGTTTGGGTTGCAAAAGGCGAACGAGGTGAACGATATGGGTCGCAGCGTCGTCAGATATTCGAAGGACATTGAGGAGTTGCTCAAGATAGCTAAGATTATCGAGGATATCAAGGTCACCGTCACGATACGTTCAGCAAGAGATACCTTTCGAGAGCAGATGTGCGGCACAATTATCGAATGGCTTGTGGACATTGCCGGCTGTAGCATCGGTAAGGACCACGACATTCTACGACATACAATATGCGAGGAGATTCTCAAGTCCTGGCGGACAGGCAGTGAAGCTTGCAATGCAACTCCTGGTAGAAGTGGCATTGACGATCATGAGAGGGAGGAAGCATCACAGGACAGGCGGCTCATATTCGCTCAAGCCATCCAAAACGAGGCGATGGTAGCACGGGTAATGAATGAAGAAAGTGATGAAGATCTGGTCGATGATGACAATAACGATGGCGACGAGGACGTAGATAGCCAGATGATAGAAGCGGACGAAGAAGACGACATGCTATTGGATCTCGATATGAGGGATGGCGTTGAGGATGAAGATCTGGACATGCAGACAGCAGAAGAACCCGAAGATGAGACCGAAGTGTCCGAGGCAACCTATGCCGGCTACCCTCCTCCCCCTCCTCCCCCTCCTCCACCGCCTCAGCCCCGGAGACGACGGCAGAGAACCCGAACGTCGTCAGACTCCGACAATAGTGATCCGCTTTTACCTCCGAGTGTTCTCGCGAAAGTAACAATAGAAATCCCCAAAACACCCACTCAAAAAGCCCGAATAAGTCACCAAAGACCCGCAAAATATTGGCTTGAAAAGCCCCCAGGCTACACGACCAGAGATACTGTTCCGCTGTACGAAGACATTTGGCAGCGTGTAAGACTCGATTGGATGATTCTCTTTGATCTGAGACTTTGGAAGAAAGCTCGAACGGATCTTCGTGACCTGTACATCAGTACCGTGGTCACGATTCCGCAATTCAAGCGAGTGCTAGGACTTCGGTTTGCAGGCCTTTATACTGTCCTGGCCCAGCTCTATCTCGTATCTGATCGAGAACCCGATCATTCGATAATCAATCTGTCTTTGCAGATGCTGACCACCCCGTCTATCACTGAGGAAGTGGTTGAACGAGGAAATTTCTTGACCAATCTGATCGCGATCCTTTACACTTTCCTCACTACACGACAAGTCGGTCATCCGCAAGATGTTGATCCTTTGGCTACATTAGCCTTTGATGCTGGATCAGTCACTAACCGGCGCATGTACCATTTCTTTATGGACCTCAAATATCTGTTTGGATCTGAGTACGTACAGGAAAAGCTTCGTACTGAAGAAAGGTACATGCTGCAATTTCTTGATCTTGTGAAGCTACCTCAGGGCATCTGCCCCAACACGCGAGCGATAGGAGAGCATGTCGAATATGAAACAGACGCTTGGATTAGTGCTTCTCTTTTGACCCGCGAGATTAACAGACTATGCCGTCAATTCGCAGAGTCCTTCCGGTGGAAGAGAAGTGAGGATGCGGCCAGTATCTCTCGTGTGATACGCTTAGCTGCAAAGACAACGATCATAAACTCGGTCGGAGCAGAGCGTAAACGGTTTCATCAAGCCGAGATCAAGGATGAGGTGCAGTTCAAGACGCTGGATCCGCTCGCCTTCGACCGGGACGAGTGGGGCCGTGCTATGCAATACGAAGTGGTCAACTTTGTCGTGGACAAGGAGCCCATCAGCTTTCATCATGCGCTTCACTATACGCTTTCGTGGCTGGTGGACTGTGGCAAGAGCATGTCCCGCGACGAGTTACGAAGCCTTCTGCTTTTTACTGCCAAGGAACTTAGAGAGCCGCCTACAGCTAGGGCTATGATTCCGGATCATGAACCGGAAGACTATCTGATGGCAATGTTCGACTTCCCTTTGAGGGTATGCGCATGGTTGGCGCAGATGAAGGCAGGGATGTGGGTACGGAACGGCTTGAGTCTTCGACATCAGATGTCTACGTACCGTGGAGTATCCCAACGCGATTTAGCCCACCATCGCGACATATTCCTTTTACAGACTGCGCTGGTTACATGCAGCCCCAACCGTGTTCTGGCATCGATGATCGATAGGTTTGGCCTGGTCGATTGGATAAAGGGCAATTACGGATTCCGGCCTAGATTTGAGGACACTCAGCTTGTAGATGTTGCGGAGGATCTGATACATCTTTTGATTGTGTTGCTCAGCGATAGGACCTCCCTGCAGCCGATTGAAGATGAACCATATCCACAGACTCTTGCTATCAGGAAGGATATCGTGCATATCCTCTGCTTCAAACCGTTGTCTTTCTCGGACTTGTGCGGACGTTTGGCGGACAAGTTCCAGGACCTCGAAGAGTTTCAGGATATTCTGGATGAAATGACAAACTTCCGATCGCCTGAAAGTCTCTCGGATTCTGGGACATTCGAGCTAGCGCAAGAATTTCTCGAAGAACTTGATCCGTATATCGCGCACTACAGCAAAAATCAGCGTGACGAAGCCGAAAATGTCTATCGATCGTGGAAGGCAAGAACAACCGGAAAGCCCCTTTCGGCCGTCGTCTACGAACCTAAACTTCGACCAATTGACTCAGGAGTCTTTGCGGATCTCGCAGCCTTCACGAGGTCGCCCCTTTTTGCCCAGACAATATACTATTCACTAGCATACGCGGTACAGGCGAAGACTTATACCCCTACCATACCGAGTACAAGGGTTGAAGCTTTCATCCAGGTCGTCCTTCACCTCACCCTACTGGCCATCCTTGAGGACAGAACCGACGAGGATGAGATGACGGAAGAATCACTACAGTCCTTCACCTTTCACGCCTTGTCTAAATCTGCAAGTGTTGGGATACCTGGACACCCTACAATCTTTGCTCTTCTCCAAGCATTATTGTTCTTGGACGAACTCAAATCCTGCGCCCCAAAGATTCACCTCGCCCTTCGACGGCTCCAGCAGAAACGACCAAGGAAATACAGATCCATCAGCGCAACATTCGGTGTTCCGTCAGAGAGAATAGACACCGAGTCCCCAGCCAGTGCTGCAGGGGATGATGCTGAACGGAAGAAGAAGCAAGCTTTAGAACGTCAAGCGAAGGTCATGGCACAGTTTCAGCAGCAACAACAGAGATTTCTGGATAACCAAGGGGATATAGACTGGGGCGACGAAGACCCGGCCGTTGATGACTCAGAAGAACCGGACTCTAAGAAAGAACACCGAAAGTTCTGGACATACCCAAGTGGGACATGCATACTATGCCAAGAGGAAACGAATGATGCGCGTCTTTTCGGAACATTTGCTCTCATAAAGGATAGCGACATACTAAGACAGACAGATCTCAAAGACCCCTCATTCGTCAGCGAAGCAATCGATTCTCCAAAAAGCCTTGATCGATCCGCTGATGACATTCGCCCTTTTGGAGTATCTGGTAAAAATCGAAACCTGGTGCGCAAACTCACCGCTACAGGCGAGGAAGTATTCGCCCTGCGTCAAGGGCTAGGGAAAGGCTTCCCTCCTTCACAAGTCAAACGAGGTCCTGTCACCGTCGGATGTGGACATATAATGCATTACACATGTTTCGAGCTTTACTATGCAGCCACCCAGCGTCGTCAGGCACATCAGATTGCCCGTAATCATCCCGAGCGATTGGCCCGGAAAGAGTTCGTTTGTCCGCTATGCAAAGCACTCGGCAATGCTTTCTTGCCGATTATTTGGAGAGGCAAGGAGGAGGTGTATCCGGGCGTCCTGCACACGGATTGTTCGATGAACGAGTGGCTGCAGTCGCACGTTGCACTCACAGTGTCGAGGTTCCAGAAGTCAGCCGTAGCAGATCACCAAAACCAGGCAAATGCTCGGTATCAAGAACTTTTCGTTACGTACGCCTCAAGGGCAATCATCCCTCCCTTGGCGAACAAACTAGATCAGCTTGTACAACCACATCATTCGAACCCGATTCTACCAAATCAGCCAGGCCCATTTCAGATGCCAGGAATCTTCCCCAATGAAGACATCTTAACAATGACTTCACCAAGCCATGCTATTGCCCCACAAGCAATGGCTATGGTGGAACTAGTCGGTATATACAAGAGACTCTGTGAAACCTTTAGGGTCAATCAGTTGACGACTCGTTACAACTACCCCACGGCGAGTGCACCCGCACTGGAGGACTTGACGAATACTGACACACTGGCAAAAACCTTGGGGTTCTCTATAGCTGCCACGGAGATTGCACAGCGGGGGATTGAGTCCGCTTCCGGTTCCACTCTCTTGGATAAAATACCGCAACAAACACTCACTCACTTGCGCATACTATCCGAGACAGCTTTTTCCTACATTGCCATTGGTGGATTGCGTAACGTTGTAGCGAGCAAGACCGTCGCGGAGTTTTCTGAGACGCATATCCGTCAGCTCCACCAACTGTGGTTTGGCCATCCCCAAATATTCGGATCAGGACCTTCGTTTCTCGATTCTGACTATCTACAACCACTTCTCAGTCAGGACCTTTTCAATTTCCTTGCGGAATGCTCCGTATGCATTATACCTGCGTTCGGCCTTGACGTCCATCATGTCCTACAGCTTTGTTATATTGCTGAGATTGTGAAGGTAGCTGTTGCATTTCTCTACGAACCTGAAGGTCTCTTGCAGTTGTCAGCCTCAAGAGATGACACGACGAGTACCTTACACGGTAGTAGCGAAAGTCGCAACTCGACAGCTACCGAGTCCTTACTTTCCTTCCTGAATCGGATCCTTACGTCTGCTGAAGTTCCCATCACGGCCCGTTGGAAAGAACGAGTTACCCTCCCAACACAACAACTTCAAAGGCTGTTGGCTAGCTACGCATTGCCATTCCTGCGTAAGAGCGTTATACTTCTACATGTCAGCTACGGCCTTGACTTCCCAAATACGGGAAGCTCTGATACCGATGTGACCGAGTTAGACCGGCTCACGAGTGCTCTACGCCTTCCCACGGTGGACGATATATGTTCCTCTTTGGATACTGAGTTCACAGTTTCGACCGTGCTGCAATCCGTTGTCGCAGGTTGGGTCCGCCATTGGGCATGGAATCGTTTGGGCAAGCGTCCGGGTACGCGGACAATGTCGCTCAGCCACCCTGTCATTTTCGAGCTGATTGGGCTGCCTCATGCTTTTGATACATTGACGGACGAAACCATGAGACGTAAGTGTCCCACCACCGGCAAAGAGCTCGTCGACCCAACCATCTGCTTGTTCTGTGGAGACATCTTCTGTAGCCAAGCGTTCTGCTGTCAAAAGGGAAAACTTGGCGGTTGCAACCAGCACCTGGAGAAGTAAGTATATCCCCAAGTGAACAATGATCTCTCTCCAACGAGCTCAGTGACCTGACACCCTGGCAGATGCGGACACGGTATTGGCTTATTCATCAACATCCGAAAGTGCACCGTACTATATCTCCACAGTCACACGGGCAGCTGGGCGTTTGCCCCTTATCTCGACAAGCATGGGGAGGTCGATCCGGGGCTGAGGCGCAACCGGCAGTTGTTCCTGAACCAGCGGCGGTACGACGCTCTGCTGAGGAACGTCTGGCTCCACCACGGCATCCCGACGACGATTTCGAGGAAGCTCGAGGCGGATATCAATAATGGTGGCTGGGAGAGTTTGTAGGTAGAGGAGTTGGGGTTCTACACTGGCACATGGTTCTCTAGCGTATGGGAGTTTTCGAGAAGATTACCAGGTAGGAGACACTGGTCGGAGTGGCCTGAGGTTTCTGGAGTTGGCGGTTTCATGTTTCTAGCTTTACGGGACATTCCGAAGCACATGAGTGACGTTCTTAGCTAGCTTGTCATCACTACAGTAGATCTCCAGACAGCATTTGTACAATGAGACGTGCTTCTCGGAACTAAATTCTCCAGGCACACACGCGCACACTCATACTATTGAAGATCACTCGTTTGGTGAGGAGATTGTCAGATGAGCTATCTCAGTGACCTCTCTGCAGCAAGAATTTCCCCAGTGAAACCACAAGTCCTGGACCCGTTCCCACCATGAACAACACCCAGTTCCGCCGTCTAGTCTTGGACACGCCAACTGTAAAACCGAACGGCAGCACAGACGCTCTCGCCGCCACCCCTCGAAGGGATGGCGCCCCGCAAGCAACCCTCGGCTCCCGACTGCGCTCCAGCATCCCCATGACCCCGTACGTTCTTGCCCCCCACCGCCGCCCACGCCCGCACCTGCGCACTCCCCATCCCCCCCAGCACTAACGCTCCGAGACCCACCACAGACGCTCCGTCGCCGGCTCATCGTCGTCGTCGAGCATCGACTTCGCGCGCCAACTCGCCGCCCACAACGCCCCCTCCTCCGGCCACGCGGCCAAGCGCTTCAAATCGTCCGCCGCGCCGAAAGGGTCCAAGCTGGCGTCGGGCTACGTCGACCGCACGCAGACGCGCGTCGCGGCCGCGGAGGATGCGATGGCCGGGCGGATCAAGGCGCTGGAGGAGATGGTGAAGCTGGGCCAGATGGACGAGGGCACGTTCGTCAGGCTGCGGGACGAGTTGGTGGGTGGGGATGTGGGCACGACGCATTTGGTTAAGGGGTTGGATTGGAAGCTGTTGGAGAGGGTGAGGAGGGGGGTGGATGTGCTTGGTGGTGGGGAGGTGGGGGTGCAGGAAGAGGGGGAGGAGGGTGTGATGAGTGGGGAGGGGGGCGAGGGCGTGGAGGAGGAGTTTGAGGAGTTGGAGCATCAGGAGGTTAAGCCGGTTGAGAGGGAGGGGAGGGTCAAGAAGGGTGAGACGGCGCAGGCGGCGGTGGTGGTGGCGGGGAAGAAGAGGACGAGAGACGAGATTCTGGCGGAGTTGAGGGCGTCGAGGCTCGCTGCGGCGGCGGAGAAGAAGGCTGCGGAGAAGCCGGCGCTGGGGCCGAAGTTTAGGAGGTTGGGGTATAGGAAGGAGAGGAGTCGAGTTGAGCGGGATGGGAGGGGGAGGGAGGTGTTGATTACTGTTGATGAGGAGGGTAGGGTTAAGAGGAAGGTGAAGAAGGGAAAGGTCGGAGAGGGCGCGAAGAGTAATGGGAGTGTGCTTTTGGTACCTGATAAGGAATCTAAGCCTTTGGGTATGGAAGTACAGGGAGTCCCTTCAATCGGGCCGGCCGAGGACGATGGGGATGGGGATATCTTCGAGGGAGCAGGCGATGACTACGATCCTTTAGGCGGTGTTGACAATGACGATGAGGACGACAGCGACGGTTCCTCGGTCGGAGATACAAAGACGTCAGCAATTGACGGCGAGCCAGCATCAATCGCCCATACGGAAGGAAATGACACGGAGCACGCTCGCCTAGATCCTCCCAGTCCACCCCGGAAAGAAAGTAGAACAGACATGCCTCCGCCTCCTCCAACACAAAGACCGTCGGCACCTACAAGAAACTATTTCGGCGACCCCACCGCAAGCGAACCAGACACCAACATCTCAGAGCCCTCAAACCCACTCACAGACCCGACCATCCTCGCCGCCCTCAAGAAAGCCTCTTCCATCGCACCCATCTCCTCGAAGGACAGCCGAGATGCGAACGACGAAGAGGCGGCTCGTCTGGCTCGTCGGAAGCAGATGCTCGAGTCGCACGATCGCGACGCGGAGGACATGGACTTGGGCTTCGGGAGCAGCCGGTTCGGCGACGAAGAAGAGATGGAGGAGCGAAAGGTCAAACTTTCCGTCTGGACTGGTGGTGGGGCGGAAGGTGGGGAGGACGGGGCGGGCGGCAAGGGCGATGGGAAGGGGAAGAGGAAGCGGGGGCCGAAGAAGAGGAAGGGGGATGGCAATAACGCGGCTGATGTGTTGAAGGTGTTGGAGCGGAGGAAGGGGGGGTCGAAATAGGAAGGTTGGTTGAGTTGATTCTTGCTCTGGGGTGGGGTACAGATGCCTTGCCTTGCCTTGCCTTGCCTTACATAGTTTATGCATCGATCGAATGCAGATGCCTCACGTGCACTGCCACTGCCCAATGGATGGATCATGGCAGTCGGAAAGAATGGATTTGTATAAGTATGAGCATGAGGTTGAGCATGAGCATAAATGCCTTCAAAAATATCAGGTAAGCTGCTACAATAAATGCCAAAATCTACCTTAATTCAATCTTTCCTCCGAGTAGCACAAGTATCACCCTGTTCCAGACCCTCAGCCAGAAATCCACGACGGTGTAACTACAGTACCTTATTCCTGTATTCCCCGATCAGACACATATCTACATACGCAAGGTCCAGGGAGATTTAAAAAGCCAGGTCGGTTAGGTAAGGTAGCGAAGTGCCGTGCACGCAGTGGGAAACAAAGCCCCGGTCCTTGGGTTTGGCATGGCATGGCATTGCATGGCTGAATCAACCGATCAAGGCGTGTCGCTTGAAGACGCCAGTTTTCTCGAAGCCAGGAAGGAATGAAATCCGTAGCCCCTTTCTGCCGGAGACTGGGAATGGGGAGATTACGCGATCGGATTACGCACTCCTGCACTCCTGGACCCGTGCAGTAGCGGAGGACGCCTTTTGAATCCCTCCTGGGCTAACGGCGCTTCGATTCATGCTTCTCTCTTACATGATCGTAATGGAATTGGCAATGGAGATGGCATTGGAAAGTCACACCTGTATGCATCATATTGAAGTAATGATTGAAAGGAGCGCACACGGCTTCGCACAGTGTGGTAGCAACGACGTTAAAACTATCAAAGTGGCATCGGCGACTTGTCTTGTTCTTGTCTTGTTGCATGCGGCCTGCCTGCCATCCCAACTCCCCATCTCCGTCTACAGTACCTACTAGAATCTGGGCCCAGTTTGTCGGGTTGCCCCTGCCCCTGCATCTCAAGTTACGCTTTACGCTTTACGCTTTACGAAATAGTTAAGGTCTGGATCAGAATCTCTTAGCCCCGGCACTCACACCTCATCCATGTTCCACACCACCCCCCCCCTTCTCAATTGCTGCTCTGCACTGCTCGTCTTTCTTTCTGACTGTGTTCCTGACTGTTTTCTTTCCTGCAGGCGCTGATTCATTCATGTTGCTGTTACTAAGGTACCTGACTTCAGTAATGTCATCAGTGGGGCCAAGATACCTTACTTGACCTATCATCGAAATGTATCATCAAATTTTGCGTTGTGGAGCACTCATACCTACCTTGTTCATCTTGTGGCCGCCGTCAACGGAAGTTATCCGAGAGAGTAAGGTACACTCCTGCACGTGCATTCGTGGCTCGACAGACATAATTTACAAGGAGCCGCAGCGACTCCAAGACTTTTTCATCCCGGCCCTTGGATACTTGTCTTTGTCGTAGCTTACTCACCTAGGTACCCACCTCCCCACCTATGGAAAGTAAGCCGGTTTGGCACCATCCTCAAAAAATCTCCGCCGGACTGACTCGCACCTTGATGCACTGATTGAAAGCCCATGTTCTTGCTTGAAACGCGCCACTTACGACGCTCAGGCTTCGTGCCCTCCTTTATAAAAATGTCCACATTGATATATTTCCATCGTCCGCCATATTCTCGCTCTCTCTCTTTTCCTTCTCTCACCACCTTTGCTAAGTCTTGCTCTTGCTCTTGCAGTTGCACCCTTCGCTACAACAAGTCATTCCTTTGGAGCTCCTTTGCTCGTTGCATTCTTTCGCTGGTCAACTGAAGACCTCAAGCCCCTCCTTTTCCAACCTCTCCGCAAGCAGAAGCCCAGGCCGGCTCACGGATTACTTTCTGCCCAAAGTCGACAAGGTACCCTCTCGACGAGACTACGACATCGATCACAGGATGACTCGCTTCAACATTGCCCTCCTTACCCTTCTTTTACCGTCTGTGCTTGCCGCTCCCTCGAGACATTTGGCGATCGTTCCTGGCAAGCGCAACAACGACGCAGGTCCGTATGACGTGGACAGCAACTACGGCGCGGCTGGCACGGGGACTGGGATTCCCCTGAGCACTGGATTGCCTATCAGTATCCTCAGCTCTTCATCGGATGATGCCGCAGCCGATCCCTCCGCTGCGCCGGTTGATTGTGGATCTGACGGCTGTCCTGCCACGACCACCATCACTTCCACCAACATCGTCACCGAAACCGAAACCGTTATCCCTGCAACAGGCCCGGCGCAGACGCAGGCGTCTGGATCTTCTGCCGCTGGTTCCGCCGCCTCAACTTTTCCGGCTGGACCCTATGGAAATGCTACCGATGGCTCGAGTCGCTATGCGCCAGGACCGACTGGCACTGCCGGGTCCACGGGAAGATCGTCCCGTCACGGACATAGGCACAAGCACAAGACCCATAGCTTCAACTCGACGACAACGAGTGTGGCCGAGGCTCCGGCATCTACCAGTATCTTGGCTGAATCGTCGTCCTACTCCAGTGCCGCCGACTCTTCGTCCTCTGAGGTAATCACCTCTGACGCGAGCAATGTTGTGTCTGCTGTCCAAGTCACTTCCACTTCTGCAAGCCCGACTGTGGGAATTAGCACCAGCTCTGATCAGCCCTTGGCACCTACATCCGCAAGCTCAACTACCGCTGTCCCTGACCCGACAAGTGCAAGTTCTTCGTCAAGTACAAGTGTGACAAGCGCAGACTCGACAAGTGCAGGCTCGACTTCAGCAGCCGGGGGTGAGTTCTACCAAGCTCCAACGTCCAAGACGACATCTTCGTCTGCTTTTATATCTTCTTCCTCCTCATCCTTTTCATCTTCGGCCCCCGTACCATCTTCCTCAGTCCCGTCCTCGTCTGCACCGGCATCCTCTGCATCGACTTCTTCTGTACCACCTTCCACCATGGCTGTGCCATCGTCAACCTCGACAACCTCAACCTCGAGCACATCAACCGGAGTGTCCGCTACCGTTGCCGCCACCCCAAACAGCAAATACACCGCCAACACCGGCACCGGCAAACGCGGTCTGGCCTACAACGCCGCCGGACTCACCACGTGCTTCAACGGCGCAAGCGAAGTCTCATGGGCCTACAACTGGGCCTCGTCTTCATCCGGCCTCTCCAGCGCCTTCGAATACGTACCTATGCTCTGGGGCACGCAATCCGATCACACCAACACCTGGCAAAGCGCCGCCACCGCCGCCATCGCCTCCGGCTCCAAGCACCTCCTCTCCTTCAACGAGCCCGACCTGGCCTCCCAATCCAACCTCAGTCCCGCCGCCGCCGCCGCCGGCCACCGCACGTACCTGCAGCCGTTCGCGGGCCGCGCCAAACTCTCCGCCCCGGCTATCACCAACGCCGGCCTCGCTTGGCTCGAACAGTTCCTCGTCGACTGTGCCTCCTGCACCATCGATTTCGTCCCCGTGCATTGGTACGATTCCGCCACCAACGTCGCGTACTTCAAGTGGTACATCACTTCCGCCATCGCGGCCGCCAAGGGAAGACCCATCTGGATCACCGAGTTTGGCGCCAGTGGCACGCAGGCGCAGCAGGTCGCTTTTCTGCAGGAGGTCATGCCCTGGCTGGACGGGCAGGCGGCCGTTGAGCGGTATGCTTATTTCGGCGTCTTTAGTGGGGTTTTGGTCAGTGGGACGGGGTTGAGTGCGCTGGGGCAGACTTTTGCTACGTACACTTAGACCGTTGCGCGGACGTGGGTGTGAGCTTTGGGGCTGAAGCTGAAATGTGGAGCCGGGGCAAAGGAGGAATCGAGGAGAGTGCGTCAGCCGTGTCGATTGGGTGCGTTCACACGAACAGGGAGGTTGCCGCAAGACAAGGTTTCTGGATTTTTTTTTCTATTCTTAGATTCTGGCAGCATTTAGATCGAGAAGAGCCCGGAAAAGCTTTTCCTTCAGTTCACAAGACCACCATAGTTGTATATTTCTCTTCCATTCTAGGTGTCAAATTCGTCCCGCTTCGATCCTTCCTCCGCATCGACACTCAACGGAAGTGAATCAAAAGCACCGCCTTCCAGTCTCCTCCCCCATCACCCCCCTTCGACGCTCACACGGACACCACCAACCTCCGTCGGTCCCACGTAGGGTAGAAGTAAAATACACGCACGACAGATAAACCCCATCCCATCCAGATATGCACCCGTCCCCTCGGTCAACCATGCTGCAAAAAGTCCCACCCACCCCCGCCCTCTTCCCCTCCCTCTCACCGCACGCTCCTAAACCAAACCCACCCCCCCTAAAAGCATCCCCTCTCCCCTGAGTCTCCCCTCTCCTCTCCTCCCCTCCCCTCCC
>JAABUY010002747.1_pt1 | contig 20410 bp, 27 predicted proteins | sample 5560271 | NCBI WGS metagenome assembly JAABUY01 (sample SAMN10711886, study PRJNA513374) | rock metagenome | isolation source: Antarctica rocks | place: Antarctica: Victoria Land, University Valley
AGCCCTGTCTCGGGGCGCGCGGCTGCGGGCCTTTCTGGCAGCAGCATTCCCGGACCGCGCCCGCAGCCACCACCGCAGCCGTCGCCGAGCTGCACGTGCGCGCGTGCGCTGCTGCCGACATCGTGCTTTGCCCTGCTGAAATTGGAAAAAAGTTCCCCTTCCTGTGGCAAAGCAGGCCACGCACGTGCCCGCCTGCCAGCGGGCGAGCGCGAGCGCGCGCCTGCGAATGGCCTACCCTAACCCTAGGCTGTGCCCGGCGCAGGCAGCGGCGCGGAGGACCTGTCCGCGGCGCTGGGCGCCGGCTGCGGCGCCTGGTTCCAGGACGCCGACCGCACATTCTACCGCGCCAGCGGCCTGCTGCAGCGCGCGGAGGCCGCGTCCGGCGCCGAGCGCGCCGCGCTCGCGCGCGAGGCGCTCCGGCTCATGATGCAGGCGCGGCGCGGCGGGGGCCGGCCTGCGGGTCGCTTGAGCGCCCTGATGGAGGCTCTGATGTAGTGGCCTCGGAATGGTCTGAGAAGCTCTTGGGCCGCGCTCGCGCGCGAGGCGCTCTGGCTCATGATGCAGGCGCGGCACGGCGGGGCCCGACCTGCGGGTCCCTTGAGCGCTCTGATGGAGGCTCTGATGTGAGTGGCGCCACTCAGAATGGTCTGAGAAGCTCTTGGGGCTGGAGTGGTATGTTGTGCCTAGGCAGCTGCAGTGCTCTGCGAGCGAGGGGGGCGCCTGCGGGGCGCTCGGCCGCCTGCCGGAGGCTGGGGCGCCGACGGCGCGGCGGCGCGCGGCGGGCGCTGCGGGGGCTCGTGCGGAGCCTCTGTGTGTGATAGGACTCTGTGCCGAGCGGCCTGCTCGCGCGACGTCTGCAGCGGAGGATGCACTGAGCGCTCGCAGGACCTTTGCATGCAGGTCAGGTGCACGCATCAGCTTGGTGTCATGGCACGCAGCGGCCCGCTGCTGGTCGCACCCTGAGCCCCAGAGCCCTGTCTGGCGCCGGTCGCGCAGGCGCCGTGCGCATTGCAGCTGGACTGGTGCCATGCAAGGGGCTAGGTACACATTGCAGGGTGTAGGGTAGGGACCCAGCCTTGCGCCGCCCGCGCAGGCGCCGCGCGCGTGTGACCTGGGCCAGGTGGTGCCGCAGCTGCGCTCCTGCCGTGCAGGGGTGCAAGGAATAGAGAACATGTTGTTAGGGTTAGGGTCTGGGCCCAAGCCTGGCGCCGCCCGCGCAGGTGCCGCGCGCGTGCGACCTGGGCCAGGTGGTGCCGCAGCTGGCCGCGCTGCGCTGCTACGAGGGCGTCGTCGACCTGCCGCTCGCCAAGGCGGCCGCGCTGGACCCGGACCGCCTCGCGCGCCTGCCGGGCGAGCAGGGGCGCGGCGCGCGGGAGGCGCGCCCCCGCCTGGGTAGGGTAGGGTGTGTCAGAGCTGTCCTGCCAGAGCCGCCAGAGCTGCGGGGGCGCCGCGCGCCGCTGCCGCGCTGGACCTGGACCGCCTTGCGCGCCTGCCGGGCGACCAGGGGCGCGGCGCACGGGAGGCGCGCCTTCGCCGGGGCGTGCCAGGCCCTGCCAGGGTGTGCCAGGCCCTGCCGGAGCTGTGCAGGCGCCGCACGTCGCTGCCGCGCTGGGCCCCGGCGCGGCACGCGCCTGCCTGGCGAGCCGGGGCGCGGTGTGCGGGCAGCGTGCGGTCCCGGCCGAGGCCTGCCCTGAGCCGCCGATGCGGGCAGCGCCCCGCATGGCAGCCTCGGCATGCAGACGCGCTGGTGCATGACCGCGGTGGGCGCGGGCGGCACATACAAGTCCGCCGCAGCCCCAACTGCACGCCTAAACCTAATCCTGGCCCCGCAGGCGCTCAACGAGCAGTGCTACGCGCACGTGCTCGGCGTGCTGCGCTACCTGGTGAGCCCCGAGGCGGCCGGCGACGCGGGCGAGCGCCTGCAGCGCAGCGCGCAGCTCAGCGCCGACGACCGGGCCGCCTTCCTGCAGGCGCTGCTGCAGGTGCGCCCAAGCAGCGCCGGCCAGCCAACCAGGCATGTATCTTGCTGCGTGTGCACGGGCGGGGCCGAGCTTCGGGCACCCATCAGCCGGCGGCGTCTGCTGCCCAGGCAGGGTCACCAAGACACTTTCAGGCAGGTCTGCGCACCCTGCCATGAGCGGGGGAGGCGTGCTCCCAGCACCCGACCGGCTGGCGGCGTCTGCTGCCCAGACAGGGTCGCCGAGGGTTTTGCAGGCAGTGGCGCACCCTGGCCCTATCAGCCAGCAGTCAGGGCGCGCGCCGGCCGGGCGCGCAGCGCTCGGCGAAGGCGGCGGACCCGACGTTCCGGGAGGCGCTGTTCGACGCGCTGGTGGAGCTGCGCGCGGCGCGCGAGCTGCTGCAGCTGGACAGCCCCGCGCTGGAGCGGCACCTGCGCGCGTCCGGCGGCCTGCCCGAGCGCGGGCCGCTGGCCGCCGGCGCGCCGGTCGGGCCGCTGGAGCCGCCGCAGGCGCGCCCCCGAGGCGCCGGCGTGTCCCGCCGGCCGCGCGCGCGGCGGCGGGCGCGCCGCGGCTGTGCAGCGCGCTGGGCGGCTCCTCCCCGGCGGGTAGCAGCGGCGCCTGTGCTGTGAAGCGGGCAGCGGCCACGCCCCGGGCCGTCGCTCCCCAGGCACGAGGCTTTGCTGCGTCGCAGCTCAAAGGCAGTGCGTCCTTGTAGACCCTTGCAGGCCCTTGCAGACCCTTGTGTACCCTACAAAGACCATGGCAGCATCGCTTTGCAGGTGGCCGCGCTGGAGATCCTGGCGCGCCTGTACATCGAGCGCGACCGCTTCGAGGCGGCCACGGCGGTGTATGCCGCGCTCGCGGAGCGGCGCTCGGGCCTCGGCGACGCGGCCGTGCAGCTCGACGAGCGCTTGGACCGCCTGCAGGCCGCGGAGCTGCAGGCGCGCGCCGTGCGGGGTTAGGCCCGGCCGAAACCCTATCCACTTCCCTGCCCACGTGTCTGCGAGGGGCGACCTGCGCGGTCCATGGGCGGCGCCCCGTCGAGCGAGCGCGACCAGCATGCGCTCACGGCCTGTGGACATGCAGCCGCCCTGCTGAAGCAGAGCAGGCTCAAATTGCGCGGCCCCGCAAGTGTCGGTGCGAATGGGCGCTGCGTCGCCGCGCTCGTCGCGCACGTCCGCAGCTTCCTCGCATGCAGCGGCGGCGCCGCGCGCCCGGCGGCGGCAGCGGCGGACCCGCCACCGGCTCGGGGCTGCGCCGGGGCCCACGCCGCGCGCGCGCAGGCGCGGAGCTGGGGCGACGCGGAGGCGGTGGACCGGCTGGAGGTTCGCGTGCGCCTGGCGGGGCTACAGCGGCGCATGCTGCACGCGCTCTCCGCGCGCCTGGAGGCGGGCGCGCAGGTGGCCGCCCTGACCCCAACCTAACCCTCACATGTCCCATCCTAAGTCTACGGCACAGGTTTTGTTATGGAACCAGGATAGTCAGGGCATTAGTAGCGGGTGGCAGAAGGCGCCGTTGCCTGCACCTCGAGCGCCGCGGCGCCGATAGGGGTGCCCAGCAGACCCGGCCCGGCTCGCACGTGCAGCCGGGAGCCCTGCGGGCTGTGCATGCCGGGTGCACCGGGCGCTCGTCACGCCACAGTGCAAGATGCATCCATTGGAACGGCTGTCACGCATGCAAGTACAAGTTTGATGCAGTAGGAGTCAGCGACAGGTCTGGCCCTCAACATGACTAGGCAGGGGCGCCATCTCTGGGACGGCCTGAAATTTCTCTGACCCTACCCAAGCCCTGCACAGGAGGCCGAGGCGGACGGCCTGCAGGAGGCCGTCGCGCAGCTGGGCGAGGCGCTGCGCAGCCTGGCCGAGCTGTACAACGACTACGCGGTGCGCGACCCTACCCTACCCTACCGTAATGCTTGCGCGCTCCAAGCGGCTGTGCAGCCTGGACGAGCTGTAAAACGAATGAACGGTGCGCGCGCCCCGGGCGGCCGCGCACGCGCGGCCCCGCGCCCCGAGCGCCGGGCGGTCTGCTGTGCGGCCCTGGGCGCGCGCGCGCCTTCCGGCAGCCGCTCGCTCCAGACCCGGGCTGAGCGCAGCGAGCCGCGCGGCTGCGGCGCTCCTTGGCCGCCCGGCCGGCCCCAGGAGGGTCGTCGTGAGCGTGCGGGGGACCCGCCTAGGTGGGCACGATGCGTCGGAGCTGCTGTATGGTGTATATATACCCTAAACCTACTATGAACCCTGCTTGTGCCGGGCGCAGGTGCCATGGCGCTGCTGGGCGCTGGCGCTGGAGATGGTGGACGTGGCGCAGTACGACCAGCCGGCCTACGTGCGCCAGCTCTGGGACGTCTGCCTGCGCCAGGCGCGCCGCCGCCTCGCCGCCTCCGCCCCCGCGCCGCCCTGCTCCGCCCGGCCCAGCAGCGTGGACAGCGCGCACGCAGGCCTCGCCGCGTGCGCAACGCGCGGCCGCATGCCCGCCTCGCCTCTGCGAGCCCGCAGGTGGGCGCCGCATGTCCGCCGCAGGCAATCAGGGAGCAGTGGATGGGGACAGTCTCATGAGAGCGCAGCTCACCCCCGCGATGCGCGGACCACGCCCGCCGGTGTTTCTACCGTCGGCGCATAGGGCTGAGATGAGCGGCGCGGCGCGCTACGGCCAGACGCGCGCCGCGCACTGTGGGTGAAGTGCGCTCTGCCGGCGCACTGACCGCCGCGCGCGCAGGGGTGGGACGAGCGGCGCGGCGCGCTGGGGCCGGACGCGGTGGCCGAGGCCGCGGCCGGCGCGTGCCTGGGCGAGGCGCTGCAGCGCGTGGAGCAGCTGGGCGCGGTGCTGGCGGCCGGCGAGCCGGCCTTCCCGGCGCCGCATGTCGCGCTGCGCCTGGAGCAGGTGCGCGCGCCCGGACATAGCGTAGGGTATAGGGTTATCCAGGCAGCAGATGCAATGACTGGTCCCAGCCTGGCGCGCCGGTGTGGCGGTCCGTGCGGGTCTGTGAGGGTCTGTGAGGGTGCACATGGCGCGCGCTGCCGCCGATCGCCTCTGCGCTGCCTATTGCGACCGCATCGCCGGCGCGGCGGCAGATCGCGGCGGGGCTGTGGCCGGAGCGGGGCGCGGCCGCGCCCGACGCCGACGGCCGCGTCCCAGGCGCCCTGCTTGAGGTGCGCCAATTCTGAGACCGCACCCTGTCCTATGGTCACCTCCTGCGGGCCCTCTATCGCTGCAGACCAGGGCCTCGCAGGACCGTGGCCTGCCTGACGCTCTGCGTACGGCGCGCTCCCGCTCCTGCAGTGACGCATGCGGCGCGGCCGCACAGCGCCACCGCTGCGCCGCCCTTGCGCGCACCGCGCCCTGCCCGCCCCAAGGTCCCTGCCAGTGCTATGCATCACCTTGTCAGCATCTTGATACCACGACCGGTCCAGTTCTTAGCAGGCGTACTGTCAACCTGCGCGCCCATGCGCACGCTGTCGTTTTAGGGTGGAGTAGGGTTTACTCCATTACTCCATTATGATAGGTTATGGTGAGGGATATGTACGAGAATATGTTGCGGGCGCGCAGGCCTGCCGCGGGCGCGAGGATGTGGTGCAGCGCTGCTACGAGGCGCTGCTCGCCGTGCGCGGCGGGGAGGAGGCGGGCGACGCGCTGCACCGGCCCGCGCTGCGCCTGCGCCTGCTGCGCTCGCTGCTCTGGCTGCTGCGGCGCGCGGGCGGCCGCCTGCGCGAGCGCGCGCCCTCGCTGGCCGGCCTTGCACTGCTGCCCGGCGCGCGCCGCGAGGCGCGCGGCCCCGCTCGGGGCTTGTCCTCCATGCCGTCAGGCTGTCGGCCGCATGCGCAGCTGCTGCTTGCTGCCGCCGCAGCTCATGCCCGGGAGGCGCATCGCCTCCCCGAGCGCCGACTCGGGCCCGCTCAGCGCTGGGTCCCCGCGCCGGCTGGCTGGCGCGCGCCTGCGGCCGCCCGCGCCGCAGCCTGCCAGCAGGCGCGCTGGCGCGGCCCATGGCAGGGCATTCCGTGGGCATGTGTGCAGGCAGCGTGCGCGCATGGGGTTTGACCTAGAGCCTGTCCTGCGCCAGGCGGGCGCGCTGGCCGAGGCGTGCGAACGGTACGCGGGCGAGGCGCGCCGCCTGGCGCCCGCCGCGGAGGCCGACGCGGTCGCGGCGGAGTTCGAGCAGCTGCAGCGCTCGCTGGAGCCGCCGACGGCCTGGCGCGCCTGATGCGGCGGCGGGGCGGGCCTGCGCGCGCGGCGCGCGCACACGGGTTACGGCAGCGTGCGAGGCGGTGGCGGAGTGATATGCAGGTGCAGCCGTCTGCCGGCGTGGTGGGACATTGCAGCACTGCTGGGACATCCTGGCCAAGCAGACAGGTTGCAGACTTGAAGGCGAAGGCGAGTTGCTTCACTTGGCAGGGTGCGCTGGTTGCCAGAGGGCGGGGGGTCAGGCGGCTTTTGTGAAGAAGCGGTGGCTGTCTTGTGCGTGAGATGTCTGCTATAGCCATTAAGGTCATGATGCAAATCACATCGGCGCATATGGGAGCCATGCTGATCCATTGGCATGGGGTCCATGCAAACTGGTGCAAGCGTGGTTGCAGCTCGTCGGCAAGATGAGTGACTTCATCTGTTAAGTCACAGCTGACACCCTCTGCCGAGTCCAACAGACTCTCGCGCTCCGTAGGCACATGCCACGCCAGACTCAGAGCAACACCAGCAGATGCTACGCCTAACACTTCAGATATACTTGACACGGAAAGGACCAGGCACCAACCCACAACACCAGTGAGTGCGCTATGCCCACCCCTACCAAGCGCACGCTCATGAGCTGATGCCTATGCAGAGAGCGCCTGCAGCAGCGCAGAGCGGGTCATGCGGTAAATATGCAAATAAAATACTGGCCAGCCACACGCTTCCGGCCGCAACCCTTCACAAGCAGCGGATGCATTGTACAAGGTGGATACACGATGCCTCTTGCCCGAGGGATGGTGTCCAAACGACGGAAGACAACGTGCAGGCTCTGCCACGCTCTCGATATTCATAACGCCAACACCCGCTCAACCTCTGCCCTACCCTGCCCTCCCAGTCGGCCCCAAGCAGCGCTTGAAAGCCCATCGGTCCGCCACTGACACTGCTCCACGAGTCATCGGTTGCTGTGCATGGGTGCACAGCCACCCGATGTATCCTAATGCTGCTTCCTGCAGCTGCCAGCCATGCCATCGCCGGTTGCGCCCACGCCCGCGGCGCCTCCCGCAGGCCCGCTGCCGCCAACACGCGCGCAGCTGGCCCGGCCGCGCTAGAGCTCTGAGTGCAGCCCATTCTGCGCGCCGCCATCGCCGGCCGCGCCCGCGCCCTTGGCGCCCCCCGCGGGCCCGCCGCCAGCCGCGCCCGCACTCTCGGCGCCCGCCGCGGGCGCGCCGCCGGCGGCGGGCGACAGCCGGAACACGCGCATGAGGTTGGCGATGGAGCGCGTGATGACGAGGTGGCCGTCGCGAGCGTAGCCGCCCGACAGCGCCATCGCGATCGGCGCGCGCGCGGCCAGCGCCGCGCGGAACACCATCTCGTCGCGCGCCACCACGCCCTCCGCGCTCACGGCGCACCTGCGCCGCCCAGCCATAACCCCTGACAGCCATACCCCTTGCCCTGCGCTCTTAAGCGCCATGCTCTCACTGCCATGGCAGCTGCTTCCATAGCATGCCCTGCCGCACTCAACGCCGCACAGCATCCTGTGGCAATCTTCCCACGGTTGCACCATGTGTGTCTAGCTACGTCGGCAGCAAAGGCGCAATGCAGATGCAGGCCATCCACTGTCTGCTGCACGGACGCGAGTGCGGCTGCGAAAGTGCCTCAGAAACTGTTCTCAGGACATCTGCTCAATGACACTGGTTTGCCTGTCAAGTGCGCGCATCTCCGCTCCTTGCCATTGCAACACTCAAAGCACACACCATGGGTTTTTTTTCAACAACCTGCATATTAGTGCAACCGGCGAGATAGCGCGCAGGCTTGACGGCGGTCAGCACGTTGCGCGGGGGCGCACGCTCCGAGCGGGTCGCCCACTAGGATGTCCGTGCCGGCGTTGTACAGGACAAAGTCTGGCGTGAAGGCCTTGAAGGCCCGCTCCAGCGCGGCAGCCAGCGCCGGGAGGTAGGTCTCGTCCGACGTACGGCACGGAAAGGCAACCTGAGGAGTGGAAAACTCCTTAAACTTTTCAAAAAAGGTCACACACACAGTGCGGCGGCTCCAAGCCTGCAAACAATGCCAGTCATGCAGGGCATGCCGCTGGCCTGGCAAACAGCCACGCTCAGCTTATGTACTTCTGCAAAGCGCCTGCAGCTGAACAGCATGAGGCCCTGGCATGCCCCTTTGAACGCATGTGTGCCCGGCTGTCGGCATCGAACTGTGTGCCAAGTTATTCGGTAAATGCAAGCAGCGGCCGCACTGCAGCGCGGGCAGCACCTCCTCGTCAATGGCGGCTCTCGCCTTGCGGTCGTCGGGCCAGATGTCGCTGTTGTACGCGTCCAGGATGAAGGTGTCCGCGTCGTCGAAGTGGATCTTGTCGCGCTCGTGCCCGTTGCCCTGCGCAGCGCATGCAGAGGGGGCCGGTGCAGCATGACCCTGTCGCCTGTCACACCTGGAGCCGGCTCTTGACACGCCACGCCGGCGTCCCGAGTCATGCAGACCCGCCCAGGGAACGTCCGCGACCGCACGTCTTCAAGAGCATGCATGCGCACCTTCGCATGCAGCGCATGCGCCGGGGCAGGCATAGACAGGCTGCGGCGCGTGCGCACACAACCACGCTCCTGCAGCCTGCGCCAGCAGGCAGCCGGCCCCGCGGGCGCGCCTGGTGCACGTCCAGGTCGATGAGCATGCACTTCCGCAGCGCGCCGCCGGACGCGCTCCGCACCCGCCGCAGCGCCAGCGTCAGGTCGCTGCGCCAGGCGGCAGCCGCGCGTCACTCCCCAGACCTGCTGTGCTGTGGTGTCGTCCGCCTCTCCGCGACACCCTTCACGTGTTGCTCAAGCCCGAGGTGGCGGAGAGGTTCCATGCCAGGGAAACCCTGGACCATACGGTGCAGAACGGTGCACGCTTCAAACACTCGGTGAATGCTGCCGCTGATGCACACCACGGCAAAGCCCCCGCCTGTCAACCCCTTGCTCAGTGCAGTCCGTGCCTGTACAGGCACCAGCCGCCGTCGCTCGCGTCCTCCCAGTACGCGTGGTGCTGCCCGCCGCCGATGTTGATCCCCCAGCCGTGCTCCACCGCCAGCGCTGCCGCCTGCCCGCAGGGCTAGGGGGTTTGCTATTCTTTGGGGAATCACGGGGGAATGCTCCGCCCGCCTGCTGATGCTCTTCATCGCGGGCGCCGGCAGCTTCACGCGCAGCGCGTCACACCCGGCAGCGTTCAGCGCAGGCGCCTGCTGCGCATGCTCCCACGTGCGCCAGAGGCAGGGACGGCGGCGGGGGGAGGGCCGGGGCGCCCACCAGCATCGTGCCGGCGGCGTGGAAGCGCGCCGGCCGCACGAACAGCCGCTGGATGAGCCAGTTCGGGAGCACCAGGATCGGCATCATCTCCAGCACCTGCGCCGCCGTTAGGGTTAGGGCGTCGGCTCGGCCTGCGCCTCATGACACCACTCGTGGCAAGGCGGAAAATAAGAGCTTGGAAAGCGCGCGGGGGCTGCCAGCGGCCGGCCGGCGGCTTCACCTTGGCCACCTTGCACTTGGAGCCGTGCAGCCAGCGCAGGTACGCCGGCGTGTGCACATCCAGCAGCACCTCCTCCGACGCCTCGCGCGGCTCCACAAACTGCGCCGCCCGAGCTCGCCTCACGTCCGGCTGTCACCGCAGCCCTGCACTCCTCACCAGCACGGCCCTGTAGGCGACGTTCCATACGATGGTGGAGGGCGGCCGCTCTGGTGCAAACTCCCTGTAGCAGGAGCAGGGTCAGGGCTGCGCGGTCCATGCGCGCCTGCTCCCTCCGCACGACGCCCTCGTCGAGCAGGCCTTGCACAACCTGCACCCGAACCTCAGGTGAGCATCTGGTGGCTCGGTGCACAACACCGTCGCGTGGCCAGAGCGAATGTGTCGCCTTGGGGTGCGCACCTTTGTAAATTTGGCGCTGTCAAAGGGGTGCAGCTTTTCCAGGCCAAAGCACCTGTGCAGGTCATGCACGCTGCTCTCTGCGTCTGTTGATTACATGCAGACAAGACTAAAGCTCAAAGTGCATCTCAAGTGCAGCGCATGCACTCCTCCGCCACCCACCGTATGTTGTAAGTCTCACTGTACACCAGCGGCAGCTGGTGCGGCTGCGTCCATGACCCCAGCTCCGCACAGCCTCTGCGCACAGCTGCGGCCTGCGCCGGCCTACGCGGTAACAGCAAATAGTCAGCCCGCGCTCTTGCAATGAAAATTTCTGTTCCGCCATCACAGCCTCCCAGGGCTTGACCACACCTGCCGCAGGCCTTTAACAGGCTGTCAGCTACCATGCTTGGCTGCGCCATGGCTACCTGCCGAGCCTCATGTCAGCAACACTGCCAAGGAGACACGCTGCTATAAGCAATCTTTATGCTCACTCTCTCTGCTTCTGTGTCCTGAGACGTACACTGTCCCAGGCAGGTCCAGCCGGGTACATCAGCAGCGGGGCACGTGTAGGGCAGGGTCATTGTCTCCAACTCTTATGTCAGAGTTATGCAACGACAGCCAGGCTAACATATGGCAGGCATGCAGGCGCTGCCAAGAGTCTTCTTGGCCCTCAGCGAGGCAGGCAACGCAGGCGCGCAGTGCGACACAACGCAGAGCAAGGCGCTGTTCTCCCGCCTGAGCGGCCAGCTGCAGGCTGGCAGCCTGCCAGACACCAGCCTGGTTGTGAAAGCTCTGCTGGTGGCCAGAGCTGTTGGCTGGCCCTCGCCTGCGCTGCTGCGCAGCCTGGTGGCGCGCCTCGCCAGCACAGCGAGCACGCTGTGCAGGCGCCTGCAGGCAGCAGGGCAGGCAGATGCCGCCACGCGCTTGGACGACGAGGGCCGCCTTGCCAGCGCGCTGTGCATGCTGTGCCACACGCTGCAAGCTGCGGCGGTGGTCACCCTTGGTTATGCAGTGACTGCTCTCTCAGCTTGCTGGCTCAGGTCTCACGTGAGGCTTGGTGTGCAGGTGCACACCCCAGCACCCCGCAAGGACAAGCAGGAAGCCTTTCTGGAGCTGGCAGCACTGCTGTCGCATCTTCCCGCACTGGAGACCTTGTATGATGCAGTCACGCAGCAGCAGGACTGCGTCATGTCCAGCCTGGGCTCAAAGCAGGCGAGCGAGAAGGTGCGCTACCCATGCCAAAACAAATCCATTCTGTGTGCACGCTCAGTACAAAGTGTGCATGCACGATGTTGAGCCTAGGCTGCTGGCAGCTCATCCGCGTTACCGCGATGGAGCTGCTCATGACATGCAGAGGAGGCCACGCCGATGCGGCATGTGTCCGTCGCAAGCTGGCCAGCCTGCTTGCAAGGCCGTTCACAGCAGCAAAGCCTGGGCATGCAGAGGAAACCGCAGCAGGCCACATGACCCTCCTGCTGGGCGCCTGCCATGGAGAGCACTGGCAGGCAGGAAGCCGCATGCTGTGTGAGGTCATGCTGCATGTGCATGCCAAGGTGCGCCTGACATGCCGCACATGTATGCAATTATCATGAGCATGCACACAGCCACATGCGCTGCTGACTGGGAGTTTGCACCGCGCTGCGACAGGCGCCAGAGGCCAGCGCTGTTCTGCTCACCGAGCTCGGCCAGAGTGCCATGCAAGGCAGGGCGGCGCAGAAGGCGACAACGCCAAACCCCGAAGCTCACATGACCGCCCTCCACGAGCTCGCCCTCGCTTCTCCGGAGATGGCCAGCATGACTGCTGTCATGTGCTCTGAGGTGCGCTCCGCGGCACGCATAGCTGCCTTGACACTAGGATGTCTTCTGTCACAGCATGACCGGATGATCTCCCGTGGAGCAGGTGGTGTACGCAGCGTTCCAGAGCGACAAAGCCGCCATGCGCAAGCTGGGGATCGATATACTCATGGCGGCCTTGCGCTCGTTGTCGCCAGAGGCATTCAGCCGAGTTGCTGCACCTCACATGCAGAGCATCAGCTTGTGTATGCCGAATCATACCAACTTGCAGCGTTTATGCACGCCAATGCGTGCTGTCAACAGCCTCGTGGATGTGCAGGCCTGCAGGACAGGGACGCCACTGTGCGCGTCCGCACGCTCTCAGGCATCAGCCACATGGCGAAGCTGCTATGGGAAGCGGAGAAGTGCTTGCAGGGCGAGGGCAGCTCCAGCATGGCAGCGCTGACGCCTCCGCTGGCAAGAAGGTGCCTGTATACCAAATCATGCCATGTCTGAGACAATGCATGCCTGCTGACAGGCTCACCGGCGCGTACAGGTTGGCCAACCAGATAGGGTTGATTAGGCTGAGGGTTAGCCGTAGCCCAATCCAAGCGATGTCTGAGGCCATGCACGCCTGGTGACAGGCTCACTGGTGCGCACAGGCTGGCAGAGACCAGCCAGCTGGTGCGCAACAAGGCGCTCCAGGCGCTGGCACAGCTGTGTGAGCACATGCCGCAGGCGGGCTCGGCGCCGCATGCCGTCAAGGCCGCCAAGACCCTCCTGGAGGCAGTCTTGCCGCATCTTCTGGCGTTGCTGTCTGCACCGGATGCCAAGGCCGGCAAGCAGGTGTGCTCTGTACTTTGACACATAGCTCTGTACTTTGAGCGTCATTCCGGCAGCATTCACATTCTGTTATCGTCTGCTTGGCTGAGACTGACACAATGCGCGACCGCCTGTCGTTCGCAGGCGTTCAGCATCCTGGCAGGCCTGCCAGAGCACCTGTGCGACCGCTGCATGCTGCTGCGCCGCCTGCTGGCGCGCGAGAGCCCTGCACAGGAGGACGACGGCACCTCGCGGCTGGCAGACCTCATGCAGGCGTGGCTGCCGTGCGGGAAGCGGCCTGCGGACTATGCTGCCTGGGCAGCCTTCCTGGAGGCCTGCTCTGACTGTGAGGCGCGCCCAGCCAGGCTCTTGGGGGCACTTTGGATGCTGCAATTTTTGCAATGCTCTGCCCTGCACGCTCAACTGCTGTCTAGACGCAGAAGGCACCGTGCGTGGCATGGTGGCCAGTGCTGCATGCGAACTACCTTGTCATGTCCAAACGACAAATAGGGGCACAGGCTCAGGCGTGGAGTGTTGCTTGCGCAGGTGGACAGAGTGGCTGCAATGGTTGCGGCACAGCGGCTCAGCACAACAGCGATCACGTGGCAGGCAGAGCAGCTGCTCACCATGGAGCTGGATCGCATGGACGCCCACCAGGTAGGCATCTCGTTGCATCTTTTGAGCTGAAGAAGGCATGCATCCTCGCATGTATGCCTTCCTCTTGTGGAAGCTACTGCTGCAATCAAGCGTCATAGCGGCTCAGGCGGACACAGTTGAGGCTGCTCGCCAGCCTGGTGGCGCTTCCCAAGATGATCATGGCGACAAAGACACCTCAAGAGCTATGCATACTGCGCTGCTTGGTAGCGCCCATATTTGCTTTCAATATGCTCCTGTGGTGGCGCACCCTGGGTCATGGCTGTCCTCACGATACCAGCACCCGCTGCATGTGCAGTCCTGCATGCGCTGGGCGGCGGCTCTGCCCGCAGCGCCAGCGGCGACGACACCATCAAGCTCCTGCTGGACACGGCGGATGCCCTGCTGGAACGCGCAGTCACCTCAGTCACGCAGGCCGCTCCCGAGCTGCAAATTGCCTCAGGTGCGCGGCCCGCTGTGAATGGTGCTGCCGCACCACGCTTGGCAGCACGTGAAATGGATGTAGCGGATCTGGCACGTAGCCATGCGTGCAACCCTGCAGCTCCCTGGCACCACATGGCGTTAGCCGCCATTGCATCGACTGCAGGGCCAGCCACAAGGTCTTTCACCTGGGCACTGCGCGTCCTCGGCCGCGCCCTGTCTGCGCCGCACACGCCATCCCCGGTCGCATGCGCGCTCACCCACGCCTTCATCCGCGACCGCTTTGGCGTGCTTGGCGAGTTCCTAGGCTGGCCGGCGCAGCGCGCAGCGCTCCAGGTTGATCCCCACTTCTAGCATTCTGCTCCCGCATTGGAGTCATGTCAGAAGCAGGAGGAGCGGCTGTTTGCCCTGTATGCCGCCAGGTTGCAGGCTGCCACGCAACATCACTACATCAGCAGGGTGTGTTAGGCAAATTTCATGCAGATCCCAGGCTCTGATGCGTGGCAAGGAGGGCTGCCCGCCGCATGCGTCGCAGGTCCTCTTCTGCCTGCCGGAGCCCCAGCGCTGCGCGCAGCGCCTGCTCAGCGCCGAGAGCAGCAGCCTGGCGGCAGCGCACGCGCCGGTGCCCGCCGCGGCGCTGGCGCGCCACCTGCTGCTGCTGGGCGCCCTGACCGGCGTGCACGCCGCCGACCGCGCGGACTTCCTGCGGCGGCTCGCCGCAGAGCGCCAAGCCGCGGGCGCCAGCAGCCCCCCAGCCCCAGCGGGCCAGAGCCCCCGGACCTGTGGTGCAGAGGCAGGTCCGGGTAACACAGGTGGCTTGGTGTCTCACCAGCATGCATCATCAACTGCAGTGGCACACGGTGTGTGATGCGTGTTGGCAGTCCTGCAGGGTCTGGGGAGGGCTTTGACTACATGCACGCCGAGGACATGCAGCGCGAGGACGAGGCAGCCGCAGACGCGTACATGGCGGAGCTGGCCGAGAGCGCCGCGCCCGCCTGCTACCTGCCCCAGCTCGCGGCGCTGATCCAGCGGCCTGGCGTGCATCGCATGATTACGGTGAGCAACTCCCACACATGACTGTGACAAATCTTCCTGGCAGTGCCTGCTTCCTTATGTGCAAACCTCTCACTGTGATGACGCACTGACAAGAGCAGCCTCTCATCCTGCCGTCTCATCACTCGCAAGAAACCTGTGCATGCATAATGTGTGCTGGTGCTTCCGGCATGGGATCCAGCCTGATCGTCTGAGCCTGCCAGCACTGTCACTCCTGTGGCTCCAGCAAGGTCATGCATGCAGGCGGCGGCTTTGCGCAGCCTCGGGCAGCTCTGCGCCGTCACTGAGGGACTCTCCAAGCGCTACTGCCCGCTGATCGCTGCCGCCCTTCAGCCGCCGCCCAGCAGCGACGGCGCAGCGTGGACCCCGCGCAGCGAGGCAGCTGTGGACGCAGCAACCGCGCCTGGCCGGCAGGAGACAGGCTTGCAGCCGATGGACAGCCAAGCAGCTCAGCCTGCGCAGGCCGTGAATGCCCTGGTGCCAGCGAGAAGCGCCACCAGCAGCGGCGGCATGTGTGTGGGTAGCAGCGCCGGACTGATCAGCGGGACGAGGAGCCACACTGCAGAACAGGCGCAGGCACAAGCCGGTGCGGCATGCACGCCTGGCGCCTGCACTGATGCGCCCGGCGAGCTGTTGATGCTCCACGAGGTATGTGCTTTGCTGGCTGCATCCAGCGCACTCCATGCCCGTTTGCATGTGCTGTCCGTGTAGCGCTGGCGGCTGCCTGCAGGCGCTGCATGCGGCCAAGGGCCTAGTGGCCAGGTACCCGGGCACACATGGCCACCTGGCGCCGCTCATTGGCGCATGGGTGCGCCTGGAGGACCTGACTGGTGCGCCGCATGCAACTGCCTTTCACGGCTTTCCATCAATCCCTTCATGCCTCAGTGTGTGCATTGCGGTACGTGGCATTCTCGCTCGCTCAGCATGGCACCTGCTTGCCTAGCGTGCATAACGTCTTCCACACTAGGATTGAACAGCTCACTCCAATCGTTCACAGTGCAATCTCAGTTGAAGGCCCTGGCGCCCTGCACAAGCAGACATGAGTGACTGAAACTGTTTCCGTGGCCGCACCTCTCCTTTGTGCTCAGGGTGGAGGGCGAGCGCCGCGCGCACCGCGGCCGCATGCTTGGCGGAGCTGCTGGAGCAGGAGAGCGTGCAGGCGGGCCAGCTGCTCAGCGCGGTCGGCGAGGGCGCGGTCAGCCCCGACCCCCAGGCGCGCGCCCGCAACCTCGCAGCATGCTTGCGTCCATGAGCTGAAGCCGCCTGTGAGGGCGCCGTCAGCCCCAACCCCCAGGCGCGCCCCGCACCTCGCAGCATGCTCTGCCTCCATGAAGTGATGCCGCCTGTGAGCCCAGACGGCATCTGAGTCGCCGCACAGGTGGCTGCGCTGATGCGGCATGCCCTCCGCGCCCGCAGCTCGCAGCATGCTCTGCGTCCATGAGCTGAAGCCGCGTGTGAGCTCAGGCCGCTTCCGAGCGGCCGCGCAGGTGGCTGCGCTGATGCGGCACGCCCTTCGCGCGCTGGCCGCGGCCGCCGGGCGCGACCGGCTGCGGCTGCTGCTGGACGTGTTCAAGCAGACGTGCGACCGCCGGCGGCCCGAGCTGGCCCAGGCGCGCCGTGCATGCGGCACATGTCCTGCTCGGCACCCGCTGCGCGCATGCCAGCACAATGCCATCACAAGGATGATGGCTTCTTTGCGTGCTCGCAGCCCATGTGCAGTGCGGGGTTGGCTCTATGCCAGGCGGTGCTGACATGCACCTTAAAACATGCTCACTTGCTTGAGTGGGCCTGCACTGCTGCCACGCCGCGCTGATCTCTTCAACAAACCACCAAGTCACAGCCAATGCATTGCCATCAGTATCAGTGCTATGTGCAGCGCACCTGGACATACATTGCGCATGTGGGCGCAGGTGCTGCTGGACGAGCTGCTCACCCCGGGCGACCTGGCATCGGACGCGCTGGCGGACGCCGCCCTGCAGTGCCTCTTCGCGGCGGCCGCCTCGCCCGGCGCGGCCGCCGGCGCGGCGGCGCTGCTGCGTCGCGCGGCACCCTCGCGCCGCTCGCTGCAAGCGCTGGACGCCCAGCTGGCGGCGAGCGGCGGAGGAGCGCTGGGCGCCGCGGACGCCGCTGCGCTGCGCGCCTTTGTCGGCAGCCTGGACGCTGGAGGTGCGCTGCGCGACGAGCGCGCGCGGTGCCTGCTTGGCAGCGTGCGGCGCTGGCACTCGCTGGCCCGCATGCGCTTGAGCCTTTTGTGTGCGCTGTGCGTGCTGACAAGCACTGCACCGTCATGCACACTCACATGCTTGGGATCTGCCCGACACTCTTTATCACTTCAACTGTGAACGCTTTTGCTGCCAAAGGCTTAGGGTCAATTTACTGGGTCACTTAAGGACCCTCCATGGTTCACACTTTGCCACATCCATTACATGCACATGTGAAGATTGCATTTAGGCTTTACCGCATTCTGTGACGCCTCAGCCTGCGCGCTGCGTCTTACATTCGACACGACTCAGAGACCAAGCATCTCTTGGACAGGACGGCTGGGATGTGTCCAAGGACGCGCCGGGCGCGTGCTGCCGTCGCTGGTGCTGGTCCATCGGGAATTGCATGCATATGCGGGGGCCTGGCAGTGCAGTTGTGGGGCTCTGGGGCGCTGCGGGGCACCCCCGTACACCCTTTTGCCAAAGCCGTAGCACTGCTGGGCCAGCGCACATGCGCGCGAGTCCAGGGGGACCATCATCGCGCTGCGGCAGCACGCGCCCGGCGCATTCTTGACCGCATCCCAGCTGTCCTGTCCCACAAATATATGGTCTCCGGAATGTGCCAAGCTAGCGCGCAGTGCGCAGACTGAGGCGTCACAGGAGACGGTAAGGCCTCCTCGCGACCCGTTCTCTTCAGGGGTCCATGTCTCTGCCTGATTGTGCAGTGGGACCCCACTCACACTAGGAAGTGCATGTACCACTGCGATACATATGTGCCCACTAACAAAAGTTTACACTCTGTATAATATCTACGCGGCAGAGGGTGGCGCTCGGGGCAGCGAGGCCGCGCGGCGGGCGCGCAAGCTGCAGGCGTCCCTGCTCGAGCAGCTGCAGCAGCCAGCGCGCTGCGGCAGGCTTGTGCGCCCTGCCTCCTGTCAGCCCCGCACCACTGCTCCCAGCGGGTCCTGTTGTCCACTGCTGGGAAGCAATGAGGTGGAAGCGCGCGGGGGAGACGCTCCGCATGTGGCCGTACTGAGTTGCCTGACATGCAAATGTCCACGCATGTGCGTGTTGTGCAGTGCTGCGCGGTACGGCCGCATGCTGAGCAACTTATGCTGTTGCTTGTCTCCGTCAGGGGGGCCACACAACAAGCAGGGGCAGGGCCCCGCAGAGGCTTCTGCATGCCTATGCTACTTATAATGCTATCGCCTGGAGTTGGGATGCGTGCTTGTACGCCGCTTGCTGAGCACTGGCGTCCCACACTGGCCGCGCACCGCCCAGTGCAGCCCAGCAGATTTCCTGATCTGGCCTGCGCAGCACTGTATAGCTTAGCATCATGTGGCTGCCGCCTCCCATACCACCCGCGTAAACGAGCTGCTGGAGCTCTGACACATGCAAGGCTGCGCTCGCAGCGCTCCAAGCGCAAGGCTGCTCCGGAAGAGCCTGGCTCGGCGCACGTGGGCGCTGCGTCGCGCACCGCTGGAGTCATCGGCCGGAGCAGCGACGCGGGTCCAGCGCAGCAGCCAGCAGGGGCCGGGCCCACCCAGGCGCAGCGCTACGAGCCGCCCCAGCGTCTGGCAGACATCTTTGCCGGATTGGACTGAAGCTCTGACATGCACTTCACCTTGAGGTAGAAAACCTGAATGTCACCATATGCAGCAGACATGGAATCTTGTCACGTCGCATGCGTGTCGTACAGGCCCCTGAGCTTGTGGGCTGCAAAGCATGAGTTGAATACCGTATACAACGCTGACAGAAACGGCTCATCTATTACATGTCGGCTTTCCCCGTGTCCCCGAGCGTGCCTGCCAGGCAGGGGTGCAGCAGCACCAGAGCCTGCTCACACTGAGCACCTGTTATCCAATAGTGCTGCTTGTCTACAAGCACTTGTTACAAATCTGTGCATCTGAACCTTGTAAAAGCTCTGTCATGCAAGCAGGAGCAGGTCAGCTTGAGAGCTGGCTAAAGAATTTGCATGCAGGCTTGCATGCTACTCTGACATACGCTCTACTTGATGTCAACAGCCATGCCTGCAGTGTTTTCTGCAGGCAGACGCAGCAGGCATTGCACATGTAAAGTCATCACACAGGCTGTACACAGGCTGTGAATCACTATGTGAATCCAACCAACAAGCTTGCACACACGGCACCATTGCGTGCTCGTGCATGGTCAGAGCCCCACAAAAGCTCGCCGCACCGACCAAAGAATAATACGGATCTGGTCACAGCTTGTCGCCGCGCCCCTGGGCGCCCTTATGCAGCAGCCGGGCGGCCATGGCGCTGAGCGACACGAGCGTTGTTCCGAGGCACGCGCCGGCCAGCGTGTCGCTCACCCTGCGCAGCGCAATCCAGGGCTTTCAGAGCCGGGCGCGGTGACACCACAACACAGCCGGTAACATGGTGACATGGCACGGCATGGTGAACATGGCTTGGCACGGTGATACCACCATACAGATATGTGCGGGGGGCCGCACCAGTGCACATCGCCCAGCACGCGCCCTGTGGCGGTTAGCGCCGCCGCGCCGGCCCACAGCGGCAGCGCGTGTCGCTGCGCCGCGCCCGCGGCCCGCCACACGCGCGCCGACACCCGCCCGCGCCGCGTGCTCGCAGGCTGGCCGGCCGCGCCGGCGCCCGCCTCGCTCAGCGCGGGCGCGACGAGCGGCAGCGCCACGAACAGCAGCGTGCCCACGATGAACGTGGCCGCCGTGGTGTGGCCCGACGGGAATGCGTAGGTGTGGTGCAGCTCCGACGGGCGCACCCTGCGCCGGCCGGCGCACGCGCTGCCTCGGCGGCATGCGCACCCCAGGCCCGCCTCCTACTGCGCCTGCAGGGCTAGACAGCGCGCCCGCCTGGGTCGGCCGCGCCACCAACCACAGGGCTGTCAAGCAGGGTCCGGCGTTCGGCCCGTGAGGGTGCCGCGCGAGTGCGCTCGCCCGCGCACGGCCGACCATGCAGCGCGGGGCCTGAGCTCGCAGGAGGCGGTGGGGAGCCGCGCGCCTGTGAAAGAACTGCTTCAGCTGCTCCACCCCCATCTGCCGCGCCAAGACGGGTGTATGAAGTATCAGGGTGTATGAAGTATCATGAATATCACTGTGTAGCCGGCAGTGCCACAGGGTTCCGCCCATAACACCGACTGGTACTGTTACTCTGCGCCTGAGAGCGCTGATGCCCATGCATCGTCATGAGCTCGCGCGAGCAAGCACAGCACGCGAGCACGGCAGGAGGATTGGACGCTCACCACATCGCCCCGACGCGTGACGGCATCCCCGCCCAGCGCCAGCAGCGCGGCCAGGGCCGCGCCCACCTGCGCACCACGCAAAGCGTCAGGCAGGCAGCTATCACAAGGCATGCGGCTCAAGCGTGGCGCGGCGCGACTCACACACTGCACTCACTGGAGCTAAAGCAGCCTCTATTACCAGCAACACGTGATTGTCTGCGTCGGCAGCCAGCCCGGCACACAGCAGGCAGCGGGCGCGCGCCCGCG
>JAABUY010002748.1_pt1 | contig 20410 bp, 24 predicted proteins | sample 5560271 | NCBI WGS metagenome assembly JAABUY01 (sample SAMN10711886, study PRJNA513374) | rock metagenome | isolation source: Antarctica rocks | place: Antarctica: Victoria Land, University Valley
GCCGAGGACCTGGTCCACTCCCGCAGGACCTGCTCGTCCCCAGCCCGCAACACCAACCGCTCCACACGCGACATACGACATCGTCTCAACCACAGATGCGAAAGTCACTTACGACACGCGGCACTAGAACTGCCCACCCGCCTACCAACCTCGGTAGCGCGTCACCCTCTGGCGCGGCGTTTCACAGCGGCTAGGGACCTGTCCCGCAAGAGGGCATAGACCTGGGAACGACTGGCCTGCAGTTCCTCGGCGACCTGGTCCAGGGTGAGAAACCGCGGCCCGAGCTGTGACGAGATGGGTCGGGCGGCCACGGGCGGACGGTAGGTGCGCCGGTCTCCCTACTGGCCGTTCCCGTGCACACCCGGCCGCCAGGGCCGGGCGGCGGTGGCCGCCATCCCCAGACCCCAACCGGACAACGCTGCTCGGGAGTGGACCGTGGTACCGGCCGAACCCGTGGCTGGCGGCCGCCCGGCGACCCCCGGGGTCACCGGGGTCCCAGCGCCGGGCCGGTGTCCGGTCCGAGGGACACCCAGAGGACCCGGTACTCGTCGGTGTGCAGCGCACCGACCGTCCCGGACCCTCTGCGACGGGTCGGGCCGTACCCGTGTTCGAGTGGAGCGTCTCCTCGGTGGTCGTCTCACAAGCAGGATCTGACACGGTGGTGGCTTCGCAGGGCAGTCAGTCGATATGCCGTCGATGTCTGGCAGGGTGTAAGCATCTTGACGCGTAATCCCGCGGTGACCGCTCCCGCCTTCGCTGATGAGCCGCCGTTCGCGCTGGACGCGACTGTCACTGCGGCGAAGTTGGCCGAGCTCCTCGGTGTGCAGACGGAACTGGCGTGGCTGGACTTCAAACAGCAGTGCGATTTGTCCGAACGATCGGAGATCGTCGAGCTGGCCAAGGACGTTGGTGCGATGAGTATCCGTGGCGGCTACCTCGTCATTGGTGTCGATGATGACGGGCACCCGTGCGGCCTACCCGCCGGTCAGGAGAGGTACTTCAACGAGGCGACGCTGTCGGGGAAGCTTGCTAGGTATCTGCCAGTTGGTTGTGGAATCCGTAGCGCGATTCATGATTTGGGCGTTGACGGCAGTCGACAGCAGATCGTGTTGGTATGGGTTGCTCCACACCCGGACGGCTGGGCCGTATTTCATACTGACGGCAGCTACACTAACGGCAGAGGTCGTCCCCACCTCGCTTTCCGTGCCGGGGACGTATACGCCCGTCACGGCACTAGTAGCCGGCCCTGGCAACAGGTTGATATCGCCGACGCGCGGCGGCGTTTGGTGGCGAATGCAAAGGAAAACTGGCGGGCCGAGCTCGCTGAGGACATCAACCGGATTGGCCTCAGCGCGCGGTCGGGAGCGGCCGTCTTGACTGGTCCCAGCGCCGCCTTCACCTGGCAGCTGGACGCCGTTGCGTTCGGAGCCGCCGCAGTCGAGCTGCTGCGGCGCAACGACGACATCCCGGTGCGCCTGATGCTTCGCTCCGCGACCGCGGACGTTCGCCGGCTCGTGACGGACGCGGGCGTTAGCAACCCCGACGACCTCGTGATCGCCCTTGACCGGATCATCACGGTTGCGGGCCTCGGTCTGGACCTGGAGCGTCCGCTGTTCCGTCGCTTGGCCGTGGATGCCCTGTTAAAGCTGTACGGATGGGCCGTCGATGACCTGGCCGTGCAGACTTCACAGCATCGGTTGGTTCCGATCTTATGGCTCCGGATCGCCGAAAGGTTGTACGGCTTAGGCGCACTGGCTGTTCGCCGCTCTGACTGGGCCACTGTTCGAGAGTTGGCCGTGGCGCGAGTCCCCGCCCTTCAGCGGGCGGAGCGACGCGCCACCTGGCACCGCGACGCCTTGACCATGGCCTCCCGCGCCGGTCTGTTCGTCGAACAACTACCCGACGGTCAATCGCGCGAGCTGTCTCTATTGCTGTCCGCCCGCGCAGCGGTGGTCGAGAACCCAGCCCTGCAGCCTGACCTTCCCGAGCTTGTGGCGGCTTACACCCAGTGGGAGCCGCTGCTGAGCAGCCTCTGCCAGTTCGACCTCCTGATGACGGTCATCAGCGGGGTCACTGCTCGCGTGGAAGACACCGTTGCCCTGTTGGGGGTCAGCTACCCTAACTATGCCCGAGCGGACAGCGGCCGATCCCATGAGATCGTCGACTTGCTGGTCTTCGATCCGACGGTTCGAAAAGCGCTGGTGCCGGACGCCGCCGACCACGACCTCGCGGTGACTCTGCACCTGGCAGACGTGGTCGCGCGCCGCTGCAGCCAAGGCTTCTGGGGCTGGGAGGGCTACACCACCGACGTCGCGGCCTTCATTGGCGACCAATAATCGCTGTTTGTACTCTTGCCGGCGGTTTTTGCCGTGGATGCGCCCCTCGCCCTCCGCCTACCTAACCTGATCGCCGGGCGCGGGCTGACAATCCGAGATCGGAGCGTGCGGCTTCGAGGAAGTCCGCTCGAAACTCAACCAACTGGTCGAGGCCCCAATCACCGTCCCACGAGTCGATGCCCGTCATACTGACCACCATATTCTTTGCCTCGAGGAAAGCCCGGTCGGAGCCGTATATCTCTACTTGCGTCAACGCGTCCTGGAGCGCATCGGACGCCTCAACTCGCCGGTCGTAACCGATGCTTCCAGGTGCCGGCGGGGTGTGGGCCCCGTCGACCAGGCTGGGACGGACGAGCTGCCAGAAGATGCGCTCGGCGTCGAGGAGCTGGCTGTAGGCGCGCTGACGTTGGTCACGCGCCCAGTCAAGGGCTCGCGCTGAACGCTCGATTGCGGCTCGTTTTCGTTGGAGCTGCTCGCCACCGAGAAGCCCTACCGCGCCGGCCACTAGCGGCGTCGTCGCGGTGATCAGCGTTTCGCCAGCACTCACTGGGATGCTTCCTGGGCAGCTTGGCACCTACAGCCGGGCGAGTACGCCAGGCCTGTTTCTAGGTCCCGAACACCTGTGTCGAATGCAGCCAGTAGAGCCGGTTCATAAGCCTGCTTATGGAGTTCAGTCGTCCGCGGCGGCCAGATCGACGATCCAGGACTCGGTCTTGACGCCGCGCTTCTTATCAGCGCTGACCCGCGCTCCGGCAGCCGCGCTCAGCTCGGCCTGACTGACGTACCTACCGCTGACCGCGCTGCGCGCACTCATCCAGGCCCCGCGAGACTTGATCACTCTGCTGCGAGCCGACCACCTGCCTACGACAGCCGTCTTGGTGATGTGCCGACCGCTGACCGCGCTGCGACCCCGGTCCGACCGTCCCCCGCTACTTGCCTCGGACATCAGTACCTCCCCCTCCTGAGTCTGCCCCGTGGCGACCGCGGTGGCGAGCCCTGTGTCTCGAGCGCGCGGTCCGTGGCTGCTGCGACGATGTCCGCCTCGTGCTCGTCGGCCCACTCGCTCTCGGCGAGTGCTCGTAGAACCTTGAATCCGACTGTGCGCGCTTCGGTGTCCTCACTCAGTGTCAGGTCCAACGCCCACTGCGCTCTCTGCCACCACTGATTCTTGCGTTCGGACCGCTCGCGTTGTGTCCGGTCACCGTCCGCGTTCGACTTCTGCACGACCGCTGCCCGGCGGGCGGCCCGGTAGGCGATGACCGCCGCGACGAGAGCGGCTACGCCACCGAAGCCGGGTGAGCGGATCCACGCGCTGAGCCAGTGCCCGAGCTCGGTCACACTGTCGCCGTACCGGCCGTCGACGCGAACGAGGTTTTCCGGCCCCGGTCGTTGTAGAGCCGGGTCAGGGCCGCGAGCCGGTCGGCGTCGGTCGCACGGGCCGTTGGGCCGTAATGGCTGTTGGTGCGACGATCGACGGCGCGGTGCGATCGACTCAGTTCACGATCGATCTTCAGCACTCCGAGGAACTCGTACAGAACGACGCCGCCCAGAGACGCTCCTTGGTCTGATCCGCCAACTGGTACACGAGGTGACCGGCGCTGACGGTGCGTGCCGGCCAGCTCAGGGGTTCGACCACAGGCGGACTATACGGACGCGGCGGCAGAGCAGGTGGGTATCACCCAATGGCTGGTGACGCCCATCCGCCGGTCAACTGGTCAGCGGTTCTTGACCACCGTCTGGGCCGACCAACGCGCCGCGGTGCTTCCTCGCACCATCCAGCGACTCAGCTGAGTGTGGATGACGATCTTGCATCGCCCAGAAGATCGGTACCGTCCGCCGCAAACCGGTCGCTGTCCGCGACCGGAGACCGCCGCGCAGCTAGGGAGCCTCATGGGCACAGCGCTGGTGGTCATCGGAACGTTCGCGCTCCTGGCGGCCGTGGTCGTCGGCGCGGCCGCGGTGGTCCTTCGGCTGCGGCACCGCCCCGCCCGGCGGACCGGATGGACCGCCGCCGGGCTCACCGGAGCCGCGCTGGCCCTGTTCATCGCCGGCTCAGCTGTCGGCCTACCCCCGACGACCACGACTGCGGCTTCTGACCAGCCCACCACCACCCCGACCGCGACGTCTACGGCGCCGACCAGCCCACCGCCGTCACCGACCACCGCAACCGTCGCTCCCGCTGCGACGCCGATCCCGACTGTCACCCCGACCACGGCGCCTCCTACGGCCGTGGTGGTCGGGACCACTCCCCCGCCGGTCCCAGCACCGACCGCGACCACAACCCCGGTCGTGGTCCCGGTGCCCGCGCGCGCCACTGCCCACACCGCGACCGGGCCGGCCGCGACCGCGCTGCTCGCGCTGGCGGTGAAGGGCCGCGCGGCGAAGACCGGGTACAGCCGGGACGCGTTCGGCCTGGCATGGGCCGACGTCGACCAGAACGGCTGCGATACCCGCGATGACGTCCTGCGCCGGGACCTCACCGCGACCACGGTCACCGCGGGCAGCGGTGGCTGTGAGGTCGCCACCGGGACCCTCATCGACCCCTACAGCGGTACCGCCATCCCGTTCACCCGCGGGGTCGACACCAGCGCCGATGTGCAGATCGACCACGTTGTGGCCCTGTCCAACGCCTGGCAGACCGGCGCCTTCGCCTGGACCCCGGACACGCGGGAGCAGTTCGCCAACGACCCGCTGAACCTGCTCGCCGTCCAGGGCCGGCTCAACAGCCAGAAAGGCGACGGAGACTCAGCGACCTGGCTGCCCCCGACCACCGGGATCCGCTGCGCCCACGTCGCCCGCCAGGTCGCCGTGAAGACCAAGTACCAGCTGTGGGCGACCGCCCCGGAACAGGCCGCGACCGCCCGCCTGCTCACCGGCTGCCCCGGCCAGACCCTGCCCACCCAAGCCACCAGCGCGGTACCCGCACCCGACCCGAGTACTGATCCCGCACCGCCGGCGGCCCCGGTCACCACCTCCCCCACCCACCGGCCCAGCCCCCGACCCACCCCTCGGCCGACCGCGGAACCGACCAGCCCGGCCCCCGAGCCGGTCCAGTCCGTGGGGCTGGACCCCCGGTTCGGGACCTGCAAGGCCGCGATCGCCGCCGGGTACGGCCCCTACACCCAAGGCGTCGACCCCGAATACGACTGGTACCGCGACAGTGACCACGACGGCATCGACTGCGAACACCGCTGACCGGAGCTCCCGACACCCGACACGACGGACTGACCACCCCAACCGCGCCTCCGGGGAACGGGCACGGCCCGTGGATACCGGGGGTCAGGCCGGGCCGGCGGGCAGGTCGGCAGGTAGGTCGGCGGGGCCGTCCATCTCCGCCTGCCGGTACAGGCCGGCGATGTAGTCCTCGAGACGGGACCGTTCGACGCGCCACTGGCCGCGGCCGCCGATCTTCACCGCGATCAGGGACCTCTCGCGGACGAGTGCGTAGACCTGGGAGCGGCTGACCTGCAGTTCCTCGGCGACCTGGTCCAGGGTGAGGAACCGCGGCCCGGGCGGCGACGAGATGGGTGGGGTGTCCGGGGTCACGGTCGGACGGTAGGTGCGCCGGCGCCCCTGCTGGCCATTCCCGTGCACACCCGGCCACCGGGGCCGGGCTGCGGTGGCCGTCGTCCCCAGACCCCAACCGGACAACGCTGCTCGGGAGTGGACCGGGTGTACCGGTCGGCCGCGGCTCGCGGCCGACCAGCACCCCGGGGTCACCGGGGTCCCGGCCCGGGGCCGGTGTCCGGTCCGAGGGACACCCAGACGACCCCGAGCCCCTCGGGCAGCTCACACACCCAGAGGACCCGGTACTCGTCGGTGTGCAGCGCACCGACCATCTCGGCCGTGCAGAACGGAAACAGGTCGTCATCGAGGTCGAGGAACGAAGGCAGATCCATCGCGGGCTCCCACAGGACTGCCGCCGCGGAGTGCGGCGGGTGCAGTCCCGGGTCAGGCAGGGCGAGGGTGGCCAGTCAGGGCTCGGCGCAGCCGACCGCGCAGCGGCGCGACAGCGGCCTTGACGGGTCGGGGTCCCGCCCTGCCAGGCTCGGAGCACCCAGCCGCCCCACCCCAACCCGCACGCGGCAGCACCGACCGCCAGGTCGGCACCGGCCCCCTAGGTCTGGTCGGTGGTGCGCGGCTAACTGCCGGGAAAGTCTCGGCCGATCGGGGCTTCATCCGGGAAGCTGTTGTCCTGATGAGTCCTTCAAGAGTGACGCTGCAGGGATTGGCCGACCGGCTGGTCCGAGTGCACGGGGTCCGGGCGGTCGCGTTGGGGGGCAGCCGCGCTCGCGGGACCGCGGGGCCGGACTCTGACACCGACCTCGGGCTGTACCTGGACAGCGACACCGACCTCGACGAGCTGCGGGTGCTGGCCCGCCAGGTCGGTGGCCCGACCGCACAGCTGACCGAACGTGGTCAGTGGGGTCCGGTCGTGGACGGCGGCGGCTGGCTGAGCATCGAAGACAGTCCAGTCGACTGGCTCTACCGCGACGTGTCCCGGGTCGCGGACTCGGTCGCGGACGCCAGGGCGGGTCGGCTCACCTGGACCCACCAGACCGGGCACCCGCTCAGCGTCCCCAGCGTCGCCTACGCCGCCGAGGTCGCCCTCGGCGTTCCTCTCGCCGACCCGGACGGGTTGCTGGCGGACGCCCGCGCGGGTCTCGATCCCTACCCCGCCACCCTCACCGAGGCCTTCATCGCAGAGCTCGCCGTAGCGGACTTCGTGCTCGGTGCACTACCTAAGCCGGCGGTGCGAGGAGACATCGCGTTCGTCGCCGGCACGCTGCACCGCGTGGTCGGACTCTGCGCGCACGCGGTGTGTGCCCGAGCGGCCCGCTGGGTAACCAACGACAAAGGTCTGGTCCCCGAAGCAGCGCGCCAGCCCGGGGCACCGCCGGACTTCCGACAACGCGCGGACAACGTCCTGACCGGGCTCGCACCGGAACACCTCGCCGTCGCCGTTGCACGCGCCGCCGACCTGGTCGCCGACGTGCGAGCAGCCAGCGCAAGGTGAGGTCGTCGGATCCAGATCACTGGGTGCGGAACGTTCGTCACTGGCATGTGCAACCGTCGTCCCACAGACGATCGGTTCCGGTATCGGGGAGAGTCGAGCGCGTAGGCCGTCAAACTCGGGGTGTGTCCCCCACGACGACGCCTGGACCCGAGAAGCCGCACGTGGTGCTCACCTGCGGGGTGGCCGGCTCGGGGAAGACGACCTACGCCCAGCGGTTGGAGGCTCAGGGATACGTGCGTCTCTCGGTCGACGAGGAGATCTGGCACCGTTTCGGGCGTTACGGCATCGACTACACCCCCGACCAGTACGCCCGCCTCTCGCAAGAAGCCGAGGACGTCCTACGCCAGCGCCTGGTGGATCTCATCGGGCGGGGTCGCAATGTCGTGGTCGACCTGAGCTTCTGGCGGCGCGTGAGCCGGGACGAGTACAAGCAGCTGGTCGAGACCGCGGGCGGGCGCTGGCGGCTGGTCTACCTGCAGGTGCCCCTGGACTTGCTACGGCAGCGACTGAGCCGGCGCACGCACCGGTTCGACGCCAACGCAGCGTTCGCCATCACCGACGACGTGCTCAACGCCTACCTAGCGAACTTCGAGGCACCGAACGGCGAGGGCGAAGAGGTCGTCACCGCCGCTACGTGAGCGGCTGCACAACATGCCGGTCCTCTGTGGGACCACCGGCTCAGCGCGTGGCGACCGCGCGGCCGAGCCACCTCGGCACTGGCGCGGCCGAGTGCGACGGGGCTGGCCGGGTCCGGCCCGTCTCGGCCGTGGTGGGCTCGCAGCAGTGCCAAGCTGCTCCTCTCCCAGGAAGGAGCCAGCCGATGAGCAGGTCGACGGACGTACCCGTTCGGGTCGGGGACACCGAGCGGGACACCTGCCTGGACCAGCTGTCCGGTCACTACGCCGCAGGCCGCCTGGACCTCACCGAGTTGCACCACCGCCAGGACCGCGCGCTGCGCGCCCGCAACGCCGGCGAGCTCGCCGGCCTCCTCGCGGACCTCCCCACCACCCGGGCGACCCGCCTGCCCCGACTCCCCGGCCACACCCGCGTGGCCCGGCACGGGATCCCCGTACGAACCGGAGCGATCGTCCTGCTCCTGCTCGGCGGTGGCGGCTTCGCCGCCGCTGCTGCCCCGCGGTCTGCGGCTGACCCCCCGACCTGCGTCGCGACCGGCCGCGAAGTCCCCGCCGACCAGACCTGTCCGGTCTTCTCACCGGACCAGACCGCCCTGCAGGCCGCCGCCGCCGCGGCCCATGACGCCGCCGCCACCACCGCCGAGGCCGCGGACGGGGCCCCGGCAGACTCCCCGCTGCACCACCTCGCCGACCAGGCCAGCGCAGCCGCCGACACCGCCGACCAGGCCGACACCGCTGCCCAACAGGCCGTCACCACATCCCCGAACAGCCCCACCACCCAGGCCACCGTCCACGCCGCCGCCGCCCGCGCCCGCCACGCCGCAGACCAAGCCCGGACAGCAGCCGCCACCGCCGACCAACAGGCGATGAACTCCACGACCAGCTGACAGGCCCGACGGCCAGCAGCGCCGCTCCACGGACCGTGACATGCCCAGTCCCGGCGAAGCCACCCTCATCGGGACAGACCGGCGGGCGGGTCCACTGGGACGCCTCAACCAAGACCGAGGTCGTCTGCGACGTCGGCTGCGAGGTGTCCCGGCAGGGGTTTCTCGGGTTTCAGGTTGTCGTCGCAACTCTCCTGCTGAGAGGTGTTGAGGTGCGGTCACCAGAAGGAGCTGGGTCGCCCCGGTCCTCGGCCACCTGACGCCGCGCTCCCCATCCCGGGACCACGAGGTCACCGTCGACCCCGCGACCCCCGGCCCGTTCCGGACACCGCTTTCCAGAACAGCCGACCAGCTGCGGGACCGAGGACCGCGGCGACCGGGGCTCAGCCGGCCCGGTCCCGGTGGCTCGGCACCTGGTTGTTCTCGATACTCACCCGCTCCTGCTCGGTCAGGCCCGCCGCCGCCAGGATCCGTTGCACGACCGCGTTCTTCCGACCGCCGTAGTCGTCGATGTCGGCGGCAACCATCGCGGCCGCCTTCTTGACCACGGCGTACTCCGCCCGCAGGCCCGCGTCGCTGCGCAGCACATCGCGAACTCCGAGGTGGTTGCGCAGAGCCAACGAACCGGCGACGACCACGTAGGTGTTCGTCCCCGCAAACCGATCCGGTTCCCGAAACGCCCACCGGTCGGGGATACCGACTTCGCCGAGCGGCCGGAACCCCAGGCCGGTCAGCGCCTCGCTGGCCGCGACCACGTCTTCCCCGGCGACCACGATGTCGACATCGATCACCGGTTTGGCGGCCAGTCCCGGCACCGACGTGCTCCCGACGTGCTCCACGGCGACGACCTGGACCCCCGCCCGGACCAGAGCCCGCAGGTACTCCGCGCGCGAACCCCTGAACCGTTCCGCCCACCGCGGGTCATAGTCCACGACGGTAACCACCGCTGGAAGGTACCGCCGGGTACTCGTCCGCCCAGGTCAATCGACACCAGGACCATCCCGGCACCACCGGACGACGACCCATCACCCCGCCCGGGCTGTGATCGCCGCCGTCTCCGGGGCCTGGCCCTCATCCGACCGCGTCGTCGAGCAACGCCCCGGTCGCCGTCTCCACCGGCAGCCCGGTCCAGGCCGTGATCACCCCGACCAACCGGCCCCGCAACCCGGCCGGAGCCGTCACCACCAGCTCGGCGATGTCATGGACCGCCTCGACCAAGGCCACCGGGTTCCCGACGTGCCGGTCCCACCGGGCCAGCCGGTCGGTGACCACCACCTCCACCAGCGGACGGGTCCGGCCCAGCGCCCGGCGCAGCCCCCGCGCCCCGTAAGCGGCCAGCAGCTCCGCCGGGTCACACGCCGCCGGCAGCTCCACCGCCCGCACGTCCAGGTCGCCGAGCAACCCGGCGACGCGGTCGGTGGCCGCGGCCCCCGCCGGGTCCGCGTCAGACGCCACCAAGACCGGCCCGGCGCAACGCTCCGCCGCGTGGCGGAGCTGGGTGGCGTGGGACTCGGTGAGCCGGGTCCCACCGGCGGCCAGCCCGACGGCCGCGTCCACCGCGACCGCGTCCAAAGCGCCCTCGACCGGCACCACCGACCCCCGCCCCGCCGCGAGAGCTCCGCTCTGCTGGGCCAGCCCAGCAGGTGCTCCCCCTTGCGGTACAGCGCGGTCGTCGCCGGTTCACCCACTTCGGCACCCACGCATCCGCATCGCAGATCCGCCGCGCGGTGAACCCGACCACCCGGCCCGCGTCGGCCAGCGGCACCACCAGCCGACCCCGCAACACCGGCACCACTCCCCCACCGGAGCGCCCCGGGCCGGCGAGCCCTGCGGCGACGAGCTCGGCGTCGGTGATTCCCTGACCGTGCAGGGCTATCAGGACCCCGCCCGGGGCCGGGCCGGGCGTACCCGACCCGCCACCGCGACCCCAACGCCGTGTCCGCACCCAGATCTGCCAGACCACGGCGCACCAACAGCTCCACCACCACCCCCGGCCGGTCCGCCACCAGCCGCTCCCGGTACCAGGCCGCCGCCACCTCGAGCACCGCCCGGGACCGGGCCACCCCGGCGTCATCGACCGGCGATCCGTTGGTCAGGGCGGACGCCGTCGGCCGTGACCTCGAGGCACTGACGTTGCCATCGCGGGCTCCTTCTCGCTGCATCGACCCCACAAAGCTATACCTTACTCCCGTGCCCCGGTATAGTCACCTGTTAGTGGTTCGTCCGTCTTCCCTGCTCAGCGACCTGGTTCCGTCCTTCCGTACACGCGTCGGGTATAGCCATGGCGTATCTCGCTGAGAGCGCGGGTGAGCTGCGCGCATCGCTACGGCGACCGATCCGGGCCGGGCTGGATTGCGGTACGTCCTCGGCGCGGTCTTGGCGACGGGGCCTCTCCATTCCGGGCGGCGCCAGGCCCGGTGGAAGGCGGAGCCTTCCTGCCCGGGGTGACCACTCCCCCGCAGACGCCGCCGTGTGGTGCTGGCGAGTCCGCCGGTGGCGGTCGGGTCTAGAGCGGGTGTCCGACCCGCGCGCCGCGTGGGCGCTGCGGGAAGGGCCGGCCCTCGTTGTGCTCGGTCTCCAGCTCGGTGACGGCGGCCTCGAAGGCGCGGCTGGCGAGGTCGGAGAGATTGTCCGGGCCGTCCTCGAGGTGCCAGGTGGCCACGACCGCGTTCCGCATCCGTTCGACCAGGTCCCGGCGCAGGTACAGCGAGAGCTGCTGCTTGTCCTTGGGGATGGCCTTCCACCCGCTGTTCTTCCGGGTGCCCGGGCCACCAGTCCCGGACTCGGCCGGGTCGGGAGCCTCCTCGGTCTCGACCGCGCGGGCCGGGATCGGCGACTGGACGCGGGGACGCCGCGCCGGCTGGGCGAGCGGGTCGTTGTCACCGAGGCCACGGGCGGTCATGCGGTGCTCCTGTCGGTGTCAGGTGTCGTGGTCGCTGCGGTCGCTGCGGTCCCGAGCAGCTCGGACGCAGCGGCGCGGAACTGCTCGGCGGCGCCAGACCCGGGATCCCAGACGGTGATGGGCTTCCGCGCCGCGGCCGCCTCCCGGAGTCGGGTGCTGCGGGTGATCACCGTCTTCATCAGCTGGTCCGGGAACCGGCGGCGCAGGGAAGCGACGACGTCGCGGTCGATGCGCGTCCGCGGGGTCGCGGCACTGACCAGGATGTGCCCGATCGCCAGTCCTGGCGCGAGGGCGTCGGCGACCTGGTCGACGGTCTCGGCGAGCGCGGCGACGGCGTGTAGTTCCAGCACTCCGGGCACGACCGGCACCAGCACGGTCTCGGCGGCGGCCAGTCCCCCGACGGTCTGCAGGCCCAGCGACGGTGGGCAGTCGATGAGCACCACGTCGCGCGGTCGGGCGCGTGCCAGCGCGGTCCGCAGCCGCAGCTCGATGCCGACCTGGCTGGACAGGCTCCGTTCGGCGCCGGCGAGTTCGCTGGTGGCGGGCAGCACCTCGATGCCGGGGACGACGCAGGGGACGACGGCCTCATCCACGGTGGCCTCACGCAACAGCACCGATAGGACGTCGCTCTCCCCCGGTTTGGCGTCCAGCCACCGGGTGGCGTCGGCCTGCGCGTCGAGGTCGATGACGAGCACGCTGCGCCCGGTCTCGGCGATCGCCCCGGCCAGGTTGACGACGGTGGTGCTTTTGGCGACCCCGCCCTTCTGGTTGGTCACGGCGATACGCACCGGGTCTCACCACCCATCTCGGCAACACGGACGTACAGGGGTACGGCAGTACGTCACTGTATAGCTGCGGGTCAGTGAGCGGCCGGAGGTGGTCGAGCGCGTGTCCGCCGGCCGCGGCGCCGACACCCGGGTGGCTACCGCCGTCCGGGTGTCGGGTATAGCTGGTGTGAGGTATATATCGACCTGGTCAGTCATCGCTGGGGTAGTCGGCGTCGCGGTCGCCGGGACGCGTACCGCGGTGGGTGTCAGGCTTTGCGTCCGGGTCGGGCACCTGCCCGGCGGCGTGCTGCTCGACCTCACTGAGGCTGTAGCCGAGATCGACTAGCCGTCGCAGGTAGCGGGTCGCGTCGGGATTGACGCGCCGCCAGGAGTCGGCGGGCAGCACCTCCTCGTGGGCGGCGAGCAGGACGACCAGGCTGATGTGCGCCGCGCGGCCCTCGGTGGCGCCGTCGAGGACACCGGCCAGCGGGGACGTGCCGTGGGGGACCGGGTCGGTACGCCCGGTCAGCAGCTGCCGGGCCAGCGGGTAGCCGCTCTCCATCGCCCGTCGGGCCGGGTGGCTGCCCTTGGCCAGCATCGCGGCAACCCATAGCCCCGATCCCTTGGTCGCGGTCCGCCGGGTGGCGAACTGGGCCAGCCAATCCCGGCGGACGGCGGTGGCGGCCTTCCATGCCCTCTTCTGGGTGATGACCTCGGCACGATCGGCGCGCCGACGTTCCGGGTCGGCCTCGGCGCCGTTGTGGGCGGCCAGCCGGGACCAGCGGTCGACGTACCCGTTGCCCGCCGGGTCTAGACACCAGGCCGCGATCACCCATCCACGCTGCGGCCCGGCGGGCTCCGCGCAGCCGCGGTGACCTGCGGGTTCGTCGCCGGCGTCCTGCTCCTGCTGGTCGTCGTCCTCCTCCTCGTCCAGCACGGTCCAGGCCTACGCGGCGCGCACCGCGTGTCCGGGGCAGCCGGTGTGCTGCTCGGCGTCGACTCGCTGCCCGTCCTGGTCAACCAGCGACTCGACCCGCGCCGCGCCGGCCGGCACACCGTCTCGGTACGGCAGGACAGTCATCCCCAGCTCGCGAGCGACCTCCTCCACGGCCGCACGTGCGGTCGCCTCGACCCGGTCGTCCCGCAGCCGCCGCACGGTATGGGCGAATATCCCTGTCCCGGTGTGCCGCAGCTTCCTCAAGGGTGAGCTGGTGGGCGTCGGCGGTGTCGACGGCGACCGCGGACCGGCTGGCGGCCAGGGCCGCCTCGACCCCGACGCGCGGGGTCTTCGTCCGCCGGGCGATCGTCGCGGCGGTCAGGCCGAACGCGGCCAGCTGCGCGACCGCGCCGATCCGTTCGCTGGTCGCCAGACCGGCACGGTGCTCGTTCTCCGTCCACTGCTCGATGACCCGCTGCGCGGTGTCGGCGTCCCCATCCGTCTCCCTGACCAGGACCGGGAGACTGCCCAGCCCGGCCTCGAAGGCCGCGTGCGTCCGGCGGTCTCCCATCCGGAGCCGGAGCCGACCATCCGCCAGCCGTACCGCGACGATCGGCACGAGCACGCCGTGCTCCCGCACGGACGCGACCAGCGTCCGCATCGCGGCCGCGGCCTCCGCTCGGGCTGGCCCGCTGACCTGGTGGCGGACGTTGCGGTCGACCAGCAGCGTCCCGGGGTCGACATGGCACAGCCCGAGTCCGGCGGTCGCGGCAGCGGCGGCTTTGGGCTCGGTCGTCGGCGTGCTGTCAATCGTTTCGTCACTGGATGTCGTGGTCATTGCGGTGTCCCTTCTGCGGCCGGGGTCATCCCGCCGCTATACCTTATGGTACATTTTGTACGGTATAGCCGTCACCTGAGAAGGGGGCTTAACCTGCAGAAATAGCGTCCTCCGCTGCGTCGGTGATCTCGGCGTAGAGGGCTCCTGCCACCGCCAGGACCGCGGCGGCCAGGTCGCGGACATCCCCCGCGCTCGCGGCGGCGCGCCACTGCGTCTCCCAGCTCTCGACGACCCGGTACGGGTTCACACGTACCCCGCACGCGACAGCCAGGACGCGGGCAGCCGTCGTGCGCAACATCGCTCGCCGGCCGGTCCCGCCGGCGACGGGGGAGAGCGGGTCACTGACCGCGTGCCCGGCCAGATGTTCCAGCAGGCGGCGCACGGCCCACCCGTCGCCCCACGGCGGCGACAGCACAACCGCCCGGGCCGGGTCGGTGGCCTCGGGGGGGGGAGTCGGGGTGATCGGCGGGGTGAGTGAGTCGCAGTCCACGGGCTGCGGTGACTGCGACGACGGCGTCCCAGAGTCCGGCCGGAACGTCGCCGCCTCTCGGGGTCGCGCACCGGGCGGCCCGGCGGTCGGGCCGTGCGGTGTTGACGATGCCTTCGGCGGCGTGGAACTCGACGGCTGCGGCGACGACGAAGGCATCCCAGGCGCGGGCGGTGGATCCGTCGGTGGCATGAGCGGTGGTCATGGTGTCTGTTCCTCCTGGGGTACTGGTATAGCGGGTTGGGGTATAGCGGAGGACGCTCGTGGTCGGGTGCTGCGTCAGGGGTGCAGGTGCAGCTCGACGTCGAGTGCCAATTCGGCCAGGCCCTCCGCGCCGACGAGGACGCGTCCGGCGCCGAAGTGGACCCCGCGGGCCCCGATCGTGGCGTCGTCCCAGTCGGTGGTGAACATGACCACGTGGTCGGTTGGGCTTTCGGTGGGGGTCTCCCCGGATGCGGGGGCGAACACGAGGACGGCGCTGCTCGAGCCGATCCGGCCCTGATCCAGTCCGGTCAGGTCCAGGACCGTGACCTCGGGGTCGAGCGCGCGAACCTGCGCAGCGGTGGTGTCGTCGGCGACGGCGGCCAACACGCGTCGTGGCCGGGCCTCGGTGGGGTTCAACAGCTCGGACAGACCGGCGATGTAAGGGCATGGGTGGCTCCTGTCGGTGGGAGGGAGGGGGTCAGATGTCGGCGAGGTGGGCGCTGACGCGGTTTCGCAGCCAGCCCGCGCCGTCGGGGAGGACTACGACGTGGCCGACACACAGGGCGGCGGCGCGCGCCCAGACCCCGGCGTCGTCGAGGTGCGGGTCACCAGCTCGTAGCCGGCCACCGCATCGCCGTTCAGCACCTCGGCCAGGCTCGGAACCAGCACGAGCAAACCTGCACCCTCACCGATCCGGTCTGCCTCGTCCTGGTCGGGCTCGTCGTAGGACACGCCCTGGACCGTCGGAGCCAGCAGCCGGACCGCCTCGGCCAGAACGGGGTCGCGGGTGATGAACAGCGCGGCGGCGACCTCGCTGCGCAGGGTGGTCATGGTCATCTCGTCTGCCCTCCTCGAAACTTCGCTGCTATACCCGAGTTTATATGTGTACGGTATAGCCGTCCAGCTCTGACCAGCGGAAACGGTCCTCCGAACGGTGGTGCGGGTGGTCGTTTGCTGGGTGTCTCCTGACTGAGGTCGGGGTGTGGGGCGGAGCCTCGCGCTTGTGGGGGCCGGCCCCTGGGGCCGGCGGTAACCGGGTGGGTGGTCAGAACTGGGGTGGAGCTGGTGTCCCCGTCCCTCGGCGTGACGGGGGTGTTGACCGGGTCGTGGTGGTGGGGGCAAGGGCGCGTAGCGGCGGAGCGGACCCTTGCGGCCACTGCCGCGGGCTGGTCCCGTCGGGGCGGTGGGGGACGGGGGCGCCGGCGACCCGGACCACCCACCCCCAACAGCGGACCCGCACACCCGGGGGAGCGGCCTGGTGTTGGCGGTCCGGGTGCCGGTTCTTGAGCGGTCAGGGGCCCTGCGGGTCTTTGGGCGGACGGGTGCCGGGGGCGTCCGGGTCGTCGGCCGGTGCGGCGGGGTCGGTGGGTACGCCGGGCGCGGCGGGGGGGTCCTGCATGGTCCGCACCGCCGGCCATGGCACCGGGTTCCCAGCGGCCGCGGGTTCCCCGCCGTCGGCGGGGGACCGCGCATAGGTCCCGGCGGCCCGGGTCGCCGCGACCCGCTGCCGGTGGGACGGCGCTGGTGCGCCGGTGGGGGTGGTCCAGTCCCGCATGCGGGTGACCAGCCAGCCGGCGGGGTTGCGGATGGCGCCGGGTCCGCCGGTGGTGGGGGAGTGCCGGCGGGGTCCGTCGAGGGGGTGGTGGTCGATGGCGTGGATGACGTCGGTGGTGGTCCATCCGGTGGTGAGCCAGGGCCGGAGCAGGTGGCGGAGCAGCCGGGCGCTGATCGGGGTGAGGTCGGGGGAGGCGCGGCGCAGCTGGTGGGCCAGGCGGAGCCGTTCGGCGCGGGTGCTGGCGGGCTGGTGGGCCGGCCAGGGCCCGCAGGTCCGGCACGACACCAGCGGACCGGCGTTGTCCCCGGCCGGGCCCGGTTTGGCCGGTCTTGGTTGGTGCTGTCGCGAAGCGGCGTCGTTTCCGCCGCGCAGCGGCTTCCCCGTTGGGGCTTGGGGAGTGGCGCAGTCGCGTGCGTGCGCGCGCCCGGGTTGGGTTCTAGCTCCGCTAGACCACATAGGGGTGTCAGTTTCATCCACAGCCCCACCGCCGGGACCCGCCTGCGAGGGGTGCACGGGGGTGGTGGGGGTGGGGTCGTCGGCGGCCCGGGGGTGCCGGGACCGGTCGGGGGTGACCCGGCCGTTGTCCCCGACGGTGAGCTGGCCGGTGTGCCAGCGGGGGTCCAGGGCCACCAGTCCCGGGTCCGGGGGCTGGCGGGTCACGGGGGTGTCGGGTTCACACGGGACGTACACGGCGGCCTCGTTGACCGCCTCCCCGTCCGGGCCCCGCAGCGTCCCGAGTAGGGCCAGGGGGGTGGTGTCCTCGAGGCGGCGCCCGGTGGAGACGACCCCGAGCAGGGACCGGTTGCGCAGCCAGGCCAGGAACCGGGCCACGGTGGACCGGGACACCCCGGTCAGGTGCGCGAGGCGGTCCCAGCCGCCGGCGTAGGTCCCGGTGGCCACGTCCAGGTGCCGGGCGGCGACGGTGGCCAGGGCGATGCGCCGTTCGGCGGCGTCCAGGCGGAACTCCGCGAGGGCGGTTTCCCGGACCCGGGCCAGCCACCGGTGGGCGAGGTTGGCGCGGCGGTGCCCGGGGGGGATCGCCCGGGCGATCCGCAACGGCGACGGGACCCGGCCGTAGGCGGCGGGGCCGTTCCCGACCCGGGCGGTGTCGGTCCAGGTCCAGCCGTGCCCGTCCGCGGAACGCAGCCGCGCCTCCCGCCGGGCCCACCCGCGCTGGCCGCGCTGCCGGCCCGGCTGGGGCTGGCGGTTCTGGGCATGGCCGACCCGGCGGTGGGGGAGCCGCACCGTCTCCGCAGCCCGGCCCGGTGCTCCTGAGCTGCGGGAACGCGGCTCAGCAGGGGGGCGGGTGCGCAGCGCGGCGCGGGCCGCGAGATAGGCAGCGGTCGGGCCGATCCGGCCGGTGAGGGCGGGGGTGGGATCGAACAGCGCATCCGGGCGGCCCACGGCCGCCGGGGCGGTCACCGCCGCAGGCGGCGCCGGCCACGCGCGAAACAGGGGTCGGGTGGGGCAGCGGACTCACGGCACACCGACGACACGGCTGCCGACCATCCACGCCCGCCCGGACGGGGCGAGGTAATGTCTCCTCCTGCAAGGTCTCGAAGCCCTGCACCCGACCACAGCGGCCAAACTGAGCATTCGGGTGTGGGGCTTCGTGCTGTCCGGACGCCGGTCGGCGCCTGAAGGTGGGGCTAGGACGCCAGCAGCTCGTCCTGGTCGGTGTCGAGTGCCGCAGGGACCGCGGGACCGCCGTAGCGCTCCGCGAGGATCAGTGCGACGAGCTCGCTGTTCGAGAGGTCGAGCGCAATGCCCTCGGTCTCGAACCGCCTGTAGACCTCTCGAGGCACACGGGTCGTAATCAGATGGCGGTCGCCCTTGGAAGGACGGCCGGCGCCTTTTGACGGTCCAGGTCGTGCCACGCAGAGATCATGGCGCGCGCGATTTCTGATGCGGGGACCTCGATCGGCGTGTTGGCCCGCCGTTCTACGGTCATCGCGTGGTCGAGCGGTACGCCGTCGCCTTCGGCGTCGACCGCGGCCGGGACGGCTGCTGGCGGTACGTGCCGGACTCTGGTGGCCGTCCGGAGCGGTGCACCGGCCAGGTCAACTGGGCAGGGTCCTTCGCGATTCGCCAGCGCCGCTGGTGGGTCTGGTCGTGTGACGAGCACCTCGACGGCGGCACCCACTGGACCGGCCATCCCGCCGGTGTCTGACCTGGCGGGGGAGTGGACCACGGCGGTCGGTACCTGATCGCTCGAGTACTGGTTCGGGCTGTTCCGGTACCGTTTACCCCGGTCGATCACCAGTGATGGTTGCCTGCTAACGGAGTTGGCCCGCGGCGTTCCCGCCCGGACCCGGTGGAGCGCTCCAGGCGGTGACGGATCGCGTCCCACACCAGCCTGAGCAGCTTCGTCGGGAACTACCTACTGCCGATGTTCAGCCGGCCCACCCTCGGCGGCCGCGCTGGACCAGCAGCGGCGCCCCGGCCGCCGCGGGGTCCCGGCCGGCCCGCTCAGTGGGGGACGGGATCTGTAGCCCGCCCCCGTCGGGCAGCGTGAGGCGCGTACCCGATGCCGGTTACCACCCGTCCCCCTGCCCGGTCCACCCGTCGAGCCCGGTCGTCGGGATCGCTGTACGCGGCGGCGCTTCGCACACCGGGCGCGGCCCGGTTCTTCGGGGCCGCGGTTCCCGGCCGGGTGGGGATCGCAATGACCAGCCTGGGACTGGTCTGGCTGGTCCACCAGGCCACCGGCTCGTTCGCCCGAGCCGGGGTGGTGGTGGGTGCCTTCGCCATCGCCGAGGCCACCGTGGGACCACTCGTGGCCGCCGTCATCGACCGCCACGGCCAACCCCGCGTTCTGCCGGTCAGCGCCGTCGCCCACCTCGCCGCCCTGGCGCTGCTCATCACCGCCAGCCGCCTGCACCTCGGCCTGCCGGTGCTGGTCGCGGCCGCGGTCCTGGGCGGATCGACGATCCCGCAGCTGGGAGCCCTGACCTCGGCCCGCTGGGCTGCGCTGCTCCCCGAGGACCCCGTGCTCGGTGCCGCCTTCGCGCTGGAGTCCACCAGCAACGGGCTGGCCTACCTGATCGGGCCCGCCCTGGTCGCGACCCTGGCCGCCACCACCGGACCCACCGTGGCCAGCGCCACCGCAGCAGCACTCGTCGCGACCAGCAGCCTCGCCCTGGCAGCCCTCCGCTCCACCGCACCCGGCCCGACCGCCGCGCTGCCCCCGACCGGCGGCCCGAACAGCACCGCGAAACCACCGGCCGCGTCCACCCGGCAGCTGGTCACCCGTGGATTTCTGGCGGTGGTCGGGGTGAACCTGGCGATCGGGGTGTTCTTCGGCTCGATGCAGGCGAATGCAGGGAAGCGGGCGGTCCCGCCCGCCGCCGGGTAGGCCGCGCCCATCTCCGCGTGCACCAGGGCGAGCACCATGATGATCGCGCCCGCGAGCACCCAGGACACGAGCGACGCGGGGCCGGCTGCCTTCGCTGCCCCCAGCGCCCCGAGCAGCCATCCCGACCCGATGATCGAGCCGAGGGAGATGAACATCAGGCCCCAGAACCCGATCGAGCGCTGGAGGCCGCCGCCGTCGTTCGGGCCGCCGACGGAGGTGCCGGCCGCGCCTCTCCCGGTCACCGATGCTGTGGCCACGCGAGTCCCTTCCGTTGCAGGTGACGGGCAAGGTACGCGTCCGGTGCTCTCCGCAGGAAGAGGCGGACCGATCTTCGTGACGGCTCCGAAATGTCGGCCCTCGCCTGCGTCACCGACCGGCCAACCGATCACGCCGGCACCCCCTCGTGATGGTCGGTAGGACAGCGGGCCCCATGTGGAGCGATCGACGTCCCGGGTCAACCGGCCGTCCGTGCTTCTGACGCTGGACACAAGCA
>JAABUY010002750.1_pt1 | contig 20401 bp, 34 predicted proteins | sample 5560271 | NCBI WGS metagenome assembly JAABUY01 (sample SAMN10711886, study PRJNA513374) | rock metagenome | isolation source: Antarctica rocks | place: Antarctica: Victoria Land, University Valley
CCGGCGTCGGCCGCGGGGCCCCCGCTGCATCGCCTCGCCTGCTGCGTGGCCTCGCAGCCAAATCCGTCCGCGCCATCCGCGCGGTTCTCGCTGTCCCAGGAGGAGGGCGGCTCGCCGGCGCCCGTCCTCGCCGGAGCGCCGGCCTGGAGCTCGCAGCCGGCGCCGTGCACGGCCTGGCGGCCGCCAGCGCGCGCGCCTTTCACGCAGGCGCGCAGCACGGCGGCGGCCAGCGAGGCCCTAGTTACCCGGCAGCCGCAACCTATCTCAACACGGAGCCTGATGAGCTCAATGCGAGCCCGCCGCCCGCATGCACGCCCGAGCTGGACAGCATCTCTGGCTTGGACCCAGGCCCTGAGCCGCCATGTGCGCGTGGCGCGGCCACCCAGAGCCCGGGAGTGAGATGCGGTGGGATGGCGTCATGGCTGGGAAGGGCTGAGTCCAGCCCGGCATAGGTTGCAGGGTGTGCACGCCCCCTGGGAGGCAGGCAGCGGGGTGTAGGCAACCAAACATGCGTGCCGTGCAGGTACCCAGACATCTAGCAGGCCGTGGCAGCAGCTGCCTCATTTTTGCTTTTCCTACAGCTGGTGTCGTAAGCAAGCCCTGCTTGTTTGCAGTGTTTCCTTGACACCTGTTTGCTTAGGTAGTGTGCATGATGCAGGGTGGGCATGTGCTGCCAGGCATGCTGCAAAATGCCTGATGCTGGGCCGTCTGCTTCAAAAGTTTGAGGCAGACTCTGCTCAGTATGCAAAGCACCTATGAGTAGCTTTCCGCCTAGCTTCTCCTTTCGGCCAGGCCTGGCACACCAATGCCACAAGCTTCCTAATGGCGCTGCCTCATGAGCTTAGATGGTCTGCCCAATACGTCCATGCATTACAGCAGTGCATGCCACAGTCCACCACAACAGGGGACAAACTTGCCAGAGCACGACTGGGGCCGTGACGTCCAACAACTCCTGGGCGGGCTTCAAAAGCTGCGGCCTCCCAAGACTCGACTCCTGCTCCTCCATAGGCGCACAGGCACGCCAGATGCGCCCACGGCACGATGCAGCAAGCCTTCAAGCAAGTGGCTTGGCCAAGTCACCGCACGATGCCACTGAGCGTCGCTGCCCCGCGCCAGCAGATCCTTGAGCTACGAGTGACCTACCGTCTGTGTTCGGCAGGTGCACGCATCCAGCCGCGTTGCGCTGTCAAGGCGCATTTCTTTTTCCACACACAGACAGCGTGCCTGGCTTGTGTCGACGCGTGCACCAAGCACACACACAAAAGCTGTCCTGAGCAAACCTCGAGACTCACCCGCTCGTCACACACGACGCTCACAAGACCAGAGAAGAGACACACCAAGCCACACTAAAAACGGGCCTGCTATTGCCTGGACTTTAAAAACCCACCCAGGATTCCCGAAAGCGCCCACCCCGCCTCCGCACACTTGTCGCACTCATTTCTTGGACTCATCAGTGCCCATCACTTTGCCCAGCTGCTTCGCCATGGCAGTGTTGGGGAAGATTCCGTCCGTGTTCTGGCCCTGCGCACGAGGCAGCCACAAATCGTCACCCAAGCTGTTTGTCACAGACTGATCACAAGTGCCTGCCCAGCCTGTTCCTCATCCGCTGAGCAGTTGCGTTTCCCTGAGCAGGCAGAGCACACGCTTGCAGCTCCATGTCCGTACTGCCCTAGCTTCACGATCATAGACTGTCTCTTGCAGTGCTGGTGCCCCTGCCAGCCACCGCCCCTCACAACCGCCTCACACTACTTTGTCGCATCGTAGCGCTGTTGCTAGGTGCAGGACAGGGCTTCACTGACACGAGAAAATTGCCGCTGGGCACGATTGTAACCTGAAACAAGCTTGCACACGAAAACGGTGTTTGCGTGGGCACGCCAGCTACCGAGTGAGGACAAAGCAAGAGGGGCAGACACGCGCCTGGTGGAAACCGTGCTCACGCGAGAACTGCCGCCCCATGCTCTCCTTGTGGTCCGCGCCCTTCCCTGCTGCAGCAGGGTGCTCCTCTGCCAAGGGGTCCTGCAGTTAAGCGGGAGCGTCAGGCTCGCTGCCACGCCCGGCGGCGCTATGCCTTTGCTCAAGCCAGGATGCGTTTCGCAGCATACCTTGCGCGCTGACAGCGTAGACTCCACGTGCGGGTGCTGCGCGTTGTTGTAGAAGAAGAACGCCGCGCCTGGTGTCACACGGTGGAGGCCTCAGTAAGCAACTTGACCGGGGTGCCGTGCAATACACTGGCGCACTTACGCAGGACACTATTATGACCTGATCTCTTATACCACACCAGCCCGCCTGCCGCACACGCAGCCAAACATCCATGGACTCTCCAGTTGAAACTGCGTTTCGAGCATACCTGCATGTAGCACTCCCAGGCCATGCAAGCACCGCTGACAGCCAACGCACAGCTGTCTTCTGTATCAGACTTTCAGGAGCACTGCTTGATGTGGGCCAGCAGCATCGAGCTGATTCATCCAAAAGGCAGTCTTCAGGTTTGACACGACAACTGCTCGACGCACAAACGCTTACCGGCAAATGTGCCGCCCACGACGAAGTAGAGGGGAAGCCGTTTGCTTTGATACCAGCGCTGTGGCACAGTGTACTGCTCGTGAGTCTTCTGAGCCATGCCAGCAATCGCTTTCTCCCAGCACGCTCAGGCCTCCAGTGTGTTTTCCTGTGCCCACCTGCAGCCCAAGTTACCTCACACCCCCTCCTCCACGCCGCTGGAAGAGCTCAGAGAAACCCTAAGTATGGAGCCAGAGCTGAGCTGGACTCAGCTTTGCAAGTTGCCTTCCTTCCTCGGGCTGCACGACAGGGAACGCTGATTAAGCCACTGGCCGGGCAGACCAGGAGGCAGAGTGAAGGACAGCAGCAATGTCCAGTGCCGGGAAGCGCGGCTTCAAGTGGGTCCAGCCTGTCACATACCCGCTGTTCTTTGCAGTTGGGGCCGGCATTGTCGCGTGCGGTACCATCATGAGCCGCAAGCTGCTTCATGTGCGAACACGCTGCCCGCTCTGATGTATTCATGCACTCTGTTCTGACCCACGGGGCTGCTTGCCTCTAGTCTGCATCGCCTTGCGCCTGCTTGCTGTCTGACGTTCTACCACTGGCCTCCCGGATGCCATGTTTGAGCCATGGCATTGTCATGGCGACGGCCAGTGAGCACTTGCCGCCTGCCGCGCCTAGGATCCTGCTGTCACGATGTGGCGCAGCCAGCGCGGTGTGGACGCTACTGAAGAGCAGGGGACCAAGTACCGCAACAGCGCGCTTCAGGTGCGTGCGGACCCGTGTTTGCGCTGCAGCGGGCCCTCTCATGCTGACGTAAGGCAGCGCTTGCACTGACGCTTGTTCTGCCGCAGCGCATGGTCTCTGGCAGGCCGCACCACATCATCCCCGACCAGTGGGGTCAAGCGCGCGCGTCAGAGGCCCAGGCCCAGGCAGCGCAGCGCCGCTGAAGCCTGCGAGCTTTGCATCATAGGGAGGTGCTGCTGCAACCAGGAAGCAGAATGATTTTGTCTCGAGCGGCACGGCCGCGTGCAGTCTGATTTTGGCTCGAGCTCTTGGAAAGAACAGTCCGCTGCGCTTGCTCCTTCAAAACTGCCAGCATTTGTATGCGCAGTCTGTGAGCTGGCAGCCAATTTTGAGGAACCACCGCATGGATAAGAGAGCAACGGGGGCAACTTTGTGTCATTTGCAGTGTCAGTGGAATATACTTTTCTGGCAGCCCTGTGCGGCGGCGTGTGTGTGTGCTGAGAGACACTTGTGGAAAAGAGGCTCGAGAGGATGTGTTTTCAAGCTCTGATTTTGCTACCTGTGCTTTGCATGCTGTGCATGCTGATTTTCAAGCGGTCGCTGAGCTCATGTAGCTGTCAGGCGTGAGTTTGTAGGTGTACCAGCTGTGTGAGGGTGATCAGAGCCTTGCAGAGTCTAACAGGACACGTATGGAGGCGTGCGGCTTTGTTCGTATTGCATAACGTCTGTACAAGGTGCATGAATGCCAGACTGCCTGGAGGTCTGGTATGAAAACACTGTCTGGACTGCCAGGCATGCATTGTGGTAATTTTTGGAAGGAGCCTCAGCAAGCGTGCGAATGCGTCAGGCGCGTCACACGCGGTTACCCTCTACCATAAACCATGCAGCCACATTGATCATAAGAGCATACACACACATGCGCCGTATCTTCTTAGCAATGTCCCTTGAACCTGAAGGCCAGCTCGCTATGTCTGAGCACAAGCTGGCACATGACCAGGGCCGACACGGCGCCTCTTGGGTACACTCCGCAGCTCTCCGGCCGCTCACACTTAACAGCTCATCACAAAGCCATGCAAGTTGCAGCACAGTTCGATTTTGCCCAGTCAATGACAGCATAACACCAGCACACCATCATATCCGGCCCCACATGATTCGATGCAGCCAGCCATGTGTTCCTCGCCATACTTGTCCAGTATGAGTCAGAATACCCCATGCAAGTTCAAGCAGCACGACAGCCTTCCATGAGCTGGCGCACGCCATATAAATGAAAACACTGGTTACCAGCGGTACACTTCTGTCCTAGCGGTTCTTAACAGATCACCTGACAGCATTGTCTCGCCTGCACAGGGCAGGCTCTAGCCGTTTTGCATAAAGATCCAGACAAGGCGACCCGGCACTAGGATACGCAGTACCGGCGCATTTGCACACGACATTTCTGCGGGGCCAGGCACACCCTGGCCACCCCCTGGCCCGCTGGATGCGCCGCTCATCCTGCTCCAGCCAACCCAGCCAGTCTTCAGCCTGGCGGCCGCCCCGGTACCACGCGACAAGCACACAGAGGGGACACTAACTAGTGACTGTTGCAGCCACGCACACGCACTGCCGGCAGGACCCTTACCTGCACGGCACACACCAGAACACGTGATGAACGCTGAGACGTGACACTTCACGGGGGCATGGGGCGAGCAGATCGCCGTCCCAAATATCTCCACGCTCGTCCCTGCCCAAACACGCCCGGCAGGCCCCACTATCGTCACACGGGGATTTCAGAGCCGACGCTGTTTCTCAGTCTGAACTGACGAGCCCTGCGCCGCGCGGCCAGCTCACGCGCGATCGGGCCCGCCCAGGGACCGCCTGAGCCGGCGCGCCAGCTCGCCAAACTCGGACGACTCGGTGGCCTCGCGCAGCGCCGCAAACTGCAGCTGGCCCTTGAGCGGCGCGAACGTCGCCGCCACGGCCTCGATGTACGGCGTCAGCACCTCGCGCAGCCGGCCCGACGCCTCGTCGGCCTGCGCGCCGCAGCAAGTATCAGCGCAGCGACACGCGCGCGCGCCAGGCAGCACGTTACACTGCTGGCCAGTTATCCCGCAGCTGTCCAAAAATCTGAGAAAGCCGGCGCATGCTTCAGCGGATGAGGTGTTGACTCGACTTGAGCACGCGCTGCGCGCCAGTCCCAGCTAAGCAGGCAATGAAGCAAAAGTAGTACAGCGGCGGTGCTGCATTGCAGGTGGCTGGCGTGCCGTCCGGATGCTGAGCGCGCGCGAGGAGGATGCCACGATCGCGCCGGTGCCCCACAGCGCCAGGATGCTGCCCCACATCAGCGCGCGGCCCGGCGTAAACACGGGCAGCAGCCGCATGCCGCGTACCTGCCACACGCGGACAGAGTCTGAGGAGCCGACAGCCTAGGCCTGCAGTGCTATGTCTCAACACATACAGGACTTCATCTGGGGGCGTGAGAGCTTGCCTCATCCACACACAGGACTTCACAGGGGGGCGTGAGAGCTTGCCAACGCCGCCCCCTCAGCAGCTCAGTGACACCACCAGCGCAAACCTGTCCACAGTGAAATAATGTACAGGCACGCGCTGCGGCAAGCCAAGCGGGCGCACCAGCGGCGTCTCGGTCACAGCGCGATCGATCTTGCGCTGCCGCGCCGCCTCAAACGCGGTCGGCAGCCGCACCGGCTCCTGCGCCAGCCGCCGCCCGTCCGCAACAGAGAAGATGGACCCGCCGCTGGTCTCCCACCTGCGCCGCCGGGCCAGCTGAGCCCCAGGCGCGCGCCGCGGCGGGGCTTGCCATGTCCGGCGTCATGGCTGTGCCCTCGGCCATGCACTCCAGTGACGATCCAACACACCAGAACGGCCACACACCTCTTGCGCGCCATGCATGAGGCAGGCTATCAACCTCCGTCTTCCACCCACACAGCCAGTGTGTTGCTCAGCCCGTCCCAGCCGGCTGCATCTCATGAACAACACAGCCCTGCGCGCACGCTGTGCAGCGGCGCGCGGGCGCCCGCCGCACTGCCACGGTGGCTCAGCTTTGCATCAGCGGACCAGCGCCTCGACGTCGCACTGGCTACAGGAAGTCTTCCACACCCACGCTGCAGCGGCGGACAATTGCGCCTTTGACCATAGGTGCCCACTGACGTCCACACCGTCCTCAAGCCCAGCCTCGCCTGACTGACACACCACTTGATAACGCAGCAGCTATGCTGCAACGAGGCGGGACCGCACCGCGCGCGGCCGAGGCTGATCTGCTTCGTGCCCAGCTGTGCCCAAGCGTCCACAGCGCCGAGGTGCACCGCTGTACGCGCGCGACACACTCTCGCAGGTCGCGGTGGTGCAGAGCACGCTGTGCGCTGTGCTGCGGCAGGTGGCAAGGCTGCATAGCCCGAACAGACAGCAGCCCGGCTGTGGGTCTGCAAGGGTCAAGCAGTGCAACACCGCAAAGAACCTCAGTATTCAGGCTGGACGCTCCAACTGGCACTTCCCACCGGCGACGCTCGCGCGTGCGGGCTCGTAAACCCCGCTGGTAGAGCAGGGGCGCAGATGCTGCATCCACAAAAGGCCCGCCCTCGGTCTCTGCTCCCGCAGGTTCAGAGCAGGCGGGTGTGCTGCGCTTCGCGGCCAGGCAGGGGCGCGCACTAGGGAAAGCGCCCTTGACATGCTGGTAGACCTGCTCCGCAGCGGGCCTGCTGATGACCGTGGTCGTGAGCTCGCGCGCGGCGCGCTCCTTCATCGCCGCCACGGCTTCCGCAGAGACCTGGCCGGCCCTGCCCACCCGCAACCAGAACACGGACTTTCACCAACGGCAGAGCTTGTCCGTCTCTGCTATAAAGTGATGCAGGTGCAACAGGCCTGCCCGCCTACTCACTCCGTCGGACTCCTGCAAACAACATAAACAACTCCCGCTGGTCCAGAGCATAGGCCAGCACCGCACCTCACCAGACGCTCCAGGTGCTTTGTGAGCGCCAGGCGCTGCTCCTCGTGTGCGTACTGGCCCTCTAACGCGTTCAGGCGCGCCTGGAAGCCCGCCATCCCGGTTCAAAGCGCCGCGCGGACTGTGCAGCAGCACCTCTTGGTGATTGTGTATGGTTACTTGAGGGAAGCTGAGGACGGGAAGAGCAGGGACCTTCTCCACCAAGCTCCGACGAACGGACCACACATGAGGTGACCTAGATTTAGGGCTTCGGCCACCACTGCAGCCACTGAACGACACGGGCCACTCTCCTCATTTCTAGCCTCCCGCAGCCACCGGCGCGAAGACACCTCCAGGCCTCCCGCACCTCCAGCTCACCATAGCCGTCGAGCACCCCGGTGCGGATTCCGCTGCGACCCAGCTCGGGCCGGTGGCCCGCCGTGCTTCCCCGCCGGCTTGCCGGTGACAGCCGGGTCATAGATACGCGCTGCGCCTGGCGTATGCTGGAGCTGCCCTTGCGACAGTATCTGGGCTGTGAGCGTGCGACGGCGTGCTGCGCTCGCCAGGGGAAGGTGCAGCAGTGACTCGGACGTCGCAACCCGGGCTGTCTTAGAGTTAGCGCGGCTGCTATATGGTGCACCAGGCTGCAGGTCAACCACTGCGTAGCGTTTGCGCGACGCAGGTTATAAACCACCTCCGACATAAGATGTCGCACACGTACGTCGCGCTCTCCCTCCTGGGCATCTGCACCCTGGCTGGTGCGCCGCCCGTCAGTGTTGGCCCGGGTTTGGCGTTGGCGTAGGGCAAGTCACAGTGCACCCAGAGCTGCCGAGCTGCTGATCGGTACTTTGCTGCCAGGATTGTTGGGAGGTAGGTGTGCAGAAAGGGATGTCTGGCATATTGCTAGTGTCCGTGTATTATATGCCTGGTGTTCGCAACGTTTTTTTTGACTTGGTAGCGTCGCTTATAGCCCGCTGCGCACCAGGCAGGTCGCCCGCACGGTCTGGAGGTGGTGTGGTAGTTCACTTGAGTGCTGCGCAAGTGCTGTGTCGCTTGACTATCTGAGCCGTTTTTGAGTCTGCTTATCAGGCACGTTAGCAAGCCTGTGCTTGCTGAGGCTGATTCGCAGTGCATGCACTGCTCGGCTGCACAGCCAGGCACGTCAGGGTGTACAGCAGTGCTGACTGCAATAGCTATGATGACGCGGCACTAGAACCAGTAAGGATCTAGTCTGCAACCGCTCGTCCTAAGCTGAACGTGCGTGGGGCCCCGTTGTCAACTTTCTGTCGCGCGTCTCTGCGCAGGCGCCGGCGTCGCGGTCGGCAGCGGCGTGGGCTTTGCCGTGATGGCGGCGGCCGAGGAGGAGGCCAAGAGCAAGGCGGGCAGCGTGGGCCCGATCGCAGCCGCCAGTGTGGTGGAGAAGAAGGCGGCACCCAGCCGCGGTTTCGCGGCCGGCAACTAATAACCCGCGCCTGAGCAACCTGGACGAGGGCGTGTCTGCAAGAGGCGAGATGATGATGTTTGAGTGTGTGATGGGCGACAAGCGCGCTTGCGCCATACAGGCCTTGTTGTGTGTATACTGGTGTGAGATGGTTTTTGTGGGCGCACTGCTATGACTTGGAGGCCCCAGGAGGAGCCGCGATTGCCTGATGGTGTTTTGACGGTACGTGCTGTCAGCTGACGATCCAGCGTTTTGTGCTGGCAGTCAAGGAGGCAGCATTTGATGACAAGCAGGAGGTGCAACAAGGCTGTGAGCTTGCACGTGTGCACATGTACAAGGGTGAAGTGGTACGATGCCTGTGCCGCTGGAGGTTGAGCAAGCGTGTAAGGTGCATTGGCGAGGTACCCAGGCCCGTTTGGGATGTACATATACACGCATATGACGCAGATGACGGTTTGTCAGAAAAGCATGGGCACACCCACATCACACATGGCAGGCACAAAAGTGCTCATTGACTGACGTCTGCCTTACCACATCAGGCCTACTGGGTTGGCGTCCTGCTCCTTGCTCAATGCCTCGAAGCCGTCATGTTGCCACTTACCCTTCCCAAAGAGCGGGTCGTCTGAGTGCAGTCGCCCGCGCCTGCTCGCAGCAGCAGCCACACCCATCGTGATTAGCGTTCACCCACTGCGTCTTATAATAGCCCATGTCGCTTGCAATTGTGCCGGGCAGTGGTGACATTGCACCAGCTGCTGGGTCGAAGGAACGGAAATCACAACAGCGCTCGCGACTGCCAACCCCCCCACGGCGCTGGGCAGTGACTGCTTGAAGCTGGACACCCGCTTGCACGTGACCTCTTCTAGGTTTCTTAGCTCGCTGTCCCCTGGGCACTATGAGGCAGGAGGCACCGTGCAGCAGCGCGGCACACCCTCCAGGCACAGCAGCTATAAATCGTAGTGTGTGGCATGATGGGCACGAGGCCGGGCGCACCAGGTGTCGCGCTCCCGCACGCCGCGCCCGTCGCCGCCGGGCCCCGCGCCGCGCATCCCGCCGTCCGGAAACGCCAGCCGCTCCGCCAGGCGCCCGCCGGCCAGGGGGCCCCGCTCCGCCGGCCCACGCGGCGCCGCCTCAAAGCCCGCCGGCCGGCGCGGCTCGACCGCCGACCACGCACGCCCGTCGCGCTCAGCATCGGCGCCCCAGCCGTGCTCCCTGGTCGCGGCGCGCGGCGCCGCGCCCATGAACCGCCCGTCGCTGCCTGCGCCCGCGCCGCGGGCGCCGTAATCCAGCCGCCCCGCCAGCCGGCCTCCCTCGCCGGCGGGCGGATAGTCGAGCGCAGCAGCCGGACGCGCGCGCTCGCCTCCGCGCTCCGCGCGCGCGGCGGCGCCCGGGGGCGCGCCCAGGCGCGCGTCGATCGGAACCCTGCCCTGCACCGCCATGGCGCGGCGCGGCGCGACCACCTCGCTGCGCAGCGCGCCGCGCGGCGCCGCGCGGGGGGCCACGCCGAGGGGGCCGCCCTCAGCGGAGCGATACCCCGGCGGGCCGCCCGCGCGGCGGGGGGCGGGCTCGGGCGCATCATCGTCTTCGGGGCTCGCAGCGTGGCGGCTGCGGCCCTCGCGCTCCAGCTCCGGCGCATCGTGCTCCATCAGGGCCCTGCCGCTGAGCAAGGCTCTGACTCAGTGTTCTGCAGGTCGACATCGAGCCTGTCGGCCGCGTGGGGCCATGATGCTGCAGGCAAGCTGGGCCAGTGTCGGCGCGCTTTGTATAGCGCCAGGCGAGCAGTGCATCCCCGCTGCTGCATGCGCAATGCCTGAACGCCCTGGCCTCCAAGCAGATGAAGGTTGCAAGGGTGCGCCCGGCAGCGCCCTGAGGCTCAGAGTCATGAGCAATGTGTGAGCGGACAAGCGCAACAGCATCTGCGCGCCTGCTGTTGCTGGTCAGGCTGCCGCCTCCGCCGCGCCGCACTTGTCCGTCGGGCAGCCGCACCTGCGCACAGCACCACCGCAGCATGCCTGGCTCGCAGCAAACACTAGGCCTCGTGGCATGCATGCCACCCCAGGCGTCCCTCCTGGAGCGCCGCTGCCCTTTTCTTGGCTCCTCGTCCCCACGCCAGCGGGCTCCCGGTCATAACACTCACGTGACAAAGCATACATATCCGCGGGGCTCCTTCAGCCGACCCCAGACCCCGCCGCAATGCCCGGCAGCGCACCTCACTGCGCACGGGGCGGCGCGGCGCGGCTGCCGGCGCTGCGTCAGCCTCCTCGTCGGCCTCGGGCTCCGCGCTGTGCTCGGCGGCGGCGCGCCGCTCGCGAGGTGCGCGCTCCGCAGGGACGCGGCCGCCAGGTGCGCCCTGCGGCCGCAGCGGCGAGCGCGAGCGGCTGCGGCGCCGCCGCGGCGCGCGGTCAGGCTCACGATCGCGGGAGCCCGAGCGCGGGCGGCGCTGCGGCGGCGGCATGTCGTCGTCCGCGGCGCGGCGGGCCCGCTCGGGTGGCGGCAGCGTGTCAGCTTGCCTGGCGTGGCTCCCACGCTCGCGCTCGCGCTCCGACGGCCCCTCGCGGCCGTCCCTGTACGCAGGGCGCTCGCGCTCCGAAGGCCCCTCGCGGCCGTCCCTGTAAGCAGGGCGCTCGTGCGCGGTGCGCTCGCGCACGTCGCGGCCGTTCGGTGCGCGCGCGTCTGCCAGGCGCTCCTCTGCCGCGCCGCGCTGCCAGGTGGGGCGGCCGCGCGGCAGCGGTGCGGGAGGCGCCTCCATGTCCCTGTCTGCCAGCATGCCGCCCGCGGCCGAGCCCAGGCGCGCCGCGAGGCGCGGCCGGATGCCTGCTGCGCATGCAGAGCCATCAACTCAGCCCCCGAAGAAGCAGGTCAGGCTGGAAGCCAGCACCAGTGTGTTGGTAGAGAGCGGATGCGCAAGAAAGTGCCGGAGCTGGAGCCCAGGCCGGCCGCGCACCTGGCTGGCCGCGCTTCCGGCCTGCCTGTATCACATCGCGGTCGTCGTGCTGCGCGGGGCAGAGCTCCATCAGTGCCGTGCTGCAACGGCCTGGCCAAAGGGACGGCGCATGCCGGGGGCAGTGGCCCCACCTCGTGATACCTCGGCGCGCTGGTGTAGTCCAGCTCGTTCACGTCAGGCACATAGCGCCCATTGTGCCGGCCGGGCGCGCTGCGCGGCGGCCAGGCATCATCTCCCTCCACGCCCCAGCGTCCGCTGTGCATCCCGCCTACTGTCAGGCTGCGGTGCGTGTCAGGCAGCTCCCGCGGACTTGGCCTGCCTTCCCAGTCTCCTAGGCAGGGGCTGGGCGCTTGGGGCAGGAGCTGAATGGCTGGCGGGTTAACCTTCGCTCAGAGCAGGCAGGGCATGCTCAAGCCGTACTGTGTGTCTGCTGAGGACTATTACAGGGCGCCCTGGGTGTGGCAGGGGCCGCAGACACGCATAGCTTGGACGCCAGTTGCGTTTGCAGGGCCGGGAGTGGACGCAGGTTGCAGTCGCTCGCCTTCTAGCGTGTAAAAGAATTGCCTTGCCCCTTGTTTTGGTGGGAGCGCAAGCGCGTACGTACAGCGGCCGCCTGCGCTTGGGAGACTGTGGGCTAATCATCATGGGTGCGCGTTGATCTGTCGCGGCCTTGGTGGCCGTGTTGCAGCAGTTGTACGCTGCATAAGAAAGCAGAGGAACACTGTGCAGCTGTCATGATACCGCTAACCAGTAGTTGCACACCCCAGTGTGCGCCCCGCACAGAGCCACCTCACGGCGAGCACAAGCTTTTCTACACCATTGTGATTAAACGCTTCAGACGAATGTCTTGCACATTTAAAACAGTCGCTGCGCTTCGTGCGCAGGCATCCCAAAGTTTTACCGCTGGCTCAGCGAGCGCTACCCGCTCATCAACCAGCCCATCGCCAGCACCAGCGTGCCAGTCGTGGACAACCTGTACCTGGACATGAACGGCATCATCCACAACTGCACGCACGGCAACGACCCCGGCACGCGGCTGACAGAGCCGGAGATGATTGTTAAGGTCTTTGCGTACCTGGAGAAGCTGTTCGAGATCGTGCAGCCACAGCAGTTGCTCTTCATGGCTGTCGACGGTGCGCCCCCGAGCCCCGCATGGCGGGCCAGCTTTGCTGGCTCCGCCGAAGGACACGCAGCGCGCCAGCAGACCGCGCGCCGACGCTGTGGCGGCCCTGTCCTCAGGCGTGGCGCCGCGCGCCAAGATGAACCAGCAGCGGTCGCGGCGCTTCAAGTCCGCGCGGGAGGCTGAGGAGGTGCGGCGCCCGGCGCTCTGCCGCCGTGTGTGGCATGCGGCACAGACATATGGGTATGCTTTTGCATGCATGCATGAGGACACATGGGTGCATTGGTGGTGCTCAGCATGCAGTGGCATGACTTCAGGTCTGCTCTTTGCTCTTGCGAGTCGGCGCTTTGCGAGTTGCGTCCTTCAAGTGCCTGTCGATCTTGTGACAGTGGCACTATCGGGCGCGCCGGCAAAGTATGCGAGGGTGCGCGCCTGCTCCTCTGCAGCGCCACAACCGTAAATAAACACTGCTGACAAAGGGTGCGGGGGGGCGCCCCCGCCAGGCGCGCGCGGAGGCGCTGCGCAAGGGCGAGGACGTGCCGGCGCCGGGCGAGGCGTTTGACTCCAATTGCATCACGCCCGGCACCGCGTTCATGGGCCGTCTCAACGAGCACCTGCGCTTCTTCGTGCGGCGCAAGCTGGCCGAGGACCCGGCCTGGCAGCGCCCGCGCGTCGTCCTGTCCGGCGCGCCCCTGGGCGCGCGCCATGCCCTGCAGCTCGGCGCATGTTACCCCAGATTCAACACCTTGCGCGTGGCCGCGGGGCGGACTCCGCTGCGAATGCGCTGACGCCTGAGCAGGCTGGGGAATCATAAATAGGCATAATCTCAGGTGCATGCGTGCCTGCGCCCTCATATCGTGTCACGGGTGCGTGCAGACGGGCAGCTAGTCGATCGGGATTCTGATCTTGAGAATGTGCGTGTGTCCAAAGTCCCTGCACATCTCTTCCGTGTTGTAGCTCTTGCGCCGGGAGAGTGTACAGGATGTGGCGCATGCTCTTCATCTTGATGTGCCACGGAGGGGATGTGCGGCCTGTTTGCATGCATGCGCTGGCATGCACGCAGCTCTGTGCCGTGTTCCACACTCGGCCAGCGCAACTTCAGCTTCTGGGGAGTGAGCGAGTCGCGCTCGCGCGTCGGGCGCAAGGTACCGCACACAAAGGCGAGCACGATATCAGACGGCACGTCCGCCTAGCGGTGGGAGTCGCGGGCGCGCGCGCGCAGGGCGCGGGGCGCCAGGCAAGAGCGAGCACAATGATGGCGTGCACGTGGCCGGCCACAAATTATGCGCGGGTGCTCTAAAGCGTAACCTACCCTGCGCGCGCAGGGCACGAGGTGCCGGGCGAGGGCGAGCACAAGATCATGGAGTACATCCGCCTAGCCAAGCGCGAGCCCGGCTACCGGCCCAACGTCCGGCACTGCATGTGCGCCCCTTCCTGCAGGCTGTGCGGCTGGGGCCGGCGGGGCAGGCAGTGGCACTGCTACTGGCCGACAGGGGCTCTGCCCCTCCATGCTGGCACGCGCGATGCGGCCGTGAACAGTCTAATGGCTACTTTCGCGCACCATATGACAACAAGGCGGCTTTTTTATTGGCGCCCGCATGCGCTTCAACCCGCCCTACCAGCCCGCCTTGCCACTGCCAAGTGCCTGACGCAGTAAATGTTTCAGTGTTTCTGGTGTTTTCGGCGTTGTCGTGTATAGCAGCTGGGATGGCTGCGAGTATGGGCTGCCTGGGGCGCCCGCGTCGAGCGCTGCTTGTGTCCAGGCTGCCGCGCCTGAGCAGGCGCTGAGGCTGGGCACGCGCCCAGGTACGGGCTGGATGCCGACCTGGTCATGCTGGCGCTGGTGTCGCACGAGCCGCACTTCTGCCTGCTGCGCGAGGTGGTCAGCTTCGGCGGCGCCAACCGCGGCCGGCCCAGCCGCGAGGTCCTGGAGAACCCGTGCGCGGAGCACTTTGTGCTGCTGCAGGTCGGGTGCGCCCCTCGGCCGCCGGCGCTGCGCCGCGCCGGGGGCCGTGGCGCCCGAGGCGCTGCGGCGGCTGCACCCCTGGCGTGGTCACCCTGGAGCCGGCGAGGCGGGCCGCGCGGCCGCCGCGGTCCGTGCCGGCCTCTCATCGGTGCCCAAGTGTCCTGCTGCCTGGCGCGTGCGCTCTCCGTGGCTGATGGCGGGCACGCAGCGCACGCCGCTGGCCGCGCCGCGCCGCGCCGCGAGCGCGCCCGCACGCGCGCGCCAGGCTGCTGCGGGACTACCTAGGCCTGGAGTTTGAGCGGCTGCCGCTGCCGTTCGGGTTTGACATGGAGCGCGTCGTCGACGACTTTGTGCTCTTCTGCATGCTCATCGGCAACGACTTCCTGCCAGGCGCGCCGCTGCGCCAAGGCGGCAGGCCGGCCGTGCCGGCAGTTCATAGAGGCTAGCGTTGGGGTTATAGGATTATACCCTACCACTTGCACTGGCAGCGCGCCGGGTGTGGCCTCCCGGGCTGGGCCTGCGTGCGCGGACGGCCTCGCAGGCGCCTGGTCACAGGGCCCCCACCGTGGCCTGGCGCGGCCGCCTGCGCCTCCGCACCCTGTGCAGCGCGGAGCGCGCGCCCCTGCCCAGCGCATGAGCTGCGGGGCCCGCGCCGCGCCGCCTGCGGGACCGCGCGCGCGGGCGCCACAGTCCGCCCGGCCGCCGCGTCGCTCAGGCGCCGCGCCCGCCCATGGCGCGCCCGCCCGCCCTGACCCCGTCGCCCGCGCGCGGTGCGCAGCGCTGCCGACGCTGGACATCGCGGAGGGCGCGCTGGACCGCGTGTTTGAGATCTACAAACGCCTGCTGCCGGGCCTGGGCGGCTACCTGACGCACGCGGGCGAGCTGGACCAGGGCCGCCTGGAGCGCCTGCTGGCCGAGCTGGGCGCGCTGGAGCTGGACGTGCTGCAGCAGCGTGCGGAGGTGCGCGCTGGGTGTAGAAGATTAGGGTCTGCGTGATGCCAGAGTGATGTCCTGCCGCTGCCCTCCTGCCTATGTGTTGCTGGTGCGCTGGACGCTGGAGACGTGCTGCAGCAGCGCACGGAGGTGCGGGCTAGGTTAGTGTGTGAGCGTCAGGGTCAGGGCAGGGCCCCGCCGCCATACTCCTGCCTGTCAATCATGGCCCCTGTGGAAGCTCGGGCCGGGGATCCAGAGCTGCCTGGGCGCCTGCTGCGCAAGCAGGGCGCTCTGAGGCGAGGGTGCGGGCCTGCCACTGAGTCTTGGGACACAGCCAGGCGACACAGCCAGGCGACTGGAGTGCTTGTAGTCAAGCTGTTTGCGCTGATTTGGTGGTGATGCAGCAGCGGTACAAGGCGCGGGCCCCTGCAGCTGTGAATGCTTGCGCGTGGCTGCCTGCTGCCCACATCTTGCGCGAATCGGGTGCCACAGCAAGCGCGCTGCATGCCTCGCTGAGCGCGCGCGCCGCGCTCGCGCAGGACGCGGAGCATTTTGAGTCGCGGCAATCGCGCAAGGGCGGGCGCGCCGGCGCGTTCGGCCAGCGGGGCGGCCCCGGCGGTGGCGCGGGGGAGGCAGGCCGCGGCGGCGGCGCACGCGCGGCCAACGGCAACGGCCACGTGGCCACTGAGCTGGACGTGGAGGACGCATTTGCGGCGGACGCGGCGCTCGCGGGCCTGGGGGTGCGCGATGGAGCCTGCCGAGTGCCCCTTCGGCGCTTGTCCACATGCGCGCGAGCTGCGCGCTGTGGGTTTGCACCAGTCACGCTGACCAGCGGAAGCCGTACAGCGAAGTCGCGACAGGAGAGATTTCCAGGTACAGTTGCCATGCCATTGTCGCCAGCTAAAGTGGTGTGGCGTGAAGGTCCATGACTGCACGCCTACACGCTGAAGTGTTACAGGCAACATGTGCATCAGAGATTGGGTCGGTGCAGCCTTATGACCAGGTCACCGTCCCGTGTGCCTGGTCACTCGGGGAAGGGCGCGCGTGCGTGCAGCAGCTGTTAGTGGAGCCGGGGTGTGCGGCGCCACGCGCAGGCGGACGGGCTGGCGCTGCCGGCGGCGTCGGTGGCGGACCTGGCGGCGCTGGCGGGCCTGGGCGAGCCCGAGCCGGAGCCCGCCGCCGCGCCGACGATGATGAGCCGCGAGGCGCGCGCGCTCATCACGGCCGGCGACGGCGCCGCCGGGCTGCGCGCCTGGAAGGTGCGGCCTGGCGCACCCGTGGCCGGGAGTGCATTGCGGTGCTGCAGGGTAGGTTTAGGGTAGGTGGAAGGTACGGCCTGGTGCCCCAGTGGCCGGAGGTGCACTGCGGTGCTGCAGGGTAGGTTTAGGGTAGGTGGAAGGTATGGCCTGGCGCCCCAGTGGCCGGCAGTGCGCCGCGGTCCTGCACTGAGCGGCAGGGCCTGCTGCCTGCTGCGGTGCGCTTCTGTGCCCCAGTGCGCCTTCCGCCCATGCAATGCTAAGAGGCGCGCATGCGGTCGCGCGCTCTTGGTCTGCTCTGCTGTGGCGTGCACGGCGCATGCAGCTCTTTCGGCCATCCTTTCATCAGTGCAGCATGGGCGACAGCGCATGAGGTGCGTCCCCCATCAGCCGTGTGCGTGGAGCAAAGCGCGCGGCGGCGCGCAGACGCGGTACTACCGCGAGAAGCTGGGCGTCGACCCGGGCGACCCCGCGGGCGTGCGCGCTGTTGTGGAGGCCTACATCCAGGTGCCGGCTCCTGCGATGGGCACTGGCGTAAAACTAAGGGGCAGGCTCTGCCTGTGCCACTTGGTGTCGCACACCAGGTGGCCCCGCAGCCAGCCCCTGTGATGGGTGCTGAGATACATCCAGGCGCCAGCCCCTGTAATGGTGCTGGGCTGGTGAGGCGTTGAGCTCACTGCTGCCCGCCTGGCTGGTCACACATCAAGCTGTACACCACACAGGCCACCCGTAATCACTGGATGCTGACGTGGCGGAGCATGTGCCATTGAAGGGCGTGGGCTGCCGAGGCGGCGAGGGCGCAAGCGTGGGTACACATGTGTTACGCTGCGGTTTGTCATGCCGAAAGAGGAAGAGCGCAGGCCCGGCAGGGCACTCTGTCTGACATATGCCGCCACAGCACACCCTTGGTAAGCCTTCGGAAGGAAACCTTGGGCGGCAGCATGGCAGCGTGCGCTGCCTGCTGCCCACCGCGCGGCCGCGCGCGCAGGGGCTGCACTGGGTGCTGCAGTACTACTACCGCGGCGTCGCCTCCTGGATCTGGTTCTACCCATTCTACTACGCGCCCATGGTGCGCGCCCATTGCGGCGCCGCCGCTGCAGAGCCCCCGCGGCGCCCCGGCCCGCCGGCCTGGCGCGCCGGGCGCGCCGGTCTGAGGCGCGGCTTGCGCGGGCCGACACGGCGCCCTGCGCGCGGCGCGCAGCAGGCCGCAGAGCTGTGCGCCGGGGCCGCAGCAGCGGCCGCCGCAGGCGCCGGCAGCCCCGCGTGGCGCCGCGCCGCGCCTGACGCGGCGCGCCCGCGCAGGTGTCGGACATGGCGGGCCTGGCCGACGTGCGCGTGCGCTTCACGCCGGGCGCGCCGTTCCTGCCCTTCCAGCAGCTGCTGGCCGTGCTGCCGGCGGCCAGCTGCCGCCTGCTGCCCAAGCCCTTCGAGGCGCGCCCGGCGCCTTCCAAACCACATCGAAAAATCCCTTGTTCTACCCTTTGTTTGTCCCTGCATTCTGCTCGCCGTCGCCCTGCGGCCCACGGGGCGGCTGCCGTCCAAGCCCTTTTCCGTGTGGCCGCAAGCGGGCGAGCGGCCGCGCGCGCGGCGCAGGCGCTGATGAAGAACGGGGACTCGCCCATTCGCGACTTCTACCCGCTGGACTTCCGCGTGGACTGCGAGGGCAAGCGCGCCGAGTGGGAGGGCGTGGTCCTGGTGCGCCGCGCAGGCCCGGCCAAGCACTGCATGCGGCGTGCGTTGACAGGGTAGGGTTAGAATTGGGTGTATGACAAAAATTAGGTTTTGCGTGGTCTGCAAGGGCAAGCATGCCGAGTCGGAGGGCATCGCCCTGGTGGGTGGCACACGGCGTGCATAGAGACGAAAGGGCAAAGAAGAGGGTTGCATGGTGCAGCCACATTGTCGTGAGGCACGTTCGGGCAGGGCGTGGCGCATGCATGTGCAGGGAGCCGCGGCGCTCACTGCTGTTCCTGACGTCGCATTCCGAGTGCCGTCACTGGACCGCCGTTCTTTCAGAGCAAGCAGCAGCCGGGCATGGCCTTGAGCCCGGTGGAGAGCGGGCGGCCAAAGAATATGGACGGGCCGGCAGGTGCCCTTCATCGATGAGCGCAAGCTGCTGGACGCGGCCGCCAGCGTGCCGGCCGAGGCGCTGAGCGCCGAGGAGCGCGGCCGCAACCGCCTGGGCGACATCCTTGCGTTTCGGCACGCGCCGGGCGGCGGCGCGCCCCGGCCCGCCCGCTCGGCCTCCGGGCGCGTGCGCCTGCATGTAGCTCTGCTCACGCGGCCGGGACAGCTGGCTCGCAGAAAAACAGGCAGAGCCGCGCGTGCCTCTGCAGTGGCTTGCAGCACCGAGTCTGGTTGCACACCTGCACACTACCTTTCTTGCTTGTTGAGCGGCGGGCTCTGGGCGGTGATGAGCCTGGCAGCAAAGCAGGAGCCTGCATACTGCTGCCATCGCTGACAAGTCAGGGCGCTGCCCCCCCGCGCAGGCGACGCGGACCGGAGGTTCTGCGCATCGACGCTGCCCAACATGTACGCGTCGCTGCAGCAGTGCGACAGCCGCTGCGAGGCGCGCGCGCCGCCGCCACCGCTGCCGGAGGGGCAGCGCGGGTTTGAGCCGGCGCTCGTGCCCGGCACCCGGCAGGCGCGCGCCCTGGCGGCGGAGGGCCCCCTCGGGCCTGCACGCGTGACGCCTGTCCTGGTGATGCCGCCGCATCGGGAGGGCCGGCCAGGCTCGGCGGAGGCCTTGGAGCTGTGCAGGAGCGGCGGTCGATCGCGGCGCGCGAGCCTGCGGGCAGGGCAATTGAGCGGCTGGCGCGGGGTGCGCAGGGCGAGGGCGGGCCGCCCGGGTATCCCACGCTGCGCACGCTGGTGGTGGAGCCCGAGCTGCGCGCAGCCGGCGTCGACGTGCTCGGCCAGCCCAGCAAGAAGGAGAGCCTCATCCTGAAAGTCAAGGCGCGGCCCCCGGCCGCCCCGACCCCCGATGAGCCGGCCTAACATCTGACGGCGCCGCGCGCCACCTCGTGAATACTGCCTGTCGCCTACAAGGCGGCAAAGACACCCTGACTGGGTCACCAGCACATCGGCGCAGCTCGGCCCGTCTGAACACCCTCACAGCGCTGCACGTCGCGACATGCAACCAATCCGGAGCCCTCCGCCCTCGCCGTGCGCCATCAGCCGCAGATGCCAGGCCGGCGCGCGCGCTCAGGCGCTGACTACGCCGGGCTGCTGTGCTTGCCGCGCGGCGGCCTCATGCTCGCTGTGCGGGCGGCCGCATGACCAGTCAGGCAGTTCACATCAGTGACGCGCGCCGCTCTGATCCTGTCCTTCCTGCATGAAGGGAAAAAAAGCGCTCGCGTTCTTTGAGACACCTGGGCGTCGTGTGAGCTTGCTGTCTGCACAGCCTCATGCAGGGCACCCAGCAAGCTTGCCTCGCACATGACGCGCTCGTCTCTTAAAAACTCTTAAAAACTGCGAGCGAGTCATTCATGCAGGAAGGACATCGTCAGCATGGGGAGCGTCACTGACGATGAACTCCCTGGCCGGTCATGCGGCCACCGCACAGCGAGCACGAGGCTGTGGCGCAGG
>JAABUY010002752.1_pt1 | contig 20391 bp, 15 predicted proteins | sample 5560271 | NCBI WGS metagenome assembly JAABUY01 (sample SAMN10711886, study PRJNA513374) | rock metagenome | isolation source: Antarctica rocks | place: Antarctica: Victoria Land, University Valley
GCGTGGGTGTCGGCGGGCGCCGACCCGGAGGCGACCGACCTCTCCGGCCTGAGCGCCAAGTCGGGCGCGTCGGCCGACAGCGACGACGACGACGGCGCCGCGCGCTCGCCCCTGCGCCCGCTGCCGGCGCGCGCGCTGCCGCCGCTGCCCGACGCCGCTGCCGAGCTGCTGGGGCACCGCGCGCACGAGCCGGGTGCGCGCCCCGCGGCCGGCCACGGCCGGCGCGCCTTCATGCGCGGTTGCGGACCAAGCGCCTGGCCGCAGCTGGGCCCGGGTGCCTGGCGGCGTGCGCACCTCTGCCAGGCACAGGCCACACAGAGCCCCGGCGAGTGGAGGTAGCAGGCGCCGGCTGCCCGTGCATGCGGTTCCGCCGGCCGCGGCTGAGCGGCGCGCCGCGGCGCGCAGGCAAGGGCGTGAAGCGCAAGGCGGGCCGGCCCAAGGGCCGCGACGGCGCCCGGGCCGCCAAGCGGCCGGCCGCGCCGGCGCGCTCGGTCGGCGTCGTCGCACCCGGCCAGCAGTGCACGCAGTGCGGCACGCAGGTCTGCCCCACCCTCGGGCTGCGCCGGCCCGCCCCGCCGCGCTTGTTAGACGCACTGGGGGCTGCGGTTCACTGTGCGGTGCCCTGCCTCTCGATGCATGCTGCACGGGTGCACACCGCCTTGTGCCTGTCCGTCTGTACCGTGCGCAGCTCAAGGGAGCCCCTCCACGCACGCTGAAGAGCACACAGGCTCAGCCTGGCGGTGATGGGCACGCTGTTGTAGCAGGACGCCCGGTGGCGGCTGTCCAAGCGCATGCGCTGCTGGCATGTTTCGCAAGGATGGCAGTGGAATGCATGCATGAGGGAGGCGTGAGCGCGGGGCCGGGGCGCGGGGGAGAGCGCCAGGGGCTGACCGGCGAGGCGGCTTGCGCAGGTGACGCCGGTCTGGCGCGCGGGCCCGAGCGGCCCGAAGACGCTGTGCAACGCGTGCGGCGTGCGGTACATGAAGTCCGCGAAGAAGCGCTAGGCGCGCGCGCGGCGCTGCGGGCGTCCGCCCTCCAGCGGGGAGCGGAGCCGCTCCGCGGCGGGCGACTGGGCGGACCGCCGGGAAGGCCGGCCGGCACCAGAGTCAAACTAGGCGCTGGGGCAGGCCAGGGCTGCCGCTATGAGGCCGGGCCTACGCAGGCTTGCAGGGTTTTTGCAGAGATGCGGCACAACAGACGAGGCCGCGCGCGCGCGCGCGCCGAATACCTGGCGTACATTTCATTGGTGGGTGCGTTTGTCGCTGGTTTGCGTACGTGCTGACTCCTCCCCGTTCCCATCTCCATCCGGGCACCCTGCTGCCGGGCAGCGCAGGCCGCCGCGCCTCCTGGCCTGCATGCGCGGTCGCCGCTCACGGCGATGCCCGGAGCTGCCAGCGCGGCCAGGGTCTGGGGCCGCACGCGCCGGGGGCGCTCGCGCTATGAATATGTTTGGCGCTTTTAGTACAGGGTCGCGATCTGCGGCGCGGGCGGGGGCCCGCTCGCATGAGGCGCGCGGAGGCTGTGTGCTGCGTGGGGCGAGAAGAGTAACAGAGTTCTGCGTGCAGCCGGGATGTGTCTAGGTTTTTCCCCCCGGAGCCGGGCTTGGCAGCGGTGCGGGGCCGCCGGCCACGCTCCCGCCTAAATTCTTGTCGAGCCGGGCCCCTCCCCCGCTCTTTTCCCCTGCTTGATCCCAGTTTTAGGAGCGTCTGCGTGGGGGCGGGGGGCCGGGCGCGCGGGGGCTGGGGCCGCGTGCGCGGCTGCCCGAGTCGGTGTGCGCGCGTTGCCGAGTGTGTGTGTGTGTTCCCGCGTCAGGGGAAGGTGGGTGTTCTGGATGCGCGGTCGGCCGTCGAGAGGAAAGTGTGACGCATGTGTGAGGGCGCCTGAGCATCACCACCATTGTGGGAAAGTGATAGCACATGTCACTCATCAGGTAGCACCCCAGGCTCTTCTGTCATAACCCTGCTGCCTCAGCCCTGCCTGGCATCAGTCACCACTTTCGCTCCGCATTCTCCTCTTTCTCAGCATCTCAACTGCTCTGAGCTTGTCGCTGTCAATCGTCAGACACTAGCAGAGCCCAGCTGCGCGCAGTCCGCCTATGGCGGTCACTTTGCGCGATGTAGGGCTCTTTGCGCTATGCATTCTATTGCCGCCACTCGCAGTATACTTCATCAAGGGGCGCTGCGACACTGACCTGGTGAGTTGGCAAGGACACCTGCTCGCTTGCACTTGCTGTAACAAGCAGCTCATTTCACCGGACTCCCAACGGTGTGCGCTTCGCAGATACTGGACATCCTGCTCTGCGTGTTTGCGTGGCTGCCAGGTGCGCGCTCGAAGTACCGCGACGACCCTGTGTGCTTGACGAGGGAGGCGCATGCAAGTTGTGTTGATGCGCAGTCCATGCACGTCACGCTGTCTTGTGCAGTATGAGAGCGGCTGGTGTGGCTTCATAGGCCAAATTTACGCAGTGTACCTATTAATTTCTGTCCCAAGCCAGGCGCGCTGCTTCTGCTCTTTCCTTGCAAGTTGTGGTTGCAGCCAGCCACCTGACGCGCGTTGGCTGCGTTGCCACAGGACGACGCTGTCACCAACCCGCTGTTAACCTGATGAGTGCACTGCCGTGCCTTGGCGGCTTTGGAGGGAGGCAGGAGGCGCCACCTGGCGCAGAGCTACAGCTTGGGTCGCGCGTGCCCTTGCTTTGCGGGTCACGCCGTGTATGTGTTTGTCATGCTTGAGCCGCGTCTCGTTCCTTTGTGCCTGGCGAGCGCTCCCTGGCTCAAGCGCGGGTTGCCTCCCACTTGCGCTCCTCCTTCTTGGGCCCCATGAGAAGTGTTACCCGCCGCCTGTAAGAAGTATGTATTCGGTGTTGAGCCCGGCGCTGCAGCAGTCTGAAGGCTGCCTGCGGCTCAAAACGCAGCCTTGCCTGAAGCGCGTGAGGTGCTGCCTATAAAGGTCGTGACAGGTGGCCAGCGAGGCTCAGCTTGCAGCACAGGCCAGCGCATGCGACACGCCCCAACAACTGTCCACCATGGCCAAGGCAGCAAATCTGTGCCATGCTGCCCTGTCGAGACCGCTTCGCACACCGCAGCAGCGCGGCCGCGGCCGGCGCACAGCAGCGCCCTGCCTCGGCGACAGAGCGCCGCTGCGCAGCCCCGGCGCCGGCGAGCGCGCGCGGCGGCACCCTGCCCCGAGACAGGCACGCTCATGTGTGCGGCAGGGCGCAGCCACATGCGTCGCATGCACGCGCGACACACGCCGCGTCACCCCGTCAGGACGAGCTCACACTGGCCTGCATGCCTTCCAATACCCTACCCTACCCCGTCAGGACGAGCTCGTAGACGGCGGACGCGCGGCCGCGGCCGGCGCGCAGCAGCGCATCCACGCCGCGCTCGGCGCCCAGCAGCGCGCCGCGCGCCAGCGCGCGGCCGTCCACGTATGCGCCCGCCGCCGCGGCGCCAGCGCGCCCGCCCGTGCGCGCCGCCGCCAGCAGCGCCTCCGGGCCCAGGGCCTCCTGCGTGCCGGGCACTGAGCTGCGTCTACGTCTGTGGCGAGCGCATGCGCACGCGCGCCCAGGCAAGATCCCGCCTGGATAGCAGCGCAGGGTCGGGCACCGTCCTGTTTGCGAGGCGCGCGGCTCGGCCGCGACCTCTTGCTCTGCACGCGCCGCACCGCATAGTGCGCATGGATGGCGGTCAGCAGCGCGCGCAGCGTGAGCCCCGGCGCATCCGCGGCGACCGCGCGCGCGCTGAGGCCCAGGCCGGCGCCGCGCGGCAGCAGCAGCGTCAGGTCGGGCGCGCGCGCGAGCACCGCGCCCCACTCGCCGTCCGCTAGCGGCCGCCCGCTCGGCCGCTCGCCGAGCGCTAGGGCTTCCAGGGTGTCGTTGCCATGTGGCTTGGCGCGCATGCGCGCGGCCTCCGGGCTGCCTCCAATATGTGCGGGCGCATCCAGAGCCTGTGTGCCCTCCGGCACGCCGCCGCCGTGCGCGCCGGACAGGACGGGCGCCCTGCAGGCAAGCAAGCGTCCTGGTGAGTGTCACTTCATTGACGCTGGGCAGCGCGCTGTGGGGGATGCGCCGGTGCTTGCAAGGCATTGCACGGCGCTGGGTCGGGTGCCTGGGTTGCTGGAAGCCTGAGCTGCGGGGTCTGCGCAACGACCAGCACACCCATGCGCAGCAGCTCTGGCGACAGGTGGCGTGCGCCTGGAGCGTGCCACGCCGCGCAGCAGCGCCAGACTCACCCAGGAGCAGCTTAGCCCCACAACGGGCTCACGCCCCGCCCGGCTCAGCCACGCATGCGGGCTGTGAGGGTGAGCCAGGAGGGGCGCGCCCCGCGTCCTGCTCGAGGCGGGGAGGCGGCGGGTCGAAGCGCGCGGTTGCCACCGGCTCCGTCACGCACCAGACAAGGCCCTCCAGCAGCGTGACCGGCAGCGCGGCGGGCGGCGCGCGCGCGCCGCGCGCGCGCGCCACCTCCAGCGACCTCAGCCGCGCCGCGCGGCCGGCGCCGCTGGCCGCAGCCGCGCAAGGCTCCCGGGCGGGCGTTCCCTGCAGGGTATGACACAGAGGGTTTCCAGCAGTTCACTTCAAAAAATGCCCTGGTCGAGGCGGCGAGCCATAGGGCGCTCGGCGCGCGGGCGCGCCTGCAAGCTGGCGCCCCGCGGCGCGCACAGAGCGCGCGCGGCGTCCGCGGAGACCGCCACGCAGCGCTGCAGGCGGCCGCAGCGAAGCGAGTGCTGCACCCAGTCCGCGGTCACCACACCATGAGCGCCTTTTCGCCCAGCTGTGCCTCACCGCCATAAGCGGTATGGGGCACAGGAGCCCTTTCAATGGGGCACAGGAGCCCTTTCTGGCACGTACGCACGATGAAAAGGCGATGCAGTGTGCTCTGGCCACGCGCGCTGCACCGCGCTGCCCGCCAAGCATGCAGCTCACGATATTGACCGCTACGCATCAGACACCTCGTAGGGCCACAGGCTGGCGCTGGTATGCAAACAGGAGGCCAAAGTCGGCGCAACCGAGGCGCAGAGCAGAGCCGCGTCTCCGCGCGCGTCAGGCACGCGCATGATAGCGCGCCTGCGTGCAGCCAGCTCAGCGCGTCCTGGGGCCGGCACACCACATGCGTTGCCCCGCCGCCGCCCAGGTGGGCGGGTGCCTCGGTGCCACCGCCCGCCGCCAGCCCCGCCTTCACCCTGCACGGATTAGCTTCAGGCCGCTAGCGCCGCCTTCACCCTATACCCTAACCACTCCCACCTTGCACGGCGCGCTCATGCTAAAACAGCCTTGCCGGCCTGCTCACATGACGCATCTAGCCCAGCTGGTCTACTCTAAGCTTGGCCGCAGCGGCGCCCCGGGAGCAGGCTCGAGCGGTGCTCGAGCGGTGCCAAGGCCAAGCGCAATCACCATAGCGCTGACGCATGCACGGGTGGAGCCTGTCTTGGCAACGCAGAGCGCGCGGGGGTTCAAAAGTGCTGGCGCGCACATGGCCACGTGATCTACTGGCAGCCGCGGGTCGAGCGCCGCGCGCACGCCGGCAAACACGCCGCTGCCTGCGCGCGGATGGTCGCAGGCGCCCGCGGCTTCGCCGCCCTGGCGGCCGCACCCCGCCTCGCCGCACGCGCGGCTCCCGCCGTAGCACTGCCCGCCGGCGCCGCTGTCTTCCCTGGCGGCACTGGCAGCGCATGCTGCGCTGGGGGCGCCGCGCGGTGCAGTCGCCCCCGCGCGGTGCCCAACGGCGCCGCCGTCGTGCGCCCCGCTCGTGCTGCTGCGCTCGGTGCTCGGGATCGCACCGCCGCCGCACTCCGCGCCAACGCTGCTGTCGCGTGAGGCGCTCGCGCTCGCGCCTCCGCCGCTGCCGCCCTGCCCGCTGCAGCGCTTGGCCGGGCCTGGGCCAGGCGCGGCCGCGTGAGCTGCCATTGCAGGGAGCGCGCCGCCGGCGGCGCCGCTCGGGCGCCGCTGCTCGCAGGCACGGGTGGCCAGCGCTGCCGCGCCGTCGCCGTTGCACGGCGCGGGGCAGCCTGCGCCCGCTGCGCGCGCCTCGGCCGCAGCGCGCCCGGCAGACGGCAGGCTTCCGGCGCCGTCCGCGCCCGCCCGCGCTCCGGCGGGCGGCCTTGCGAGCGCGGCCGCCGGCACCGCAGCCGGCAGGCGCGCCCGGGCCGCGTCAGCGGGAGCGCGCGGCGCGCCGCCCAGGCCATGGCAGCTGCTCGGCCCCGGGTCGCGGCGCCTGAGCGCGAGCAGGCGCGCCGCCAAAGCGCGCACCTCCGCGCGCGGCGCCGACGGGCCGCGCTCGCAAGCCTGCGCGCCGGCCCGCGGCGCCCCGGCCGGACCCCGGGCTGTGAGCGGCAGCGGTGCGGCATTCTCCTTGCCGGCGGGGTCGCAGGGCAGGGGCGCGCTCGCGGCAGGCGCGCCGCACGGGTCCGCGGGCGCCGGCGCCGCTGCGCCCTGCATGTGCCCGCCAGGCTCCCACCCTCGCGCCAGGAGCGCGCCCGCCAGAGGCGGGCGAACGAGGGGCGCGCAGCCGGCGGCGCCCGCGCGTGCGGCCGCGCGGGCGTGCGCAGCCGCGGCCGCGCCGGTGCGCCAGGGCGGCTGCGGCGCGGCCGCGGGCGCCGCCGCCCTGTCAGCTGCCCCCTCTGCGCGCAGCGCCCAGCGCGGCTGGCGCGCGCCGGAGCTCACGACTGCCGCGTCGGCGCTCGGCCTGCCGTCAAGAGCGGCCTGGTTGCCAGGCGCCGCTGTCAGCCCGTGCGCTGCGGCACCCGCCGCCGCGGCCGCGGCCCGGGGCGCGCCCGGCGTGAGGCCGGCCTGCGCGGCGGCGCGGCGCGCGGCCGGCGCGAAGCGCGAGAGCTGCTTGGCGCCGCGCCGCGCGGCGCTCCGCGAGCGCGCGCCCACGGGCAGCGCCACGCGGCCCCGCCGCTGCCGGCCAGCGCGCACGCTTCAGCAACGGACCTTGCGCGCTGCATTGGTGTCCTGAAACACTGGCTTCTGCGCGTTGCTGAGGCTGGTGCCAGCACAGGAGCGCAGAGGTGCAGGGCGCAGCCTGCTGCTTCATGACAGGCCACGCCACGGACTGCAGAGCTGAGCTGGACGTGCGCGCGGGTCACCTGGAAGGACAGGAGCAGCGCGCTGGCAGGCGCGCCGCGCGGCGACCCCCCGGCGGCGGGCGCGCGCGCGTATGCGGCCTCCGGCAGGCGCGCGCATGCGGCCGCGCTGTCTGCCAGCCAGGCCGGGCGCACGATGCGCGTGCCCCAGCGCCCGGCCTCGACGTTGCGCGCCGCGAGCGCCAGCTTGCGCGAGGTCGGGCCGCCGCCCGCCGCCAGCAGGTGCGTGCAGCGCCGGCTGAGCGCGGGGGCATAGCTGCCGCGCGTGCAGAGGCGCGATTACTTGGAGTGCGCTCATGTGCAGGGACGTGCCAAGCGGTGCTGTGAGGCAGCGGGCGTGCCCCCCGCCGGCAGCCTCGATGAGCGCCTGCAGGCGCCTGCGCTCGCCAGCGGCCAGGCCGGTGGTCGAGACCAGCAGGCCGTACGCCCACTCAGGATCCAGGGCGGCCATCCTCGGCTGCCAGCACATCTGCTTGCAAAGCAAGGCGCTCAGGGCGTCACATGCGATGCAGCTGTCCTGCTGAGCTTTGAACGGTGGTGCACGGTAAAATTAGGGATTACGTCCGCATAGCCGAGCCAGGTGGCACTTTGGCACTGCGGGAACATATAAAAGCTGGCACACTATACTCTCGCGGCAAAAGTCAACAGCACCCGGCTGCGATGCGTCTCCTGGCCGTACTGCTCCTGCTCGCAGGTATGGCCCCGGGCATCAGCCCTCCTGCGTCTTGGCCGTGATGCGGGCGTGATGCGCAGCGCAGCGTGTCTTGATCCGGCCACAAGTTCGGCCTGGGGCTGTGCGGTCGCCCGTGGTGACCGGTATCACCACCTTGTGGCTTGTGCTTGTTTGGCTTCTGCCACAGCTGTGTCCGCACTGAGGCCGACTCCTCGGGCCCAGTGTGAGTGCGTGTGCTTGCGCGTGAGGCCATTGCGGGCTGTGCATGGACGGCAAGCGAGGCAGCTTGCTCGCCTGTGCTAAGTTGCCAGAGTAAAAAAAAGTGCAGAGCCTGGCTCCTGATGCGGCTCTGGAAGCTGCAGTCCTGTGGTGACTTGCTGTGCGGCAGTTGGCTGAGTACGAGACTGCGGTGCAGGCCCGGCACTGCTCGCGGCTGCCAGCGCGCCGGCGCCTGTGACCGCGCCCGCCGGCGCCGCGGCTCCTGTGTTCGCCCGCCGCCGCCTGCTGTCCACCGCCCCGGCGCCCGAGACCGCGCCCGCGGGCATCGCAGCGCCGGCCCTGCCAAGCCGCCGCCTGCTGTCCAGCGCGCCAGCGCCTGAGACCGCGCCAGCGGGTGCCGCCGCCCCGGCGCTCACCCGCCGCCGCCTGCTGTCCAGCGCCCCGGCGCCCGACAGTGCACCTGCGGGCGTGAGGCCCCCGCGCTTACACGGCGCCGCCTCCTGTCCAGCGTCACGGCGCCCGACACTGCCCCGGCTGCCGCTGCCGCCCCTGCGCTGCCAGCACGCAGGCGCCTGCTGAGCGCAGAGGCGCCCCAAACAGCGCCGTACGGAGAGGCGGCGCCAGCACTATCGTTCCGGCTTCGCGCTTAACACTGGAGGCCTGCTGTCTGCATGATACCGGGGCCAATGACATGTGCTGCTGGCCGCACTAGCTGGCTGTGCGCTCAGCCACAGCAAGTGAACCCGCTCCCCTGTGGAACGCATGCAAAACCGCCCGAAGGCAGTGCTGAGCGTTTGATTTGCATTACTTGCTTTGCTTTTGTTTGGCATAGGACCTCTGCCTGCTCACTTCTTAATTTCCCAGGGCTGCTTTCTTCTAGGTAGGTGTAAGGTTAGGTGTAATGTATCAGGTGCGGCTGCGCTCCGGCCGCATGAGCCGCCACACTTTGCTGATACAAGCTGTCATGTTCTCATTACAGTCAACAACACTCTGACCCCAGCAAGCCGCACGCAGCGCATGTGCGCCCAAAGCATGCTTCTGGTGATAGCCATTTCCACATCAAGATTCCCTAGAACTTTGAGTGCGAGTCCCAAGTTTCAAGCGGCTGTAGATAGGGCCTGTCTTTGATTCAATTACTGTCTGGCAGACATCGACATGGGCAGCCGGCTATGCCCAGACGTGAGCTGTCCCTTGCTTCGACCCATAGCCCCCAAAGCTTCCATGTTACCCGTCCGCACCTACCTAGGCCCCGCCTCAGCTCAGAGCGCCCACACCTGCAACTGATGCGCCAATGACACTTTTCGGCAGCCGGCCGGCGCGCAGCGGCTGTGCGTGTGACCGTGAACGCAGGTGATGCCGCTGGGCTCTGCCGCATGGCCAAGGCCTGGAGCCTAAGGTCCAGACGGGTGCGCATCAGCATCCCTTCCTTTATACGGTATGAGGCATGTCTGCCACCAGCAGTGCCAGCCACCTACTCTGCACCGCCGCCTACACGCCCTGTCGCCTGACGTCACCCGCGCCACCTGGCTCGTTGTGCAAGGCTTGTTGTGTGTGTGAGCTGTTGCATGCACAGCGCTCAGTCACGGCTGCGACTGCAGGACACTGACACGCACGCCCGCCGGCGCGGCTCGCGCGTACGCGGCCCTAGCCTGCTGCGGCAGGACGGCCACCGCGGCGTCATCGTGGTGCGCATGTGCCCGCTGCTTGCTCCCCTGTTGCACTTGCACGGCGGGCCTGGCGGGGCCCTGCAGTGTCGCGGCTGGGCGCAGGCGGGCGGGCGCAGCATGCGCCGCGGCCGCGTGGCCGCGCCGTCCGACGGCGACGAGGAGCTGAGCCCGGAGTGGGGCCTGCGCGGCCGCACGCGCGCCGCGGCACCCCCAGGCCGCCTGCCCAGCACGCGCTCGCTCGCCGAGGTGCGTTCGCCTGCAGTCTGCCGTGCACGGTCGCTGCAAGAAGCTCGCGTGTCCCCGTGCGCCCCTGTCTCCGGCCTCCGCGGAGTCGTCGAGCGGCTATGCGTTTGCTCTCGCGCTTGTGTTGACCGCTGTGCGGCCTATAGGCCGCTTGACGCGTGCTGCAGCTCGTCGTCGCGTAGGAACTTTCATGTCACTGCACGCTGACCCGTACACGCCAGTGCCACGTTTCACTGCTGACCAATCCCGGCGACGCGCCGCTCGCGGCCGCTGGCACGCCTGCTTTCTGTCGTCGTCCCCAGGCCGCACGATGCGGGGACGCAGGCCGGGGCTGGGCGGCGCGGCGGCGCGGGCCGCGCGGAGGACGGCGGCGCGGGCATGGACGGGCTGGACGGGGGCGCGGAGGAGGAGGAGGAGGAGGAGGAGGAGGAAGATGAAGAAGAAGAGGGCGGCGAGCGCGAGACGGGGCGCGAGGAGCTGGAGGTTGACGAGGGGGAGGCGGCCCCGGGCGCGGGCGGGAGATTGCGTCGCTACGGCCGCCGCCGCCGCCAACGCACGCAGCACTACAGCCCGCTGTACGAAGCGCAGCGCGCGCAGTGGCAGGGCGAGGGCCGGCGCGGCCGGCGGCGCCGCCCGGCGCTGGCCGGCTCGGCGAGCAGCAGCGACGTCAAGACTGATGAGGTGCGCAGTGGGGGCGTGTGCTAAGGCTGCGATCCCTGTATGCCAGCGCATGCTGTGTCTGGCCTCCTGTTTTATGCCATCAATGGCTTCGTCGGCGGCCATCGCAACTCTGGCACGGCGTGTCGGGACGGCCTGATGGCGTGCCAGAGGCGGGGCGGCCTGCGGGTGAATCGTGTGCCACGTGCCAGCAAATCTATTGCTTTTTTTTTTCATGCAAAGCTTGTTAGACGCGCCCCGTCTGACGCTTAGGAGACTACATGCGGGGACGTTGGCTTTGGAGTCGGTGCAGGACGGCGCATAGCGCTGATGCGGCGGCGCGCGCGGCGCGCAGGAGGACGAGGAGGTGGTGGAGGCGGCGCGCTCGGTGCTGCGCGTGTACTCGCAGCGCAAGCGCGTGCGCGTGCAGCGCTACAGCCCGCGGCGCGAGGCCGAGGGCGAGACGCTGCGCCGCCTGCGCGCGCGCCACGACCCGGCGCGCCCAAACCCTGCAGGGTCCGGGTGGCACAGGCGCATGCAGCCCCCGGCAGGGTCATGGCTTTGGCGTCGCAGTGCAGCCCAGCAGCCCGGTGCATGCATCGGGTGTTGACCATGAGCCCGAGACACTTGACTAGCTGGGTAGGCCAGAGGTGGCACTTTTCCACAGACAGGTGCCAGCCCAAGGCCAATACACCTTGACCACCGTGAGTGTGTGGAACAGCGCACCTGCCAAGTAATGCTGTGCCAGGAGCAGGTCATCCAAGTGAATAATACTCTGCTCCTGGCACAGCGTTCCTTGGCAGGTGCGCTGTTCCACACGCTCACGGTAGTCAAGGTGTATGGGGCCTTGGGCTGGCACCTGTCTGTGGAAAAGTGCCACCTCTGGCCCACCCAGCTGGTCGAGGTTTCGGGCTCATGGTCAGCACCCAATGCATGCGAGCGCGAGGTCGAGCGGCGCCCTGCCAGTGACCGGCTCCTGACGGCGCCTCATGCCTTATGCAGGCATTGCTGCATCGGAATGGGGGCACGCCCGCCTGCGCACAAGCAAGAGTCATACTGCGGACAGAGCTGGCGCATGCACTGACGGCAGCGCCGCAGGCGCAGCCCGCGGAGAGGCGGAAGCGGGGGCGCGACACTGAAGAAGAAGAAGAGGAGGAGGACGGGGGCGAGGAGGGTGCGGCTTCGGAGGGCGCGCGCGGCGCGGGCGAGCCGGGGTCGCCGGGCCCCGCGGCGGGCGCCGCTGCGGGCGAGGGCCCCGCCGGCGCGGGCGCGTGCGGCCGCGGCGCCGCGCACCGGTACACGCTGCGCGACCGCAGCCAGCACCAGGTCGACTTCTTCAAGCCGGGCGCCGATGACGAGCGCGCGCGGTGTGGCCATGCCCTCACCCTAACCCTGATTGGCGAGCGCACCTGGTGCCCTTAAAAAAACGCGGCTGGACGTGGGGAGAACAGCGCGGACCTGCGCATGGCAGTGCAGGCCCATGCCGCCTCAGGTAGCAGCGCTTTATGCTCCCGCGGCCCTGGCGCCGGCGACGAGCACCCGGCGCAGCGGCGCATGCGCTGGCTGACCGGGTGGAATCGATAGTGACGCGACCGTGCCTGTCCATGCGGAGTGGCCTCACCTTGTCGACTCCCAGCACATGCAGCTCGGCCAGCGCAATGGGCGAATGGGGTGCCGGGCGCCCGCACCAGGCTCGCCCGGTCGCTGGCGCGCATGCGCGCGGAGCGCGAGCGCGGCGGCGCGCGGCGGCCGCGCGACCTGCGCCGCCTGCGCCGCTCCGCGTACGCCAGCCGCTGGAGCGACGCGTCGTCGTCCGACTCGGACGCCTGGCGCCACCAGGCGCGCGGCCTGACCGCCGCGCCGCCTGGCCGGGCAGCGGGAACATCTGCGCGCGGCGGGTATCAGGGTTAGGGTTGAGATCGCGCGCCGCGCCGCCTGGCCGGACAGCGGGGCCATCTGCGTGCGGCGCGCGTAGCCGGCGTCAGGCGCCCGCTGTCCGCTGCGGCAGAGCGCAGTGCGGACCATGACCGGCGGTCTTGCCGGGCGGAGCTGAGAAGCTCCTCAGGCGCTGGCGTCCCAGACACTCTCAGCAAAGGCTCCTTCCGAGGATGCTGGTTGTAGGGCTGCCGCGGTCGGGGGTGGGACGGCCCGCATGGGCGCGCCAGCTCGCGGTCGAAGCGGCCCGGGCGGCGCAGCGCAGGGTCAAGCGCATCCAGGCGGTTGGTCGCGCCGATGACGACGACGCTGCCGCGGCCGTCCAGGCCGTCCATGAGCGCCAGCAGCGTGCTCACGATGCTGTTGTACACCTGGTCCTGCTTGCCGCCGCGCGCCTGCGCGGCCCCACACCCTAGCCCTATCAGGATTTTGCTTGCCGCCGCATGCCTGCGCAGCCCCGCAGGACACAACCGTCACCAGGCCGCCGATGCGGGCGGCGCGCGGGGTGGTCCGTGCAAGCCGCTAGGTCAGCAAGGCGCCCCCAACGGATGCCTCCGGCCCCGTCTGGCAGGCAGACACACCTCTGCAAGCAAAGGCTTCGGCTGGGGCAGTGATCACAGAACTCCTGCTCTATCGTCCCGTTCGGGAGCGGGCCAATTAGCAGGCCGCGCCGCCGCCGCAGGGCCTGCCGCGCATCTGCTGGCGCCGGGGTGGGGGATGGGCAGGGGGGCAGGCGGCGGGCAGCGCACGGGCGCCAGGCCGTCGATTTCGTCGAAGAAGATAATGGCCGGCTGCGCCCTCTGCGCCTCCTGCGCGCGCGCCACCCATGCCTCTCTCACCTGCAGGTCGTGCCGCTGCGCACGGAGGCTGCACATAGTGATCCTGCAGGCTCCCCGCCCATACGCTGAGCCCTCATCCTGGCTCCCTACCCCATTGTCTGCTGTAGGGTCAAGGTAGGCTTAAAATTGAGCCATCACTGGCCGTCGGACAGCGGGCCCCCGCGGCGCGGCAGCAGGCCGCGCGCCTCAAACAGCAGGCGCAGCTGCTGCTCGGCCTCGCCCACCCACTTGCTGAGCACGTCGGCGCCCTTGCGCATGAAGAAGGCAACCGGCCGCCCGTGCGCGCGGCCGGCGCTGGCCGCCAGCGCGCGCGCCACCAGCGTCTTGCCCGTGCCTGCGCGGGGGGCTCGAACCCTATGTGCCGCAGGGGGCTCGAACCCTAGGCCTCGCCACCAAAGCTTGCCCTCCTGCGGGCACGCCGAACGACCGCGCTGCGCTGGCCGCGCGCGCCAGCGGGCCGGCTCACGCATGCAGGCTACCTGCGGCGGGGACGTCGTGACCAGTCCTGGCACCCTCACAGGGCTGGAGCTGAGAGCTGCACGCAATGCATGCGAGCTCGGGGCCTGGTTGCGGGGTGCAGGGCATGGCGGGCGCGGCGCCACCTGGCGGCCCGTAGAAGAGCACGCCGCGCGGGGGCGTCAGCTGCAGGCGCTCGAAGAGCTCCGGGTACACCTGCGGCGCGGTCAGAGAGGCCGTCACTTGTCAAGCAGGGATGACAGGCCCGGCAGGGGGCCACTGCGCAGCTGGGGGCCATGGGCCGGGGCACAGCGTGACGGGGGCAGAGCAACAGACGGGTGCGGAGCCCGTGCTGGCCGCGGGCTTGGGCTTGGTAGGATTACGGTTCAGAGTATGTTAGGGCGCAGGGCCGCGCCAGCGGCAGAAAGACCATCTCCTTGAGCGCGCGGATGTAATGGTCCAGGCCGCCCACGTCGCCGAACGACACGTCGGCGACCTGCGCGCGGCCGGCGCCGCCGCCGTCAGGCGGGGCCGCCTGCTCTGACGCCATGCCGGTGGGCAGGCCATGGGTGGTTGGAGGTGTACCCTACACCTTCACCCTGTCAAGCAATCAGGGTCTGCTGCACAGGCGTGAGCGCAGACAGGGCGTGCCGTGGTGAAAGTCTTGCCCACCGAGGCACCCATTTCTGGGCTAGCAGGCCGTGACCTTTTGTCACTGACGACAGTGCGGACATTTGCCTGCAGGAACACGCAAGCGGCCACACACGACATGGGGCATGCGACAGGCGGGGCGCTGGCGCAGCGGCAGGGCGGCGGCAGGGCCGCGCGCGCCTGCACGGGCGCGATGTCCGCGTACGCGGTGCGCTTGCGCTCGGTCGTCCCGGGCACGCTGCCGGGCTCGCCCTGCGGCCCGCGCGCGCCCCTGGGCCTCCGACTTCCCCAGCTGCTCCGCACGGCTGGCGTGCAACCAGCTTGAGCGGAGGGGGCAGCACCCCGCGCTGCCTGGTGCATGCAGCATGCGGATGCTGGCCGGCTGCTGAGGGAGGCCCCACAACATAGGCTTAGAAGTGGTGCGCTGCAGCCACAGGCTCTGTGAGGCTGGCGAGCGCGAGTGTCCGTGCGCCGTGCTGAGGCGAGCCGCGGCGCACCGTTCCTGGTCAAAGAAGAGCAGCACGGAGGGCGTGGTGTCGCCGGTGTCAGTCCCCAGCCCCAGCATCTGCGTCAGTGGAGCTCACATCAGCCGCGTGTTCACGGGCAGGCTGCGCCACTGTGGCGACGTGCTTTGCCCCTTCCAGCCAAGTTCCAGCACTAAGAAGAGGTGTAGACACACTTTGCTAGGAACTTGCAACAACATACAGCTACAACAGCGCCGCCCACAGATGCTCATTGCCGGCCTATGCGCTTCTCACTTGCATACTTTATACTGCAAGTGGATCTCAAGGCGAGCAGAATACAGCTTCACAAGCGCACGCGCCTGCACATAGCTGCTAGTGTTCACGACTCCGCCGCCCAGCACGTGCTGCCGCGCATGCTTCTTCTTGCCCATGGCTCGGCCTGCGAGCGCCCGGGCCGCCTGCGGCACCGCACACGCCCGCCGGACGGGAAGTGCGGCTCGCCTGAGCGCGGCCTGCGACAGCGTGCGGAGGCCAAACATCCGCGGGCGGCCCGTTGGCCGCCCGCCGAGTGCCGAGCGGCAAGGCTGTCAGCCAGGTCGACCGGCCCGCATGGATTGGTTACTGAGCGCTGATGAGCTGCAAACAGGTGTGAAATTGGAAGAGCTGAGCAGAAGAGCTATTTGAAGCAAGCTGCATGCTGTGGTGCAATTGCCAGCAAGCTCGGCCAGTCACTCCACTCCTCAAAACTGCCTCATGATGCACAAACTGCCTCAGTGATGCATAGGAAGCCTGATCCACAGACATGTCCATATGGAAGCACACCATGCATGGTGTGCTTACACAGACGCACCGCCCAAATTGACACATACGTCGCACACGCTGCACACTGCAGCTGGGCCACTCATACCAGGTAAACGTACAAGCGACCACTCAACGATGCGCCCAGCGCACTGTACAATACAACCTATTACACACGCTCACGGAGTCGCCCCCGCGCCAGGCTGCACAGGCTCGGCCCCTTGTTCCAGCGCAGGGTGAGCTGCACCCCTCCGCACCAACCCCGGTCTGGCTGGCTCAGCATGGGGGCAAGCGGCTCCAGTTGCCGTGCGACCCATAGCAACCCCGCCGGCCGATGGCCCCGCGTCACAGGCCTGCCCCTCCGCACCGATGCGACCTACTTCGTCCAACCTGGCGCCCAACTGCACGTGCACCTGCTCCGTAGCCCGGCCGCGCCCAGCCTCAAGCCTGCCGCTCCATGGTACACCACCGCTCACGCTGACCGCCTCGTCGAGCCTACTTCTCTGCGGCCGCCGCGCCGCGCGGCCGCTGGTGCTGCCGCCATCGTCGAGCGGCGCGCTCGGGAGCACACCGCGCGGCGCGCCCGCGCTGCAGCACTCCTGGCCCGACGCCGCCGGCTGTGGCCCCTCTGGCGCCGGCCCGGCCGCCTGCGGCCCCTCGTACCCAGACACGGCCGGCTGCAGGCCCTCCGCCAGGCCGGACGCGGCCGGCTGCAGCGCGCGCGGACTGTCGCTCGTGCGCTGCGTCGCGCTGCTCACCGTCGGCACGGGCTCGGGCGGCGTGAGGCCCGTGCAGCTGCCGGACGGCGTGCGCATGCCCAGCGCCTCCAGCGCGATGCCGGCGCTGTCGGCGCGGCTGTGCGGCGGGCTGCAGCTGTTGAGCCAGCCCCACACGCGCGCCGTGGCCTCCCTGTCCCTCACTCGCACTCGCATCACTAGCGGACGGCGGGAAAGCACTCGCTCGCGCAAGCTACCTCTACAGGGCCTTGCACTCATAGTTGCAGCATCGACAGAGCGCTCGCACCGCCGCGTGCGCTTGCTGCCAGGCAGGCGCTCACGGCCTTGCGGCTCCGAGCACAGGTCAGCGGCCTGGTGCACCGCCTTTCGCTTCAGCCGTCCACCCGCCGCTGCAGGCGGGTTCATGTCCACGCCGCCGCCACGCGTCCCTGTCACCGCGGCCTGGCAGGCCGCCCAGACCTAGAGCGCCTTCGTGCGCACCGCTGCTGGCACAGACGCCTGCGCTCTCAGAGCACGCATGGCAGGAACGAGGGTAGGATGGCACGCGGCAGATGCACACGCTGGGTCAGAGTTCAAGACATGCACCCAGCTAGCTGCAGCCCCCCTCAGGGCTCACCCTTCGCTCCATCGACCGCTGGACTCTGTGCTGTGATGGCCGGATACTGAAAGAGGAGCAGCTGCATCGTCGCTAGACAGCAGTGTTTGTACCAGAGGTCGTAGCATTGTTTGAGGAGCTGCGGTCTCTACTGAGGCTTGTGCACGCTTGGGCATACGCGTCACGCATGGGGACCGTTTTGCAGAATATATTTGGGAAGGGGAAAAATAACTATGGCGACGTAGAGTTCTGGCATGGCGCCGAGCGCGCAGGCTGGCTCATGAAGCAAGGTGGGTTGTCTGCGCCCCCACTTGCTGCACCTGCACACGCCTCTGTTGCACACGCTGAAGCAAGCGTGGCCGGGGTGCGCAGGCGAATACATCAAGACCTGGCGACGCAGGCAAGGCGCCCGAAGCACGAACTGGCCAGTAGTGCATTAGCAACGTCTGTGTGCAGCTGGTAGGAAAACCAGTGCCTGCTGAGCCACCTGCTTGCCTGCAGGTGGTTTGTGCTCAAGCAGGGCAAGATCTTTTGGTTCAAGTCGGACATCATTACGCCGGTGCGCGCTGTTCGCTGCTGCTGAGCTGCGTGCAGCTCTGTGACCTCACGGCTCTGTTGACTGTTGTGCTGCGTGGCAGGACTCTGTCCCGCGCGGCGTTATTGAGGTGCGCCGTCCCGTGCTGCTTCCCGGCACCCGCCGCGTCCCCCGCGCTTTGTGCATAAGCGGGCGCTCTGTCGTGCTTGTGGAAGCAGGGCGTGCTGTGTTGCGGTTCTGCCCAGGTGGTGGCGCCTGAGAGCAAAGTGGGGAACCGTGCTTGCCCTGCGCCGCGTTCGTGAAAAACGCCGTCCTGCCCCAGTGGCTGCTGACGGCTTGGCTGTCCTGGTGCTGCGGCTGCCGCCTGCCCGCGCCGCTCGCCGCCGATGCGGCAAGCGGGCCGAGGCGCGCGGCGGCCCGCGCGCAGGTGCGGCGGTGCCTGTCGATCAAGGGCGCCGAGGACCTGCTGAACAAGCCGCACGCGTTTGAGATCTCCACCACCGACGACAGCATGTTCTTCATCGCGGACACCGACAAGGCGCGCGCGCCCTGGCACGCATTTCCTGAGCACAGACATTGCCCTTCCCCTCCAGCCAGCATGATGCCGGACTGTTGCGTGTAATGCCGCGCGCACTCCCGCTCCCGCTGCCCCCCGCGCCAGCCCGCTCGCCCTCCCAGGGGTGCGGTGCACCTCGCCAGCGGTCCGTCCGACCAGTGCATGGTGTCACACCTGCAGTGTCGTGCGGGGCGTTTGCAAGCTGCGGCTCAGCCTTGCTTGGCGTGGGGTTAGCGGCGCAAGCGCGCGTGCCGCAGGAGAAGGAGGACTGGATAAACGCGGTCGGGCGCGCAATCGTGCGCCACTCCAAGAGGCGCGCTCCGCACATTTTGCAGGCGCAGGGAGCTTGAGCGTGTGTCTGTACATGCCTGGTGCCGGAGTTGTCGTCGGACGGCACCTCAACGGCCTAAGGGAGCGGCTTGCCGCGCGAATCACCTGTCAATCACCTGCTGAGGGGAGCCACTCTTGATGTGCTCGGCCATGTCTTGCCCGTAAATCATGCAGGCCGCTGCCCGCTTGGCCACGCGCGCACACAAGCACGCATGCGGCGCCAGAGCGCGCCTGTGCTGCGAAGCCTCCGCGCGCGCTGAGCCGCCCCGCCCGTGCCGCGCAGCATGCTGGAGACGGACGAAGGGGACTACACCACGGCCGTGCGCTGAGCGCGCCGCGCGGGCGCATGCAGCCGTGGCAGGCCCGCACCAGGGAGCATGGGGTCAGGCGTGCAGGCAGTGCTGCGGCGGGGCCGGCGCGCGCGGGGGGGGCCGGCGCGCAGTTTCGCGCTTTCCGGACTGGGGGGCAGTGTGATGCGTGGGCACCGATCATACAGGGCTCTGCCTCGATGCATGACAGGGCGGCTCTTGCGGCACTCCATGCGGCGCTGATGCTCCAAAGCTGTAGTGCATCTTGCGAGGATGCGGCGCCTGCAAACACCGCCGCAGTGCCAGCATGGGCCCTGCCATTGCCATTGGTTCACGGTGCACGCCTGTTGGTGCACTGCTGTGTGGAGCGCCATCCAGTGGCGCGTGCATGCACTGCAGTGCGCTGGGTGCAGTGCTTGTTGGCCCTCACCCACCGCAGCATCGACAGCGGTGCTCTTAAAGAGATGCTCTTGAGGCGGCGCCGCTGGCAGTTGTTCACCCAGTAGCATGTCTGGTGAGACGACACTGTCAGGGGCAGACATCAGCGGTGGTTTCAGTACCTTCTGCAAGCCTCTTCAGATTTGAGGTTCGGTCAGGACCACGTAACTCAAGTGGTCCCTGAGTGGGCCGTCCGTCTTCAGATGTTAAGTATCTTTGCGCTGTCCAGTGCAGGCCGTCATGCCCCTGTGATGTGAGAGCGTGTCATATGGCATGACATCAGCTCAGGCATACGTCCTCCTCGTACATGCTCAAGGTGTGCCAGCAATGCAGGCCCTCCATGTTGAGGAGCGAGGGCATCAGGCTGCACGAGCCCGAGCGTGGGCGGGCACGGGGCAGGTCACGCCTTGCTTTCTGTCAGTCACACTGTGGCCCCTGCGAGGCAACCAATCATCTTACAGTCTTCCGAACAGGTGCGCTCAAGCAGTTTCTGGACACAAGATCGTTCCCTGGTTCTACCTCGCTCAGACATGCCGCGCGCACGCAGCCCTCGCCCCGCACGCGCGCATGGCCCACAGCGCTCTGTACTGCATGAGGGAAGACTCACAGCCTAAGCCTATCGCACTGCAGGTATGTGCAGGCCCATGGGCACAAAAGCAGCAGTCAGCGTTGCAGCAAAGCATTCAACCGGACAGGGCATGCATGCGCTGCCTCTCAACACACCGGCCAGCGTCGGCCATGGGACAAACAGAGAGGATCGGCAGCCTGCACAGCGGGCGTGCTTCACAGGAGCTTGCTGGTGCACCTCCGCCCGATCTCCGACCCCTGCACAGACTGGCCGAGCAGTGCCCCCCACCCAGCGAAACCTGGCTGCCAGGGCCCGCTCACGCAGCGCTTCAGAGCGCGCGCGAGGTCGATGCCGGTGGGTGGGGGCCAGTGCAGGGCCTAGCTGTGCCGCATGGGGGCGCGGCATGCGCGCTTGCGGCACGCATGCCTGCAAGCGCGCCTGCCGCGCATTCATCATGGAGGGTCTGCCCGGCGGGGCTGGCGCCCAACATGCAGGGCGCAGGCCGCAGGGGCAGCACAGCAGACAGCTCATACGCACATATGAATGCAGTGGTATGTACGTACTGAGCCTCTCGTGTGCACCGTGCAAAAAAACACGCACGCACGTGCCGACAAGCACATAGGTTTGCGTGATACTGGG
>JAABUY010001823.1_pt1 | contig 20390 bp, 23 predicted proteins | sample 5560271 | NCBI WGS metagenome assembly JAABUY01 (sample SAMN10711886, study PRJNA513374) | rock metagenome | isolation source: Antarctica rocks | place: Antarctica: Victoria Land, University Valley
CGTGCGGGCCATGGCTGCTGTGGGTACTTTTGCAGGCGCGCAGTAGATGAGTTGTTTTCTTTGGCTTTCTGGTTATGAGCTCGGAGCCTTTGAGGCAGCAAAAATAGAGCCACCCTAAATTTCTAGTGCTGGTCAAACCAGGAAGAGGCGTAGTGTGCAGGCGGTCCGGACGGACAACGAGCCAATGGACGCCTGTATAACTAGGCCCTGCTGACGACCTTACGATATTATAGCACACACACTCTCAGCACGACTACACCTGCGCCGTTGTGCATTCACAGGCATAAGTCTTAGCGCATCAGCAGTCTGCAGCTCATCTCACCTCTAGCAACCAAGTCCACCAGCAGCGCTTACCATGTCGGGTCGCGGCAAGGGCGGCAAGGGCCTGGGCAAGGGTGGCGCCAAGCGCCACCGCAAGGTGCTGCGTGACAACATCCAGGGTGCGCGCGCCTTGCCGGCCCTGCCTGGAGGCTTGCTGCGCTCGCGCTCTGTATCTTGTTCACCAAATTCAGCGCCGCTGACCCGCCAGCGACGCCCCGCAGGCATCACCAAGCCGGCCATTCGGCGCCTGGCGCGCCGCGGCGGCGTCAAGCGCATCAGCGGCCTCATCTACGAGGAGACGCGTGGCGTGCTCAAGGTGTTCCTGGAGAACGTGATCCGCGACGCGGTCACCTACACCGAGCACGCGCGCCGCAAGACGGTCACCGCATTCGACGTCGTGTACGCGCTCAAGCGCCAGGGCCGCACGCTGTACGGCTTTGGTGGCTAGGCTCGCACTGAGCCTGCTGCCAAGCACAACCCCACCGGTGTTTATGAACACCACCCCAGGCGCTGGAAGCCATGCCGTGTCTGTCACGCACTGCTGGCGGAGCGCTCCGACTGTCTTACTCACCTCCCTGCTGCTCTGGAATGCGCCCATATGTAGCCTATAGCTTAAAGTCAATCTTCTAACAAAGAGACAAGTAGGCCAGTGTCCTGCAACATCTGAAGCTGGCCCTATCAAGCACAACAGACTTGAAAGTACAAGGCACAGCCAGACGCATGTTCTTCCTGAAAGCGCCATGTGCTGGTTTAGCGTCCTTGCAAATCGCACCAGGACTGTTACACTCAGGCATGCCAAGCAGGAGCATTGCTCTCACCTCTGGGGTCCTAGGTCTGCTTACTCTTGCGGCAGTGTAATGCATGGCCTCTGCTTGACGACAGTGCAAAGGTGGGCTGCAGCACATCAGCCCCCTACTGGGCATGTTCTGCTTTGTGTGTCTACAACCATCAGTGGCTAGTAGTGCTTGCCTGCTGCAGTCTTGCAACAGCGCAGTGCATTTCGTAGCCCGGTGTTGGGCTGCGCTTGTGAAGGCGTGCAGCTGGCTGACACACAGATGACTGCCACACGACCTCTCAGCTATGACAGCCCTGCGCATGCACTCTTCTGCACAGCATAGCACTCCCAGCTGCACAGCATAATGAAGCATATGACAGAACGGTACAGAAGTATACATTTAGCTGGGCTCCAAGCCGTGTGGTGGTGTTGAATAAACACCGGTGGTTTGAGGCTTGGTCAGGCGCTCCAGCGCGAGCGTCAGCGCTCACGCGGACGTGAACTTGGTCACCGCCTTGGTGCCCTCCGACACGGCGTGCTTGGCCAGCTCGCCGGGCAGGATGAGGCGCACGGAGGTCTGGATCTCGCGGCTGGTCACCGTGGGCTTCTTGTTGTAGCGCGCCAGCTGCGCGGTCTCGGTCGCAATCTTCTCGAAGATGTCGTTGATGAACGAGTTCAGGATCGACATCGCCTTGGAGCTGATGCCGGTGTCGGGGTGCACCTGGCGGCGGCGCGCGGCGCGTCAGCGGCGTCGAGTCTTTCTTGCATAGATCCATCGGCAGAAGCAGTGTTTCCGTGCATAGCCGCAGCACAGGCACTTGCGCTACACAGCCGCAGCACGGGGATTTGCTCACAAAGAACCTGGCTCAGGCAAAGCATGGAGCGCGCACCTGCTTCAGGACCTTGTAGATGTAGATCTTGTACGTCTCAGCCTTGGCCAGCTTGCGCTTCTTGGCGGCGGCGCTGCTGGTGGACTTGGCCACCTTCTTGGCGGGCTTCTTCTCAGCCTTGGGCGCCATTGCAGCGGGAGTTCGCTTTAGACTATCGACGCAGGCTGGAGCAGCGGGTGGAGGTGCTAAAAGTGTTGTGGCAATCACAATCCAGCAACAACATCAAGCCAGACCCTGGTCCCGCCCTCGCTGCCGGGCGGCCAATCGCGCCGCCTTTTCGCTTGGGAATGAGTTAAACGGCCGCTCATTGGCCCGGGCCGTGCAAATTTCCTGCATGACCTGCGCAGCTGACCGTTTGTGTCACAAATTTGCGCAGCGATCAGCATCAGCTACTTCCCCAGCACAGACCAGCTGCCCTCCTCCAAAACGAACAAGCCAGCAGCCATGTCCGGGCGCGGCAAGGGCAAGACCGCCAAGAAGGCCGTGAGCCGCTCGTCCAAGGCCGGGCTGCAGTTCCCGGTGGGCCGCATTGCGCGCTACCTCAAGAAGGGCAAGGTGCGCCGCCTGGGTGCTTGCTGCCTGCTGTGTATATAGCAAGATGGGAGCACCTGGCCCGCATCTTGCTGGCCATCCCTGGGTCAACAGGCTCTTGCAGACTTGACCTGACCCTTTATCCTCATGTGCGCGCAGTACGCCACGCGCGTGGGCGCTGGCGCGCCGGTGTACCTGGCCGCCGTGCTGGAGTACCTGGCGGCCGAGATCCTGGAGCTGGCCGGCAACGCGGCGCGCGACAACAAGAAGACGCGCATCGTGCCGCGCCACATCCAGCTCGCCGTGCGCAACGATGAGGAGCTGTCCAAGCTGCTGTCGGGCGTGACCATCGCAGCCGGCGGCGTGCTGCCCAACATCCACTCCGTTCTCCTGCCCAAGAAGACCTCTAAGAAGGACGCGGAGTAAGCGCTCGCGCACGCCACTCAAGACATCCAACCGGTGTTTCCTAAACACTACCATGCGCTCGGGAAGCAGTTGGGCCCTCGCACAAGCTCTTGCCTCTCATCACTCTGATCAGCGCTTCTGCCATGAGCAGCATCAGCTTGCCAGCAGCGCAAGGCATCACGTCCTGCCAGGACTGTGTAGCAGGCCCTGCACCGGCTTTATTCTAGCCAGAGTGTTGAAGTGGACGTGCTTCAAAGACAGGCAGGCTGCTTGTTGAACCAGCCTCCAAGTGGACGTCATTGAGAGTCACAGCTGTGCGGCTTCACATCATCACCACTTACAGCCACTGGGGCGCAGGCGAGCCGTGGTGATGTATGAGCTTCCACTGCCCATGCTGCTTCTCAAACACGTTGGTCGCAACCACCCTGCGAGCCCGCAGCAGCAGAGCGTCTCAGCGTGCTCACAGTCACTTGTTACGCCTGCCGTGGAAACCCAGCAGGCGCAAGCGCGCTGCAGGTCTGCAGCCGCTGCGAGTCCCCGCACAGGCCCCCACCAAGGCTGACGGTGCAGTGCAGCCTCCCTTCTGGCAAACAGCGGCGTGGGAGCAGCACTTGCGCCCGCGTGTGCCCTGACTGTCTCCACACTGTCACACGGGCCAGGGCCGCGCACCTGCCGCGCGTGTCAGAGGCATCGATGACCTCCACGCACGTCACGACCGCCTCGGTGTCGCCGGCAAACACGCGCACGTCCTCCAGCTCAAAGCGCATGTAGCCGTCGCTGGTTCCGAGCATCAGTTTCCAGCTCTCCATCACCTATTCGGGCAGGCCCAGCACTGCCTGTCAGGTTTGTTCCGCGGTCGCGGCGGGGTGCGCTGCCTCGGCACCCAGGGAGGCGAGCGCCGGCAAAATGAGCAGCCTGGGGCAGAAGGCCGTACAGCTGCACATACATGCATGGCCAGTCCGCAGCAAGTCATGGGCTGGTGCACGGGCGCACATGTTCCCGCCCCGCGACGCACGCGGAGACCGGGTGGATGCACTGCACGTGCTCGCCCTCGCCCCACACCTCGTTCATGGCCTGCGCAGGCACGCAGGTGAGCTCCGCCGCTGGCGGCAACCTACCCGCAGGTGAGCAGGAAACGCCGCAACATGGGGAAGGCCGCGCGCCTGCAGGCTGCAACGCCGGAACGCGTCGTAGAACCTGCGGTTGGCCTCCTCCACGGCAAGCCGGCTGTCAGCGCGCTTCCGCCTGCCGCACGGCGCCCCGTCCTGAGCCCCGCACGCGCGGGCAGGCTGCGTGCCTGCGCCGGAGTGCTGCTGCCGCGGCGCTCACGTAATCTTGTCCCGCAGGTCTGCCGCCGCCTCGTAGTTTTCTCGCGCTACCTCCTCATCCAGGCGGTCCTGCAGCTCCGCCAGGGACGCCTCCGCTTCGCTGGACGCCTGCACGACGCAGTGCACTCGCCGCCGCGCTCGCCTGCGCGCACACCTGTTCCTCACAAGCGCGGCGGCGCATCCGTCTGGGCGACAAGAGGCAGGCCCGGACACCAACATGTTGACAACACAACATGTAAATAATGATGGAGCGGAGCACGCACCTTTCCGAGCAGCCCCACCTGCATGGGACACATGGCGACAGAGGGTGCCGTGTGCACTGGGCGTCCAGCCGCGTTGCCCAGGCCCGGCAAGGAGGCGCCCGAAGGGCGCGGACTGCGCTGGAGCCCTGCACCACGAGCATGTGCCTTCCGCTGCCGCTGCGTAGCTCAGGCCGATTTGCTCTGCTGCTCTGCTGGGCTGCCAGCTCAGCCCAGCTGTAGCCGAGCAACAGGGTCTTGCCAAACCAAGGAGCAAGCTCGCTGGAGAAAAAGTAAGGCAGTGCCTGTAAGGCAGGGCCTGGATGCTCTTACTGGTCCGGTGAATGCCGCAGAGTGGCGCAGGATGAGCGCCGTGCAGGAGACGCCCCACTGGGCGGTGCGGGTTGCACAGCTGTGCGAGTTGCCCCAACTTGCCAGACATCCTCTGCTTGCCAGACACCCTCTGCTTCCCGAGCCTGCAACCCACTGTGCGGCGCTGCTGGCTGTGCAGGACGTCTTCGCCGCCCACCGGGCAGCAGGCTGGCGCTTTGAGGAGCTCGAGGACGCAGCGCAGGCTAGCAGCGGCAGGCAAGGCTCGCAGCGCCTGGGCTCCCCCTCCTGGCACGAGCTGCGCACTCTAACTCTTCCAAGTTCGCATCAACGCCAATCCACTTGCTCACGCACTCTGGTGGGCCAGGAAGCGCAAGCGCGGGCGGCTGTCCCGGGGCGCCCACAGCGGAGTCACGGCGGAGGCGCCGCCCGCGCCTGCGCCTCTGGCCACGCCGCCGCCCAAGGTGGCCACAGAGGAGCTAGCAGTGGTGCCCCGCGCTCGGTGCTTCCAGCTGCATGAACGTCTGGTCGTGGCGTCCTTACCTGACGGTCCCGGACACCGCGCTGGGCGAGGACCCAATGCTTAAGGCCCTGCCATGCAGCCAATGAAGGCCACACCGCCGTCTTGGCGAGGTGTAGCCGAAGCAGCCTGCTGTCATGGTGATGTAAGGAAGCAGGCAGGCGCAGAGACGCACAACCCGAGCGTATGCAGGGCCTGGCGGCGCGGCTGCACGCGTACGGGCTGGCCACCGCGCCGGACGCGTGCGCGCTCTGGGGCGTCGAGGGCGGCCCGGCGCTGCCGACGGAGCCGGCCGCGCGGCGCGTCTGCGTGCTGCTGTGGCAGCTGCTGACCGGCGTCTCCGCCGCGCGGTGCGGGCCGCTGCAACTTGCAGCCTGCAAGTGACCCGGCGGCGCTGAAAAGCCTGCCAGTCAACGCTTTTTCTTCCCGCGTGGGCGGCAGACGGGGACACTCCCTGCGGCCCCACGCCCGCCGTGACTGCAGCTGACCGGCGCTCTTGCCGCATAACACCGCACGGGCTGCGTACATTGCTGGTGCTGAGAGGCAGCTTCGCATTCAAGCAGGATGTTGCTGCTGCCCTGGCAGGCGTGCCGTAGTAGTAAGCCAAGCTGCAGGGGCGCATGTGAAGCAGGCCATGTCCGTGCCTGCATGCTGTGAGTTTGCTGGAGCAGCAGTGCATCACAGGGCTCCGCTCTGCTGCGAAAACGGCTGCGAGATTGGGGACCCTTTCCGTGTCCCAGCCGAATCACTCTCTACTGGTGCCCCATGCGATGGGGGAGCAAGTCCCGTGAACGCGCACAGCGCGCAGGCTGGCGGCGGCTGTGCTGCTGGACGCGCGCTGGGCGCGCGCGACGCTGGCGGCGGTGCAGGCCGCCGCCGAGCAGCTGCGCGGCGCAATGGTGCCGGGCGGCCACGCGCGGGGCGCCTCAGCAAAGCCTGCGGTTAGGTTGGTGCACATCCACTTATGTTATACAAATCCGTGCGGGATGTCTGTGCTGCGACGATGCTGAGACCTGCGTGTGGCCAAGTCCTGGCGCCAGCTAATGCAGCTGCAGCGCTTCCGTGATGTGTCTAATGAAGTGGGCGGCGTGCTCGTGCGCAGGGCGGCGGCCGCGCTGGCGGCGGGCCTGGAGGCGCACGTGCGCCTGGCGCGGCAGCGGTGCCCGGCCGCAGGCGCGCAGCTCACGCCCGAGCAGGCGGTGCTGGTGCGCCCGCCTGCTGGCGCGCACGGGGCTGCGGCGTGATCGGCGCTGACACACGCGCCGCGCGCGCGCCCGACTGCGCCCCGTGACTGGGCCTTTGCACAGGTTACGAGGGAGCCGCCGTTACAGAGCAGCCGCGCCTCTGCCCCGCCTGCCCGCCTAGGCCTGCGGCCCGGCAGGCGGACTTTGATTTGCACTTGCTGCTCCTCCAGAACTCACGGCCTAATGCCCAAATGGAGCCCAAACCTATCTGGGAACCCTGACCTATCTTGTCCCCCAGGTTCCGTGGCCTGTCCCCTACTGGAGCCCAGCTCCAGCTCCATGCGCCCCGCCCGCGCGCAGGCGGCGGCCGCGCTGGACGGCGCGTACTACGCGCTGCTGGAGCACGCGCTGTCCCCTACCCTGGCCCCCAGCCCCGCGGCCTGCCTCCCAGCTGCGAGCGCCACGCGCGCGCGCAGGTGGCGGCGGCGCTGGACGGCGCGTAAAACTACGCTGGTCTGCTGTTTCCGTCGCCTGGCCCCCACTGGATGGATGGGTGGAGCTCCCAGCTGCAAGCGCCACGCGCGCGCGCAGGTGGCGGCCGCGCTGGACGGCGCGTACTACGCGCTGCTGGAGCACGCGCTGTGCTGCGGCTGGGCCGCGCCGGCCGTGCCGCCGCCGCACGCCTGGTTCCCCGCGTTCGCCGCCGCGCACCCGGGTGCGCCCGCGCGCGCGCCCCCGCGGGCCGCCCTGCCTCCAAAAACTGCAGCATGATGAGCCTGTCAGCCAGCTGGCCGTCAACGGGTTGCCCTTCTTCGCTAGTCTGCTGCCACACACTGCGCCGGCGTCCCAGATGAGTTGGGGGGGTCCATGTACAGATGCGCGAACTCAGCCGACGCGCGGTCTCAGCGCGCAGGGAACGCCGCCGCGGCCGCGCAGCTGCTGCAGGCGCATGGGCTGGCGCAGCACGTCGCGGAGGTGTGGGGCCTGCGGCGCAGGCCGGGCGGGCCGCTGCGGCTGCCGCGCATGGCCGCGCGCGCCAACCCGCTGCTGGCCGTGCTGGTCTCGCGCTTCCAAGAGGGCGCCCAGCTGCTGCACGCCCTGGGTGAGCTCTCCCCTGTCTCCCATGCGGGACTGGGCGTGAGCGGGAGCGTTCTAGGCAGCGTGCCCCTGGACCTGTGCTCTAGCCTCTGCATGACACTGCCTCAGTCCGCCACAGGTCCAGGCCACAAGGCCAGGCCACAAGGCGGCGCTGACGACCGCGCTGCTGGCAGCCCTGGCTGCCGAGGCCACAACGCTCGCCTGCTGTTGGGCGGCCCCCCGCTGCAGCCAGTGTTGACAAAAACGACCCTGCAACCGCAGGCTCCGGAGCGCGCGGCGAGCTGGACGCGTGCGCCACGTGGGCGCCGCCTGGCGAGCCTGCTAAGGAAGCCCTAACCCTACCCGCGGAGCGCCCCGCGGCAGCCCGCTCGCGGCGCGAGGGGAGGGGGCCGCGCGGGGCGCGCGCCGGTGCGGGCGCGGGGCCGAGGGCAGCGTGCGGCCGCCGGGGCGCGGGCGGCGGGAGCGGGCCGGCCGCGCTCGCATCGGGCGGCAGCAGCGAAACATCGGACAGCGGCAGCTACGTGACCTCCGCCGGCGACAACTCGGACGCGTCCAGCAGCGGCTCCGAGCGCTGCGCTCCCCTTGCCGCGGACCCTGGTGGCTACGCAGCTCGCGCCGGCGTGGGGTGCAGCCGGGGCAGTGCCCTTGAACAGGCGGGCGCGCGACTCGTGCGCGGAGACGCCAACGGGCGTTGCCGCGCCCTTGGACAGCCGTCGCCGCCTGGACACAGCCCCGCAGCCGGCGCTGGCCGCGGCGCCGGCCCGCAGCCCTGGCCGGCGCACGCGGCGCTGCGCGCCTGGCGCGAGGCCGGCCGCGAGTGCCACTTCTACGCGTACGCACCGCCGAACGCGGCGGCGCTGGCCGCGCTGGCCGCACGCGCGCCGCTCGTGGAGGTGGGCGCGGGCACGGGCTACTGGGCGCGCTGCCTGCGCGGCGCGGGCGCGGCCGTGGCCGCCTACGACGCGGCGCCGCCCGGGCCGCGCGGCGCCGCCAACGCGTACCATGGCCGCGTGCCGGCCGTGTCGCAGGCGCGCACAAGGTTAGGGTACCCTACCCCACCCTTCCTCTGCGACCAGCCACCCGCCACCCCGATGGTCGCATTTCGAGAGCCTTGCATGTGGACGCAGAACCGAGTCCCGTGCTGCTGCCTGGCCGTACTGCGCTGCGCGCGTGCCTCTGCCCGCCCGCGTCACGCCGCGCGCCGGCCCCCTCCCTTGCCTGCAGCAATCGTGTAAACGTGTGGAGCCAATGTCCGGGCAGGCGCTTCATGCAGTCCTGGTCTCGCTGAAATGTACAGGCGCATTGTGCAGGCGCATGACGCGATGAGCGCGGGAGCGAGGGCTGTGGAGGGTCAAGCATAAGGCGCTAACGTAGTCTCTTGTGCGGCGCCCAGGTGGCACTGGGCGGGCCGCGGCGAGTGGCAGCGCATCCGGACCACGCGCTGCTGCTGTGCTACCTGCCGCCCGACGACCCCGTGGCCGAGGACTGCTTGCGCCTGTTCAGGTGGGGCGGCTCGCGCGGCCAAGGATGCTCTGCAGCGCACAGGCATGGTTAAAGGACAGCCTACCTGCGGCGTGCGCAGGCGGCTCGCTTTGCTGTTGTGCCGTCACACAGCCCTCATCTCATGCTGTGTGTTCTCGCAGCTCAGTGCACGCCATGTAAGGCGCGCAGTGGCACGCCCAATGCGAGCCTGCCAGCGACACGGCGAGCGCGGCGCCGCAGGGGCACGTGCGTGTGCGTCGTCGGCGAGGCGCCCGGCGGCGACACCGGCTCGCTCGCGTTCGCCGGCGCGCTGGCGGCCGGCTTCCGGCTGGTGCAGCGCCTGCCGCTGCCCAACTGGTCCGACACCGCGCACGACCTCACAATCTGGGATCGCCGGCGCCCGGCGCCCTGCTCCGGCCCGGGGCGGGAGCCGAACGACCTGCGTGCGTCTGCCTCGGACTGCACCTCAGAGGTTGCGGCGCCCGTGGACGGGCGGCCCGCCGCGCTGCCTGCCCTGGCATGCGCGGCGTGCGGCGGCGGCGCCCACGGCGGCGGCGGGACGCCGGGCGGCACTGTGGCGCGCGGCGGTGCGCGTGCGCCTGCAGCACAGGAGCGCGGCGCTGCCGGCGCCAGGAAGCGGCGGCGTGGTCTGCAAGCCGCGGCGGGGCCCGGCCCGGCAGCGGCCCTCCGGTGTCGCTGGTGCCGGGACATTTTCTGCTCGCTGGCGTGCGTGCGCGCGGGCGCGGCGGCGCACGCCGCGCGCCACGCCCTGCGCCTGCTATTCTTCGCGCGCCGCAGCATGGTGGAGCCGTCTGACTACGAGCCCATGGACGCCGCGTGAGCGTCCCGGCCGGGCGTCCAGGCTGTGTGCTGGTCTGCATGGTTATTTGCACCATGCATGCGAACTGGCCTTGTGCAAGCACGGCGTCTGCTATTCCATGTATGAAGTTTAACTAAATCGTGCGTGCACATGTGTTCCATCCTGGTTCATCACTGACACATGGGCTGTTGACATCCCATCTGATTGTCGTACACACTGCGAAGGCCAGCACAGCGTACTAGTACTTCATTTTGCACCAGCACCAAAATCTTGGCGACTAGGAGGTCAGCTTTGATCCTGCACGCCCAAAGGCCGCTTCTCTTGCGAGCTAGGAGTGTTTGCAGTACACACGCAGGAGGGCCTGGCGCTTGTAGAGGACAGGCAGTGTGTGGGGGCGGGCGCCTTGCGGGACTGTGCGCTCCCCAAGCTGGGCGACCGCGCGGCTGGAGTAGCCCAGACAGGCCAGCGCTCCGGAGAACACACTTTGGAGCGCGCTGCGTGACATAGGACCACAGAATGGAGGCCGACGCCGTGCAGAACTACGTGCTGGCCGAGCTGGTCGACCGCGCGGCCGACAAGCGCCGCCTGGACATCGAGCCGGACGTGCTGGCGCAGATCAAGGCGCTGTGCCGGGCGCGCGAGGACACTGCGGCCGCCGCCGCCGACCTGCTCCTGGACCACCTCAAGGCCAATGACGCGCAGGTGCGGCGATGGAGCAGCGCCGAGCAAGTGTGTCTGCTGAGCAGCGCACTGATGCTGCCAGGGACTATTTGCGCAGCCGATAGTGCGCCGACCTCGCGCACAGAGAGTGCTGTGCCTGCGCGCATGCGTCTGTGTGTGTCCAGGCAGGCTTGCTCGGCGGGTACCAAGAGCTGTGACTGCTGCACGATTCTTGCCTGTACCACTATGAGTGCCCTGGGGCGTGTGGCTGACTGAGACAGAAGGCCCAGCTCCTTGCTCCGCGCCGCGCTTTCCTATGCAGCCAAGTGCTTGCTCGCTCGCTCCCAACAGCCACAGGCTCGACCTCCGCCAGAGGCTCCTGCGCACAGGCAGCGCTCTGTTACGGCAGCTCACAGTGCGAGGCGGCTGCTTTCAGTGCGCGGGGAGGCGCTGGCTGCGCGCCGCGCCTGGCGCGGCCGCCTGGCGGAGCCGTGGCCGGGTCTTTAGGCTAGCAGGGGGGTGGCGCGGCGCGCAGGCGCAGCTGCACGCGCTGGCGCTGTGCGAGGCGCTGCTGCCGCGCAGCCGCGCGTTCCGCAGGGGGTGAGCAGGGGGGGTGGCGCGGCGCGCAGGCGCGGCTGCATGCGCTGGCGCTGTGCGAGGTGCTGCTGCCGCGCAGCCGCGCGTTCCGCGGCCGCCTGGCGGAGCACTTTCCGCTGTTCCTGGAGCGCGCGGTCGGCTTCCGTGCGGCGCGCCCGCTGCCGGCGCCGGCGGACGTGGCGGCGCAGCTGCGCGAGCGCGCGCTTGCCGCCACCGAGCGCTGGGCTGAGGACCACGGCGCGCACTACCAGCAGGCGCGCCGGCTGAGGCGTTGAACGCGTGCCAGCGAGCGCTGAGCCAGAACCGCAAGCCTGCCCTGTCAACGGGCGCATCCGAGCATGCGTCGGTTGACTGCCGACGGAAGGCAGCCCTGTCAGTTAACTTGGCGCACTTCTCACATGCCATGACCAACCTCTGCGTGTCAGGGTTGCCCTGGCGTGGGCTTCAAGACGTGCTGCGGCTCGCCGTCGCTGTGCTTGCGCACGCGCCCTGATGATAGTGTATGTGCGCGTATGCACCCTGCTAGCATGGCCAGCGCATGGCTGCGCGACCAGCGGCCGCACCTCACAGCCGCAACCACCGCGCGCGCCCAGATCCGGCTGGGCATGCGCTACCTGCGCGACGTGCTGAAGCTGCGCTTCCCCGAGCTGCGCGCGCGCGCGGCGGCGGCCGCCGCGGCGGCCGAGGAGCGCGAGGCGCGCTGCCCCCGTGGCGCCTTTGGGTCGGGCCCCCTGCATTGGGGGCATCTGCAGGGTGAGGCGCCGGCTCGCACGGCGCTGCTGTCTTCTGCAGGGACGCCGCCCGTGCGCAGGAGAGTGTCATTATCAGCGCATGCAGCGTCCTGCCTGGAGCAGTTCTGCGCCCAATTAGGTGCGTCGCCAGGCCTTTTTGACAGCTCGCCTTCCCCGCGTGCGCGCGCAGCGGCGCGCGCGGGAGCTCGTGCAGCAGAAGTACGCGCGCATCGCGGCCGACTTTGCGACCGGCGCCGCCGACATCTCCTCGGTGCTCGACGAGATTGTGCGCGCCCTGCGGGCGGCGCTGCACACGCCACGCGCGATATTGCAAAGTATGTTGCATGCATGAAGGTTGCATGATTTGCGCTTGTACAAGGAACGTCACATACTGTTGGCAACCAAGGCGTCCCTGTCTGCTTGGTTGAGCTGGGGCGCTATGTTGAGGTGGGTGTGATGTCGGCGCCCGCTCGGCAAGAGCTGTTGCGCAGCCGGCCACTATCCCAAGAATACGCCCTCTCTAAGAATGCGTGCGGGTCACAGCCGCATGGGCCGTTCACAAGCGCGCGCCGGCAGGAGGAGGGCTTTCGGGCGCTGGAGGGCCGCGGCGCGCCGGCCGCGCCGGCCGCCGGCGCCGCCGCGCCGGAGCCCGACGGCGAGGAGTGGGAGGACGTGCCGGAGGCCGGCGGCGCGCCGGGCGGCGCCGCGGCTGCGGCTGCAAGCGAGGCGAAAGGAGATGGAGAAGAAGAGGGTGAAGGCAAAGGTGAAGAAGAAGAGGAGGAGGTGGAGGGCCTGGCGGCGTACACGCGCGAGGAACCGCCCGACGCGCTGCTCGCGGCGGCGGCCGCCGGCGCGGCGGGGGACCGGGGGGATCCGGGCCCAGGGCCCGCCGGCGCCGGCTGGGCGGCGGCGGACCCCGCGGTCGCGCGCGTGCTGCGCGAGCTGGGCCGCGTGGCCGCGCACCGGCACCTGCCGTCCGTGCGCGACTGGCTGCGCGTGCTGGTCAAGGCGCGCGCCGGGCCCGCCTGCCTAGCTGCTGACACACGCTCTGTCGCAGAAAATAAATCACACGTAGCTCCCGGGGCGCTGGTTATCTGCCCTGCACGGCGCATTGCTGGCCAGCACGGCGCGCGCCTTAACGCACATCGGTGCGCATTGAGCCAAAAGCTCAAGTGTAGATCAGTTTTGGGGTGCTCTGCGTGGCTGAGCGAGGCCGCCAGGCGCAAACTGACGAAGAGCAACTGGGCATCAAAGCTGCCGGGCAAGCAGCCAAGTCGCAGCGCCCTCCCCCCCCTTCACATTAATGGCGCGCGGCAGGTGGACGTAGGTGAGCCGGGCAGCGCCGCGCACGCGCGCCGTGAGCGTCTGCTGCGCGCCTGCATCTTGCTGCGCGACCGCCTGGCCGCGGCCGCCGAGCGCGTGGACGCCGCGGCGCCCGCGCTCGACGCCGCCTGCGACGCCGCCTGCGATGCAGCCGCGGGCCCCGACGCCGGCCCTGGGCCGGCCGCGCCGGGCGCGCGCGCGCGCGCGTCGGACGCGCGCATGGCCGCGGTCTTCGGCAGCAGCAGCGACGATGACTCTGACGCAGAGCGGGCCGATGCTGAGGGGCCCAGAGCGGGGCCGCAGGGCCGCGGCAGGGCTGTGGCTAGCACAGCGGCAAGCACCAGAGCCGGCGCACCCTCCGGCGCCGGCACCGACCCGCGCGGCCGGGCAGCGCGTGCCCCCGCTGAGGCCTCGCGCAGACCCGGGGTTGCGGGGGCGGGCCGCTCCGCCAGGGCTGCCAGGGTCGGCGCGCCGCCAATTCCGATCGTCGACCCCACAGAGCGCCCGCGCTCGGCGGCTGCGGCGACACCGGTGGGCGGCGGACCCGCTGCCAGGGTGGCGCAACCTAGAAGGGTCCCGGAGCCTGGCGAGCGCGCGGGCGGGGCCGCGGGGAGCGCCGCGCTGCCGCCCACGGTCAAGCAGAAGCTGCTGCAGAGCGTGCGCGCCCTGGCAGCGCCTGTGCGCGGCTGCCACCTGGCATGCTGGGACATTGATGTAGTGGGGCACTAGGTCGCCCAGCATGAAGTGTCGGCGGGCGTGCAAAGGTGAGCGCGAGGTGCCCAGGCGTGCGGCGCCGCGCGAGTGGAGCAGCCCAGGGTCGCGAAGCAGAGGCCGCTGCCCTGACAGCTGGCTCCCAACAGCCTGCGGCGGCCGCGGCAGGCGCCCGTGCTGCCCGACGGCGCGCACCTGCACTACTGGGACTCGAACGCGGCCGCGCTCGTCAACCAGCGCGGCATGGAGATCAACAACCATTGGTGCCGCCTGCCGGCGCTGGCTTTGCCCCTCTGTGTATGGGAAGGGTAGGGTAAGCGTTTATTATACTTTGATCTTATCTCTGTGCAGAACACTGCTTCTTACCAAGGAACGCGAGGAGGCGGTCGGAGCCCTGGGGGCCGGCGCTTGGTCTGCGTATGCCGTCAAGGCAGCGCCGTGGCAGGGTGGGCTCAGGCATGCGCTGTGGGTGCCGCGGAGCTGCGCCGCCCCGGCGCGCGCGCTTGCCTGCAAGCCCCGGCGGGCCGCCCCTCGCCTGCTGCGCCGGCCGGGGCCTTGACGGGGGGCGCGGCGGCAGGGGCGCGGTGGACTCGCACGTCACGCTGGGCGCGCAGCGCCTCGCAGAGCTCTTCGGCCAGCGCGCCTCCTTCTATGTGCCGGCCGCGCAGGCGCGGGGCTCCCTAACCTACCCTATGCGGGGCTCCTAGGCCCGGGAGCCTGCCAGCCCGCTCCCTGGGCTCCGCCCCAGTGGGCGCCTTGCCGGCTTGCGCAGGCCCCTCGCGGCAGGCCGCTGGCTGCACGCCGCCTGTTGCATGACTTGCAAGCTCAGCGCAGGTGGGTCCTGGCATGCGGAGTGACCTGCAACTTCACTCAAGATGGTCCCGGCATGCGGGATGACGTGCAAGCGCACCCGGGTCTGCCTGAGCATGCGGAGCTGCCTGGCCGCAATGGCCCCTCATTGTGTCGCAGCGGGCGGCATTTAGACAGCGGCACAGATGCAGTGCCGGGCTGCGCTGATGTGTGTGAACTGGGAGTGCGCAGAGGCCGGCCGCGCCGCCTGGCGCAGCCGTGCCCGCGCCCGCGCCCGCGCCCGCGCAGCAGGCGCAGACCCCCCAGCGGCCGCCGGCCGCCGAGGCGCCCGCGCGCCCCGCGGCGCCGCGCGTGACCCAGATCGGGCTCGACCCCCTGCGGAGCCTCGCGGGCGGCGGGCCGGGCACGGCGGCGCACGCCGCCCCAGCAGGGCTAGGCGTGCAGCCGCCGCTCTTGGGCGCCAGGTCAGCCGACGCCAGGTCAGGCGGCGACGCAGCGCACGCCGTCACCACGCCAGCCTCGCGCGCCCACGCAGGCTCGGCGGCGGCGGACAGCGGCGCCGCTCTGGAGTCGCGAGCGGGGGCGCCAGCCGAGGCCGCAGCCGCACCGCCAGCTCCTGCAGCTCCCAGCGCGCGCCCAGGCGGGCCCGGGGGGCGGCCAGCGCCCGCCGCCAGCGCCGCCGCGCCATGGCACCCGCCAGGCTCCAGCGCGGCGCCCGCCGCGCTGCCCGGCGCAGGCGCGCGCGATGCAGCGGCTGCGCCCGTGGCGGCAGCAGCGCCTGGAGCGGCAGCGCGCATGTCTGGCGGGACGGCAGCGCCAGCCGCAGCGGCGGCAGCGGGCGCCGTGCAGGGCCCCGGCGCGTCCGCGCGCGGCGCCGCGCGGCCGGAGCGCCCGGCCGGGGCCAGGCCCGGGTTCAGGGCCGCAGTCGGGGCCGGATCGGAGCGCGCGTCCGCGACGCAGGCGGCGGCGGACCGCGCGCACAATGCGGCTGTGCTCGCGGGCGCGGCCGGCGACGAGGCGTACGCGCGGCGCGTGGCCGAGGAGCAGGCCGCGCAGGTGCGACCGCGGGCGCGGGCGCCTACCTGCTCCAGATGCGGGTCACCCTACTGGCCGCCACCAATTGGGGCGCATGGCGCCGATCAGCCCCAGCATGCAAGCGCAGCTTAGGAGCACGCATTCGGAGCACTCTGCAGTCATGGCCCAGCGCTTCTGTTGTTGCGGGTGGCCGCATGTTGTTGCGGGTGGCCGCAGGGCGAGCGCGCAGCTGTGCAATTCCTGGGCCTGCGGGGCCAGTAGCGGGGCATGGTGTGGCGGGCTGCGGGTGGGCCGCGCCGCCGGCCGGCAACAGCCGCGCCGCCTGAACTGGCTCAGACGCTGTGCCGCTGGACAGGCCGCGGGCGGGCGCGGGCGCGGGCGCAAGCGCAAGGGCACCGTGGTGCAGCGCTTGGCGCGCAAGCTGCTGAGCGGCCGCGCCCGCGACGCGGCGACCGGCGAGATGCTGGAGGCGGAGATGGCCGCGCAGGCCGCGCTGCACTCCAATCGCTGGGAGGAGCGCTGAGCCCGGCGGCGCGGCGCGGCGCCCGCTCGGCGCTGCGGCGCCGCCGCAGCCGGCGGGGGGTCCTTGTGCGTGTACACCATGTGTGAAAATAAGAAAACTACTGCTGTTCGGGCAGCTGTTTTGCAAGCGCTGGGCTGTTGTGAAGCGGATGTGACGCGACTGCGGCAAGTTTTAGATTGATATGACTTTTGAAATTGCTTTCATACTTCCCTTTGGGGTGCTGTTCATCAGCTGTGAGAGCGCTATCACATGTTGTCACCCTGCTCTGTGTGTCTGAAGCTACAATGCCCACGCGCGTGTCTGTTTGCATCCTGTATGGCTGGTGCCACATGACCAAGCCCTCAAGCCCTTTCAGAGTGCAGAGGGACCCTGTCGGCTGCTGCGGCAACACAGCAGGGTGGTGTGTACTGCGCGCATGTAGGATGGACTCACCTGGTGTAATGCTCATGCATGCCGGTGCAGCAGCATGCAGGCTTATCTCAGGGCACTGATCTGCACAAGTGTGCTACAGCCGGCACCATCATGCGCCTCAGAAAACAACTGCTATAATCTGCGCCTACGCGTATGCATGCGTGCTCCACGTTGCGCCTGGTTGACTCTTGACATGCTCGCTCAAGGTCACACTCAAAGGCAGTCATTCAGGTAGCACGCAGCTCGTCGTGTCTGTCTTCAAGGCGGCGGGCATGTCCACAACAGCTGCATGCTGGTGTGCGTGAATGCTAGCAAGCAGATGATTCGTGTGAGTGTGCTTGCAGGTCTGGTGACACGCTGCACATCATGCTCACATGTAAGGCCTGCGAAGAAGCACCCAAACCTGAAAAACACGCAGTCCTAGCGCCTCTGCCATGCAGCCTCGTCGGACACCTTGCAGCATACGCAGTGCATGAGCCCTTGCGCCAGGCCGGTACGCCGTGCACCCAATGCACTGCCGGCAACTGTGCCTGCGCATATCAATTGAGCCCCGCTACTGCTGTAGGTGCCGCTCCATGCCCTCGGCCGCCCATGCGCGGGCGCGCTCGTGCGCCGCCCTGGCTGCAGGCGGGTCCGGCGCGCCGGGGGCAGGCCAGCGGCGCCAGGCCAGGCGCTGCAGCATGCTCACACGCCAAGGCCATATAGCCTTGTCACTAATGCCCACCTCAATGGCAAAGCGGTCCCCATGCGTGTCAATCATTGCATGCACGACCTGAGGAGTGGAGGCGGTTAGATTGGGGCGCAACTGAATGTAGTGATGCTCGGTGCACAGCTCTGCAGCCTGCAGGCCAGTATGGTAGAGATGGTCCACGAACATGGCCATGTCCTCATTCACACTTTCATACACGCACAGGTGACCACGAGCAACGATGCGCACAGACCTGATCCGGTCAAATGTAGCAGAGCAGAGATCAATATTCATGCCGGCCACCTCAAAATGCGGCAGGCTGGTCAAGCCCTCCAGCAGAGGGACGCTGGAGATGACGCTCGAACCTGCATCATATGCTTTGCTTGTGCATGACAGGGTCTGCAGCCACGACAGCCGCCCCGCCAAGCCTGCCGATGACGGCGCCCACGCCAGGAACGTGAGCCAACTGCTTTCCAGGCCGAGCAGGTCCAGCTCCTGCAACGTGCCTGGCAGGCGCTCGGGCCACATGCACACATGGGGTGGCCATGGGGTGGAATTCCAATTCCGAGGCCCAAGGAGGTCGTGGAGGTTACAGTTCATGCCCAGCTTGGTGAGGCGCAGGCCGCTCATGTCCAAGGCAGGCCCCTCCACCTCGCTCGCACGGGCCACCAGCTGCAGCGGCACGCCAGACAGGTGCAGCAGCGTGCCGCCGTGCAGGGCCAAAAAGGTCTCGAGCAGCGGCTGCTCCCACAGAGCGTCCTCGGTGTGAAAGCTGACGGCCTCGACCCGGCCGGCCTGCGCGGGCTCGAGCAGCCAGCGGCGCTGGGCCGCGCGCAGGCACGCCGCGCTGAAGTCGAGCGCCAGCGGCAGCGGCTGCGCGCGCAGCAGCTCGCGCATGCGGCGGCACACGAGCGCCAGGTTGGCCGCGCGGCGCACTTCGCCCGCTGCGTCTTGCGGCGGCCGGTCCGCCCAGGCGCGCCGCAGGATGCCGCGCAGCAGCTCGTCGGGCAGCGCAACCAAAGACGCCTGCGCAGCCAGCAGCGCGCCTGAGCGAGGCAAGCGCACGCACGTGTGTGGCAGGTGCACCCACTAGTTCCGCCGCTCAGTGACTGAGCGGCGGAACTAAGACTGTACAAAGGCCGCGCCTGGTCTGCTGGCTGTGGCTCAGCACTGCACGCTGCGTTTCCTGCACTGTCAAGGGAGCCCATGCCTCGTTGTGCAGGGCTTGCTTGCGGTCGCGGTGTGCGCACACAAAGGGCGGACGTGGCGAGCAGCGCGCGTCAGACGGGTGTCCAGCAAGAAGAAGTGCAGCCGGCAGCTCTTGCTGCTCGCCGACGTCACATGCGCATGTGCCCAACATTGAGCTTTCAAAGCATAATCGCACAAGAAACGTTCCGACTTTCAATGCTTGGGCTGAACCCAAAACAGGCTTAGCAGGAGTTCCTTTCTCAATGACTTCTTCCGGTATGACAGAGGTTGCGCTTGCTTTAAGCGCAGCAGAGTGAGCTAAGCGGAGGTAGTACAAGAAGCACAAGCTTATATTCCCACGTCGTCTGCACCTGAGCACTGTTGATACGAGCTCAGCACTGCATCTGTGCTGCCTGTATTGGTGCACTTGGGCGGCACGCAGGCTGTTGCACAGGCAGTTCCATAAGTTGCGAACCACCGCTTGCATAGCGGCAAGGGGCACAGAGCAGCCGGGGCGCGCCTCTGGCAGGTGCTATGTGAGACCCGATGCGGGCTGGCGGCAACGGCAGTGGGAGCCCTGGGCCGAGCGGGGCAGAAGCGGGCGACGCGGGGTGGGACTCGCAGGCGAAGCACAACAAGCCCGCAGATGCTCGGAACAGGTGCTGGTCCTTGGGCAACCGCGCCGCTCATGCCCCGCGTCGTGAGCATACTTGCCCCCAGCGCTGGCTTGTCTGGCCTGATGTGCTCGAAAAGGAGTAGGCCAGCGCCTGCTTACAATAAAGCGTTGCACACACTCCATATTCACGCGCTGAACCGCACTTGTGACGCGCAGGACAGCGCTCCTGTACCTGGTCTTCTTCCTCGGGCTGTGCGCCGGCTTTGTGGCCGCGCAGCAGCTGTACCTCCGCAGCGCAGCGCGCGCGACCAGGCCCGCGCTGCAGGTGCTGCCTGCGCTCGCGCCCCGCCGCTGTCCCTGAGGCAGCTGAGGCAGTTATGAGCGCGAGGCCATGGACGAGCCCAGGCGCCTGCTTGCCTGCAAGCGCGGGCGGCGCAGGCGGGTGTGGGTCTGCCTGGGCGTCTCGGGCGCCAAAGTCTCTGCAGGGGCCAAAGCGTGGCCGACGAAGGGCGAGAGCTGCCGCGCTTAGGACACACGCGTGTGTCTGACTCGGCGGTGGGGGCGGCGCAGGCGGGCGGAGGCGGGGCCAGCCTGCTGCAGCTGCTCGCGCGCGTGGCGCCGCCGGCCGCCGGCCGCCCGCCCGAGGTGCTCATCGCCATTTCCAACTACAACCTCATCGTCGGTGGCCAGCTCAACGCCTGGCTAGAGGCGCGCGCCCGGGGCCCTGTGGCGTTGTGGGGCGTTCCAAGTGCACGTCTGCCCAACTCCCGCTCGCGCGCCGCACCGCTGGCTGCCGGCTCAGCGCCCGGCTGGAGGCGCGCGCCCGGGGCCCTGGGGCGCTCCAGGGTGCACGTCCCGCCCAGCTCCCGCGCCGCACTGCCGGCTGCCGGCTCGGCGCCTAGCGGGAGGCGCGCGCCCGAGGCTCCAGGGCCCGGCCTGCATGCGCTCAGCACCAGCTTCCTACGGCTCGCTCATCCCCGCCCATGCAGGGTGCTTGACTATGCCCCCGACGCTGGGGCGCGGATGCTTCGGTGCAAGCACCGCACTGTCCAGGGCCCTGCCTGCTTGCGCCTTGGCGCTGGCAGCCGCGCGCAGCCAGTGCGCCGCGGGGGCTCTCACCGCCAGCGGCCCCGTCGGCACGCAACGCCCCGCGGCGCGGCCCCTGCAGCGCCTG